>Ga0075370_10000188_pt1 | contig 21744 bp, 23 predicted proteins | sample EndMethybrTD3035_FD_71398 | JGI IMG/M metagenome (GOLD analysis project Ga0075370, IMG submission 71398) | Populus endosphere microbial communities from Tennessee, USA - Endosphere MetaG P. TD hybrid TD303-5 | ecosystem: Host-associated > Plants > Roots > Endosphere | place: USA: Tennessee... | reverse complement strand
GCCCGGAGCCCGCTAGGCCGGCCGCCATATGGCCGGCCCCAGATGCCTGGCCCGTCTCCCACCAGGCGTTCTCGGAACGGACCCCGGTTTGACTCTCAAGATTGGCTAGCGCCTGGCAGCCCTTCGCGTGTGGGCCGTGACGATCAGAAGGCTCACGGCCCAGGACTCTCCCCCCATGAAAACTTGGCAATCGGCAAGTCCAGCCGCTTTGACAGCGTGGAGTGCGGCGTTCATTCGCCTAGGCGTCCAGTTCAGCTCGGCGTTTAGGTCCGTCGGTGAATATTGATCGGCGCCGAGATTGATCATCGTCGCCGCGAGAGTCCGCGCGTCGTCAGCGGGTCTCCAGTCGTGAACGTGAGGATCGAACGTAATGAAGAGAGGGCCCCGAGGCCAAACCGCCGTGTCACCGATCGTGTTGGATTCCTCGACCAAGCCGGCTTCAACGAGGTCGAGCACGCCCACCTCGACATCTTCGCGAGAGAGCCCGGTTGCAGACGCGAGATCATCAAAATCGAGTTGAGGGTCGAAGACTTCAGCCGTCGCGCTAGCCGCGGCTAGGTGCTTTCCAATGGCAATTGCTGCTGGCGAATAGTGAGCGAGTTCGCCAACCCGCTGCACGTATCGCGGCGTTGGCCCGAGGGCGGGTTTCGCGCTCACACCGTGAATCTGGCTGACTAAGCTGTCCAGAGCAGGTCGGTTATCGGACGCGATCTCGGGCGAGAGCATACCCTTGAGGAGGGGAGGAAGATCGGTCAAAGGCAGCCCGAGGCGCACCGGGATGAACTTTGAAGTGCCCTCTACCCGCCGGACAAACCCGGCATCCACTTCCTCGTTGACCCAGGGTTTTTTCAGCGCGACGGGGCTCAAAAGCACCAGGAAGTGCGTGCAGGCACCAAGCCCTTCGTCCATCTTTCGGCGCAAGCTATCGCCCGCGGCGATCTCCCATTCGTCGAACCATACGTCTATCCCATTCGCCAGAAGATATTGAGCGATAGGCCGCGCCGCGGCCTTGTCCTCACTCGCGTGCGCGAAATAGACGACCGGGGTAGCCTCGGATCCGTCGTGGCTCTTGGTGCGCTCGCGATCCAATCTCGTCTCCAACGCTAAGGCGAATTTGTCTGATCCCGAGGTGGTTATGCGAACGCTTTTAGGGGGCGCTTGCCACGCGAACACCAACGGATGGCTTCCCGTCTCTGGGTCGACAATTGATGCCGCCGCCGCCCGGCCGCGTTCGATCATCACCTCAAGGGCTTTTGCCAGCATCTTGTCCATGAGGTCGCGCTCGAAGCGGCGGGGATCAAAAGGGCGACCGTTCCACGTGATCCGAACGATGGTGGGCACTCCGGGTTCGATTCAGGGGAGGCGCGTCGTCGCTTTCAATCGACACGCCGACCCCAAAGCTGGTTCAGTTGAGTGAATAGATGTCGGGTCAACCGTTCCAGGCCCTAAGTCCAGACCAGGTCCGACCCGCTGACTGCGTGACTAAAATCCAGGGCTTTGGCTTGGATTTCACCGAGTCGGCTGTCGCCCTAGCCATCTTCAGAACTTCATCACGATCAAGGTTGCTGTCTGGAAGGTTATACTCAGCTGTCGGTAATTGGCTTTTTTCGCCGTCGCTACTCTTTACCCATCGAACGAAGCCCTTCTTGGCCATCGCATCGTGGAGGTCGTCGTAGTCGCCATCGTCGGCGTCATGCAGTTCAACGCGCACGGTGTAGTTGGTCATTTGTGCGTCCCGGCGAGCGCCCAGCCCAGCTGGGCCTGTGGATTGTTTGGATGGAATCTGGATCGCTGTGGACGCACGAGACGACCGACCTACCGTTAGGCGCGCCGGCTGCTAGACTTTCCGCACGTCCGTCTGTGACGCGAAGGGGAGAGCGGTCGGCTCATTGGTGGGTAGCCGTCGGGCCTTCCACTCCCCCCGGATCGCGCTAAAGCGACTTACCGAGGTGTCTGGCGACCGCGGCGGCGCTTACACCAGCGGCAGCAACTGCATTGCGCAACTGCTGGGCGGTGACACCCCACTTCTTGGTCCAGTAATCCACTTCCCACGCCTCGTGGACGTTCACTTTCGAGCGGTCGGGTTGACCGCGCAGGTGGAGATTGTCCGCCATTTGCGGAGTGCCTTTCTTGCTAAGCGAGGTATCGCTGCGACGTGATTGCCGCAGCGAGAGTCCAGAACCGATTCTAGCCCGCAGACCATTGCTTTCTGAGAGTGTTCACACAGACGCGGGAGTCATCCCCAAGCGTGGGGGCGAATCCCTACTTCTTTTTAAGGTAATCGCTGAGCGAGGCCGAGTTTGACTTCTCGAGCAAGGTCCCGAGCTTCATGTCGCTTCTCGATTGCCCCCCAAAGTCGTCTCCGTAGATTCCTCTGAGGGTCCCTACCTTGGTGTCGCTCCGCTTGCGGCGAATCTCGCCGTTAGCGTCTCGGCTACGATCATCTAGTCCCTTGGCCATGTGGCCCCCTGTCGTTCGGGCGCAGCGCAACTGAACCGGGCAAAGTGGGAAGCTTGGCCACAGGGGTCAAGAACAGGGGGTGAACAAAAAGGTGTGAAGAGCGCCTCTGACGTGGCCTGCCAGGTTCTCCAAGCGCTCTCTCAGATTGAGCGTTATCGGAAGCAGGGGGTTGCTCAGGCGCGCTCAGTGAGCGCGTGAAGCCGCTTGCACCGCGTCCCTCACAACGCCCGGCTCGACCACCTGGTCGCGGGTCCTGACGTCGAGACCCGCGGTCGGGGACACAACGGTGGCCGTCACCTCGTGGCAATCGGCCAGGTCAGCGGCAAGCCCCTGGGCGTCCTTGAGGAGGAGGCCGCTGCCGAACACCACGCGGTATTGGATCGCCTTGCCGTCATACCGCTGCGCCAGGCGGAGGTCGGGCCGGCTCGGAAGCTCTCTCGCCAGGCTGTCAAGGAGGGCGAACGCCGGCGTCAACTCATGTTCAGCGCCGTCGGCCACCGCGTAACCGCTGCCATCATGCATCCAACGCCCGGCCCATCCGGTGCCCACATCAATGACATTGGCGCCACTGTCCCAGGAGGCGCAGCGCTCCGCCTTCTGCTCCATCGCAACACGGTCAGGGTGCCCCGGGAAGGCGGCGTGCCACTTGTTGCTGAGGTATGCCCAACCCCCGAGAAACCTGCCTAGCGCGAACAGAAGCGCGGTCAAAAAAGCTGACGTGATCAATATCTTTTGGCGCACCGATGTCATCCTCTAGGGAGGTGATTTCCCCATCCGGCTAAGCTCCTGGTGACTCACGATTTGATCTCGGCGCCGACCGCTTCTGCTTCCGCTGCGGCTTCTGCCACAGCTTCCTCAGCCTGGACTTCCGCCAGCGCCTTCTGTCCCTCGTGGAAGGTCACGATACTGCTCGGCAAGCCGATCAGGACAAGCGGACATGGGTTGCCCACGCCCCGGCGGAGCCGGTCATCAAGCTTGCGCCAGTGGGTGGTGGCCTCGCCGAACTTGTCGGCGACGAACTTGTCCACGAAGGCCTCCCGGAAGCTGAGCGGGTTCTTCGCCCGGGTCATGCGCTGCTGGATAGCGGCGCGCTGACGGGTCGTGGGGTCGTAGCCCCACTGCCGCAGGTCATCCAGGGACTGGACCTGACGCTCCTCCAGGAAGCGCGCCACCATCGAGCGCATCTCCTCGTGGAGCGACCGGCCGCGGGTGACGATCAGGCCCACGGAGATCGCGCCGTTCGCGTGCAGGCGTTGGAAGTTCTCCAGGTCCCGGTCGTAGAATGGGTCCTTGTTGTTCCACTCGATCTCCAGGGCGATCCGCTCGCCGGCCGGAAGCTCCCGCACATGGTCGACTTCATGGGATTGGCTCTCCCGCGCCACCCCATTGATCCGGGTCTCGACGACGAACTCCATCTTCCGCCAGCCCAGCGCGCTGAGCGCGCGCCTCAGCCTTTGGGTGCCCTTGGCCTCCCCGCCGCCGCCGGCGATGATCTCCTCGATCGGGATCGTGGCGCTGAGCAGGGCTTCCTCCAGCTCGTCGGCGGTGCCGGGGAAGTCGATCTGGAGGATGGCCTTCGCGTGGGATCGGAATTCAACCTGGAAGCCCCGCTCGATCAGCCTGTCGAACACGATTGCTCCTCCCGCGCGTGGCGGCATCGCGTGAATCGGCGCGGGCGCGGAATCGGACGATGCTCCAATCCCAATAGGCGGTAGGTCTGCCGCAGGTCCAGACGGGCGCGCGATGAAACTGCATATGCATAGCTATCGGTATGCGAAGGAAATCCTGGAACATCCGACCCATCGGGCCGCCCTGGATGAGATTGAGGCCGCGGTGAAGGCGATGCCGCTCTTCCTGTATCCGGGGAAGAGCGCCAAGAAGCCGAAGCTGGATGTGGTGCAGCAGCTTCTCAACACTTACTTTGACCGGGTCCTTGGGCGGGATCGGGGTTGGGATTACCATCCCCGAGCGACGGATATCCCGGACTCGAAGCTCGCTGCAGATTTCCGCAAGGCTTTCCCGGGCCTTGTGATCCAAGCGGAGGTCCAGTTCGGCAATATGAGCCGCTGGTACTCTGACATCTTCAAATTCCAGACGGCCTATTCGCAGTCCTTGATCGACCTTGCGCTCTGCGTCGTCCCGATGGCCAGCCTGGCAAAACGGATCGACTCCAACGTCGCCTACTACGAGCGGGTCTGCCGCGAACTCCCGTCGGCGGAACTGTCGATCACCATACCGATCCTGGTGATTGGTGTAGAACCTGACGAGGGCGAAGTGGAAATCGACGTCCGTCGCATCGGCATCCCGCTCAAGCAGTTGACCGGTAAGGGGCGCCGCAACCTGCTGAAGCGCAAGACGCACACCGAGCTGAACCGCTATCGCGTCGTCCACTCGGTGCTTTCAGGCGATGATCCCTACGCGGTCACCGATCGCAGCGACCACGGACCTCTACCGCATGCACAAGTGGAAGGCGCGGACGACGACGAGGACGATGACGATGACGACTAAGCCGCTGCGCGCCGATCCGCATGCCAGCTGAGGGTATTGAACCAGTCGCCAATAATGAGGCCAGCCAGGACAGGGGTGGCGTTGCGCTCAAGCTTCCTCAGCCCCGGCGTTGGTCCCCGCCCAGGGGCGCTGTCAGCGACCTTGCAGACAAACCGCTCCGCGGCGGCGGGGTCAGACATGTTCGCCTCAAGCAGGTCGATCAGGTCGGCGGCCAGGTCACCGAGCAGGTCCACGACCTCGTACGGTCCAAGGCCCGCGGCGCGGTGGGTCCAACGGTCCTGTAGGGAACAGGGTGAGGATTTGCCCAGCTCAGCCTCGGCTTTCACCAGCTTCGCCCGGAAACCCGAGAACTCTGGGCCCGCCAGCTCGCGCCGCAGGTCCTGCAGGACTGAACCGTCCAGGTCCACCTCGCGGACGTCCTTAGATGGGCCGAAGAAGAAGCGCACACGCCAGTCGACGTCGGTTCCCTCGACTTGGTTGGAGAGGTCGAAGCGCATGCCGCTCTTGAACCGGAGGCCCGGGATGGCGGCCCGGAAGCCTCGCCGTGCAGGATAGGTGCGGCCTTCGGTGTCTGGCGCCGTCACCGGCGCTGGCGTTGCGGGCAGTTTCAAGGTCCGGGCCGCCTCATTGAACGGGCGGAACGCCTCTCCCGTCACCTCCATCGCCGCGCAGGCGACGAGGTAGGTGAAGGTCGGCGGGATGGCGTTGCCGATCATCTTCGCCTTCTCGGCGAAGGAGCGGGCGTAGAACTGGTAGGTGATCGGGAAGCCTTGGAGGGAGGCGCGCTCCCGGATCGTGAGCCGGCGGTAACGTCCCTCGACCATGGGGTCGGCGATCACGATGCTTTCGCGCGACACTCGGGTGCAGGTGGCCGTGACCGTACGGGAGGGGGCATCCAACGGGTCTGGGAAGGCCATGTTGTTGTAGACCGGGTGGAACGACTTGGCCTCGCTGTTCATGCGGAGCTCTTCCGCATTCAGGGGCGCTTCCGCTTCAGTCTCGGTGAGCTGGCTTGGCGGAAGGGTGACGCCCCATACGGGATCGATGATGGAGTCCTTCCCGGCCATCGCCTCAACGACGTCGCCGAGTGTCGGCTTGGGCAGGTGCCTGCGGTAGCCCGCGATGAGGCCGAAGGGGATGTTGCCCGCGATGCAGCGGCGGCGCGACTGTGGGGCGCCGTGGTCGGAGAAGTCGACGACTTCGATCTGCGGATTGAGTTCGCGGAAGCGGTAGAGGGCGTGCTTGGGGTCCTTGAGGCCACTGCGCAGCAGCTCGGCGACGCGAGGCACGTTCTCAAGCGCCCAATAGCGCGGCTTCAGGTGCCGCACGACCTCAAGGAACTTCACGAGGTCCTTCAATCCCTCAACGATATCCCCGCTGCCGCCTCGGTTGGCATAGGAGAATTCGGTGCAGGGCGGGCTGCCGACAACCAGGTCGATGTCAGCGGGGAGGTCCGCCAATCGGAGCTGGCGTATGTCCACGGGCTTGATGTCGCCGCCGTGGTTGCCGTTGTGCGTGTCGATCGCGGGCTGCCACCATTCGTACGAGGCGACCACCTCGACGCCCGCGAGGCGAAGCCCGAGGCTCCAACCGCCAATACCTGCGTACAGATCGATCGCGCGCACCGTCCACCCCTTCGGAGCCACCCCCGAATCCTAGGTGATTCTAGCGGCCGCGGGCTGCTACACAAGATCCAAATTCATGGAATGTTCTGGTCCGTCGCCTTTGTCGCGCCCAGGAAGATGGTTAGCCGCTCGGTGAGCGCCGGCTCGTCGCGCGTCTCACATTCCCAGATCACCAGGGCTTCCCAGCCTTCGGCCTCGGCGCGAGTGAGGTCGCGGGCGTCGCGCGCCTTGTTCCGTTCGAACTTGGCCTCCCAGAACTCGCGTCGCGTCGCGGGGACATGCGCAAGCCGGCAGCTTTCGTGTTGGTGCCAGAAACAGCCGTGGACGAAGACGATCTTCCGCCGCTTCGGGAAAGCGACGTCAGGCCGGCCTGGCGCGGCCTTCCACTGGATGCGGAAGCGGTAACCCAATCGGTGAAGCAAGCGGCGGACGGTCCATTCGGGCTTGGTGTCGGATCGGCGGACGCGGCCCATGTGGAGGCTGCGCTGCGCGGCTGTCAGTCGGTCAGCCATCGGTACGCCTCCCGGCGGGGTCGTGACGTACCGACGGAGCAACCCGACGCCACTCGCGCGCGGTACTCTCCCAGCTGACCTCCCCCCGTGCCGGACGCGGGCGCGCAGTACTGCCGCTATGGGGCGGACGGGCTGGCCGAAACTTGCAGAATTCCCGCTGGGTCATTCTATCGTCACGTCGATGCGGCTGACCGAATAAGGCCTAGCAGACCAGGCCAGGAACAAGCGTGAGCTGCGCCGCGGCCCGTGGATGTCCAGGACCCACGGTCGGTACCATCCAGCGTTGCCGGCGAGTGTCGCTCCGACGCCCTTTGCGTCCAATACGAACCAGAATACGAGTCCATGCATCTTCAACAGGAGACCGTGAACCCGGTTCTCCGCCTCCGCCAATAACGGCGCTATGCCCACTTGCCGCTTCACCGGCTCGCCCGTTACCGGCTGGATATAGAGTCCTAACGGGCGCAGTAACGAGCCGCCCGTGAGCGGGCTTAAGGGTCGATCCCTCAAGCTCCCCGCTACCGGGCCCCTCGAGCACAACATTTGCGTCAGCGCCCAAATCGTCGCATCCGGAACTTACGATCTAGAGCAGGACGCTATGCTCGCGTTGCGCCCATTTTACGACAAGCTTTACGACGCCTGCGGGCTTGCCGCTAACACGCCATAGCGCCGGCTGCGGCCGCGCCGCGGCTAGCCAAGGACAATGGCTTTTGCAAGGTTAAGCTTCGAGTCCGGGCGGCCAAGGATAGACGAAATGAGACTTTCAGGCCTGGCGCGGCTCGCGTTGGTTGCGGGCTTGATCAGTGCGGGTTCAATAGGATTTTCGGCATATTGGTGGATGAAGTCAGCCGAAGATTCGGCGAGCTATCAAAGATACGCCGCTTCCCTCGACCCGGGCTGGGCATCTGATGCTGACCAGATGATGCTTGGTATTCACGCGGAATTCCTGAAAACATTAGAAGGGCGCCGCAACGCCTCGCAGGAGGTGTATGCCACGGTGAGCACGTGGACCTTGTGGGGTCACGTTGTTGCCATTGCCGCTGCGATCCTCGTCTGGGTGGGCGCGGGGTTTCGCAAATCTGCGAGTCCGTCCACCTAGAAAATCCGGCTTCGGACGGGCACTTTGGCGACCGCCAAATGGGTGTGACCTACTAGGGCCGTACTAGCGTGGCGTGCTCGCCAGCACCGCCCTGGAGTGGCAGTGCTTTCCTTGCGCCTTCCGCTAACTGCTAGTTAGTGGGCGCGGTCGCGCGGCTGGGAGTCGCCATTCACCGAGATGCAGACATTCCGGCGACTCCTGAAATGGGACTTTCATTCGTCCGCCCGCGTCAACCTCAGCTTTCCCGCGAATGCGAGGCCGAGCCGCAGGTCCAGCGGTTTGTCCGTCGCGTCCCAATTGACCGAAGTTCGGGTTCCTAGCTCCGCGTTGGCGTAGGCCACCCAACGATCGAAGGTCCAAACGGCGACGTCACGGATAGCTGCGTCTTTGTTGGACCGGACGATATGGCGGGCGTGCAGCGGGTGCTGATCTGGGTGGTATAGGTCGAGCGCCATGCAGGCGACGAAGTCGAGGCTGCGGAAAGATCCACCCTTCCACTCCTTCTTGGTTTTTCGCTCGACGAACCTGAATAAAAGATCGGTGGGCAGATTGTAGTCGCCAGTATTGACCATGAATGCCGCTCCGAGCTGACGCTTGCCGGTCGGCGGAAGCAAGGCCGCAGTGCTGCGGATTTGCCGGTTGGCCGTGGTCAACGCCTCAGGAACCTGTGGCCAAGCTTTGTCATAGAACTCCCGCCACTGCTTCGTCGTCAGGCTCTCGGGAGTGACCCTGATCTGTCCCGGACCCTTGTCCTCCCAAGACCGCAACAGAACGCGGTCATAAAGGTCGGCGAAATAGGTCTGCACGCTTCTCTCTGGAGCGTACTTCCCGACCTGCTTCAACTCGACGATCAGACGCCAGCTGTCGCCCTCGAAGACATAGTCGGCGTTTTGGGCACCGTGCGGAACGGCGACGATGTCCGAGACCCGCCGGCCTCCAGCCCAGGCGACGTAATCGTCGAACATCGCTTCGTAGTCGGCGGGACTGCGGCCCAATGTCGGCTGGCTGAGGAGACGGCGCATCGAGCCGGTCATGTCTCCCAGAAGCTCCGCTTCTCATCAATGGGCGTCACGGCCATCGTCGCCGTGGTCAGCACCTCGCCGTCGTCGGTGAGGACCTCTACGCGAATCCGCGCCCGCTTCATCGCATCCTCCAGCCGGGTGATCTCGGTCGCGGGCAGCAGGATCATGCCGCCAATCAGCGGCCCGCCAGCTTGCACCCTCACCAGATCGATCACCGCCTCGTTGCTGATAAATGGCGATCCCTGCTCGAGGCTGGCGTGGCCCAGCGCGATCGGCGCCGGGTTATAGGCGCGACGAAGGGTCTTGATCATGCCGTCGGTCAGCAAGGTCAGCTTCACCCGCAGACCGATGTGTGTGAACTCCGGACGGTAGGTTATGTCGAGCTGCAATCCAGCCGGCGGCCAGCGGGTCGTCGTGACGTCGAGTCTCGCGCGATCCTCGCGTTGCTGATCGATCCGCCGCTCACGGGACGGCACCCAAACGGCGATGCCCGCCGACGCAATGATGGCGACGCCAGCCACAACCGCCTGAATGATCCCGTCCGCCGTCATCGCGGGCTGTCTGCTCCCGGCGCGCAGCTGTGAAACTGGCGTGTGGCGTGTGCGCTGCTGGTTGTAGGAGTTAGCCGCAAAGCGACCAGCCGAATTTGGTGCGACACCCCGCCGCAGACCAGAACGTGTCGTGAACGCTTGAAGCTGCGCTGTAGACTCCCATATCGCCGGTATCGTTTCGCAAGCCTGGGCATGCCGGAAGGGGCCGCAGGGGGAGGGCCACAAATGTTTGAAGAAAAATGCATCTACTTCTGGCCGGTTGGAACCGGCGACAGCACGACCTTCGTGGTGCGCCCGGACCAGATCGTGTTCCAGGTCGACCTTCGTCACAGCCAGAAATCCGAGGACGAGGACACCGACTGCGCGCCGGTGGTCGACTATCTCGAAGAGCACCTGCCGAAGGTGGACGGCAAACCGTACCTTTCAGCGTTCGCGATCACGCACCCGGACAAGGACCATATCCAGGGATTCGAGGACCTGCTGCAGCGGGTCACGGTCGGCGAGCTATGGTTCTCACCGCGCATCTTCCGCGAGCACGACGACGACCCGGACAGCCTCGGCCCTGACGCAAAGGCATTCCGTGATGAGGCGCACCGCCGCGTGACGGCGTCTGTCAGGTCGGGCGGCGACCCTGGGGCCGGCAACCGTGTGCGTTTGATTGGCTGGGACGAGCTTCTCACGGAAGAGCACTACCAAGGTTTCCCGGCGGAGTTCTTCTGCGTGCCCGGCGATGTGGTGCGGACCCTCGACGGCGAGGATTTGTCCGGCGAGCTGCGCATCTTCGTGCACGGCCCGTTCAAGCAGGGCTCGGACGAGGACGTCGGCGACCGCAACGACACCAGCCTCGCACTGCAGGTGGTCTACGGCGACGACCCGGCGAAAGGTGGCGTCCTGCTCTTCGGCGACCACAAGTACCCGGTGCTGCGCAAGATCTTCGACGTGACCAAGGAGCACAGCAACGGCGATAGTATGAAGTGGCGGGTGCTGCTCGCACCGCACCATTGCAGCAAGTCGGTGATGTACCAGGACGAGGACGGCACGCTAGTCCTGAAGAAGGACATCCTCGACGAGCTGGAGGATTACCAGGTGGGCGCGGGCTATGTGGTCGCCAGCGCGAACTGCATCCCGGACTCCAACAAGGAAGGCGACAACCCGCCTCACGCGATCGCACGCGACCGGTACCGGGAGATCGCCAGCGGGGGTTTCGTCTGCACGCACGACGACGGCGGCCATGCCGAGCCGCTAAAGTTCACCGTCAACGGGGCTGACATCGACTACGCCGAGACGAAGAGCGTGAAGTCGGCGGCCGGCGCGCTGGCGGCGGCGGTCAAGGACGCCCGGGGCAGCGACCAGACCCCGACCGCCAAAGTGGGATTTGGATGGTCGAAATAACTCGTGGTCAGAAGCTTGCGTTCGACCAACTGACTGAGATTGCGGACCGCTCGAACGGCGCTCTGCAAGTCCTCGGAGCGCCCGAGGCGTCGAACACGAAGGACTATGTCTGGTTTTACGTCTCGCTGGCCACCGGCCACTACGCGACCGGCGACGGTCTGGCCTTCCGCGAACGTGAGCGGATGAAGCTGCACGTACACCCGGACTTCCCGTTCGTGGTGCCGTCGTTCTACTTCGCAAGGTGTCGCTTCCCGGGCGCGCCCCATGTGCAGTGGGGCTCGTTCATCTGCCTCTTCCAGGCGCCCGAGTCCGAGTACAATCCGTCGGACGGCATGTACGGCTTCTTCCACCGGGTGGAGGACTGGATGGTCGCGGCGGGCAGCGGCCAATTGGACCCGGTGGACGCGCCTCTGCATCCACCAGTCGCCTATGCGTCTTCAAGCCGGACGTTCGTGATCAAGGCAGACGCGCCGGCGTTCAAGCCGGGCAGCTCGCTCTGGGTCGGCCGGGCGGAGCTGAACAAGGTCCGCCCCGATCGCTACGACGTGGTCGGCTGGACGCATCTGGATGACTGGGGTGAACCGGTCGTCGGGGTGGCGACCGACGCCGCGGTGATCTTCGACACGCCGCTGGCAACGGAATTCCCGTCGACGGTGAGAGGTGTGATCCGCCTGCTGAAGCGGGTCGGCATGTCGCTCAAGTTCCTGAAGAGCCTGCTGCGGCTTTGCGCGCATTGGCGCACCGAAGGCGATCCCGCGCACATCATCCTGGGCGCGCCGATGCGGCGCAAAGCTGCGGGCGAACCCCTGAAGCCGCACCTGACCGTCTGGGAGATCGACGCCGAGGCCATCAAAGCGCTGCGCGGCATTATTTCCGCCGAAGACCAGGACGCGGAAGCGGAAGCCGCCGCGGAGAAGGCGCTTGAGGCCTGGATGGACTCGTCCAAGGTCACGTGGTGCGACGTGCTCGAAGATCGGCCGGAGATCGTCAACCGGCGGGACGGCGGGACGCTCGCGGCCGACCTGACCGCGAAGCGCGTGTTGCTGCTCGGCTGCGGCGCGCTCGGATCCGCGATCGGCGAGACCGTCGTGCGGTCCAGCGCGCAGCATGTCCACCTTGTCGACGTCGGCCGGGTGAAACCGGGCATTCTCGTCCGCCAGCGGTTCACCGACGCCGATATCGGCCTCGACAAGTCGGAGGCGCTGAAGAGGCATCTGGAGGCCCTCGGCCTGTCATGCACCGTCACCGCCGAGAAGAGTGACCTTGGCTATAAGGCGCTCGCGCGGTTCGATCTCACCAAGTTCGACCTCATCATTGACGCGACGGCCTCGACGCGCGTCGCGCAACGCATCGAGGAGGAGTTGAAGGTGGAGGCGCTTCCGGTGCCGCTGATCTCGGTCGCGGTCAACGCTGCGGCGGAGAACGGCTCGGTCGCCGTGAAGATGCCGGGCTTCCGCGGCGGACCGCACAACATCGCGCGCCAGGCGAAGCTACAGGCCTTCGCGCGCCATGGTGGGCATCCGCTGGTTAAGGCGTTCTGGCCCGAACGGGGCGCCTTGCCGATCTTCCAGCCCGAGCCCGGCTGTTCGGCGCCGACCTTCGTCGGCTCTGCCGCCGACATCGACCATCACGCTGCGGGTCTCTTGAATATGGGCCTCGCCCGCGTGCGCATACACGGTGACACCGACGCCAGCCTGGACCTGATCGCTGCGCCCTGGTTGGCGAGCAGCAAGGCGTCTGAAAGCCGGCTAACCTATGCGCTGACGGATCCGACGGCCTACACCGAACTGAACCACAGTTACGCGGTTTTGCGCTCGGACGCGTCCTGTGCAGACATGTCGGCCGAGTTGAAGCGCATAGCGCGGACCCGCTCGGACAAGATCGAGACCGGCGGGCTCCTCTTCGGCGAGGTTGACGATGCGCACCAGTGCATCTGGATCGACAGCGCCAGCGGGCCGCCGCCTGACAGTCAGGCGAGCGCCGAACAATTCCTTTGCGGCACGGCGGGCACGCGGGAACTGGCAACCGCGAAGGCGAAGGCCAGCGGTGAATCGAGCCGCTTCATCGGCATCTGGCACACGCATCCGATCTCGCGCGGTCGCCCCAGCATCGACGATCTCAATGCGATGTTGAAGCTGCTCCATTTCCAAGAGTTACCGCCGCGCCAGGTCGTGATGCTCATCATCGGCTTCGCGGCGACGAAGCGTGAAGAGAACTACTACCTATTCCGGCGGAACGAGTTCGTGCGGATCAAACCGGTCAAGAAGGAGGCGTCCACGGAGGAGGCGTCCGCCGAGATGCCCTTCGAGGAGCTCGTCTTCGACGCGCGCCCGAAAGCGAGGCACGAGTGAAGCCCGCGCCGAAGATCGGCCTGGCGCTTTCGGGCGGCGGCGCGCGGGCCATGGCTTTTCACCTGGGCTGCTTGCGCGCGCTTCATGACCGGGGCGTCCTCGACAAGGTATCCGTCCTGTCCACGGTGTCGGGTGGCAGCGTGATCGGCGCGCTCTACGCCTTCAACGACGAGCCGTTCGAGGCCTTTGAAAAAAGGGTCGAAGCCGCGCTCCGGCGCGGCCTCCTTTGGGGCATCGTGCGGCATACGTTGCTGTCGCCCGAGACGCCGAAGATCGTGGTGGCGATCATCGCCGGCGGCCTCATGACGCTCCTCGGCCGCATTGTTCAGCTCGTAGGCGTGTTGCTTCGCCTCGTCGGCATTGGTCGCCGATTCGTACCGCGCTTGGCCGAGGCGATCCTTGACGTCGTGCCGCGGTTCGCCAGCCGGACGACCGCGTTCGAGCGGCATCTCGCCAAGCGCTACTTCGGCGATCGGCGGATGAATGACGTCGCGCGCAAGGGTCTCAACGTCGTCATCAACGCGGCCGAACTGCGCACCGAATCGGCGTTCCGGTTCGGCTCCCAAGAGACCGCGACCTGGCGCTTCGGGCGGCTGACGGCGGCACCCCGCGTCGCAATGGCCGTCGCAGCGTCCGCTGCGTTCCCGGCGCTCCTGCCGGCGATCGACCGGCGGCTGGAATTCGAAAAGAAGGGCGTGCGCTCGGTGCAGCGCGCGATCATCACGGACGGCGGCGTATACGACAACTTCGGGATCAGCTGCCTCGTTCCGGGGCGCTCCGGAGAGTTCGCGAGCAACGTCTTCCCGGTGGAGTTCATCATCGCCTGCGACGCGGGGGCGGGAATCCCGAGCGGCGCGCGTCGCCCCTACTTCATTGGGTCGCGCATGCTCGCGACAACTATGACGATCCACCGGCGGACGCAGACGCTAATGCAAAATCTCCTCCACCGAATGGCCGCTAACGGTGAGATCGATGGTTTCCTGCTGCCATATCTCGGCATGCAAGACGATCGGCTCCCGGCGCGCCCGACGGACCTGGTCACCCGCGAGGAGGCAGCCGACTACCCGACCGATTTCAGTCCGATGGCGACGTCGGACATTCGGAAATTGAGCCAGAGGGGCGAACAGCTGACGCGGTGTCTCCTAGATGCCTACGCGTCCCACCTCTAGGGAGGGGCCGTCCCCAACTGTCCCGATGAGTCACTTCACCACCTTGTACGCCCTAGTTGCGAGCCTCTTGGCCGTCGTCGGACTCGCCGACGCAATACCGGTTCCAGAGCTTGTCGAAGCGTGCGCGGCTGCTCTCGCGGATCAACGCCACGTTCTTGTCGGGCAGGACGATCCAGCGCGTGGCGCCTGTATAACCCCCGAAGCTGTTGCGTGAGTTGACGTAGCCGCATGCTGCGGCCTGGCCGTGCTTCACGCGTCCGATGGCCTGACCGAAGCGCGCGGAGTCCGGGTCCTTGAGCATCGATCGGATTGCAAGTTGACCCGCGGCGAGCGTGGTCAGGTTCTGCTGGTAGGCATCGCGTGCCGCTAGTTCGGCCGGAGTGGCAGGCTTGGGGGCCGGCGGTCCGTAGTAGAGCTGTGCGGCCGCCCCTCCGACGAGAACGACAGCAATCGCCGCGAACCACTTCCAACCGCGTCGGCGTCGCGGTGTGACTATCCCTCCCATGCCCTTCGCCCTCCCAGCGCAGCAGCGCCGATAACCCGTTCTGGGATATCCGAAAAGGGGATTTAATCGGGGTAGCTCAGCAGGAGATGGCGCTGGGCGAGCATGCCCCGATCTACACATTCAGAAGCTTACGAGCGTCTGCGCGACGCACTTGTCGCTGCCCGTGATCGGGCGGGCGTCACGCAGGTCGCGCTGGCGGAGCGTCTCGGAAAGCCGCAGTCCTTCGTTTCCAAATTCGAGAACCGCGAGCGACGACTCGACCTTATCGAGGTGCTGGCCGTGCTGCGCGCGCTGGGGATCGACGAGGTGCGGTTCCTAACCGACTTGGTGCGAGACCTTCCGGCGGAGCTGCGCATCTAGGAACGAGCTTGAAAGCGCCTCCTTCTGCCCGCGCGCGCATGAGGTCGTCTCAGAAGTATCTGATTTCTCTAGGTAATTCGTTCGGCTCGGGCTATCTCATCATGGCGTGGAGGAGCACGCATGCCCGCAATCCGACTGACCAAGCGCACCGTCGAGGAAATCCCGCATACCTCTTCCGGCCAGGCGTTCTACCGAGACACTGAACTGAGCGGATTTGGCCTGCGCGTCGGTACGAAGAGCAAGGTGTACTTCGCGGAGGCCCAGGTGCGCCGCCGCACAGTGCGGGCCACTATCGGAAGGGCCGACCTGCTGTCGCCCGAGGTCGCGAGAGGGCGGGCGCTCAAGTTGCTTGCGCAGATGGCGGACGGCGAGGACCCCATCCGGGACCGCAAGGCCAAGCGCGCCTCCACCATGACGCTCCGCGAGGCGTTCGAAGACTTCTTCGTCAACCGCAGCCTCGCCGCCAGTAGCCTCCCCAACTACCGCCGAACCATCGACCGCTATCTCGCGGACTGGGCGTCGAAGCCCATCGCGGAGATCAGCCGTCGGATGGTGCTCGACCGGCACCGAAAGATCAGTGAGGACAACGGGCGCGTAACCGCCAACAGCGCGATGCGTCACCTACGCAGCGTTTACAACTTCACCGCCGCGGCCCACGGCGAGCTGCCGCAGAATCCTGTTGGCATCCTCACTCAGGCTCGTTCGTGGCACACCGAGCGCCGGCGACGCAGCGTCATCCCGATGCACGGCCTGCCGAAGTGGTGGCGCGCGGTCCACGCTGAGGAAGACTACGTCCGCGACTTCCTGCTGGTCGCGCTCTTCACCGGCATGAGGAGGTCCGAGATCGCGCGGCTCCGCTGGGAAAACATCGACCTTGACGCTAAGACGCTGACGGTGCCGCGCACGAAGAATGGCGACCCGCTGGAGTTGCCGCTGTCGAGCTTCCTGCACGAGCTGCTTCTGACCCGCCGCGAGGCCGATCCCGACGCCGAATGGGTGTTCCCCGGAACTGGCTCGACCGGCCACATCGTCGAATCCAAGAGGTTCTATGCCCGCGTTGCCAGGGCGAGCGGCATATCGTTCAACCTCCACGATATTCGGCGCAGCTTCATCACCATCGCGGAGAGCCTGGATATCCCGCACTACGCGCTCAAGCGGCTCCTGAACCACCGCACTGACGGCGACGTCACCGGCGGCTACATTGTCATGGACGTGGAGCGGCTGCGGCGGCCGGTAGAGCGGGTGGCCGAGCGAATTCAGGAGCTATCGGGGAGCGTTGCCATTGATCAAAAACGAGAAGCTGCCTGAGGACGACGAGCTTGACCGCTTACTGGCGGAAGAGTTGGCGCGCGAGGATGACCGATCCGCTATTCCCTCTGGTTGTCTGCCGCGTACTCAACCGGATGTCGTTGACGAAGACCTATACGTTCTGCCCGAGGTCTGCCGGGAGGCCGCCAAAGGCGCCGTTCGAGCGGGCTTGGCGCGCGGCCCGCAGGAGTTTTGGACCTATACCGTTGGCCCAGAGGCACCGGGCGCGAATGAGGGCCCTACGGCGCTTGAATTGATCGTGGCTGGCATCGTGAGGGCGCACCCGAGCCACAAGGATGATGTTCGCACAGATCAGCAGCGTTTTGTTCAGGCAATGAACGCGCTGCTCGGGCAACACTACAGAAGTCGCCAGAATGATCGGGATGATCGGGAGCTTCTTGCTCACATGGCGTGGTCGGCCGAACTTGCCCACCAGGATGGAAAGGCTCCGCAACACCGTAAGTTTGCGCGGATGGCCCTGTCGGAGATCGAAGGTCCTCAATCGGTAAACGAGTCCGCTATACGTCGATTAGCGGCGAAGTTCGATCATAATCCGGACGTAGCTCGGGAATATGCAGAAGCTCCAGATGGTTTTCGGTTGATGGTGGAAGCGCCCGTTATCAGGGAGATCGCCGCCTTATTTCGGTCGGTCGGGACGCAGGTGAAGCTGCACGATCTCGGGCGGGATCACCTGTCAATGTAGAAGTGGTCCGAGGCTTCTCCAGCGATCCGGGGAACGCGTCCGAATAGATGGGAAACCCTCTGAAACGGAGGGTCACATGCCCATCTACCACGCAGCCGATCCGCTCCTCTGCCCCAAGGAAGCGGCCACATATCTCAACCTGTCCGTCGACTGGCTCGCGCGCGAGCGGTGGAAGGGAACGGGCCCCGGCTACGTACGCTTGTCGGGAGGGCGCTTCGGCGCCATCCGCTATCGCCGCAGCGCGCTCGATGCCTATGTCGCCGCCCACACGATCGACCCCCGGGGAGGTCTGTGATGGAAGAGCAGGCTCGCCGCTTCCTCCAACTCCTCGCACCGCAGGTGCGCGGCGATGCGTACGGAAGGAAGACGGACGGGGGATACGAGCTCGTCCGCGAGAAGCTCGCCCCGCGCGTACTGGAACGGCACCTCGAGGGAAGCCAGGCGATCGGCGTCTACCCGGTCATGGGGGACGAGGTCCAGACTGCGACGCTGGACTTCGACGACCACGAGGGCGATCTCGAGCCCGAGCGGATGGTGGAGACCGTTGCGCTCGTGGTCAGCGCCTGCATGAGGCTGGGCCTCAAGCCGCTCGTGTTCCGCTCCGGTGGCGGCCGAGGCATGCACGTCTGGTTCTTCTGGGCCAACCGCCAGAAGGCGCGCTTCGTGCGGTGTCATCTCCGCAATTTGCTCGCATCCGTAGGTCTGACGGAGGGCGCCACGGGCGTGAAGGCAGGCGCGGTCGAGATATTTCCGAAGCAGGATCGGGTGGAGACGGGCGGCTTCGGCAGCCTCATCGCTCTCCCGGGCGCTCGCCAATCCGTGCCGCTCGACGCCTCGACGTTAGCGCCGATCCCGTGGGCCGAATTCGACCCCGCCGACGCCACCATGGCGCTGAGTGCGCCGGTCCCGGAAGTCGCGGTGGAGGAGAGTGAGGCGTCCGCCTTCGTCCAGCTGCCCGGTGACGAGGAGGTCGTCGCATCGGCCTTAGCCGTCGTTTCGTCAGACGACTATGGGCAATGGCTACGGGTCGCCCTGGCTTTGAAGAACACGTTCGGCGATCAGGCTTACGCCTCCTTCGCAGAATGGTCGCAGAAGTCCGAGAAGTACCCGGGGGACGCGAAGGCGCGGCGCTTCTGGGAGAAGCTGCCACCCAACGGTGCGGTTGGACTGGGTACAATCTTCCACTTGGCGAAACAGGCTGGATGGAACGGCACGACCCATCCGTTGATCAGGGAGATGAACGCCAAGTACGGCATCTACACTCACGGCCGAACGACGGAGATCATCGTCAAAGGCGCAGAGGGCGGCCCAGAAAACGTCTTCATCGGCAAGGGACCGTTCATTGACCGCCTCGCCGGTGATTCCGTGCCACGCCAGGGCGAGGACGGTAAGACAACCTGGACGCCCAAGTCCCGCATCTGGCTCAATCACTCAAAGGCCGCCCACTACACGCAAGTGGTGTTCGACCCTTCGCGGCCGCCTGGGCACAACGGGGAAATCTGGAATCTCTGGCGAGGGTTCGCCCTCACCCCCGAGGCGGGAGACTGGTCCTTACTCAAGGACCACATCCGCGAGAACATCAGCAACGGCGACGGGCAGGTGAATGACTGGCTGCTGAACTGGATGGCGCTCGGCGTCCAGCAACCGGGCCTGGTGATCGGCACAGCGCCGGTCCTGATCGGCTTCCCGGGCACGGGGAAGGGCCTCCTCGCCCACTCCTACGGCTCCTTGTGGGGACCGCACTTCGCCCCCATCACGCACCCCGAGCACGTCACGGGTCGGTTCAGTGGCCACCTCTTCGCCCGGCGCTTCATCTACATCGACGAGGGCACCTTCGGCGGTAACCGCAAGGACGCTGGGGTGATCAAGACCAGGATCACTGATCCCCTCATCATGTCGGAGAGGAAGGGGGTCGACGCCATCACCATGAAGAACTCGATGATCTTCATGGTGGCGTCGAACGAAGCCTCGGTGGTGCCGGCGGATAAGGGCGACCGGCGCTGGATGGTGATCGAGGTGAGCGATCGGAGACGCGAGGACCGCACGTACTTCAAGGCCATCGCGGAGCAGATGGAGCGGGGCGGCCAAGCAGCCATGCTGCACGAGCTCCTGCAGAGGGACATCAGTCAGGGCCCCGACCCGCGGAGGACGATCAAGACCGAGGCGCTGTTCGAGCAAATGCTCCTCGCGCAGCCGGCCGAGGTTCGCTACCTGCACGGCATCCTCGACCAGGGACGGCTCCCGCAGAACTGGATCGAGGGCGAGCGCACCACCACGATCCGCGCAATGGTGGAGGAGTTGCACCACCTCTACCGGGAATCCAGCCGCATCGATGACGCGCGCCTCGGCCGCTTCATCCACAAAGTGGTCCCGACGGTGCAGACCTCGCAGGGGGGGGTCTACTTCATCAGGAAGACGGACGAGGGCGGCCACCTCAAGCAGCGGTCGACGCGCTACTTCTGGCCGCCGCTGGCCCGCGCGCGGCTGGCGTTCGCGAAGTACGTTAACATGCCGGTGCCCTGGACCGCGGTGGGCGACTGGCAGAGCGACCCTGACCCCGACGAAGGGGAAGGAGGCGCTGACGTCCTGTGAGGCGGCGTATAGGAAGAGTGGGTAAAAGGGCGGCCTCCGAGCCGCCCTTATTTTTATAGGGGGACCTGGGTCTATAGGTACCTATTTACCTATACTTCCTAGCGCCGCCTCCGGCGCATTGCCGGCCACGATCGTGCGCGATCGATTCCGTGGCGGTCCGGCGGCGGCTACGCGGTGGCAGCGCCGCTAGGTGGCTGGATGTAGCCCTCCAAACTCGACCACGCGGCGCAGTACGATGCCCACCTTGAGGCGTAGCCGTGCCCAACTGCGCCGGTGCGGTGGTCAAGGTGCACCCTCAGGACCCCGGTGTCCTTCCGCGCGCCGCCGTCGCGCTTCGACCCCGCCAGCCACTCGGCCGTACTTGACAGCAACTCGTGCTCAACCACCTGAGCCGGGAGCAGGTACACAGCGGGTGTTCCGGCCGTCTCAAAGCTGACAGCCGCCACGTAGTCGTCGTTGTCTCCGGAGACCAGATCGAAGACGCGACCGTCGCGCCGCCTTGACCATGCGAATGAGGTCGTGCCGGGGCGCTTCGCCTTCACCCTGATCTTGACCGACCTTCCCGCCTTGGTGGCGAAGAGGTCCCAGCCCGCGGAGTTCATGGTGGTCGCGTTGAAATTCCCGACGAGCCACCCACGGGCAAGAAGCTCAAGCTCGACGACGAGCTCGCCCATGCGGCCAATGCGTTGCGTGTCGAGTGAGGAGAGATCGAAGTCCAGCACTGTCGATTGTCACGATTGGTAGACACACCTCCGTCTCACGATTTGGCCAAGTCCGACAATGGACCTGGTCAAGGTTTTCGGCCTGAACGTGAAGAAGGCGCGGGAGGCCAAACTCCTGACTCAGGAGGACCTCGAAGGCCTCACGGGCCTTCGGCGCAGCTACATCAGCGAACTTGAAGGCGGAAAGCGCAATCCCTCGATACGGGCGCTTCAACGGCTCGCTGAAGCCCTGGGCGTGCTGCCGGCAAACCTTTTGCAATTGCCGCCCAGTACGCGGTGGCCCCCGCACACCGGGGACGATGGCAGATAACTGGCACGGCTCGCTTGCAGGCCTTGGTGGGGGAGGGTGGTGCCGCTTACAGGACTCGAACCTGTGACCCCCTCATTACGAATGAGGTGCTCTACCAGCTGAGCTAAAGCGGCCTGGTACCCTACTAATCCCGTACTAACTCCGACCCGCCGAGGCGAACCAGTTGTCTTTGCATCGTAATTTCGCGGCGACCCGCTAATTACGAATGAGGTGCTCTACCAGCTGAGCTAAAGCGGCATGTCGTCCGGACGGACGCTGGTATCCTTGGGGCCCAAGGCGACTCATCGGACGAGCCGCCAGGGAAGGCCGGGCTATTTAGCGGTTCCCGAGGTCCACGCCAAGGGGCCCATGGCCGCAGGCGTTACGCCGTCAGTGCGCCATCAGGACGGGGATCGGAAAGTCCGCCAGCACGGCCCGCGTGGCGCCGCCCAGCAGGCTCTCGCGGGCCTGGCCATGGCTGTAGGCGCCCATCACCAGCAGGTCGGCGCCGATCGCCTCGCAGGCCAGGGCCAGGGCCGCGCCCTCCCCGCCCTGGTGGGGAAGGATGCGCAGGGTCGC
>Ga0075370_10000187_pt1 | contig 21759 bp, 21 predicted proteins | sample EndMethybrTD3035_FD_71398 | JGI IMG/M metagenome (GOLD analysis project Ga0075370, IMG submission 71398) | Populus endosphere microbial communities from Tennessee, USA - Endosphere MetaG P. TD hybrid TD303-5 | ecosystem: Host-associated > Plants > Roots > Endosphere | place: USA: Tennessee... | reverse complement strand
CTCGCCGAACTGGATGTCGACGATGCCCGTGCCGCCTACCGGGCCATTGCGCAAGCCCGGCCGGGCTTGCGCAATGGCCCGGTAGGCGGCACGGGCATCGTCGACATCCAGTTCGGCGAGCACGCCCTCGATCGCGGCGCGCAGGGCGCCCGGCTCATCGGCCTCCGGGTGCTGCTCGATGGCTCGCGCGATGGGGGCGCACAGCAGCACGATGCCCAGATTGGTGTTGCAACCCGCCACCTCGGCCGTGGCCGCCACGGCTGCCTCGATGCGGTCTCCGACGCTCGCGCCCGGACGGAACAGCGGCACGACCGATGCGCGCGCGCTGGCACTGAACAACTCCGCCTGCATGCCGTGGCCCGCCGAGTCACGGCTCACGTTGCCGGGCTTTCGAACCGCGACGTCGAGCTCGCACGCGCTGAGGTAGCACGCTCGCGCGCGCTCCAGCGTGGTTGTCACGCGCGCAGCCCTGCGCGCCCTGCCGCCACCTTCCGATCGAGCAGATCGTCGACGATGGCTTGCGCGATGTTGAAGCCGGTGACACGCTGCAAGCCGCGCCACGCGGCCACGCCGTTGACTTCGAGCACCTGGATGCCGTCGGCGTCGGGGATCATGTCGACGCCCGCATAGTCCATCTCGAGCGCCGCCGCGGCGGCTTCGGCCAGGCCGGCGAGTGCCGGGGTGAGTTCGGCGCGCTCGCAGCGGGCACCTTGCGCGACGTTGTGGATCCATCCGGCGCTCACGCGGCGCATCGCCGTGACGGCGCGCCCACCGACGACGAGCACGCGCCAGTCGAAGCCGGGCTCGCTCGCCGGCGGCACGAAGCGCTGCAGGTAGGCCAGCGAACCGTACATCGCATCGAGCTCCGGAATCGGGTGGTGCACTCCTGCGACATCGCCCACCAGCCGAAGGCCCTTGCCCTGCGAGCCGAACAGCGGCTTGAGCACGAGAGCATGTCCGGCCGCGCCCTCACGCATCGCGATGCGCCGCGCCTGCGCTACCGATTCGGTGGCCCATGTCGGCGGGGTCGCGATGCCTGCGGCGTGCAGCAGCAGGCTGGTCATCGACTTGTCGACGCTGCGCTCGATCGCGCGTGCATCGTTGTAGACCGGTACGCCGAGTTCGCGCAGCGCGTGCAGCACGCCGAGCCGCTTGGTCACCTGCTCGAACGTGCCGCCCGCGATGCCGCGCACCAGTGCGGCGTCGGGAAGCTCGCGGCCGAAGCCCGGGATCACGAGGCCGTGCCAGCTCTGCGTGGTGTCGATGTGGCAATCGGCGAGATCGATGCAGCGCCCGCTGGCGCCACGCGCTCGCAGCGCCGCCTGCAGCTGCCGCGTGTGCCACCCAACCTCGTCAGTCATGATCGCGATGCGGGTCATGGTGCTCACACCCGATTCATCAAGCCTGCTGCAGCCAAAGGTCTTGCAGCAGCGGCATGTTCAGCGCACCGGCATGCCAGGTGTTGCCGCTGTCGAGATTGCTGACCCATACCTCGGCCGGCGCGAACAGCGCACCGTCGATCTTGTAGAAGTCGTACTCGACCTCCTTGAAGATGTCGGCGAACGAACGCCCGTAGTCGCGCGAGTTGCGCGACGGCAGCTGCAGCGCAAGCTGGCGCGCGAGCGCATCGTCTCCACGCACCGTGAGATGCACGCGGCCGCCGTACAGGATCGCGTCGTTCGTGCGGCCCATCGCGATGACGCCGTCCGGGCTCGGCGACGGCAGCGGTGCACTCGCCGTGCCCTCGACGATGTTGCCGAGCGCGAAGCCGAGTTCGTGCGCCTTGTGCAGCGCGACCTCGAGTACGCGGGCCACCACCTGGGTCGTGCCGGCGAGGCTGGTCGTCGGCGTGAGGATGACGGTGAGCGACGACGGCTGCAAGCCGCAATCGCGCAGCAGCTTGTCGATCACCACCTTGGGCGGCGTTCGATCGACCTCCATCACCAGCACGCCGGCATCGGCGCGGTCGCGGTAGCCGAGCTCGCTGAACAAGGCTTCCTTGCCGGCCAGTGCGCGCGCCGGGCCTGAGCCGAGCGAGAAGAACTTCTTGCCGCCCGTCTCCTCCTTGCTCGCCGCGAGGCTCCACCCCGCGTACTGGCTCGCCAGGCAGGCGAGCACCGGCTGCGAGCTGCGCACCTCGAGCCAGGTGGGCCATGCTTCGAGGCCGCCTCCGCGCACGCCGACCCGACCGAGCCCGCCCATGCAGATCTCGCCGATCAGCAGCCCGGCGGCCACGCTTCCGCGGGCCTCGATGCCGGCATCGACGATGCACACGCCGCTGGCGTCGTGCGCCACGTTCAACGCGAGTGCGTCGGCTTCGGCCCGCAGTCGTTCGACCAGCGGGCGCGCCAGCGCGTTGACGCTCAGCGGCGAACCCGCGAGGGGTGGACTGGCATCGGTCATGACGGTGTCTCCAACGTGTTCATCAAGGCGTCGCGCGCGGTTTGCAGTGCAGCCCTGACCTGCTCCGAAGTGTCGCCTGCCGCGCTCAGGCTGCAGATCGGGTCGCCGGCGCCGAAGCATGTGCCCGCGGCCGGCAAGTCGTGCGCGTCGGGCCGCTGCGCCAGATGCTGCGCCGCTGCAGGGCCGAGCGTCAATGAGTGCCTTGCGTAGACGATCTCGCTGCCTGCGAGCCGCCGCGACGCAGGCGGCGCGAGCAACGCTGCAGGCGGCAGCTCGGCGTGCAGGCAGGCCCGCAGCTGCGCGTCGATCAGCCCGGGACGTGCGTAGAGCGCGAGGCTGGCGGGCGGGCGCGGGTTCACCTCGAGCACGCCGATGGCGTCGCCATTGCGCATGAAGTCGAGGCTGCACCAGCCGCGCAAGCCGAACTCCGCGGTGAGCACGTGCACGGTATCGCCGACACGCTGCGCGAGAGCGGCCGGCACATCCACCGGACCGATGCACCCGCCATACACGTAAGGCCGCGCGCCGAATGGCCTCGCGATGAGTTCGTTGATGCCCGCAAGCACCGCCTGGCTGCCGTTGGCGATGAAGGTGGCCGACATCGGCACGCCGCGCATCTCGCGTTGGAAGTAATGCGATGCACTCGCGGGCCTCTCCCCGTGCGCCGCCGAAGCATGGCGCACATGCCAGCCGCCGTGCCCGCATGCATCCTTGAGCAGCCAGCCCGCTGGATCGGCCGGCGGATCGAAGCGCACCGGCGGATGCTCGACCCCGTGTGCGACGAGCGCTGAGAAAAACTCTGCCGGGTCGCGCACGCGGCGCACTGAGTCGACCGGCGTGCCGATCAGCGGCAGACACCGCGCGCCCGCGTCGAGCAGGCCGGGCCGGCCTTCGAACCCGCTGCCGGGGATCCAGCCGATCACGGCGTTCTCGCCGGGCTGCGCGAGTTCCTGCAACGCTGCGAGCACGCGTGCTTCATCGATCTGCAGCGAGCCTGCGGTGCCGATCGAATGCCAGCGCTGCGATGCGTGGCGGGTGTCGATGTCGCCGAACAAATCGAGCGCGACGACGCCGTAGCCGTCGCGCGCCGCCGCCTCGGCCAGCATGCGCGCGGAGACGGCCGCTACGGCCAGCACTGGCATGCGCGGCGGCTCAGGCAGACGGCTTCGCCTCGGCCTGCTCGGCGAGGTACTCGCGCGCCGTGGCAAACGCCTGCGCAAAGCTCAGCACCACGGCCTTCTCGGCCTGCTGCATGTTGACCAGCAGGCGGTGCTGGGTCTGGTATTTGACGTTGCCGATCGCCAGCGCGCCGATGCCGAGCGCACCGGCGTGGGCACCCGCGAGCGGCTTCGCGTCGTCCATCACGCCGACACCGGCAATGCCTTCGGGCGGCACCGCATTCACGTCGGCCGCCACCTTCAGGTTCTTCGCGAATGCGAGGTCTTCGCCAGCCACGACCTGCACGCCCGCCGCAGCGCATGCGAGCACGACGCCAGCCTGCGCGAGCGCATCGCGCAGCGCGCCGCGATCGGCGCCGGAGACACCCTGCAGGCTGACCCCGAAGCGCGCACCGGTGTCGGACGCCGCTTTCTGCGCAGCGTCGAGCCCGCTGTGGCTCGCGATCCGCACCACGGCTCCGACCTGCGCCGCAAGCACGGCCGCGATGCGGCCCACCGGGCCGGTGCCGCCGAGCACCAGCACGTTCTGTCCGCTCATGCCGAGGCCATGGTGGCGCTTCAACGCCGCCTCGACGCAGGCCACCATTGCGGCAGCGGTGGTGTAGGCGCCGCTCGGGTCGGCCATCAGCGAGACGACGAAGGGCTTGAACATCGCCTTCTGCGCGCGCTCGAGCATGTCGGCGGCGAGCAGTGCATCGCGCCCGCCGATGAAGATGCCGGTGCGTGCCACGCCTTTCGGGCCGCGCGAGAAAATGGCGTCCTGGGTCAGCGCGGTGACACCGTCCACACCGACGCCCGTGTACGGCGTGATGATCTGATAGCCGGCATCGGCCGCCATGTTGACGTCGAACGGGCTGGCCTGCTGGCCCGGCGTGAACAGGTGAAGGACGTAAGGGCGTTCCATGGCTTGAGTCGTGAATGGTACGAGTGAACGACCGCGCTCAGCGTGCGTGCCGCATCGCGCGCGGGTCGACGATCTGCGCGCCGCGGTTGCGCGGGGTGACGATGCGCAGCACGAGTCCGCCCTCGACCATGCCAGCCGCGCGTGCGGCGGTTTCGAGCGCTTCTGCGTGCGCCTGCGACTCGACGATGGCAAAACCGGTGGGCCCCCACGAACTCTGGCCGATCGCTGCCTGGTGCCCGCTCCTGCCGATCCAGTCCATCAGCTGGCCCACTGCGGCGCTCGTGTAGGCGCGCCCGTTCTGCGCGGGCGCGAAGTATTCGCCGAGCAACTGCTGCACGCGCGAGACGCCGACCGCGAACACGTCGAACTCGCCGCTGGCCGCGCCCGGAAGCACACGCATCAGCACCTCGTGGCAGATGTCGGCGGCACGCGCAGCGGGCATCGCATCGAGCACGGCGAGCGCGCTCTTCTCGTCGCTGCCCGCCAGGCCGTGCTCGCGCTCGTCCTGCACGACGAGCACGCGCCAGCTCGCAGGCACCGCGATGCGCGAGAGCAAGGGCGCAGGTCGTCCATCGGCTGTCGGCCCGCCGTCGACCAGAAGCCCGCCGAGGTCGAAGCCGTGGATGCCGATGCCGGAGCGCAGGCCGCGCCCGAGCCAATGGGCGAGCGTCGCGGTGCTCACGTCGATCCGATGCCATTGCGTGAACGCGCGTGCAATCGCGAGCGCCAACTGGGTGCCCGAACCGAAGCCGCCGTGCGCAGGCAGGACCCGGCGCAGCCGCAGGTGCAGCGTGTCGGGGCGGCCGCTGCGTGCGCGCAGCGTGCGCAGGTACGCGCTCGCGCGGTCCATCTGCGCGTCGCCCTCGGGCGTGTCGGCGGTGACGCGGTCTGCCAGCGCGGGGCTCAGTTCGACTTCGGTCTCGAAGCCGTCGATCACCATGCCGATGCTGCCGAAGCGACGCCCGAGCGAAGCAGAAGGATCCAGGAAGCCCAGATGCAGGCGCGCCGGCGCCCGCAGCGTGACTGTGTCTAGGCCATCGGTGTGCATCGGAGGCGGAGCGGAGAGGACGACATGGCCCATGGTTGTGAAGGCGCCGCCCTGTGAAACGGCCCAGTGAACTGCATTTGCGCGAACACCAAAGAGCAATCTCCATTCCCGCATCCGAAACGATGGCTGGGCCCTGCTGCGGCAGACGGGACTCGCCGTGTTTGTATCGCGAGCGGGACAGTGTGTCATGGTCATCGCCGCGCGTAGCATGGGTGCTTTCCGCTTCACTGGAGACCGCGATGACCAAATGGCGCAAGCAGACAGCGGACGAGGTCTACACCTCCGATGAAATCACCGCACGACTGGCCGAAGAGTTGCCGAAGTGGTACTTCGAAGACGGCTGGATTCGCCGCAAGTTCAAGACGAGCGGCTGGAAGGGCACGCTGATGGTCGTGAACACGGTGGGGCACCTGGCGGAAGCCGCCTGGCACCACCCCGACCTCACGGTGTCGTACGCGTTCGTCACCGTCAAGCTGATGAATCACGCGGCGAAAGGCATCACCGAGAAGGACTTCGAGCTCGCGAGGAAGATCGAAGAGGTCGTGATGTGGCAGCCCGGCGCCGGATCGGCGCTCGAAGGAACGCCCGACGACCCGCGCTTCAAGTACATGAAGTACGACTGAGCGGCCAAGAGCCGCGCCGCTGCGGCAACAACAAGCGAAACAGGCCCGCAGGCGCGACGCAACGCGCTTGAAACGACGCGCTCCGATCATGGCGATGCGGCGTGCTGCCACGACTCCCCCAACGGCACCGCCAACCGCTCAACCGTCGATCTGGAGAAACTTGTCATGGCCCATTCCCGTATTCGAATCGTCGCTGCGATCGCCGCCGCGCTCCTCGGCTCAGTCACGCTCGCCAGCGCGCAAGAGATCGCCGCTGAACCGCACGTGATGGGCCAGCACCCCGCGGTGCTGGTCAAGCGCCAGGCGCAGCAGATCGACACGAACCGCTTCATCCTGATGCACCCGGCGGGCCTGTTCGTGATCGCCACGCCGTCGCCCACGTATGACCATCCGGCCGTCATCGTGGCGCGCATGGCGCGCGAGCCGTCGGACCTGGACCGCTTCATGGCCCAGCCGCCGGTGGCCAGCGCCTGGCTGCGCCGCAGCGAGCTGTCTGCCGCTGCACCGGACAACACCGCGCGTCAGTGACCTGAACCGCGGGCTGCGGCGTCAGCGCTTTTCGCGGCGTTCGCAGCGCGGGTCCACACTGAAGCCCGCGTCTTCGATGTGTGATCGTCATTTTCAGACAAACCCCACAGAGGGTTGCCGATTTCGCTGATTGAGCGCTGGTGTGGTTCCGTCGATCTTCGGAGGGTTGCCGCGCAGACGCATGGCACCGGACCTGAGGGGGACACCTTCCATGAGCTTCACCTGGCGCAGCCTGTTCGCCTCGCTGGCCTTCACCGCCACCGTCATGTTCGTCGCGATCTTGCTGCCGGCGTCGCTGTAGCCCCGGCCGCTGGCGCGAGCCGACGAACGAAGTCGGCCCGTCCTACGGGGGCGAACGTCGCGCGCAGCTAGGGTGCTCCCATGAACGAGACGTGCACACCCAAGCCTATCCGGGCGCGCGACGCGGATTCGGAGGCGGCAGCTACGCAGCGCCCTACAGCGGGTCATACGGCGGCAGCCTGTGCACCGACTACCGCGGGACGCGCACCGACCCCAGTGAGGACAGCGGGCACAGCGACTCGTGACTCCTTTGGCGAACCCGGGGTCGCCGCGCCGATGGCTTCGATGATGTAATCGGGAGCACAGACACTCCGCGTCCAACCCGTTCATGCCCGTTGTAGCAGTCGTCAATCGCAAAGGTGGCAGCGGCAAGAGCACGTTGGCGACACACCTCGCGGGATATTGCGCCAACAGGGGCCTGCCCGTGATGCTCGGCGATGTCGATCGCCAGCAGTCTTCTCTCGCCTGGTTGCGTCGCCGAGCCGCGCAGCCGCAGGCACAGGGTGCTCAGATCGTCGGTTGGGCCGCCGACACGAAGAGCGTGCTGCGGCCGCCTGCCAGCATCACGCACGTCGTGCTCGACACGCCCGGCGGCTTGCGCGGCCTCGAGCTGGCCCGGGTGGTGATGAACGCCGACGCGGTCCTGATCCCGGTGTGCAGCTCCGCCTTCGACCGAGAGTCGGCGCTCGACTGCCACGCCGAGTTGATGACCCTGCCGAGAGTCGCGAGCGGGCGCTGCAAGCTGGCGGTGGTGGGAATGCGCCTTGACGCACGAACGAGTGCCGCCGCGCTGCTCGAGACCTGGGCCGCCCGGCACAAGCTCCCGTACGTCGGCGCGCTGCGCGAAACGCAGGTCTACGTGCGCGGCGTGGAGCAGGGCCTCACGGTGTTCGACTTGCCCGCCTCCAAGGTGCAGGCCGATCTGGCCCAGTGGCAACCGATCCTCGATTGGGTCGAGGCGGCATGGGCGCCGAAGCGCACGGCATCGACCGCCTCGCGTCCTCAGGCGCCAGCGCGCTTGCGTGCGCCATTGCCCACACCCGCGCCCGCACCCGCACCCGCAGCCGAAGCCGCACCCGAGCGCGCACCATCAAGCCTGCCCAGAGTCGTTCTCATGCACGACGTGCTCTCGAGAACCTCTCCGCCGACCTTCGCCGAGCGAGTCCTGGGCCGGCTCTTCGCTGCGTTCCGGGCGCCCCATCGAACGTAGCTCGCCGCGCCACTCACTCGGCGGCCCTGCCGCGCAGCCGCAGGCGCACGCCCCGGTTGTCTTCGAGAGAGATGTCGAGCTGCGTGGCGTTGAACGTGAGCACGTAGGTCGTGACGATGCCTTCGAGCAGCGAGCGCGAGACGAGCTGAAAGCTGTTCTCGCTCAGCCAGGTTCCCTTGACCGCGAGCAGCGGCTCCGATTCCTTGCGTTCGCGATCGCGCACGCGAAAGATGCCGTCGAGTCCCAGCGGGCCGTCGATGCGCTGCGCGGGGCTGCTCGCTCCAGGCGCCGAGAAGGTGGTTTCGTAGCGGGGGTTCGCCGACGTCAGGTCGAGCTTGATCGAGCCGAGGCCCATCCAGTTCGGATCGATCCGGAAGGTCTTGCCGGAGATGCTCGACGCGATGGCCGCAGCGGGCGCCACGGGTGAAGCCTTCTCGACACCCGCATCGGCCACGCGCTGGGCCAGCCGGGCACTCGCCGCAGGATCGGCCGGCAAGGGGCGCGGCGAGATGGCGGCCGCGACGACGCGGTCTATCAGTTGCGCAAAGGGGTAGTGCCGCCCGCTGCCGGTGACCACGGCCACGGTGTCGATCTCGGGCAGCACGATGATCAACTGGCGCAGATAGCCCACCGCCATGTGGGCGTGACTCTGCGGCAGCGTCCACCAGCCGTTGGCATATCGAAGCGTGCCCACGTGCATCTCGACCTCTGGGTTGAACACCTTGTCCACCCACTCGCGCGGCAGCAACTGGCGGCCCTCCCACTCACCGCGATGCAGGTAGAGATAGCCGATCTTGGCCATGTCGCGCGGCTGCATGAACAAGCCATAGCCGCCGGTCGACACACCTTGCGGGTCGCGGCGCCAGAACACGTCGGTGATTCCCAGCGGCGCGAAGAGCTTCTGCCTTGCGTAGGCGAGCGTGTCGACACCGCTTTGCCTGGCGATGATCGCCGAGAGCAGATGCCAGGCGCCGCTGTCGTAGTTGAACGAGACACCGGGCGCTTGCGCCATCGGCCGATCGAGAACGAAACCGACCCAGTCGGGGCTGCGTTCCATCTGCAGCATCGACTCGGGCGGCTCGTCGGTGAGGGGTTCGCGCCAAGCCAGGCCCGAAGTCGAGTCGAGCAGGCTCCGCAGGGTCATTGCCTTCTTGTTCGCGTCGAGGTTGGCAACATTGCGGCCGGGGAAGAAGCTCATCACGGGTGCATCGAGCGGGCCGAGCACGCCCTCCTTGAACGCGATGCCGGCCAGCGTGCCGACGACGCCCTTGGTCACCGAGTTCACCGTGTGCTTCATGCCGGGCTTGAAGGGCGCGTAGCTCGCATCGAGCACGACCTTTCCGTGGCGCACGACGAGCACGCTGTCGATCGAGTTGCCGGCACCGAAGTCGACCAGCTCGGCGAGCGCAGACGACGACATGCCCTGCTCTTCGGGCGTCGAGCTTTGCCAGCCCGCGGTCGGCCAGACAACCGGTGCGTCGGCGTGCGCGAGCGGCATCGCCGCCACGGCGGCGATCAGCAGCATCAAGGCGCGCCGCAACCCAGCGCGCTGCGGCGTCACGTCAGAGCCTGCCGATGCAACCAGGTGCGCCGCAACGGCACTGCAGCCGACCTTCATGGTGAGTCTCTCCATAGTTCACCGTCACCTCTTCGCCGACCGGTATCTCGCGCAGCGAATAGAACTCGATGCGCCCCGCGCGGATCACGAGGCGTGCATTCGGCATGCAGGAGTGGTTCGTGAAGCGCATCGGGTCGGTGGACCGCGATGCGTCGATCGCCTTGCGGTCGGATATCTCGACGATCATGATGCGCTGCTGGCCGATGGCGCGGCGGCGCGCCTCGGCCAGGCTGATCGATTCGCCGCGGATCTCGCCGATCTTGCGCCGCGCGGGCATCGGCTCCTGCGCGAACACGCCGAAGCCGTCGATGCGGCTGCGCGCTACGCGGACCTCGAACTTCTGATACGGCGGGTGGATGGCGAGAGGCATTCGCGATGCTCCCACATTTCGCCGCGCCGATCCTCGCTACACGAGGTGGCTGGTCACACGCGTCATCTCGGTGTTCTCCTTTCGCCCGGTCGGTGCGCCGGGTCGAGTCGATCGGGGATGGATGCAGTGGTGGCGGCCGCGTCGCGCCGCACGAGCCGACGGCACTGCTGGACATAGAAGTCGCGCAGCACGAGCGCGAGTGGCGATCCGGCGGCGCGCAGCGCGGTGATGCGCGTCGGTTCGTCGAAGCCCGCGTCTTCCAGCGCGATCAGGAGCGCGCGCACGCACATCTGCGGGCGCAACGGGTTCTGCTCGGGCCCGATGCTGCGAGCGCGCCGCAGACTGGCGCACAGGCCCTGGAGCTCGCGCAGCTCCCAGTACGCGATCGACTCGACGAGCCCCACGGTGCGCGCCTGTTCGAGCTCCAGCGCGGTCCGTGCATCGTCCTGCGGCGATGGCTCGTTCAGCGCGCGCATCGACTCGCGCCGCCCGTCGACCACCTGCAGACGGAGCGCGTCGGCCAGCGTGTCGGAGAAGTGCGTGGTCGGCGTCTGCAGCAGCCGGTCCATCGCGAGCAGCTCCTGCCTCGACCCGATGTGCGCCGCATCATCGAGCAGTTCGCGCACGTGCTCGTGGGCCTGCGTCGCGATCGACCTCGCCAGGACGGGCAGTTCGGCGATCAGGGCGTCAAGGTACCTGTTCCATCCGATGGCCTCGGTCATCGCGTGCTCGCCGCGGCGCGCTGACGAGTCCACGCCTGCGTCCACTCCTGCTCGGCCTGCAGGAACGATGACTCACCCGCCTCGCGGGTCTCCAGCTTGTGCGGCGCATCGAACACCGACAGTGCGTTCGAAAAATCGCCGGCATTGTGTTGACGAGCCAGGATCGCATCGAGCAGCTTCGAGCGCAGCGTGGCGAGCTCGCCCGGTGCGGGGCCGACGATGCACGTGAGTTGCTCGAGCGCGGCGTGCAGCAGTTCGACCGGCAGCGAACGAAGCACCGGGTAACCGTGCCGGCCGAGCTCACGCTCGACGATGACGAGCTGCGCGAAGACCGTGCGCGCAAGCGCATGCCGATCCAGCCGTTGGCGCAGTTGCCTGCGGATCTGGCGTACCTCCTGAGCCACCGGATCAGCCGAGTGCGCAGCCGCATTCGCGGCCGGACGTGTCGCCGTGGGAGTCGTCGTGGGCTCGGGGGCCAGATGCCAATGAATATTCAGCCCCTTGCGAACCGCACGAACGCGGCCGAGGAAGCGCCGGATGCGCGCCAGCGGACCGGCGCGCTCGTCGACCTTGCCGCCGCGCGTTCTGCCCGGTCGACGTTTTTCGTCAGCGCGCGTGCGCGCTGCGGCGCTTCGCTGTGGGCTCATGCGGCATGCACGGCGCGCCGCTCGTTCAGCGGCAGCCGAAATGCAGCTCGGGGTTCGCTGACGAGCGTGTCGGCGCTTTCCGAATCGAAACGATCAGGTTGAAGGGGTTGCAGTGGCATGGCGAAGCGATGACGGCCGTTCTGTCGCCAACGAGGCGACATCCGCAACCCTAAGTCGAGCGACCGCCAGTCGTCATGAGCGAACGATGATGGAACGTTGAGGTCCGGGACGACGCACCAAGCTCGGTGACTTCTTCACGCGGGCATCAACATTGCGTTTCGGGGCAGCGGTTGCAATGCCGGATCGATTCGCGACAAGACACGTCAGGTGCAAGGCGAGATGCAGGACAAGACTTACAGGTTTGGCTCGTGCACGCTGCGGGTCGCGCGCAGGGAGCTCATCGTCGGTGGATCGCCTCGGCTGATGGAGCCGAGGGTGCTGGACGTGCTCATCTGTCTGGTGGAGCGGCAAGGGCGCGTGGTCTCCAAGGACGAGCTGCTCGATCAGGTGTGGGCTGGCCGGATGGTGTCGATCGGAGTCGTCGCGCGTGCGGTGATGAAGGTACGCGAAGCCATCGACGACGATGGCGCGAACCCGACGCTGATCAAGAACCTTCCGCGCGTGGGCTATTGCTTCGTCGGCGAGGTCGAGACCGTCGATGACGCGCCGGTGCCCGTCTCCGGACCCAACGGCTCCGGCGCCGTCGTCCTTGCCCTGCTTCCATTTCGAAACGCGACCGGGCAGGCGGAGCTGAACTGGGTCGAGCTGGGGCTGATGTCGATGACGGCCCAGGCCTTGTCTGCCGACCCGCGCCTTTCGCTGCCGCCGATCGCCTCGCTCTTGACGGCGTTGAACACCCTGCCTGCGCGAACAGGGCCGCGCGAGCAGGAAGCGGTGCTCAGGCGTTTGCTGAACGCGAACGCCGTGGTGCACGTCAAGGTCACGCGCGAAGGCCAGCAGTTCGCACTCGACGCCGAGATCGCGACCACGCCGCGCAGCCAACGGCGGCGCCTGCTCGGCCCGGAACTCACGCAGCTCGGCCAGTGCCTCGCCGGCGAGGTGCACGCGGCGCTCTTTGCCGGCGAACACGCTCATGCGCTGGCTGTGCACGAACATGCGGACACGCTCGTGAACCAGGCGACGGCCCGGGCGCTCCAGGCTGCGGCCGAGCAGAAGTGGCGCATCGCGGCGAACCTCTTCCAGGTGGTGCTGGATGCTCAGCCTCACAACCTGCGGGCGCGTCTGGAGCACCTGCGTGCGCTGGCTCCGTTGGGCGACGAGACTGCCCTCCCGCTCGCCGAGAAGCTGCTCGCGCAGGCGCGCGCCGACGACGACACCGCACTTGCGATGGCGACGCACGCCGTGCTCGGGCTGACGTACCGGAACATGAGCCTGTACGAGCCCGCCAAGCAGCATCTGGGCGAGGTCATCGCAATGGCGAGAACGTCTTCTCGACAGGACGAAGAAACCTCGGCACTCAATCTGCTGGCGGGCATCGCGATCCTGGAGCGCGACTTCACGCGCGCCAGGCAGCTCCTCGACGAGGCCCAGCCGCTGGTCGGGGCGGCATGCAACCGGATCGATCACGTGAGGTGGCTCGCGAACGCTGCGCTCGTCGCGGCGAAGCTCGGCAATCCTCTGCGCAGCGTCGAGCTCGGCCGGCGGGCCGCACGCGTGAGCCGCGAACACCGGCTCGATGCCAACTTCGTCATCGCCTCGCTGAATCTCGTGAACCCCTGCTTCGGCCTCGGCCTGATGCGCGAGGCCGTCGAATACGGCGAGGCGAGCGTGGCCGGCTCCCACGTCGCAGGCGATCCGTTTCGGGTGGCCATCACGACATCCGCTGTCTGCTGGCTCTACCGCGAACTGCGCGCGCCGGAGCGTGCGGAGCGTGCGCTGGCGCAGGCGCTCGCGCAGACGTCGATGCTCGACAACCGCTCCCCGGCCCCGCGTGCCGCACTGCTGCAGGCGCAGGGCCACCATGCCGCGAGCGCCCGCGACCACGAGCGTGCGGCGCAGTACCTCGCCGAGGCCATCGCCATTCATCGCCGGATGAAGACCTGGCTCAACGCCCACGAATCGACACCGTGGATGATCATCTCGCTCGCCCTCGGCGGCGAGGTCGATGCGGCGCTCGCCGCGTGCGCGCAGGCAAAAACGCTTCCGGGCTTCGCGGGCGATCCCGATCTGCAGGCGGCGCTGCGCTATTGCGAGGCGCTGGTGGCTCACGCGAGCGGATCGACGGCGGACGCCTTGCTCGCGCTGAACGACGTCGTGCAGACGGCGCCGATGGGCGTGTGGCGTGCCTACGCCTGCCTCGATGCAGCGTGGCTCTCGATCGAGGCCGACGATCCAGCCAACGCGCAGCACCTCCTGCGCGACCTGGGCACCTGGCTGGACGAGCACCCGGCCGGCATGGCCGTCGACGCGCGGCTGAAGTACGCGACGGCCCGCTACGCCGACGCGCACGAATCCCAGCGGCGTCATGCCGCTGCCGTGGGGTCGGCCCTGCCGGCCTACTACGGTGAGCTCGATCGCATCTACGGCGATGCCGCCGCGCGGCCGCCGACATTGCCGCGGCGTCTGCCACCGATCCCTCGGCTGCCCAGCGCGATGTGAATGTCGGGCAGCGCGGCCAAGCTCGCGCGGCTGAAAAGCCAAGGCTCAGCATGGAAGCCGGCGAGCACCTCGGCAAGATCGTGCTGGCCGGCAGCAGCGACGAACCTCACCCCAAGGAGCATCGATGAACAGATCCCCGTCCCTTTGGCTTGCCGCGCTCGCCGCGGCGGCGCTCCTCGGCCCGCGGTGACCGACCTGTTCGTGGCGCAGAAGCTCGACGTCGCCGCCGGCGTGAAGCAGCAGTTGCAGGCCGATGCGCTGAAGCGGCATGGCATCGAAGGTGCCGCCGTGGCGCCGCGCGCAGGCGGCTGAGCAAAGAGTCGTTCGACGTCCTCTCGGACGTTCGATCAAGCATCGCCGACGATCGGGCAGGACAGCGAGCCCCTCCCGGAGCAACAGTCACGCTACTGAAACTCCGGATCCTGTCGGGCTCGATCTCATGTCATGCACTCCCTCGACTCCTATCTTCATCGCCCCGGGAGCGCCCTCGTCGCGCGCCTGGTCGACGCGGCTTTCCCAACTCATCGATGCGTTCGCACGGGCGCGCCGAACAGCGCGAGAGCAACGAGAACTCCAGCAGCTCGATGGGCGCACGTTCGCCGATCTCGGCATGCGCCGCAGCGAAATCTCGTCCATCGTTGCGGAGCATTGCGGCGCGGCGGCGCACACGCGGCTGCGCGTGCGGCCGTGATCGCGGCGCGCCCATGAAAAGCGGTTCGGAACACTATCGATCGCACCTGGCGCCGATCTACCTGTGGGCAGCGGGGGGTTTTGACGTCGCGCTGAAGCTGGCCGAAGCGGAGCTCGACGCTTTGCTGCCCGAATTGCCGCGTGGCGCGCAGACCGTGGACCTCGGATGCGGCTTCGGCGCGCACGCGATCGCGCTTGTACGCCGCGGCTGCGAGGTGACGGCTGTCGACTCGTCGCAGACCTTGCTCGACGAGCTGCGATCGCGCGCGCCGGGACCTGCACTGAAGGTGATCGAAGCCGACCTGCTGGAGTTCGCGCAGCGTCTCGAACCGGGAACTCACGCAGTCATCTGCATGGGCGACACGCTGACGCATCTACCCTCGCTCGCGTCGGTAGAGCAACTGCTCGCCCGTGCGGCAGGGGCTCTGGCGCCGCGCGGCAGGTTCGTCGCGACGTTTCGCGACTACACGTCGGCACGCCTCGAAGAAGACCGCTTCATCCTCGTGCGCAGCGATGCCGACCGCCTGCTGAGCTGCTTTCTCGAGTACGCAGCGGAGCATGTCAACGTGCACGATGTGCTTCACGAGAAGCACGCGGGTGCGTGGCAGATGCGCGTCAGCGCCTACCGCAAACTGCGCCTCTCGCCCGATCGGATCGGCGAGGCCTTGGGCGCGCATGGCCTCGTCGTGAATGTCGACCGCGCGGCCAGCGGAATGGTTCGAGTCGTTGCAACGCGCAACTGAGCGAGCGGTCGGCTCGGTGGCTCAGAGCCTCGGGCCCCGCGGCAGGCCCGACTTGTCGTAGGCGCGCCGGTGCGCGAACCAGGCCCAGAGCCACCCGGCGATCGGCAGCAGCACGAGGGCCAGCAGCCACTTCCAGTTCGTCGCGGCGAAGGCCGAGGCCTGCTGCACGAGCGAGTTCGAGTTCGAGTTCGTTGCCGGCTCCGGCTCCGGCGCCGGCGGCACGGCGGGTGAGGCAGCCTGTGCCACGACAGCGACGGGTTGCGGAGCGGGTGTGGGAACCGCTGCTGGTGTGAGCACCTTTACCGGTGCGGGTGCGGGTGCGGGTGCGAGCACGACTGTCGGCACCGGCACCGGCGGCGGCGCGGGCGGCTTCACCACTTCGGCGGCAGAGTCAGGCGGCGTCGGCCTGGCGGCGCCCCGAAAGTACAAGACCTTCGTCCTGCCACCGTCGCAGGTGCCGATCACGCGCGCGTTCGAAGGCGTCGGTGTCGTGTTCGGCACGGCCTCGAGCGAATAGTCCCGCACGCCCGACGCTTCGATGCGCGCAGAAAGCGTGGCGCGGAGTTGATCGCAGGCACTGCTCTGGGCTTGCGCCTGGCCCGCACTGCCGATCAGCGCGGCTTGCAGTGCCGCCAGTGCAACGCGCCTGCGCTGGCCCACGTCGTCAGGGGGCACTCGCGCCGATCACCCGGTCGCGGCCCAGCGATTTCGCGCGATACATGCGTGTGTCGGCCACCTTCAGCAACTCGACGAGGCTGCCCGCCTGGTCGGGGAACGTGGCCACGCCGAAAGATGCCGTCAGCTTCAATGCGGTGCCGTCGGCAAGGATCGTCATCTCGGCGAGGGTCGCTCGCCATTGCTCGGCACGCTCGATCGCGCTTTCGTGCTGCGTCTCCACCATCAGCACCGCGAACTCCTCGCCTCCCAAACGGCACGCGAGGTCGCCAGCCCGCGTGGTGGCTCTGAGCATCGAGCCGACGGCCCGCAGCGCAACGTCGCCGCACAAGTGCCCGTGCAGGTCGTTGATGTGCTTGAAGTGGTCGACGTCCATCATCACGAGCGAGAGCTTCATATCGTCGCGGCGCGCGCGCTCCAGCTCCTGTTCGGCAATCGCCACGAAGTGCCGGCGGTTGTGCACGCCGGTGAGGTCGTCGCGGATGGCCTGCTCGCGCATCTGGCCGTGCAGCTCGTGGATGCGCTGCAGTTGCACCTCGAGCTGCTGGTTCGCCTCGCGCAGCGCGTGCTCGGCGCGCTTGCGCTCGCTCGAGTCGCGGGTGATGCCGAAGTAACCGATGTGGTTGCCGTCGTCGTCGAACACCGGAACCGAGACGGTCTCGATCCACAGCCTGGAGCCGTCCTTGCGGAAGAACTCCCCCTCGTGGCGCAGCGGGCCGGCGTTGGCCAGCGGGTCGTCGCCGGCAGCGCGGCTCTGCGCGTGGCGGACAACCTCCGCCTTGTACTCCGGCGTCATGAACTCCAGCACCGAGCGGCCGAGCAGTTCCTCGCGCAGGTAGCCCATCATGCGGCACATGTTGTCGCTGAGGTGCACGAAGCGGCGCTGGGCGTCGGATTCCCAGAAACTGTCGCCGCTCGCGTTCACCATCGAAAGCAGGCGCGCTTCGGTGATGGGCCGTGGTTCCGGGGGACTGTCTTGGCTCATGGGGGTGCAAGTTTCCCACGAAGCGCCCGCAGGGCGCCAAGACGAGGCCTAACCGAACGTGAACACGTAGGCTTGCGCGCCCTCGTCGAGGAACTCGATCTCGAACAGGCGGTCCTTGCCGCCGTCGGCCTGGCGCACCAACTGGTACAGGCGCTGGGCGTCGACCGTTCCGTTGCCCTGTGCGTCGATGTCCGACCCGCGTTCCCCGAGCGGCGGCTTGCCGTCGATCAGCACCCTGAAGCGAATCGGCTTGCCGTCCGCGCCCGGGCCGAGCACCAGGTGGAGGTCGCGTGCCTGGAAGCGCATCGCGAGACGGCCGTTCGCTCGGCCGAGCAGTATCCGCTCGCGTTCCACGGTCCATTCCCCGCTCAGCGTCCACTGGTTCGTTCGCAGCGAAGCGGCGGGCTTGTAGAGCTGTGCACGGTCGCTCACGAGGCCTGTGGGCGAGACAAAGCCACGCGCGCGCTCGTAGCCGAGGTAGCTTTCGTCCGACTGCGGCGGCGTTGCACCGGGCGCCGCCTCCACGCCCTCGCCCTTCGGCGAAACGATGCCTCTGGCGGCTGTCGGATGTCCGGCCTCGGCCAGCAGCTGCTGGATCACCTGCTCCGACTTCGCATAGCCGCCCTCGCCGAACTGGTGATGACGAATGCGGCCTTGTGCGTCGATGAAGTAGAACGCGGGCCAGTAGTGGTTGTCGAACCTGCGCCAGATCGCGAAGTCGCTGTCGACGGCGACCGGGTACGTGATCTGCAGGTCTTTCACCGCCCTGTGGACGTTGACCGAGCGCTTCTCGAACGCGAACTCCGGTGCGTGCACGCCGATCACCACCAGGCCCGCGTCCTTGTACTTCTCGGCCCACGCACGAACGTAGGGCAGCGTGCGCAGGCAGTTGATGCACGAGTAGGTCCAGAAGTCGACCAGCACCACCTTGCCGCGCAGGCTCTCGGGCGTCAGCGGCGCGGAATTGATCCACTCGGTCGCGTAGTCAAGCGAGGGGAACGTGCCCTCGACTCCCAGCGTTCGCAAGGGCGGGGGCCCGTCAGAGGCCGTGGCCAGCAGCACCTCGCCAGCCTGGGATTTCGGTGTCTCGTGCATGTTGAACTTCTCCACGATCGCCTGTTCCAGCGATGTCGTCGTTCCGAGCGAGAGCCGGCTGAGCACGCCCGTGTCGAGCCCGAGCGCGATCGCGACGACGCCGGCGAGCACGCCCGCACCAGCTACACGCCGGATCCATTCGCCGGTGCGAAGCGAGCCCTTCATCGCCGCGAACAGCCGCCCGCCGAACAACAGCGCTGCCGCCAGCGACGTGCATGCGCCAGCCGCGTAGGCCAGCAACAGCAGCGAGGTACCGGCACTCGCGCCGTTGAGCGCTGCGCCGGTCAGGATGAGACCGAGGATCGGGCCCGCGCAGGGTGCCCAGAGCAGCCCGGTGCCGACACCGAGCAGCAGCGGCGCGAAGAGCGACATCGCGCCCGCAGCATGCTCCGGCCGCGCCTGCGACAAGCGCACGCCGAGCGCCACGAGCGGCCGGCTCATGCGGTCGGCAAGTGCCGGGAACAGCAGCGTCACGCCGAACAATGCGAGCACGGCCATCGCGAGGAGGCGACCGTACTCGTTGAGCGCAACCACCCATCCGCCGCCCACTGCGGCGAGCGTCGCGACGGCGGCGAACGCCACGGCCATGCCGGCGAGCATCGGCAGTCCGTGCGATCGGAACGGACGATCGGCACGCGCGAACACGAACGGGAGCACCGGCAGGATGCACGGGCTCAGGATGGTCAGCACGCCGCCGAGATAGGCGGCAATCAGCAGCACGAGCATGGCATTTGCCTCGGAGCGAGCCACAGCCTGTTCATGGCGCAGCGCCAATCAGCGCGCGGAGCGCGCGGCGAACCACGCCGGACGTGCGAACGCGAACGCATTCGGGGTCGCCGCGTGGGCCTGCTGAACGTCGCCGCTGCCGTAGGCATCACCGGCCCGGATCAGCTCGCCGGATGCGCGGGCACGCAGCGTCTCGGCCTTCACCTCGGCACGCGTGAGGTGGACGTCGCTGCTGAAGGCGACCCGCGCGATGCGCTCGTCGCTCGCTTCGCCGGCCGGCAGAAGCTGCCCGGCGGCCCGTGCAACGATGACGTCGTGCTTGACGTCGCTGCGGCTGACCGTCGTCGTGCGGTCGCTGCGCGGGAACCCATTGCCGGCGGCCTCGCCTGCAGGGAGAAGCTGGCCGGCAGCGCGGGCGTCGAGCACCGAGCGGACGACCTCGGCACGTGTGAGCGGCTCCGACTTGGCCGATGCCTCGCCCGCCATCGCGGTGCCTGCGGCGAACGCGAGAATGCCGAACGCGACGAATGATGCTGCCTTCATGATGTACCTCGAAGTGGTTGCGTGAGGCCTTCATTGAAGCGGCGCGGCGTATCGAGCATGTGTCGTGCGAGGCGCCGTTGAGTCGCTGCACGTGTCCGGCGCCGGGCCGGACAAGGTTTGATACACGAAAGACGAATGCGGCGGCTCGCAGGATGCGGCGGCTCGCCCTAGCCCGGAAAGAGTTGCCAGGTGCTCAGCTCAGTAGTGTTCGATTCGCGCGTCCCGCACGAATGGCACGCACTGCGCGCTGTAGCGATACCTCGCCTCGCGGCAGGCGTGCTGCATGCAGGAGGGGCGATCGAAGAGCCCGAGACCCGCGCAGCGCCTGCTCGGTGCGGCAGCGTACGAGCGGGCAAGCGGTCGCGGCGAACGCTTGATCGCGTGGTCGGAAACCGTCGGCTTCGCGACCGCGGGCTTGGGCACCGTCGTGCCCGCCGCCGTACGCGCCGTCGTACTCGTGGTCGTGCTCGCGGTCGTGCTCGCGGTCGTGGTCGCGAGGATCGTGCTCGGCACGACGGCGGCCTTGGGCTCCGGCCGTTCGCGCTCTCGAGCGTGGCTCACGACGGGCTCGCGCGCAGAAGGGATCGGCAGCGGTCCGGGTGCGAGCGGCGCCACCGCCAGCACCAGCGTCATGCCGGCGAGCGACATCGGGAGCGGTCGCCAGGCGCGCAGCCGCTTCGGCGAGGCGATCGGCCGCGCTTGTTGAACGGTGGGAGAGAACGCAGGCACGCTCGCGCAGCCGTCGAGCGCATCGCGCAGTTCGGCGATGCTCTGCGGGCGGTCCTGCGGCCGCACGCTGAGGGCCCAGTCGATCGCCGACAGGAACGTGGGCGACACGCCGTCGATGCGGCGCTCCTGGAGCGGCTTCATCTCGTCATCCATCGAGCGCGCCGTCGCAGCCGGCGGCGCGGTGCCGTCCAGCAGATAGGCGATCAGCGCGCCCAGCGAGTAGATGTCGGTCCACGGGCCCTGGCGCAGCCGGGTGGCTTCGGCGTATTGCTCGATCGGTGCGAAACGCGGCTTCAGGATCGCGGTCGGCGAGCACGACTCGCCGCATCCGATCGATCGTGCCGCGCCGAAGTCGAGAAGCACCGGAAGGCCGTTGTCGCAGACGAGCACGTTGTCGGGCGCGATGTCGCGGTGGTACACGGCTTCGGCATGCAGCATCGCCAGCGCGCCCATCAGCGGGTCCATGATCGATCGCAGCCACTGCTCGGTCGGCGGCCGGCTCATCGAGCGGCGCACCTGCCCGAGCGTGGGGCCGCGCAGGTACGGCATCACCATGTAGCCCGTGCCGTTGGCCTCCCAGTAGCGATGCACCTTGACGATCGCAGGATGCGAGAAATGCGCGAGCAGCTTGGCCTCGGCGATGAACGACTGCAGGCCCAGCGCGAACGTCGCCGCATCGGCGTCGGTGCGCAGCTCGACCTGCTGGCTGTCGCCGCGCCCCGCCAGGTGCCTCGGCAGGAACTCCTTCACCGCGACATCGCGGTCCAGCCAATGATCACGCGCAAGATAGACGATGCCGAAGCCACCTGCTGCCAGCACCCGGACGAGTTCCATCTCGCCGAATCTGGTTCCGGGTGGCAGGGCCGTTCGGTCCATTGTGTTGTCGCTGCGGTTGCGCTGAAGCGCCGAGTGTCGAACCGCCGAAAACAGCGAGCTATCAGCCGACGGCAGGTGCCGATGTAGGACAACAGGGGGCCCGAACCCTCAGGCCGGTTTCGTCAGGGCGCGCTGCACTTCGCTGATGAACCACCCGCTGCCGACGTCCGACTTGCCCACGATCTCGCGGATGTGACCGCTCAGCCGTTGGCGCTCGTCCGCCGTGGGTTCCTTCGCCGTGACCACGACGATCGGAATGTGGGCCGTGGACGGATCGGCCTTCAGGGCTTCCACCACCTCGAACCCGTTGACCGCGGGCATTTCGAGATCGAGCGTGATCAGCTCGGGGCGAAAGCGCCGCGCGAGCTCGATCCCCTCGCGGCCGCCGAGTGCGCGCAATACGACGCAGTCGCTCTGGCGCAGGTGCGCCGCGAGCAGGTCGATGGCGTGCGGATCGTCGTCGATCACGAGTACCGACAGGCCCTGCGGCCCGCGATCCGCCAGACCCAGCCGCCGCAGCACCCTTG
>Ga0075370_10000185_pt1 | contig 21840 bp, 24 predicted proteins | sample EndMethybrTD3035_FD_71398 | JGI IMG/M metagenome (GOLD analysis project Ga0075370, IMG submission 71398) | Populus endosphere microbial communities from Tennessee, USA - Endosphere MetaG P. TD hybrid TD303-5 | ecosystem: Host-associated > Plants > Roots > Endosphere | place: USA: Tennessee... | reverse complement strand
CTCGGATTTGATCCTTGGCTTCGGGAAAAGCGACTCCATATTGGGCAGCCAGATCGATTGCGACTCTTCCACTCGATCCAGAACCTACTAAAAAAAGCCGTCCTCCCTTATCCAATCGTTCTCTCAGGTCTTTGGCCAAAGGTTCTATTGTCGGGAGAAAGCGTTCTAATCCTTCGATTACGGTCTCGTCGGCATTAAGGAGAAGCTCTAAGCCTTGCAGCAAATTTCCTTGCATCGTCTGGCTCAGCCTTTTTGTATTCAGATGGGAAAGTTCCGTAGACGCGGTCCCAAGGGAAAACTGCGTTAAGAATTGTTCGTAGGGTAAAAACCCTTCCGGTAAATCCTGAAGCAAAGGGGAAGAAGGAATTTCTTCCAGAAAACCCGATGAAACACTCGAATCGACTAACCCGATCTCCGTCATAAAAATCCTCCGTTTTAAAAAGGGGCAGGATAATAGGAAAGGGCCGGGAGAAATTCAAGTTGAAATTTTTTTAAGTTTTTTTAAGAAAGGAGGAACTTCCTCTTCGTTGGCCAATGACGCGGCCTTTTTCTTTGACGACTTCTTTGGGGGATTTATCGGTGCGCATTCCTTTGAAGATGGGCGCGCGCATCATGCCCTCTTGAGTCCATTCGGCAAAAGAAACTTCGCAGATCAATTGGGGTTTTAGCCAGGTAACGGGAGAATTGGGAAGGGGTTCCTTTTCGAAGGGACATTTAGATGATATTTTTTTTTGCATTTGCTTGTAGACGTCTGTAAGAAGTTTCTGGTTGAACCCTCCCCCAACATGACCAATATAAGTGAGTTTCCCTCTTGAATAGACTCCCACTAGTAAAGAGCCGAACTTTTTTCTCGAACCGCGAGGCGCTGTGTAGCCGCCAATGACCACCTCTTGACGGAGATGGGTTTTAATTTTGACCCAGTTTGAGCTGCGGCCCGCAATATAGGGGCTATCTTTCTTTTTGCCGATGATCCCTTCCCATCCCTTTTTTTTTGCTTTTTTGAATAGGGCTTTCCCTTTTGCGAGAATATAACCGCCGTACTGGAGATGTTTGGATGGGGAAGAGGAGAGAAGTTTTTTTAGGATTTCCTTTCGTTTAAGAAGGGGAAGATCTCGTAGATCGTGACCTTCGAATGAAAGGATATCAAATACGTAGTAGTAAGGGGTGCCGACTTTTTGTTTTTGGTAGTTTTGCAAAAGTTGGAAATGGGAACGTCCCCGTTTATCGAGGATCACAATTTCTCCATCCAGAATAAAACTACCGGGCAGTTTTTGGATTTCTTCGACCAAGGTGGGAAAACGGGCATTGAAGGATATTTCATTGCGGGAGAGAAGTTCGATCTGTTTTTTTTTCTTATGGGCCAGAGCGCGGAAACCATCCCATTTCGTCTCGAAAACCCACTCTTTGGAATCGAAGGGTTCATCGATCAATTGGGCTAGCATAAGCTTCATTAAGCAGCTCTGCGCTTGCGAGGTTTCTTTTTACTTTCTTCCAAGCTGCTTTTGAGCAAAGTAAGAATATCGCGCACTTTTCCTTCTTTTTGACGCGATTCTTTTTTTATCTCAACCCTTTCTCCTTTGGACTTTTTCTTCATCATCGCTTTGAGTTTTTCAGTATAGGAGTCGGTGTAATCGCTGGGGTCGAACGGCTTTGTTAATTCATCGATGAGGCGAAGCGCCATATCCAGCTCATTTTTGGCAATGGTTCCCTTGGGAATATTTAATTCGGCGGCATCTCGGATTTCAGCCTCATAGCGGAGCTGATGGAGGACGAGAAGATTTCCATAGACTCGGATGACGCCTAAGTGTTCGTGGTGCTTAAAGACGAAATGGCCGATGGCGACTTTTTTGGATCGTTTCAAAGCTTCGCAAAGAAGGGCGTAGGCTTTGGCAGATCCCTTTTCAGGTTCGAGATAGTAGGGAGTGTCGTAGTAGATCGGATCAATTTGGTCTTCCTTGGTGAAGTCGATGATTTCGATCGTTTCCGATCTTTTGAGATCGGCCTTTTTGAAATCCTCCTCTGTCAAGATGACGTAGTCCCCCTTTTCATACTCATAACCTTTGACAATCTCATCCCAGGGGATTTCTTTTCCGTCGGCTTTGCAGATCCTCGCATAGCGGATTTCCGACAAGTCTTTGCTGTGAAGCATTTTAAACTTCAATTCTCGGCTTTTGGTTGCGCTATAGAGCCGGACAGGAATATGGATTAACCCGAAGCTTAAAGCTCCCCGCCAAATAGAACGCATAAATTTTTACCTTTTATTCTTTCTTTAATCTGTTTATTATTTAAGGACAATTTTTTTTGAATTTTTCGATTCGAATAATTTAATCAGAAATATTTAAATTATATTTTAAACAAAATGTATTGAGATAAAATGTCAACTATCGGTTCCGCTGTTTTCCCTAAAGTAGATTCTTCCCTTTCTAAATTTGAATTTTCGCAAAGAATGTCTACTAACTTGATGGGAAGTCTTATTATGTCTACTTCTGACCAAGAATTTCCCTCAATGCTCGCTGGGTTCCAAGAAATTAATTTTTCCAAGGCCGAGCAAATATTTCGAGATACCTTGGGAAAGCTTCCTCCCAATGTTTGTATTGTAACCACAGGAAGCGATGCGAGAGGGGAAAAAGCGCCTGGCCGCGAATCTCCAATGGAGATTATCGTTCTTTCCGATCCTACTGATGAAGCAGAGCAAGGGACCGATCCTACTGATGAAGCAGAGCAAGGGAAGAAAATTGATGACAGCAAAGCAGAAGAAGAACCACCACCCGTAAAATTTTCCACGAAACCTTCAGATAAAGCCTCGCCTGTCAAATCTGTCAAAGCCTCTATCGCGCGAATCAAAAAAATGGCTGAAACTCATGCTGAATTCGATTCCGATATTTCTCTTAAATCAATAGGTGGAGAAGACCCTCTCTATTTTTATCCCACCTCAAAAAAAACAGGAAAACCGCAGCATCAAGTTATTCCTACTAGAGCCATAGAAGTCTACTCAATATTTGGAAACTCGGAAGTCCTTGAAAAATTTAAGGAAAAAACTAAAGAAAGTATCGAAGCTGTTAGTTATCAAGACCTCAAAAAATTCAATCAAACTTTTTACACTCCTTCTTTAAAAGAACTTGCATCTTGTTTAGATCATACCTCTAAGAGTTCAGTAAACCTTGAAAGTGGCGAGCTCAATTATGATGGACAGAGGATAAAATCTGTAAAACATCCTTTTTTGAGGCCTGTGCAATACAAAGTAACATTGGATCTTCTTCAGGCTGTTAGGAAGAAGAAAATTAACGCAACAATTTTTACTGAGATACCGAAAAGAATTACAGATCGTTTGAAATATCTATTTGAACGAGGGATTTTAGCTTCCACAAAAGAACAAACCGATAAAGTTGTCCAAGCTTATACTAAGGCGATGCAATGGTATTTTGTTTCCCAAATCGAATTCGGGGCGGGAAATCAAAGAGTCGTGGTAGATCCTGCTGAATTGACCCAAGTTGGGCGTACGATTCACGATTTTGTGAACCAAGAGTCCATTCTAGCTCCTTCTTTGGCGGAAAGTAACCCGGAGGTTCCTCCAAAAAGAGGAGACAAAGTAAAGCGAAAATTTATCGCAGCCTAGTAGGGATTCCTCGTTGGATTTTATCGCTTAGCGCTACATGGCCAAGCTTTAGCGGCAGCAATCGAGGGGGCTAAATACATTTTGATCGAAGGGCTTGGACATGTACCTAATAAGCATTTCGATCGGTTGATAGTAGATGAAGTAAAAGAAAATTCAAGACGTTGAATCGGCCCCCGGTTTCCCGGGGGCAAAGAATGGATTACTTGATGTGCTTGCTTAACTGGCCAGCGAGTTTCATCATGTCAATAGGTCTAGAGCCGATCACTTCCGATAGTTTTTTATCTGGATTGATCATGCGTCTGTTTTTTGTGTCTTGGAGTTTGTGCGCTTTGATGTAAACCCAGAGTTTTTTCACAACCATTGGGCGGGTTGCTTTTTTCGCGCCAACAATGCCTGCTAGCTCATCGGATAATGTGTACATATTCTGAGTTAAGCCCGATTTTCTTTTAGCAGTAGATTTTGTTTTCTTTCTTTTTGTTGCGGTTTTGGTTTTTTTTCTTTTTGTGGCCATAAATAATTTCCCTCTGCAGTTAAGGTGTTTTAGAAAGACGCCCAAGCGCGCGTTTTTCTTTACTTCTATTTATGTGATGTAAGGCCTTTTGAGAATTCCTGCAAGAATATTTTTTAATTTTTTAAAAAAATTTCTTAGACACAATCCACAGCTTTTAAGAAGGGGTTACGCAAATGTATTTGATTTCGAGGTAATCGTCGATGCCATACTTCGATCCTTCTCTGCCTATTCCAGACTCTTTGACTCCTCCAAACGGGGCCACTTCATTCGAGAAAATCCCCCCATTTACACTGACCATGCCGAATTCGAGAGCTTCGGCCACGCGCCACATCCGATCGATATCTCGGGTGTAAAGATAAGAACCTAGCCCATAATTTGTATCATTGGCCATGCGGATTGCTTCTTCCTCGGTTCGAAAGGGCATCAAAGGCGCTACAGGCCCGAAGGTTTCCTCTCTCATGATTTCCATGGTGGGATCGACATTACAGAGGACGGTGGGTTCGTAAAAAGTTTTCCCCAAGGAATGTTTTTTCCCTCCGCAGGCGATCCGCGCTCCTTTCGCAACGGCATTTTTTATATGTCTTTCCACTTTTTCCACGGCTGCAGAATTAATCAAAGGGCCTTGCTGAACGCCGGGCTCAAACCCATCGCCCACTTTCAGGGTTTGGACCGCATGGACTAGCTTGTGAGTAAATGCTTCGTAGATGGAATCTTGAACGAAAATACGGTCTGCGCAAATGCAGGCCTGTCCGGTGTTTCTAAATTTCGAAGCGATCAATCCTTTTACTGCGCTTTCCAGGTCTGCATCTGCAAAAACGAGAAAGGGGGCGCTGCCTCCTAATTCTAAGGAAACTTTTTTCACTGTGGCTGCGCTTTGGGCCATTAGGATTTTTCCAACTCGGGTCGATCCGGTAAAAGTGATTTTTCTTACTAAAGGATTGCGAGTCAATTCCTCGCCGATGAGAATTGGATCGCCCGTGACAATATTAAGAACTCCTGGAGGGATGCCTGCCTGCGAGGCAAGTTCTGCTAGGGCGAGAGCGGAAAAGGGGGTTGCTTCGGCGGGCTTAATGACAATAGTGCATCCAACGGAAAGCGAGGGGGCGCATTTTCTTGTAATCATCGCCGAAGGAAAGTTCCATGGGGTGATCGCGCCTACGACTCCAATTGGCTGCTTGATTACGAGCAAGTGTTGGTTTTTGACGGCGGAAGGAATGAGATCTCCGTAAACTCGCTTTGCCTCTTCCGAAAACCATTCCAGGAAACTGGCCCCGTAGCGGATTTCGCCCAGAGCTTCAGTGAGAGGTTTCCCTTGTTCTGTGGTCATAATGGCGGCTAAATCATCGATGTTCTCTAGGACAAGTTCAAACCAACGGCGAATAATTTGACTCCGTTCTTTGGCCGTTTTGGAACTCCAAGAGGGAAAGGCTCTCCAGGCGGCTTGGATAGCCTCTTCCGTTTCTTTGGCTCCCATTTTGGGAGCTTCCCCCACAAGCGTTCCTTTACTGGGGTTATGAACTTGAAAAGTCTCGCTTCCAACGCGCCATTTCCCATCGATGTAGCATTTTTGTTTGAATAGAGCGGGGTTTTTCAATTTCATAAGAACTCCAATCTTTTTAAATATTTTTTACCAAATCGTTCTTCTAATCAAGCACTTTAGATTGAAAAAATTGGGTTCATTAGACTATCCTGGACAAATTTCCGGTTTTAAAATGCCCAAACGTACAGAATTGAAGTTTTTATTTTTGATCATTGCAATCTTTGTCGCAGCTTGCATCGAGACGGACATTTATTTGCCCGCTTTCCCGGATATGATGGCCTGGTTTTCCACCACTGAAGGAGCTATCCAAAGTCTTCTGACCTGGAATTTCGTGGGGATTTGCGTATCGGGTCCTTTATACGGCCCTCTTTCAGATTCATTCGGCCGTAAAAAACCGTTGATTGCGGCGCTTGGGATGTTCTTTTTCGGGAGTATAATCACTCTTTTGGCGCAAACTATGGACCTCATGCTTTTAGGCCGCATTTTTCAAGGAATCGGCAGCGGGGGATGTTTTACATTGGGAACCGCGATTCTCTTCGATGCTTTTCAGAAAGAAAAGGCGATTTCCGCACTCAACCGCCTGAATACAATCATGCCGCTTGTCATGGCGGGAGCCCCTTTATTGGGCGGGTATTTGAATCATGCGTTTGGATTCCGTTCCAATTTTTTTGCGATTGCTATTGCTGTTTTCCTAAGTTTGATCATCTGTTTGTTCTTTTTTGATGAAACGCTTCCCAAAGAAAAAAGAACTCCGCTTGAAACAAAGACCCTGCTGCATGATTTTAAAAGGGCCTTTTCGTCTTTGCCTTTTTGGCAATTGACTTTGGTGGTCAGCGTTATTTTTGGCGGCTATATTGCATTCCTTTCGGGAAGCTCAGTCCTTTTTGTGGTAGAATTCGGTATGAGCAAGACCTTATTCCCGATCATTCAGGGATTCATTTTAGGCGGTTGGGTAGTAGGAAGCTTTCTTTTAGATGGGGCGGTTAGAAAATGGGGAACCCTCCACGTCAAAAAAACGGGGATTATTTTTTCTGTTTTCGGGGGCTTAGTTCTGTCCTTAGCTACCTATTTCTTTCCCCGCGACCCCTATTGCTTGACTGCGGGGATGGTGCTCTATGCTTTTGGCGCCAACTGGATTATCGGACTCTATTTTCCAGAAGGGATGGAGATACTTCCGGAAATTAAAGGGGTTGCCGCCAGCTTGATGACCAGCGCTAGACTCCTTGTCGCCGCTTGGATTGTCTCTCTCTCCAGTTCGCTTTATAACGCCACTATCTATCCAATGGCTGCCCTCGTCATTGGAACTATTTTGCTTTTTCTGCCTCTTTTATACTTTTATGAAAAGAGGCGCAGAAAACAGCCCCAAGGAGAGTTTATTAATGTGAGTTCTCTTCAATCGCATTGAGGATTTTTTGAACTCGCTCTTCGACGGTGCAAGCAGGGATCCTTACAATCTCAAAACCCAGCGCTTGATAATTTTTTTCAAGCAGTTTTTCAATTCGAATGGCTTGATCGAGGGTTTCTGCCCGTACTTCTGTTTGAAGACAGGAGCCTAAATTCTCAATTAAGAAAACTCGTTTGTTATAGAAATTCTCATCGAGAATTTTTTGAACAATTCCGATTGTGGTCTCCGATGGTTCAAACTCATACATGAGAACATAAGAAATTACGTCGACAGGACAGCGGTCGAAAAAAATATGCCGCGCGGAGAATTGATTCGAATCTTTCTGTCTTTGTTCCTGAAGCTTAGCTACCCGATCATTGAAATCCGGTAAACTCCAAGGGGCTTCGATATGGTTTTTCAGATCTTCTCGGATCAAATCAGTCGCCGCTTCATCTACAACGTTAAAGCCACTTTTTTCCAATGCGCGGATCAAAGTAGTTTTGCCAACTCCTGGACCTCCCGTCAAAATGTATCTGGGAGAAGCCGTCTCTTGTTTTCTTTTTTCAATGTATTTGTTTAGAGGGGATTCAGAGGCGGTGAGAGGGTGGGCTAAAAGAAAATAAGCAAGTCCTAAAGAAAGATAGAAATTCATTCAATTTCCCTTTTTTTCGAGAGAGAATAAAAAAAAACAGGAAATTCCTCCAGAGATTTGATAGCCCCATTGAAAAATGGGGCTGAATTTGAAGACGCTCTCTTAGTTTTGATAGTGCAAAACACCGATATCCATCGGATGGTTGGGAGAGAGGATTAAATTCTCAATCCAAGAATTGGTGTAGGCATCTTGCAGACGGATTGTGATTGTATTTTCTCCTTCATGAAGCAAATCTGGAGAAATTGCAAAAGAGTCCACTCTCCAGGCGTCCCGTAAAGGATGATGGTGGTCTACGACATTTACCGAATTGACATCGATAGCAATCGGAGAGTAATTCCATCCGGCGATAGAGGAGAGTTGTCGGATATTTAAAAACCAAGGTTGATTCAGATCTTGGGAAGAAAAATCCACTTGAACAGAAATATAACTTGCATTGCTCTCACCCATGAGCCAGCACCAAGGATAGGCATGATTGAATTCCGTACCTGGACCGGTGATGACTTTTAAGCCTTCGCCCACATGGATATCAGGCGCGCTGAAACCTACCCATTTGAGTTTCGCGCTTTCCTCTCCTTCGAACAGAGGTTTTGGGGTGTTTTCATGATGAATATAAGTGGCAGCAAAAGCTGCATTGGAAATAGCGCAAGCGGCTATTAGTTTCAAAAAGAGGGATTTCATAGGTTTTATCCTTTGTAAAAGGTAGCTGGCTTGACCTGATCCTTCAGGAAGCTGGACTGCCCATTCAAATTCCTATCGTTTTGATAGGAGGGACAATTTGAGCCGAGAGAAAATTCTCAGCAACAAAAAGGAATTTTTACTATATTTTGCGAAGAAAATCGCAGCCACGATCGATCAGATGTTTGCGTAAAGAAAATGGATCGGTATAAATCTCGCCTTTCAACCCAGCTTTGCTGGCGCCAGCAATGAACTCTGGGATGTCATCGGTATAAAAACATTCATCCTTTGAACAATTCGCAGCTTCCAGAGCTTTTTGATAAATTAAAAGGTCTGGTTTGCAGGCGCCCACTTCATAGGACAAGATCAGCTGATCGAAAACTTGGCAGATCGGATAATCGGTGTTGATTCGCTTAAAATGGCATTCGGAAGTATTTGAGAGGAGAACAAGACGGATCCCTTCTTTTTTCAAACTATGAACAATCGGCCAAATTTCGTGGTTGGGAGTGAATATATCGGAAAGAGCGTGCATGAATTCATCGAAGGAAAATAGACGAGGGGAGGCTTCTTGAAAGAGGGAATGGAGTTCCAAGCTGTTGATTTTCCCCGTTTCATAGAGATCTCGCAAGTTGCGCTCAAAAAGCATCTTTTTTATTTCTTCCCCTGTCAATCCGGTACATTGGCAGATCCGTTCAATCATTTTTGGGTAGCTGAAAAAAACAAGAACGTTACCCAAGTCAAAATAAACGGTTTTTAGCAAGGCTGTTAATTCCTTTTTGCGCGCGTTCCGAGTTTTGGATATTCCGACTGACTTAAAATCCAAAAACTGACATCTGGATGTAGTGTAACGACTTCCTGGGCCCATTTTTCTGCTTCTTGGCGATTGGGGAAGAGCATTGCGGCGGTTGCCAAGGCATCGGCTAATGCACAGGAAGAGGCTTGGACAATGACAGACGCAATTGAAGTAGGAGTTGTTTCTAAAGGCTTTGCTCCAATCGGGTCGTAGATAGGCAAATAGTGGTGCTGCCTCCCATCGGGAGAACAATTCGCCGGGAGGGTTTTCCCTTTCGGTTCGTAATCTCCGCTCATTGCAATAGAACGGTCGCAGAGGGGAAGCGGGGCGAACGGTTTGCCTTGAGAGAGGATGCAAGGATTGATTTGTACGATCCAATTTCCAATCGAGGGGTGTCGCCCTTTAGCCCTCATTAATCCTCCCCATTCAATGAAATAGTCTGGGTATCCTAGATTTTCTATTCTTTCTGCAAGCCAATCAATGCAAAGCCCTTTAAAAATTCCCCGCAAATCAAGGGAGGTTTCAGAATGGTTTTTGCGATAAATCCCATTTTTTATGGAAATATGTTCCCATCCGAGTCCCTCGCATACCGTTTGCAGATCTTTTGATTCAGGTATTTTTTTCTGATCGAGGGACTGCGTCCAGATCCGTTCTAAAGATTCAACTGTTGGGTCGAATCTTCCTCCGGTAAGCGACACGAGCTTTCCACAAAAGCAAAGAAGGTCTTGCAGGGGAACGGACAAAGGGATTAGGGCGTTTGCAGCGGCCGTATTGAGACTGGAAATTTCAGAGAGGGGATTTGCATTGTTGAAAGTAGCGTCGATTTCAGCAAATGTTTGCGCGATGGCAGTATCTACTGTTTTCCTTTCTTTCCCATTTAAGGTTTTCCCAATGAAGATGTGATAGGGGATCGCCATTTCAGAGCCGTTGAATTGCGTGCAAAGATCTTCTTTTGCCTTGGAGGCTGGTTTGGAAGTCGTTTGGCAAGACGCCAGCGCCAAAAGACAAAATAGGAAGGAAATACCCCCAGTCTTCAAACACTTTCTAGGCATATTTTTTCAAATAGCTCCCCAGCGTATTTTGAAGCAGCATAGCAATCGTCATGGGGCCGACTCCTCCTGGAACGGGGGTAATATGGCCGGCGACCTCGGACACTGAAGCAAATTCTACATCTCCCACGAGTTTTCCATCTGGAAGACGGTTGATGCCTACATCAATGACCGTTGCGCCTGGTTTGACCATTTCCTTTTTTATAAAAAGAGGCCGTCCTAGGGCTGCAATGAGAATGTCGGCGGAGCGGGTGATCGCGAAAAGATTTTCTGATTGGCTATGGGCTACCGTTACAGTGGCATTGCAATGAGGTTTTTTTTGCATGAGGAGGGCGGCCAAGGGTTTCCCCACGATATTGCTGCGCCCTACGATCACCACGTGCTTTCCTTCGGTAGGAATCCGGTTTTTTTCCAAAAGAATTTTGATCCCATACGGCGTGCAGGGAAGAAAACCATCGTTTTCTCCCAGAAGCATTTTCCCCAAATTCAAAGGATGAAACCCATCGACGTCTTTTTTTGGATCGATCGCGGTAGTAACTGCTTTTTCGTCTATGTGCGATGGCAAAGGGAGCTGAACTAAAATTCCATCGATATTCGGATCTCGGTTCAAAAGCTCTATTTGATGCACTAAATCGGATTGGGAGATAGAAGCGGCTAATTCCAAAGTCGTCGATACGATCCCAGTGGAGGCGCAGGCTTTCTTTTTGGACCTGACGTACGACTGGCTGGCTGGATTATTTCCTACGAGGATGAAGGCAAGCCCCGGTTTTCTTCCTTCTATTTTTGAAATTTTTTGGGCGATTTCATTTTGAATTTCGATTGCGAGTTTTTTTCCATCCAATATCATTTTAGACCTTCCGATTCAAGATCGCCGAAACAGAGTCGTGAATCAATCCATTGGAAGCCAAGATGGGGCCTCGAGATAGGATGTCGAAAGGTTTTTTGTCCCAGGTCGTGACTTTTCCTCCTGCTTCTTCTACCAAGAGTTTGCCTGCGGCGCAGTCCCATGGGCCCAACTCCACTTCGAAAAAGCCTTCGACCCTTCCGGCTGCTGTATAAGAAAGATCGATCGCTGCCGACCCAAGCCTACGAATAGGGATGCCCAATTTCAATATGTCGACAAAATGATCGATGCAATGGAAAGGGTTTTCCGCAAGATTGTAGGGGAATCCAGTAGCTAACATCGATTTATTCACTGAAGAAACAGGAGAGACGTGGATCGGATTTCCATTGAGAAAAGACCCTTTTCCTTTTTCAGCGACAAATAATTCGTGGGTAATGGGTTGAAAGACGACGCCGCAAAAAACCTCTCCGTTTTTTTGGGCCGCGATGCTTACAGAAAATACAGGGATTTGATGGGCAAAATTGACCGTCCCATCCAAAGGATCGATGATCCAAAGCCATTCTTTCATTTTAATTCCAGTGGAACCGCTTTCTTCCGCTAGAAAAGAAGATTCAGGAACGTTCTGAATCACAAAATCAAGGACCGTCTTTTCAGATAAGTAATCATATTCAGTGACTAAATTATGAATCCCTTCTTTAGAAGAAATCTTAAATTGGGTTCCAAATCCAGTTCGAAGCACTTCGCCTGCAAGCAATGCGGCTTCGATGGCGACTAAGGTGATGTCGGAGAGAGCGTTTTTCTTTTCAGCCAATAGAGTACCCAAAAACGGCGCAGCCGAGTAAAGAGAGTTAATAGAGCCGAAAACCAAACGAATGCATAAAGCGCATCAATTACAGGCATTCCGATTAGATCGGCAAGAACCCATCTTCCTTCAAAAGGGACTCTTCTGTCAAAAAGAAAAAGGAGAGCGAGTTGAAATAAGGTAGAGGAAAGAGAAACTAAAGCAGTAAAAAGACTTAAATGAAACGGCTGGTCGAATAAAAAGTGTTTTCTAAATCTATATAGGAAAGCAGCTACCAACGTATAGTTTAAGGCATGGATTCCCATGGGGTCGTCAGAAAGAAGGTCGACAAAGGCTCCAGCCACACAGCTAAGCCAAAGAGTTTTATTTAGGGACTCTTTTAACACGAGCAGGGCAATCCAGGGGGCATAGGCCAAAATTCCTAAACGGGGCAAGAGGATTCCTTGCAACAACAAAGCGATTGTCCCTAATAGGAAACCTAACATTTTTGTTTTTCAAATTTTTGAAGGGTTGGGGCGCAATCAAAGAGCAGCTGATGCCATTTCCAAGCCGATTCGATGATTGTATTCAAATCAGAATATTTAGGATTCCAAGAAAGAAGTTCTTTGGCTCTTGCGGGCGATGCGGTCAAAATGCTTGGTTCGCCAGCTCTCCGCTTTTCGTAGCGCGTAAGGATTTTTTTTGAGCCATATTTTTGGACGGCCTCGATCACTTCAAGGACAGAATATCCGATCCCGGTGCCTAGGTTGATCGAGATGCTTTTTTGATGGGTCAAGAGCCATTGAAGCGCTGCAACGTGGGCATCTGCTAAATCTTGAACATGAATATAATCGCGGATGGCGCTTCCATCCCGGGTGGGAAAATCAGTTCCATAAATGATGATTTCTTTTTGTTTTCCTAAAACCGATTGAATAATTAAGGGGATTAAATGGGTTTCCAGAGAGTGGTTTTCTCCGATTTCCGCTTCGAGGTCTGCTCCAGCCGCATTGAAGTAACGAAGATTGATGGCTTTAAGACCATAGGCAGTTGAGAAATCGGAAATGATTTGCTCGATCATTAATTTGGACCGTCCATAAGGATTGATCGGCTCTTGCGGGTGGTCTTCTGTGATGGGAGTTGACTGCGTGTTTCCGTAAGTTGCACAGGTGCTGGAAAAAATGAGGTTTGTGACTCCATGGTCTCTCATCGCTTCCAATAAAGTGAGAGAATTGACCGTATTGTTTCGGTAATATTTGCCGGGGTTGATCATCGATTCTGTGACGATGGCATCAGCGGCAAAATGCATGACCGCGATTGGTTTGAAAGTGGAAAAAGCTTCGTTTAATTTAAAGGCGTCGTTCAGATCAGCGTGAATGAACGGTCCCCATTTTACGGCATACGCGTGACCGGTGGAAAGATTGTCGTAAACAATGGGAAGGAATCCGGCTTTGGCCAAAGCTTTGCAAGCATGGCTTCCAATGTATCCTGCGCCTCCTGTCACTAAAATGGGAAGGGACGAACGGCTCATTAGCAAGCTCCTCTAGATAAAAATACAGCAGGGATAGTTTTGAAGATCACCCAAAGATCTTTCCAGAAAGTACGGGTATCGGCGTAATTTTCTTCCAACTTGCGCCGCTGTTCAAAAGTGAGTTGGCTCCTTCCTGAGATTTGCCAAACGCCGGTGATCCCTGGTCTGACTGATAAAATTTTGGCTGTGCTTTCTCCATAAAGAAGGCCAATTTCCTGCAGGAATTGATCCTGCGGTCCTAATAAGGTGGGAGGACGAGGGCCTACGACGCTTAAATCTCCTCTCAGAACATTCCAAAATTGAGGGATCTCATCGAGGGAAGTTTTTCTTAAAAAACGTCCAATAGGAGTAATCCGGGGATCCAATTTCACTTTTTGAAAGGCATCCCATTCGGCACGGAATGCAGCGTCGGTATTCAGCAAATGGTGAAGTCTTTCTTCGGCATCTTTATACATGGTGCGGAACTTCCAACAATCGATGATTTTGCCTCCTCGTCCAAGCCGCCTGCTTTTGAAGAAGATGGGGCCTGGGGAAGTCCAGCGAACTAAAAAAGAGAGGAGAAAGAAAAGGGGCGAAAAAAGGAGCAGAAAAAAAACGCTAAAAACAATATCGAAAGACCTTTTCAAAGGATCATGCTGCAAAACGAACACAATCGGTTCTTTCAAATTCTTTAGGGTATCCGCGCAATCTTTCAGCTTGCGCAATTGTTCTACGCTATCCGCGTGTATGGAAACAGGCTGCATGATATTAGCCTAAGAATAGAGAATTCAACTATTTATCCCAAACAATTTCAAATTGTTTTAACGTGGTATTCTCTGGAATTTGCCAATTAAACGCAAAGACGCAGACGCAAAGACACAAAAACACCCAAATTTCTTCACGTCTTTGCGTTTCAATTTCAGAAAGCGCGTTACTTTTGCAATTGGTCGGGAACTCCGATGGAAATATAGTCGAAACCTCGGTTTTTCATGTCGCCTGATTTATATTGGTTGCGACCATCGAAAAACGCGATCCCTTTCATTTGGTCTCGAACGGGTTTGAAATCGACTAATCGGAATTGTTTCCATTCAGTCAAAAGGGCGACAGCGTCAGCTCCTTTGGCGGCGTCAAATTCATCCGAACACCAGGTGAGCGATGAAGAATAATTTTCTAACATTTTCCGGGCATTCGGCATAGCGACAGGATCAAACAAACGGAGATGGGCTCCTTGTTTGACTAAATCTTCAATAAAGGTAAGGGACGGCGCTTCCCGCATATCGTCGGTATCTGGTTTGAAAGACAATCCCCAGACCGCAACCGTTTTTCCCTGAATGCCTCCCCGGGAAGAAAAATAGGAAATCATCTTTTGGCCCAACCATTTTTTTTGTCTGTTATTGACCGAATCGGCTGCCTCGAGGATTTCTGGTTTTGCATCTACTTTTTTCGCAATGGAAATCAAGGCTCTGATGTCTTTGGGAAAACAGGAACCTCCGTAACCTACTCCAGGATAGAGGAAACTATAACCGATCCTTGTATCGGAACCGATCCCTTTCCTGACTTCGTTGATGTTGGCGCCCACCCGTTTGCAGATGTCCGCGATTTCATTCATGAAGGAAATCCGTGTTGCTAACATGGCATTCGCAGCGTATTTAGTCATTTCTGCTGAGAGAGTATCCATCATTAAAATCCGGTCATGGCTCAAAGTAAAAGCAGAGTAAATTTCCTTCAGCACTTCCGCGGGTTTCGGACGATCGGAACCAATAATAATCCGGTCGGGTTTCAGACAATCTTGAACGGCAGCCCCTTCTTTTAAGAACTCTGGGTTTGACACCACATCAAAAGGTACTGAAAGGCCCAATTTTATTTGTTCTTCGCGAATGACTTCTGATACCCGGTAAGCGGTTCCTACAGGGACGGTCGATTTATTGACGATGATCCGATACTCGGACATATGCTCAGCGATTTGTCTCGCGGCCGTTTCGACGTAGCTAATGTCGCAGGACCCATCGTCTCTGGATGGGGTAGGAACAGCAATAAAACAGACGGAGGCAGAGGCAACTGCTTTTGCATAATCGGTTGTGAAACGGAGGCGGCGCTGCTGGATATTCCGTTTAACAATTTCTTCGAGTCCAGGTTCATAGATCGGAACGATTCCTTCTTGGAGCCTTTCAATCTTTTTGGAGTCAATATCGAGACAGATGACAGAATGCCCCATTTCTGCAAAGCAAGCTCCTGTAACAAGTCCGACATAACCAGTTCCTACCATTAGAATCTGCATGGAATACCTCTTTTACAAAAGGAAATATTCGTAACAGAATCGCTATTTCTATACCAAGAGGATTTACCAAAAGGAGGAAATATTTAACTCCAGAGAATAAGGTTCTTGGAATTCCTTGATGTAAAGTTCGGAAGTGCGGACTTGAGCGTCTTCCATGATCTCTTTTTCTGTGTCGGAAGCTTGGGCGGGAGAATGATGTAAATAGCTTCCAAAAATCGCTTCGCAGTCACGCATATATTCTCGAGTGAAGAGAATGTGGTTATGCCAGGCCTCATCCATGTCTGGAGCTGGCGCAAGAATTTGATCGGGATATTTCAAAAGAAGCCGAAGGAAGTTTTTATATCGCCTTACAGCTTCTTTTGCATCCGTCGAATCCCAACTATATCGATCCTCTAATCGGTTTTCCACATAGGAAAGATCTAGATTTTCTAGGATTTCTTGGGGCAGCATTTTGCGTCTTGAAGTTCTCCAGAGGCAATTTTCTCTAGCGCTTCTTCAGATAGTTCTTTGAAATTCAGGGGGCGATCAAAAAGACGGATGATCCATTGATTTTTTCCTTCTTCTGCCGATTGGATATTTAATGAGCTAGGAATTTGAGTCATTCCCATTTCTTTGAGAGCTGCGTGGGGATTGGATTTGAGTTTCTCTTTAAACTCAGGATCATTCCAAGCGCGCACATTGATTTTCGCTTCTGTTTCCTGACGATTGAATTTTTTTGCCATATCGAACTCCAGTTGATGGATTCTGATATTGTCTGATTTAACAAAGAAAGGTTTTTTATTAAATATATAAACGAATTTTCTTTCTAGCCAAAAAAACTAAGGAGTCGGCTCGGCGCTATTGCCGAGCCTGCTCGACTTTTCAATCATGATTCTTTGGATTCAGTTTGTGAATTGGGGGCAGTTCCGTTCAACTCGGCTCGTGTAACCAATATAGTTGCAACTTGCTCCTCGGGACTCAATGAACAAAAATCTCTAGGGAGATTTTGGAATATTTGTGTTTGTTCTTGCCCCGAAGGATGGTTGGTAAGACTCAGGCCGCTGGCAGTTGCAGAACTGGATCCTGTATTCGACGAACTTAATATGGATGTAGATAAACTGGTTATGCTTGATAAGCTTTGGGAATCAGGCGAAGATGGAGGAGAAGAGGTTACAGGTCTCTCTGAAAAAACTCCTGCAACCCAATCTTCAGCAGAAAGAGCAGGAGGAGTTGCAGGGGTTCGAGTCGTTAGGATGTGTGTTGGCGAGGATGTGAGAGATGAACTCGTTGAGGAACTAAGAGGTGAGGATGTCATGTTTTTCTCCATAAAAATAAAGGGCCCAATAGGATACAAAATAGGGTAGGTATATAGCAAGGGGGTATTCTACTTTAAAATAAGGAATTTTTTGTCTTAAATCTGAAGGAACAGTTTTCCTTCGCGGAGCAGATATTGTTTGTCGCAGAGTTTGGCGAGCGATTCGTCATGAGTGACGAGGATGAGGGATTTTTTCTCTTGTTTCACGAGGGAAAAGAGAAGTTCGCCGATTTGAGAAGCATTGGATCTGTCTAAGTTCCCAGAGGGCTCATCGGCAAGGATGAGGTCGGGATTGTTGCAGAGGGCGCGTGCAAGGGCAGCCCGTTGTTTTTCTCCGCCGGAAAGAAGTTTTGCAGGAAAATCGGCCCGCGATTCGAGCCCTACTTTTTTCAAAAGCTCTAGACCGTAGGTTCTATCCACCTTTCTTCTTGCGATTCGGGCAGGCATGAGCACATTTTCCAAAAGGGTGAAATCTTCGAGGAGATTGAAGGCTTGGAAAATAAAACCGATCGAAAGGTTCCTCAATTGAGCGCAATTAGATGTGGAATAAGGCTGTCCTGCGATCTCAATTTGTCCGCTATCTGGCTCTTCGAGGGCGCCTAAAATATGGAGAAGCGTCGTTTTTCCCTCGCCGGAACGTCCGCAAATGGCGATCGATTCTCCAGCAGAGAGCTCGAGGGAAACGCCAGACAATATCTCCACTTTTTGGGGAAAGCGGAAAGATTTGAAAAGGTTTCTCGCTATTAACACGCTCATTCAGACCTCAAAGCGGAAGAGGGGCGGATGCGGCTGGCTTTTATGGCAGGAATCAGTCCTGCTGCCAGAGAAAGGACTGGAGTCGCTATCAGAACAAAAAGAAGCGCTTCATAACTCAATTGGTTCGGTAGATTTTGTCCAAAAAAGGCGGGATTGAATGCGGCCCTGCCTTGCAATGCGCTTAAAAAAGCGACCAGGCTGTCTAGATGGCGAAGGGTAAAAACGGCCAGGCTCGATCCAATGAGGCAGCTTAAGGCTCCCATTGCAATGCCGCAAAGCCCAAAAATGGTAGAGATACTTCCAAAAGAAGCTCCCATCGATTGCAAAATGGCAATCTCTTTTTTCTTGTCGTTTACAAGAAGGACTAAAAGAGAAATGACGTTGCAGCAGGCCACGATCAAGATGATGGAAGCGATCAAGAGAAATAAGGTACGGTCGCTCTGAAATTGCTGCATGAGATCTTTCGAAAACTCAAATTGCCGGTAGGTTTCGATTTTCCAATAGTTTGAAATGCCCGCCTTTTCAAAACGGTCGGCAATTTTTTCTCGGATAGAATCGGCCTGGTCTAGAGGATCAGTCCATACGAATAGACCGTTTGTTGGAGTCCCATCTGGAGAAAAGGTTTGGCTGGCTGCATGGATTGTTTGGGTCACTTCCGTTGGAACGATCAGACATTTGTTTCCTACGGATAAAATGCCAGGATCGTAAAACCCTGCGACGCGGATCGGAATTCTTTGCTCTTGGGAAGAAATGGCTGCAGGAGCCATGTAATTCAATACCCCTTTGTCTCCTAATAAAACTCCGCTATCGCGATAATTCTTAGGAAGAATGACCGGAGTTTCTGCAAAAGAGGGCAAATGACATTTCCTCTCTACAAAATAGGCCCAGGCGGGGGGGTGAAGGGGAGGTGCGTCGAAATCAATTTGAGCCGATCCATTGGAAATATGCTCTTGAAGGTTTGGCTGGGCAGCAAGAAGACGTTTCAAATCGCTGGCCGATGGAGGGAGTAAAAGGGATCGAAGCCGGGGATTTTCTTCCGTTAAAGAGAGAAGATAGGTCATTTGAGAGAGATAAGAAGAAGAATCATCCGCCGGGCGATTCAAAGTAAGGCGGAGAAGAGCTCCTCCGATTTCATAATCTTGAAACGCGAGACTGGGGATTTCTTCTTGGAGGGCCTTTAATTCCTGATACGCAATTTTAACAGGATCGACTAGTCCTCCGTCGGACAGACGGTCGGGTGAGGGCCAATAAATGGGAACTTCAGCATCTAATTCGATCGCGTAAGGATCTGTTTCGTGGCTTGCCGCTTTTTCCCCAATGGTTTTGAGCGAATAGTTGGACGCCGCCGATAACTTATCGATCTGATAAAAATAAGAGGAATAATAAGAATCGGTTGGAACAAGACGGATCGGCGCGTGCAGCGATGTGAGTTTGCTAAGCCAGTTTTTTTCAATCCCTGCAGTGACAGAAAGAAAGATCAGTACTAGCCAAACCACTAAAGATATGACCAGTACTGACATGAGCGAGATCAAAGCTGTCGATAAAGACTTTTTTCTCGGGATTAGATATTTGTAGGCAACACTGAACTCAAACAAGTTCGATTACTTCGCTTCTTTGAAAATCACATGACGGCGTAAAGTAGAGTCATATTTTTTCAATTCGATTCGCTCAGTTGTGTTTCTTTTATTTTTTCGAGTCCAATAGCATTCATTGGATTCTGTGCTTTTTAATTTTACGTTTTCGCGAGCGCCTTTTTTAGCCATGAGATACCTCTATTTTGGAGCTTACTATAATAAATCAAGAAAAGGGTTTTAAGCAAACACAATGCGAGTCTGGACTTCTAAATCTAATGGGTCGCTGATCGACCCGGCGGCAAGAAATTTTTGATACCCCAATCCTGCAATCATCGCCGCATTATCAAGACTTAAATTAAAAGGAGGCCAAAAGATGGGGAGGTGAGGGAATTTCTCAGCAAATAGGGAGCGAAGTCTTTGATTATTGCAGACTCCTCCTCCTAAAAAAATCGCTTTGCAAGGGAAAGTTTGAATCGCCATCGCAGCTTTTGCCGCAATATCGCCCAGAGCTGTTTCTTGAAAAGAAGCGGCGACATCGGCTTTCTGCCCCTCAGACAAACAAACCTGTCCGGTTCCATTTTGTCCTTTGACTGCATAAAGGACATTGGTTTTTAGGCCGCTGAAAGAAAAATCTAGAGGGCTTCGTTTCACTTTGCCTGAGCTGAAAGGAAAGGCTGTCGAATTGCCTTGGAGGGCCAGCCGTTCGATTTGGGGGCCTCCCGGGTAAGGAAGCGATAGAAGGGCAGCTACTTTATCGAAAGCCTCGCCAATCGCATCGTCTACAGTCGTGCCGATCATCTCATAGCGGCCTACGTCCTCAATTTTCAGCATCAAGGTATGCCCACCTGAGAGAACGATCCCTAAAGCGGGAAAAGGGTAAGGCTCGGGCGCTTCAAGCAGGGCAGCATAGAGATGGGCCTCAACGTGATTTACCCCGATCAAAGGTTTTTCCCAAGCGATAGAGAGTCCTTTGGCCACATTCATTCCAATCAACAAGGCGCCCACAAGGCCGGGTCCTTTGGCGACTGCAATGAGGTCGATATCTGAGGGATTCAGTTGAGCCAGACGGATCGCTTCATCGACGACGGGAATGATTGCATCGATGTGGCGTCTGCACGCAAGCTCAGGGAAAACCCCTCCATACTGTTCATGGATGTCGGCAGAAGAGGCAACGACATTAGAAAGGATTTTTTTGCCATCTACGACAATGGACGCTCCCGTTTCATCGCAAGTGCTTTCTATTCCTAAGACGATCATACAGACGGATTCCTGCGAAAGCGTAAAATTTCAGGGTCCGCAAGGCTTATTTTGGAAGGCAAAGAGAGTTCTTTTGGCAGCCTTCGGTAGCGGGTTTTGCCCAGTTTAGGAACGTTGAGATTTCTTTGAACGCCTTGTTCCTTTAGAGGAACAGGGGCTGGATGCAAGATCGCCGCAGCGGCTTCGGAGCTTGTCGTCCGGTCTTTTTGATAATAGCCGTAGCCTAGATTGATTAAGGCGATCAAACCATTGCCCAGAAACTTGATCCCATTTTTTAAAGATTCAAAAGCGGCTACTAAAGTGATTGAGACGACTTTAAAAATTTTTTCTACTTTATCCAGAACCGGATCATCAAAAAAGCGTTCGTTGACAACCAATTCTTGGGTCAAGTTGAAGTCGTACTGAAAATAAGGAAAATAAACTTTTTGATTCAAAGAGGTCATGATAAGGAAGAGTTTAGGGCAAATTTAAGATTGAAATAAATCTTAAAATTGCCCTGCACTCCTGAATTTAGCGGAAAATCTGAAAAAATGGTTATTTTAAAATTGTTGTATATTCAAAAGCCTTCATCTTTTCGCTTTCTGAGAAGTCATCTCTTTTTAAAAGCGCTAGATGGAGATGAGCTTGCCAATTAGATAGTAAATAAGGGTCCAATGTTCCTTTGAACCAGTAATCAGGAACTAATGTTTTCTCATGAATCAGGCCCAGACAGGTAAAAAAGCTATCTTTGTCCCAAGGACCAGAGAAAAGCAGTCTTTTTAATCTTTGTTGGTTAGAAAAAACGGACGGTTCAGAGGTATCGGTATTCCTTTGCAATTTTCTTTTTTCTACATCTTGTAATAGCTCAGCTTTGCCTGATTCTGTTTTGCAAAAAAAACTGGCGTGGTGGATAAAATCATCCCATTCGGAATCACTAACATCCTCTATCAATTTTCTTCTTTCTACGAAATGTTGCAGCAGAGTTTTTCCTGATTCGCTTTTTTTTGTAAGGATTTCAGGATTTTTTTGATTTTTAATTTTCCCAATCAATAACTCTATAGTCCCAGGGGAATCTACGATTCGAAGCATGAGGTTTGTTGATGGGCATTCAGATTTCAAAAAATCATTTACCAACCTGTTTTCTCTGACTGCTTCACTCCATAAAGAAGCAATTGCGCTTAGAGCGCATGTTAAGACGGGATTAGAAGTGGCTCCCCAAGAAACAAGAGCGCCTCCGCCTGTGGCTAAGGCAATTCTGGAGATTCTTTGAGAAGAATTTTTTGCTGGCGTTGGATTGAAGGGTAAAAAATTTGCTATAGAAGATAATTTCATAATGCCACCTTTTTGTTT
>Ga0075370_10000184_pt1 | contig 21841 bp, 21 predicted proteins | sample EndMethybrTD3035_FD_71398 | JGI IMG/M metagenome (GOLD analysis project Ga0075370, IMG submission 71398) | Populus endosphere microbial communities from Tennessee, USA - Endosphere MetaG P. TD hybrid TD303-5 | ecosystem: Host-associated > Plants > Roots > Endosphere | place: USA: Tennessee... | reverse complement strand
CGACCACCGGTGTGCCGTCGGGTGTCATCGGGCGCAGGCCGCACCAGAACTCGGCGCGCGCGACATCGCCGCCACGCGGGAACAGATCGGTCACCACGTGGGTAAGCGTCTCGCGCCGCGCTTCGTGCAGCCGCAGCGTGTAACCGGCCAGCTCTGCCGTACCGCCCACGCGGATCCGCTCGCCGAGGCGGGTGACCGCGACCTTGTGGGTCTCATCCATCACTGTCGATTCGGGCGCGCCGCTCGCCTCGGTGATCGGCACGGTGATCGAGTAGCCCTTGACCGGATACACCGGAATCCGGATGCCGACACCGCGCAGCAGCAGCGGCGAGTAGCTGCCGAGCGCGACGAGGTACGCGTCGGCCTTGAGCACGCCGGCATCGGTCGCCACGCCGTCGATCTGCTTGCCGGCGAGCTTCAGCCCGTCGATGCGCGTGCCGTAGCGAAACGAAACGCCTTGCTGCACGGCCAGTGCGGCGAGGTTCTGCGTGAACTTGAAGCAGTCGCCGGTCTCGTCGCCCGGCAGTCGCAGCCCGCCGACGAATTTGTCGCGCACATGCGCGAGGGCCGGCTCGTTGCGGATGCAGCCTTCACGGTCTAGCACCTCGTAGGCGACGCCGTAGCGTTTCAGGATCTCGATGTCGGCAGCCGTGCCGTCGAGCTGGGCCTGGGTGCGAAACAGCTGCAAGGTGCCCTGCGTACGCTCGTCGTAGCGGATGCCTGTCTGCGCACGCAGCTCTTTGAGGCAGTCGCGGCTGTATTCGGCGAGCCGAACCATCCGACCCTTGTTGATCTCGTATCGGGCCGCCGTGCAGTTGCGCAGCATCGCGAGACCCCAGCGCACGAGCGCGAGGTCGATGTTCGGCCGGATCACGAGCGGCCGGTGCCGCATCAGCAGCCACTTGATCGCCTTGATCGGAACTCCCGGGCCGGCCCATGGAGCCGAATAGCCCGGTGACACCTCACCGGCGTTGCCATAGCTCGTTTCGAGTGCCGCCGCGGGCTGGCGGTCGACGACCGTGACCTCATGGCCAGCCAGCGCGAGCTGATACGCGCACGTGACGCCGATGACTCCGCTTCCGAGAACCAACACCTTCATCCACCACTCCCCGGCCGATCGGGCCGTGGGGCGCAGTGTATCGAGGCGTTCGTCGCGAGACCGCTACGGCGCGGCGGCGCTCAGTTCGAGCGCGCCGAACATCTCTTGCACGGGCCGCGTTTCGGGAAGCACGTACACGACTCCTCGGCGCTTGCCGAGCGTGGCAGCAACGACCCGCTCGTAGAAGTCGACCGGCACGACGACGCAGCCGAACGAGATGCGATGGTCGGCCGCATTCTGCGAAACCAGGCGCTCGCTGCGTCGCTCGGTCGCAGGTGCGGGGCGTAGGCGGTGTATCGCGAGCGATGCCTCGTAGTCGACCCACACGATGTCTTCGCCCTTGTCGTTGTGGCCGGGCTCGGTGTTGAAGCGCCCGGCCGGCGTCGTGCGCTCGGCGGGCAGCAGGCTGCTCGGTGCGCGCCGGGCGATGTCAGGCGCCGAGAGGTCACCAGCCGCGAGGCCGATCAACACGGGCGCAACGCCGACGACCCGGCCTTGAGCTTCGAACACGTAGATGCGGGCATCGCGCTTGTCGACGATGGCGAACGGCTGGCCCTGGTGGTCCCCGCTTTCGAGAACCCAGTTCGCCGCGTATCGGGCGTCGCCCGACGCTCGTTCGCCGACGAAATCGGCGCCGGCATTCGCCGCGTTGCACAGCGCAACACACACACTCACAACGGCCGCGGCGCTCAGCGCCTTGCCACGACGAACCATCTCGCCAACCCTTTACCGAAGACTTCCCGGCTGGCCGACGTTGTTGTCCGTGGCAAGCGAAACGAATTGTCGCGGAGTGTTGCCGCGCAGTGGGAAATCCCGGGCGTCGAGGCCGGGCTTCAGTTACAGATCAGCCGCGCCCTTCGTGACGAATTGGCGCTCGATTCGCCGCAGCGCGCGCAACTGAGTACGCCGGGAACACGTCGGCGAGCGCCTTGCGCTCCGGCAGCACGTAAACCACTGCCGGCGAGGCGCCGAGCATCGGCTTCATCACTGCATCGAAGAACGCGACGGGGATGTTGATGCAGCCGTACGAGATGCGCCGGTCTTGGGCGGCACCCGTCGCAAGGCGCTCGAGCCGGCGCTCCTTCGGGTCGACGATGCGCACGCGGTGCATGGACACCGCCGCGCCGTAGTCGACCCAGATCACTTCCTCGCCCGAGGCGTTGCGCCCCGGATGGCTGATGAAGCGACCGGCGGGCGTGGTCTTCTCTTCGGGCCGCACCTGATCCATAGGGCGCTGGCCGATACCGGCGACGGAGTCGTCGCCCGGGGCCGCGCCGAGCAGGACGCGGCTCGTGCCGACGAGGTGGGCGTCGGCGTCGAATACATAGAGTTGGGCCGCTCGCTTGTCGAGAATGGCAAACGCGAGGCGGCGGTTGTCACGCGATGTCGCGACCCAGTCGGCAATGACGCGTGCGTCTTCCCCTGGCTGGACCTCGCCGAACTCGGCAAGGCGCGGTGAGGCGCTCGCGATTGCGGGCACACCGTGAGCCGCCAAGCGGCTCGTCGCCGAGCCGCTTGGCTGCAGTGTGACGGCGAGCACCGCCACGCCGATCAGGACGCCTTGCTTGAGGCCGGCGTAAACGCCGGCCCGGTCGGCGATCAGATCGGCGAACTTCATGGTGCCCAGCTCATGCAAGGCGGAACAACACTCAGTTCCGGTCAGCCTTCGGTGCCGGCTCGGTCGTCGTCGTCGAGCTGGAGTCGCTCGATCCGGGTGCCGCGCTGCTGTCGCTGGACGACGGTGCGCTGTTCGAGGGCATCGTCGTCGTGTCGTTGGATGGCGTGCTCGATGTCGACGGCGAGGTGCTTGGCTGCGTGGCGCTCGGGCCTGCGGTCGGGTTCTGAGTTTGTTCGCTCGTCGGCGCGCCCTGCGCCGGGGTGCTGCTGCTGTCGGTAGTCTGCGCATAGGCGAAACCGATGGCGCCAACGATCGTCGCGGCTGCCACTGCGGTGGTCAATGTCTTCGAAGCTGCTGTCATGTCGATTACTCCTTCGTGGTCAGAGCCCGTAGGCCTTCGGATGGATGGGCCGGCCGGTGATGACCAGCTGCCTTCAGGTTAGGAGTGGGACCGGGCAACGACGATCGGTCATCGGCGATAGCCTCTGTAGGACAAGCACGGTCACGAAATGCTACGAAAATGGGCGCATCGACCAAGGAGCTCCATGGCTTTCGTTCCCAACTACGTGGCGCCCGCCAGCTACACCGATCCGGCCGCCGCACTGGCCCAGGTGAAGGCAATCTATGAGGGCAGCATTGCCCATCTGCGCACAGCGCTGAGCGAGTTCGTGGCCGGCGGCGCCAACCCGGCGCGCGTGCGTGCGTGCTACCCGTTCGTGCGGGTGCACACCGACACGGTCGCGCGCGCCGATTCGCGCCTGAGCTACGGCTTCGTCGCCGGGCCGGGCACCTACGAAACGACGCTGACGCGGCCCGACCTGTTCTCGAACTACTACCTCGAGCAGTTCCGGTTGCTGCTGAAGAACCATCACGTCTCGCTCGAGGTGGGCACCAGCGCGCAGCCGATTCCCGTGCACTTCTCCTTCGCCGAGAACGATCACATCGAGGGCAACCTGAGCGCCGAGCGCCGGCTGCTGATGCGAGACCTGTTCGACCTGCCCGACCTGAACGCCATGGACGACGGCATCGCGAACGGCACGTTCGAAGCCGGCCCCGGCGAGCCGCATCCGCTGGCACTGTTCACGGCGCCGCGTGTCGACTATTCATTGCATCGGCTGCGCCACTACACGGGCACCGCGCCCGAGCACTTCCAGAACTTCGTGCTGTTCACGAACTACCAGTTCTACATCGACGAGTTCGTGCGCCTTGGCCACGACACGATGAAGAGCAGCGCGGCTGCGCAGGACTACGTGGCGTTCGTCGAGCCCGGCAACGTGGTGACGCGACGCAACGGTCTCGCACCCGAGCCGGGCGATGAACTCGGCGCGCCGCCGCCGCGCCTGCCGCAGATGCCGTCCTATCACCTCGTGCGCGCCGACGGCAGCGGCATCACGATGGTCAACATCGGCGTCGGGCCCGCAAACGCGAAGACCATCACCGACCACATCGCGGTGCTGCGTCCGCACGCGTGGATCATGCTCGGCCACTGCGCCGGGCTGCGCAACACGCAGCAGCTCGGCGACTACGTGCTCGCGCACGGCTATGTTCGCGAGGACCACGTGCTCGACGAAGAGCTGCCGCTATGGGTGCCGATCCCCGCGCTGGCCGAGGTGCAGGTCGCGCTCGAAGCTGCCGTCGAGGAGATCACGCAGCTCAAGGGCTACGAGCTCAAGCGAATCATGCGCACCGGTACGGTCGCCTCCACCGACAACCGCAACTGGGAGCTGCTGCCCTCGCACCACGCGGTGAGCACGCCGGAGCGCCGGTTCAGCCAGAGCCGGGCGATCGCGCTCGACATGGAAAGCGCGACCATCGCTGCGAACGGCTTTCGCTTCCGGGTGCCGTACGGCACGCTGCTGTGCGTCAGCGACAAGCCCCTGCATGGCGAGATCAAGCTGCCCGGCATGGCGAATCACTTCTATCGCGAGCGGGTGGACCAGCACCTGCGGATCGGCATCCGCGCGATCGAACGGCTGCGCGAAGCCGGCGTCGATCAACTGCACAGCCGCAAGCTCAGGAGCTTTGCGGAAGTGGCGTTCCAGTAGCCGCGTCGGCGCCACTAGCCGCCGACCGGTGCGCCCGCACTCGGGCAACGCCTGCGTGGACGAAGAACGGCATCGCAAGCACCATGCACCAGCCGGCGCCGCCGACATGACGCCACCAGGCGAGCTCCTGCAGCATCGAGGGCAGGTTGGGCGGATACAGCAAGCCGAACAGCAGGATGGCAGTGCCCGCCCAGGCTGACCCGCGCGGCACATCAGGCTTCGGGAAGCACAGCATCGCGGCCATCGGGACGAACGGCATCAGCAGCAGGCTGGCGTGGCGCGGATTGGTCTGCGGACTGAACGCGAGATCGAGTGCGATCAGCGCCGACCACTCGACGACGATCAACAAGCGCCACGGCTGCGCGCCTTGCTCGGCGGCGTTGGGCCACGCCAGCAGCGGCATGCCCGAGCGCCGATAGACGCGCCACAGCACGAGCGCGGTAGCCGCCACGATGCATGCCACCACTGCAGGCCCCATCGCGCGCGGAGCATCGCTCAGCAACCGCGAGACGCCGCTCGTGACCGAGATGCTGTGACCGACGCCGATCGGGTCGATGTTCGCCGGCGGGATGCCTGGGGTCATCACGCCGAACAGATGGGCGATGCCCGACAACGCCTGGGCCCAGTAGTGCAGGTTTGTGCTCCAGCCGGTGACCAGCGCCGGCATCAGCGCGAAGGCGACGATGCCGATGCAGAACCAGCCCGCGGCGACGTAGCGCCGCCGCACCAGCAGGTAAGGCAGGAACACGATCGGCAGGTACTTGATGTCGAAGGCCAGGCCGAGCAGCAGGCCGGCCAGGCGGGGGCGGCTGTCGAGGAAGCGCAGCGCCAGCACGAGTGCGGCCATCAGCAGGATGTTGGTCTGCCACATTTGGAACTCGCTGCGCAGCTTGGTGGCAGCGAAGAGCGTGGCCAGCGCCGCGACGAGAGCGACGCGCGCAGTCGTTGCTTCGACGTCGAAGCGCCGCAGCGTCTCGCCCGCCATCACCCAGGCGCACATCACGCCAAACCCGAGGTTGACGACGAGCATGACCCATGCAGCCGTCTGAACCGTGAGCCCGGCCAGCGGCATGAAGAGGAACGCAAGCAGCGGCGGGTAGATGTAGCCGCGCACGCCGGAGGCGTACAAGTCGGTGCCGTCGCGCAGCGCGCGGGCCCCGTGATAGAAGTGCTCGAAATCGCCGCAGCCCGTGACGAACACGCGCGCGAAGCCGCTGTACGGAGCGTCGGCGACTCGATGCGACGCGACGACCCAGAACCAAACGTACGTGGCCAGCAGCGTCAACAGCGCGGCGGGCAACATTCCCGGAGAGAAGCGACCCGTCTTCACGAAGAATATTGCCGATTGTTGCCAAATGTGTGCCGCCGAGATTCTAGGCAGATCTGGCCCGATTGCCCAGGGTCGTCCGATCCCTTACGCTGTGACGAACTGGACGGTCCAGCACACCGGGCGCGGGCACAGCGCCAAGGAGAGCGTCATGGCGTCAACGCCGTCGCAAGCCGCGACCCAGAATATCCGCACGCTGGCGCTCGTCGGTCAGACCGGCTCGGGCAAGACGAGCCTCACAGAGGCGCTGCTGTTCAAGGCCGGGGCGATCGGCGCGCCGGGCAGCCTCGAACGAGGGACGACGGTCAGCGATTTCGACCCAATGGAGCGCCGTGCCCAGCATTCGCTGAATGCCGGGGTCGTGCACTTCACCCATCACGAGAGCCGCATCCACCTGATCGACACGCCCGGCTACAGCGACTTCGTCGGCCAGTCGATGACTGCGCTCGAGGCCGTCGAGACCGCCGCCGTGGTGATCAGCGCGAGCACAGGCATCGAGATGATGAGCGCGCGCATGATGGACTGGGCCGCAAAGCGCCGCCTGGACCGCATCATCGTCGTCAACAAGATCGATACGGGTGGTGACTTCGGCGCGCTCGTTCAGCAGATCCAGGCTGCGTTCGGCAAGGAGTGCCTGCCGCTGAACCTACCCGCCGCCGGCGGCACCAAGGTCGTCGACTGCTTCTTCAACACGAACGGCGAAGCCGACTTCTCGAGCGTCGAGGCGGCGCACAGGGCGCTTGTGGAACAGGTGGTCGAGGTCGACCCGGAGTTCGTCGAGCGCTACCTGAACGACGGCGACGTCGATCCGCGCGAGCTCCATGCGCCGCTCGAAGAGGCGCTGCGCCAAGGGCATCTGGTACCTATCTGCTTCGTCTCGTCACGCAACGGCGCCGGCGTGGCCGAGTTGCTCGACGTGATCGAGCTGCTGCTGCCTAACCCGACAGAGGGCAACCCACCGCAGTTCTTCAAGGGCGAAGGTGCCGACGCGAAGGAACTGCATGCCGAACCTGACCCATCGAAGCATGTGATCGCGCACGTGTTCAAGGTCACGGTGGATCCGTACGTCGGCAAGATGGGCATCTTCCGCATCCACCAGGGCACGGTCACGCGCGACAGCCTCCTGTACATCGGCGACGGACGAAAACCGTTCAAGGTCGGCCACCTGTTCATGCTCAAGGGCAAGGATCACGTCGAGGTCGTGCGTGGCGTGCCGGGCGACATCTGCGCGGTGGCGAAGGTCGACGAGATGCACTTCGACGCCGTGCTGCACGATGCCGCCGAGGACGATCACCTGCATCTGCAGCCGCTCGATTTCCCGGTGCCGGTGCACGGCCTTGCGATCGAGCCGAAACGCCGCGGCGACGAGCAGCGCATGTGGGAGATCCTGCAAAAGCTGGTCGACGAAGACCCATGCCTGAAGGTCGAGCATGTGAGCACGACCAACGAGACCGTGGTCTACGGCCTCGGCGAGCTGCACCTGCGCACCTTGCTCGAGCGCATGACCGAGATCTACAAGTGCGAGGTCAACACGCGGCCGCCACGCATCGCGTATCGCGAGACCATCACGGCACCGGCCGAGGGCCATCATCGGCACAAGAAGCAGAGCGGCGGGGCGGGCCAGTTCGGCGAGGTCTATCTGCGGATCGAACCTCTGGCACGTGGCGCCGGTTTCGAGTTCGTCGACCAGGTCAAGGGCGGAACCATTCCCGGGCAATTCATCCCGGCGATCGAAAAAGGCATCCGTCAGGTCCTAGACACCGGCGTGATCGCCGGGCACCCGGTCAAGGACGTGCGCGTGATCGTCTATGACGGCAAGGCGCATTCGGTCGACTCGAAGGACATCGCCTTCGCGACCGCCGGCCGCAAGGCCTTCATCGACGCCGTAAAGAAGGCCGGGCCGATCGTTCTCGAGCCGATCGTGAAGGTCGAGATCACCGCGCCCGACGCGAGCATGGGCGACATCACCGGTGACCTCTCGTCCAAGCGCGGGCAGGTCAACGCGACGCATGCCCTGCTCGGCGGCGGCATGACGGTGAGCGGGCAGGTGCCCTTGTCGGAGTTGAACGGCTACCAGGCACGCTTGAATGGCATGACCGGCGGCCAGGGGCGCTACACGCTCGAGCTGAGCCACTACGAGCCCGTGCCAGCCTCGGTGCAGCAGCAGCTGATGGGGCAGTATCAGGCGAAGGACGAGGACTGATCGCGGACGTGATTCACGTCAGGCAACGCGCGGTCTGACGAGTGCCGCGCAGCGCTTCGCGCGTTCGCGGGCACTTTCGGTGTCGGCATCGTAGGCGAGCGCAACACCCATGCGCCGCTTCGTGAAGCTCTCGGGCTTGCCGAACAGCCGCAACTCGGTCTGCGCAACGCTCAGCGCCTCGGCCACGCCGTCGAAGACGATGCCCTTTGCATCGACGCCGCCATAGATCACCGCGCTAGCGCCGGGGCTCTTGAGCGCTGTATCGACCGGCAACCCGAGCACCGCGCGCGCATGCAGCTCGAACTCGTTCTGCCACTGCGTGACCATCGTGACCATGCCGGTGTCGTGCGGGCGCGGCGAGACCTCGCTGAACCAGACCTCGTCGCCCTTCACGAACAGCTCGACTCCAAACAGTCCGAGCCCTTGTGAACGTCCAGCCCCTCCTGGGACGACACCGAGGTTGTCGGTCACTGCCTTGGCAATCTCGCGCGAGCGCTGCAATGCGCGCGCGGACATCGCATGCGGCTGCCAGCTCTCGACGTAGTCGCCGCGCACCTGAACGTGCCCGATCGGCTCGCAGAAATGCGTCTGTACAGTGGCGTCCGGGCCGAGCGCGCGCACCGTCAGTTGCGTGATCTCGTAGTCGAAGTCGATGAAGCCTTCGACGATCACGCGGCCGTGGCTGACGCGACCGCCGGCCATCGCGTAGTCCCACGCCCGTTGCACGTCCTGCGGGCCGTCGATCTTGCTCTGCCCCTTGCCGGAGCTGCTCATCACGGGCTTCACGATGCACGGGTAGCCGATCTTCGTGTCGATCGCTGCCTGCAGCTCGGCGAGCGAGTCGGCGAACACGTAGGGGCTGGTCGGGAGATTCAGCGTTTCCGCGGCGAGCCGGCGGATGCCTTCGCGGTCCATGGTGAGGCGCGCCGCTCTGGCAGTAGGCACGACGCGGACGAGGCCCGCAGCCTCGAGCTCTTCGAGCATCGGCGTCGCGATGGCTTCGATCTCGGGCACGACCCAATCGGGCCGCTCGGCTTCGATCAACGCCTTGAGCTGGGCCGGATCGCTCATCGTGATCGTGCGTGCGTGATGGGCGACCTGCTGACCGGGCGCATCTTCATACCGATCTACGGCGATGGTTTCGACGCCAAGGCGCTGCAGCGCGATCAGCACCTCTTTGCCGAGCTCGCCGCTGCCGAGCAGCATGACCTTCGTGGCGTGGGTGGAGCGGGGGGTTCCGAGCGTCGTCATGAGTGAAAAGTCTGGACAGTGGGCTATGCCCCGATTGTCGCGGCTCCTGTCAGGGCAAGGCCTTCAGCGCGGCGACGAGACCGGGCAGCAGGCGCTGCTGCAACGTGGCATCGCCGCTCTCGCGAACCATCACGTAGAGCACCTGCATGAACGCCTGCGTGTTGTGGCGCCGCGCAAGGCCCGACTGGCTCTTGAACGCCGCCTCCCAGCTCGGGAGCGGCGCGGGCGCGGCAAGTGTGCCGAGCCAGCGCTCCCAGTACGGCGCATCGCCGGGGCCTGTCGCGCGCTTGGCGATGTAGAGGATGGGGCGCGCGAGCCGTTCGGGCTCGCCGTAGACATAGAAGTGTTCGCCGGCGGGCGCGACCTGGCTCGCGACGGCCTGGACGATCGCATCCAGCTGTGCCGGTGACAGCGCCGGGTTCAGCCCGAGCTGCAGCAAGAGGTCTGCGCCATGCGCGACGCCATGGCGCCAGCCCTGTACCGCGTCGAAACCGCGATGGTCGGTCACACCGCGCAGATATGCGGTGGCGGCTTCGACGAGTTGGCTGCGCTCGTCGGTGGCGAGAAACGGCCTCAGTCGATCGACGCGCGCCACCTCCGCGAGCGCCAGCGCAGCGAACGGGCGCGCGAACCCTTGCGTGTCGGGCGCGACCAGGCGTACCGACAGCTCGCGCCTGAGCTGCTGCAGCGTTTCGGTCGACAGCGCGCCGGCGCGCATCCACGCTGAAAGCGCTTCGAACGCGACCTCGTCGCGCAACTCCGGGCGCGGATCGGCAAGGCAGTCGAGCAGCCCGCGCGCAAGCGCTTGGCGCGGCACCGCTTCGAGGCCCTCGAACTTCGCTCCGCGCAGGCGCTGGAGCCCGGCGCTGTCCCAATCCGCGGGCGGACATGCAGCGTGCGCCGCGCACGCCCAGATGGTCAGAAGGATGGCGGGCAACGGGGTCCGGCGAATCTGCATCGGGTCGGTTCGTGAAGTCCGCAGCGATTGGAGCGTGCGCAGCCCGCCTGCGCAAGCGGCGAGCGCCGCCGGCAGGTCAACCAAGATTTATCATCTAGGCCATGAACTCCGGCCCGCGCGACGTTGCGCAGATTCGCCACGACAACGCGCTACTCCTTTTCGACGAGTTCGTCCGGGCGACCGTCAAGCATCCCGACGCCGCGACTCTGCGCGGCCTGGAAGGCCGTTTTGCAGAACGTCTGCAGATCCAGCCGAGCTACTGGAGCCAGATCAAGAGCCGCTCGCGCCAGATCGGTGAGCGCCTGGCACGCCAGTTCGAGAGCCTGAGCCACAAGCCGATGCTCTGGATGGACGAGCCGCACAGCGTGGACGCCTGGGCCGACGCGCCCGCGCGCGGCGTGGTGGCACCTGCTGCGCAGACCACGCCAGGCGGCGAAGCAGACCACAACATGCCGCAGGACGACGACGAGCGCTTCATCGTCGGCCTGGTGCTCACCTACTACCGACGCCACCCGCAGCGCGCCAAGACCCGGCTGCTCGATCTGCTGGGTGAAGTGTTGACGCCAGCACCTGCACCCGGCCCGGTGACCCCCAGGCGGGGAGACGACAAGCGCCGCAGCGCCGACGACGACCGCGCGCTCTGGAACCAGACGCAGGCCGCTGTGGCGCCGCTGAAACGCAAGCGCTGAATTTCGAGGTCATCCCTTGAATTAGGGAGAAAGGCCCCTTGCGCAAGATAATCAATCGTTTATCATCTGCGCAAGTCGCGGCAAGCAGTCCCCGCCGCTAGACGACACCCCGCCGATCCACCCCCGACGAAGGTTCCATGGCCCTGTTCACTGCATCGATCAACGCTCTCGCTCGCCGCATGTCGGCCGGCGTTGCCGTTTCGATCGGTTCGTGCAACGGAGTCGAACGCGCCATCGCCGCATTGCCCGGTCCGCCGCCGCGCTGAACGTCCTCGTCAAGACGTTCACACGTCAAACGGCCCGGGTTGCGTCACCGCTCCGGGCCGTTTCAGTTTTTGTCGCCGCACTTTGTCGCCAGCCACCGAGGAGAAACGTCATGAAGATCACCGTGAACACCCGCAAGCCACGCAATCCACTCGTCGCACCGGCGCACTTTCGGCGTGCCGGCCTGCATCAGCCGCGCGGCGGTTCGATGCGACAGCAAGCCGGCCGCGCCCTGCGGCGCGAGCTTGATCAGTTCAAACAGCACAGCCCCTGAACCGGGCGGCACGGCCCCGGGACCTCGATCCCGGCCGGTGACGCCAACACCGAGGACACCATCATGTCGAGCTTGAAATTTGCACGGGGAGCCTTCGTGGAGCCCCCGGCCCAGGAAGCGGCAAGGCGCGTCGCAGCGCTTGTGTTGCTCAGCGTCAGCGCATTGCTGGCGCGCCTCTCCGATCGTCTCTCGGGACACGCGGCTGCCGACTCGGCACCCGTCGACCCGCGCTTGGAGTTCTACGCCGAAGCAGGCGCGCCGGAAGGCGCGCTGTACGTCGACGGCGAACTCGCCGGTTGGGTGGCGGTCAAGCGCCTGTAAAGGCGGACCGTCGTGAACCGCCCTGCAGCGGCTCGCGATGCGCTGGGTCAGCGCATCGCGAGCCCTGTTCTTCTTCGTGGCGCAGGGAACATCTTGTCTATCGCCGCGCGTTCGGCGGCGCTGAGCTCGAGCTCGGCGGCGGCCAGGTTCTCGCGCAGATGCGTTTCGCGCACGGCCTTCGGAATCGCGAGCACGCCGGGCTGAGCGATCAACCAGGCCAGCGCCATCTGTGCGGCCGATGCACTGCGCCGCTCGGCCAGTTCGTGCAGACCCTTCGCGCGAGCCAGGTCGCCCTGATCGATCGGGCTGTACGCCATCAGAGGCATCGAGCGCGCACGTTGCCACGGCAGCAGTGCGAACTCAGGCGCGCGCTCGCTGAGCGAGTAGTACACCTGGTTTGCCGCGCAAGCGCCGCCGTGCGGTGCGGCAACCACCGATTCCATCTCATCGACGTCGAAGTTGCTGACGCCCCAATGGCTGATGTGGCCGCGCGCGCGCAAGTCTTCGAAGCCTGCGACCGTTTCGGCAATCGGATGCGAGCCGGCCCAATGCAGCAGGTACAGATCGATGCGATCGAGCCCGAGCCGCTTGCGACTGCGCTCGCACGCGGCAGCAACGCCGGCGCGGCTGGCGTTGTGCGGGTAGACCTTGCTGACGACGAACAGCTCGTCGCGCTTCAACGTGCCGGCGCGCAGAGCTTCGGCTAGCGCCCGCCCGACCACTTCTTCGGCACCGCCCTCGCCGTACATCTCGGCGGTATCGATCAGCCGATAGCCGAGCTCGAGCGCCAGCCGCACTGCGGCGACCTCCTCAGTCTTGCGCTCGGGTGCCTCGCCCATGCGCCAGGTCCCGAGGCCGAGCGCTGGCAGCCGTGTCGTTCGATCCGGCAGGGTGACGGTATGCATCGCGGCAGTATGCCGAATCCGGCGTCGAGACGACCTGTCTCAGGCGTGACAGCCAGAAACCCCGCGCGCCCACAATCTGCGTGGCGGTGCCGCCACCAGGAGACTGATCATGCCCATCACCTTTCAAGTCGAGCGCAACAACCTGCGTGCTACGCGCTGGGTCGAAGCCGAGCCAAATCCGCTCGACGATGGAGCTGCGCGCTTTCGCGTCGACTCCTTTGCGCTCACATCCAACAACGTCACCTACGCGGCGTTCGGCGAGACGATGAACTATTGGGGCTTCTTCCCGACCGGCGACGCGGGCACCGGCTGCATCCCGGTCTGGGGCTTTGCCGACGTGATCGAGTCGCGCTGCCAGGGCGTCGAGGTCGGCGAGCGCTTCTACGGCTACTGGCCGATCGCCGACGAGGTGGTGCTGCAACCCGTCAACGTGAAGGCGAGCGGTTTCATCGATGGCGCAGCGCACCGGCGCGAACTGCACGCCGTCTACAACCAGTACACCCGCTGCAGCAATGACCCGGGCTACGTGGCAGCGCAGGAAGCTCAGCAGGCGCTGTTGCGGCCGCTCTTCATCACGTCGTTCCTGATCGATGACTTCCTCGCCGACAACGACTTCTTCGGTGCGCGCCACGTGATTCTGTCGAGCGCTTCGAGCAAGACGGCCTACGGCACTGCCTTTTGCATCGCGCAGCGGCGTGGCGCTGCCGGTGCGCCGGAGGTCATCGGGCTTACCTCGCCGGCGAATCTAGCGTTCACGCGCGACCTCGGCTGCTACGACACGGTGCTCGCCTACGACGAGCTGGCGACGCTGCCGGCAGCGAACCCGACGGCCTACGTCGACTTCAGCGGCAGCGCCGCACTGCGCGAATCGATCCACGCGCACTGGTCGGATCAACTGCGCTATAGCTGCTCGGTTGGCGGCACCCACTGGGACGAGCTCGGCAGCGGCAAAGGTCTGGCGGGTCCTCGCCCTGTGTTGTTCTTCGCGCCCGCGCAGATCAAGAAGCGCATGGCCGATTGGGGTCCCGGCGGGCTGCAGCAGCGCCTCGCCGACGCCTGGAAGGCTTTCATGCGGCCGGTCGGCGATGCCGGACATCCTTGGCTGCACGTTGTTCGGCAGCGCGGCCGCCAGGCGATCGAATCAACCTACGCCGAACTGCTGGCCGGCGCATCGAAGCCGAGCGACGGCCACGTTCTGTCGGTATAGCGGCGGCCGCCTGCTCAAGTCTGAGCACGAGGAGCCGATATAGCGGACGACCCGTCTCGTTCCGACATCCTTGATCACGCTCGCCGCCCCTCCCCACACAACGCTCACCGAACCGTTGAGAGACCTCGACGCGTGGGTCGCGTTCCTGCATCGCGCCGAGATCCCGGTGCTGGGCCAGACGGCCGACGCGCTCGAAGCGTTGCGCGCGAACGAAGACGTCGTCGACGCGAACTCAATCGGCGAGATGATCGCGAGCGATCCTCTGATGACGCTGAAGGTGCTGGCGTATGCGGCGACGCACCGCGCGAGCCGGGTCGTGACCGACACCGAGACGGTGACGTCTGCGCTCGTGCTGATGGGCATCTCGCCCTTTTTCGCGGCGTTCGGGCCGCAGCCGACAGTTGAAGAGTGGCTGGTCGACGAGCCGGCCGCACTGACGGGCCTGGACGAATCGCTGCGCCGCGCGCACCGCGGCGCGAACTTCGCGCTGGCGTTCGCGGTCCATCGCATGGACCCGGATGCCGCAGCGATCCACGCGGCCGCCTTGCTGCACGACTTCGCCGACATGTTGCTGTGGTGCCATGCACCGAAGCTCGCGCTGCGCCTGCGTGCGCTCTACCAGGCCGAGCCGACGCTTCGATTTCGCGAGGCGCAGCAGCGGGTGCTGAACGTCGAACTCGCGCCGCTGCATCAGGCGCTGATGAAGGCATGGCGCCTGCCGGAATTGCTGATCCGGATCGCCGACGATCGTCACGCTGACCAGGCCAACGCCAAGTGCGTGAAACTCGCGCTGCGCCTGGCTCGGCACACCGCCCAGGGGTGGGAAGATCCGGCGATCGCGAACGATGTCAACGAGATCGCCTCCTTGCTGAACCTCTCGCCCGCTGCGGCGCTGCAGCTGGTTCAAGCCATCTGATCGTCACGCGCCGATGCCACAGTGCATCGGTGGTCGGCGAACGTGACCGTGTGCGCGCAGGCGGGCCCTGTTGTGGCCTTTTCCCTCCGCCTGAAGTACACATGTCACGGCCACTGCGGCCTGCTCGATGGCCGCGGCCTCACTCGGTGGCACAGTGCGCGACTCTCACGCCGCTGCGACAGCGGCTTCCCGGCCTCACTTTTACCGGACACAACAAGGAGCACTTCGGATGAAAGCGTATGCGGCAGAGTTTTTCGGCACCTTCTGGCTCGTGCTCGGCGGCTGCGGCAGCGCCGTGCTGGCGGCAGCCTTCCCGAATGTGGGCATCGGTCTGACCGGCGTGTCGTTGGCGTTCGGGTTGACGGTCGTGACGATGGCCTACGCGATCGGCCATGTCTCGGGTTGCCACCTGAACCCGGCCGTGTCGATTGGCCTTTGGGCCGGGGGGCGCTTCGAGGCAAGCCGGCTGCCGCCCTACATCGTGTCCCAGGTGCTGGGGGCGATCGTCGCCGGTGGTGTGCTGTACTTGATCGCCAGCGGCAAGGCTGGCTTCGACGTATCGGCGGGCTTCGCATCAAACGGTTTCGGCGACCATTCGCCGGGCAAGTACTCGCTCGTTGCAGCGCTGTTGACCGAAGTCGTGATGACGATGATGTTCCTGATCGTCATCATGGGCTCGACCGACAAGCGCGCACCGGCAGGCTTCGCACCGCTTGCGATCGGGCTGGCGCTGACGCTGATTCACTTGATCAGCATCCCGGTGACCAACACCTCGGTGAACCCGGCACGCAGCACGGGTGTGGCGGTGTTCGTGGGCGACTGGGCGGTAGCGCAGCTGTGGGTGTTCTGGGTTGCACCGATCGTCGGCGCAGTGCTGGGCGCGGTGGTCTACCGCTGGATCGGCGAGCCCGAACGCTGAGCTATACCGGCACGGCCGTCGTGTTCTTCACCCGATCGAGAACGAAGCTGGTCTTGCAGTCTTCGACGCTCGGGTGGTTCAGCAGCGTGTCCATGATGAAGCGCGAGTAGTGGGCCATGTCCTGCACGACGACACGCAGCAGGTAGTCCATCTCGCCGGTCAGCGCCGCGCACTCGACGACCTCGGGCCATGTTTGCACGGCCGCGCGGAAGAGGTCCATCGGGTTGCGCTTGTGGACCTCGGAATGCTTCTCGAGCCGCACATTGATGTAGGCCGTGAGCCCGAGCCCGACCCGCTCGGGCGAGACCAGCGCCACATAGCGCGCGATCGCGCCCGACTCCTCGAGGCGCTTGACGCGCCGAAGTGCTGCCGAAGGCGACAGACTCACCTGCGCGGCCAATTGGTCGTAGGTGATGCGCCCATCGGCTTGCAACGCGCGAAGAATGCGCCGATCAATGGTATCGAGCTCAACTACGGTATCCATTGGTCGAATTCTGCACCTTTCCTGCGCCGCACGGCCCTCTCGGGCCAGAACTTGCAATAAAGCTGCGATCGACCGAATCTACAGTTCCGAGCACACCGATCGCACTGGAGACAACAGCATGCAATTCACTCCTTGGGACAACCCCATGGGCACCGACGGCTTCGAGTTCGTCGAATACGCGGCACCTGACCCGGCAGCGCTCGGCAAGCTGTTCGAGACGATGGGCTTCAGTGCGATCGCGAAGCACCGCACGAAGGACGTCACGTTGTACCGACAAGGCGAGGTCAACTTCATCATCAATGCCGAGCCGAACTCCTTCGCGCAGCGGTTCGCGCGCCAGCACGGCCCGAGCGTGTGCGCGATGGCGTTTCGGGTGAAGGACGCCAAGCTCGCATACGAGCGGGCCCTCGAGCTCGGCGCCTGGGGCTTCGACAACCACACGGGCCCGATGGAGCTGAACATCCCTGCGATCAAGGGCATCGGCGACAGCCTTATCTACTTCGTCGACCGCTGGCATGGCAAGGACAACGCGCAGCCCGGGGCGATCGGCAACATCAGCATCTACGACGTCGACTTCGTTCCGATCCCGGGTGCCGACCCAAACACCAAGGGCAACGGCCTCACCTACATCGACCATCTGACGCACAACGTGCACCGCGGCCGCATGAAGGAGTGGGCCGACTTCTACGAGCGGCTGTTCAATTTCAAGGAAGTGCGCTACTTCGACATCGAGGGCAAGCTGACCGGGCTGAAGAGCAAGGCGATGACGAGCCCCTGCGGCAAGATCCGGATTCCGATCAACGAGAGCTCGGATGACAAGAGCCAGATCGCCGAGTACCTCGACCTGTACCACGGCGAAGGCATCCAGCACATTGCGCTCGGCACCGACATGATCTATGCGACGGTGGATGGGATGAAGAAGAACGGCGTGGCGTTCCAGGACACCATCGCCACGTACTACGACCTCGTCGACAAGCGGCTGCCGAATCACGGCGAGAACCTGGCCGAGCTGAAGCGGCTGCGCATCCTGATCGACGGCGCTACCCATCAAGGCGCGCCGAACGAGCTGCTGTTGCAGATCTTCACGCAGACGGTGATCGGACCGATCTTCTTCGAGATCATCCAGCGCAAAGGTGACCAAGGCTTCGGCGAGGGCAATTTCCGAGCGCTGTTCGAGAGCATCGAGCTCGACCAGGTTCGCCGTGGTGTACTCAAGGATGACGCGGCCGCGACGGCCCGTTGATCCGCCCTCTTTGCATCACGGAGACTGCATGACACCCATCTTCCTGCGCTGCCTCACGGCGCTGACCGTTGTGTTGGCCTCGATGTCGACGCACGCACAGACCGCTGCCGATTCCGCCTTAGACACGGTGATGAAATCCGGCGTGCTGCGCGCCTGCACCCCAGGCGACTACAAGCCGTTCAGCTTTCTGAAGCCGGACGGCAGCTACGAAGGGATCGACATCGACCTCGCGCAGTCGCTCGCGGCGGCGATAGGAGCGAAGCTCGAGCTCGTGAAGACCAGTTGGGCCAATCTCGTGCCCGACTTCGCGGCCGGCAAGTGCGACATCGCGATCGGCGGGATCTCGGTGACGACCGAGCGCCAGAAACGCGTGTTCTTCAGCACTGCGTACATGGTCAACGGCAAGACACCGATCGTGCGTTGCGAGGACGTGAAGAAGTTCCAGAGCGTCGCCGACATCGACAAGACCGGCGTGCGTGTGATCGCGAATCCCGGCGGCAGCAACGAGCGCTTTGCGAAGGCCAACTTCAAGACTGCGAGCCTGTCGATCCATCCTGAGAACCTGACCATCTTCGATGAGATCCTGGCGAAGCGGGCCGACGTGTTCGTCACCGAAGCGGCCGAAGCGCTCACGCAGCAGAAGCTCAAGCCGGGCCTGTGCGCGGTGAATCCCGACAAGCCGCTGCAGTACGGCGAGATGGCTTACATGCTTCCGCGCAACGATGGAGTGATGAAGTCATTCGTCGACCAGTGGCTGCACCTGTCGAAGGCAAGCGGCGAATATCAGAAGACGGTGGACAAGTGGTTGCGTTGAGCGAGACGCGCGTGGAGGCGAGCGCCGACGTGGCGATCGACCCGCGTGGCGTGAACAGCGGCGTTGCGCCCGTTACCTACGGGCATGGCGAACGCCCACCGCGCGGCGACTATGCGCAAGCCCGCTCGGACTACACCTGCGAACAGGACTGGGCGGCCTACAGCGCGGCTGACCACGAGCTGTATCGCCGCCTGTACGAGCGCCAAGCCGCCCAACTGCGTGGGCTCGCGTGCGACCAATTCATCGATGCCATTGGTCAGCTCGGGTCGCCGGCGCAGATTCCTCGCTTCGACGACTTGAGCGAGAGACTGCGGCGCGCGACAGGGTGGGAAGTCGTGGCGGTGCCTGGCCTGATCCCGGAAGAGGCGTTCTTTTCGCTGTTGAGCCAGCGCCGCTTTCCGGTGACAGGTTGGATACGCAAGCCGCACGAGTTCGACTATGTGGTCGAGCCGGACGTCTTCCACGATCTGTTCGGGCACGTACCGCTTCTCTTCAACCCGATGTTCGCCGACTACATGCAAGCCTACGGCGCTGGCGGACTGAAGGCGAGCCGTCTCGAATCTTGCGAGCATCTGGCTCGGCTGTACTGGTACACGGTGGAGTTCGGGCTGATCGACACGCCATCCGGGTTGCGCGCCTATGGTGCGGGGATCCTGTCGTCCGCGGGCGAGCTGCGCCATAGCGTGACGAGTCGCGAACCACAGCGTCTGGGTTTCGATCTCGAGCGCATCATGCGCACTCGCTACAGGATCGACAGCTACCAGTCGACCTACTTCGTGATCGACTCGTTCAAGCAGTTGTTCGATGCGACCGCGCCGGACTTCAAGCCGATCTACGAACGCGTTGCGCGGCTGCAAGAGTTGTCCGCGGACGAACGGCTCCCGTCAGACCGCGCCTTCTGATTCCCCGCGCGCGTAGAGCAGGCTTCAAAGCTCATTCTCGAGGCGACCCTTGAAGCGAAACGCGGGAACAGTTGGTGCGTCCTGAGCGGGACCTTTCAGCAGTCGCCATGCCTCGCTGAACACGCTCTCGTGAAACGCCATCTGCACGTGCGCAACGCCTGGCAGGTGGCGGTTGTCGGCACCAGCGAGGGTGGCCGTCGATGCGGGGAACACGATGTTGTCGCAATTCCCGTAGAAGCAGGTGAAGAGCGAGTGGCGTTGCGCTGTTCCCGCCTCAGCGAGACGGGTCACGAGCGGGCTCTTCAGTCGCATCTCCGTGCCGTTGACTGTTCGTCCCCAGCGCGCGATCCAGGTTCCATGGTGCGGTGTGCCAATGGTGACGACATGATGCACGCGCAGATGGCCCCGCTCGACACGATGCAGCCACTCGCGCACGGCAAGGCCACCCATGCTGTGCGCGACGATGAGCGGGGCGCGTCCTGTCGCGGCCTCGAGACGAGTGACGGCGGCCTCGATGGTCGAGACGTAGTCGCTGATCGAGCCAAAGACCGGCTCGAGGCTGAGCGCGATGAACGGTACTCCCTCTGCCCGCAGGCGTGTCATCCATGGATTCCACAGGGCGCGGTTGCAGAAGAAGCCATGGACGAACACGATGCCGCGGCGGCCCGCCGCATCGCTCACCAGATCGGGCTCCACGTCTGTGCGAAACGGCTGGCGCCAGCAGAAGACGCGCGGCGCAGTCATCACCTCCGCCCACCATGCGCGGAACAGTTGGCGAGTTGTGGGGGGCGGAGTGGGCTTGCGTTCCTGGATGAAGCCGAGCAGGATGAATTCGACTGCCAGAACGAGCGCGTAGCCAAAGACGATGAGCAATGCGCCGGACGCAGCCAGGATTGGCTGACCGCTCTTGAAGAAGTAAGCCGCACAAATGCTCGCCAGCGCGACGAGTCCGAGTGTGATGCCTTGTTGCAGTCGGGCGAGCATCGGTGGATGCTAGCAGTCGGTGCCACGCCAGCTTCTGGTGGCTTGGTACAGTGCGCTCACCCCATGCCGAGCCCACTGCATGTCGAGCGACGCGAACAAGATCCTTTCCGACCTGGCGATGGTCGACGCAGAACGGCGCCGGCGCGACGCCGACCCCGAACTGGCGCGGCGGGTGAATGGGCTCAAGGCCTACCAGCAACTTCGCTTCTCGCATACGTATGCTGATCTGCTGATCAGCGAGCGCTATGCGCCGGCGGCGCGCTTCTTTCTGGACGAGCTCTACGGCCCGAGTGACTTCACGCGGCGCGACTCTCAGTTCGCGCGCGTGGTGCCGGCTCTCGTCCGGCTGTTCCCGCGCGAGATTGTCCGGACCGTCGCGGGCTTGTCGCGCCTGCATTCATTGTCGGAATCGCTCGACACCGAGATGGCGCTTCGGATGAAGTCTGCTGAGATGGATGCCCGGAGATATGCGGCAACGTGGAGAGCGACGGGCCGCGCGGGCGACCGCGAGCAGCAGATCCGTCTCACGCTCGACGTGGCTGGCGCGCTCGACACGTTGACTCGCAAGACACTCCTCCGCAAAAGTCTGCGGGTCATGCGCGGGCCTGCCCGCGCAGCCGGGTTGTCTGAGCTGCAAGTATTTCTTGAAGCGGGTTTTGACACCTTTCGCGCGATGGGCGGAGCTGACGAATTCATTCGAATCGTCGACGAACGCGAGCACGCGCTTGCGAAGATGCTGTTCGATGATGGTGAGCTCGCGGCTGCGTCGGGCTTGCTGCCCGAAGATGGCGATGCTGGGAGGTCGAAGTGAACACACTCTTTCGGGAAGCGGGCATCACCGTATTGGAGCGAGGATGGTTGTCGTCCAACAATGTGCTGTTGGCGTCTGACTCTGCAGATCAAAACGTGCTGATCGATACCGGCTATGTGAGCCACGCCGATCAGACGGTTGCTCTGGTCCGCAATGCGTTGAAGGATCGACCACTCGATCGGATCGTCAACACTCATCTGCATTCAGATCATTGCGGCGGAAATCACGCACTCCAGGAGGCGTTCGGTTGTGCGATCGATGTGCCGACTGGAGAGGTTAGCAAGGTTGATGCATGGGACGAAGATACGCTGACCTATCGTGCAACCGGACAGCGATGCCCTCGCTTTCGGAGAACCGGCGCTCTTGGCGTTGGCGACGAACTGGTTCACGGGCCATCTCGTTGGCGGGTGCTTGCGGCGCCCGGCCATGATCCGGAATCGGTGGTTCTTTACGAGGCTGATCTCGAACTGTTGATATCGGCAGATGCGCTTTGGGCGAACGGCTTTGGCGTAGTCTTCCCCGAGCTCGTCGGTGAACCCGGCTTCGAGGACGTGAGGCGGACGCTCGAGATGCTGGCTGGCCTTCGTGTTCGCTACGTCATCCCCGG
>Ga0075370_10000183_pt1 | contig 21842 bp, 21 predicted proteins | sample EndMethybrTD3035_FD_71398 | JGI IMG/M metagenome (GOLD analysis project Ga0075370, IMG submission 71398) | Populus endosphere microbial communities from Tennessee, USA - Endosphere MetaG P. TD hybrid TD303-5 | ecosystem: Host-associated > Plants > Roots > Endosphere | place: USA: Tennessee... | reverse complement strand
ATATCGATTTATATCGATGATACTAATGAACTGCATGCCGAAAAAATATTAGCGCTGTTTTCATCAAATACGATTGACAATTTATCTTTTTTAGCTGACCTCCCTCATCCAATATCGGCTTTACCACAAGCAGTAGCAGTAAGCTACACCTATATCAAATTAAGCCGTCATCTATTAACACTTCCTATCGGTACGGTGTATTTTTGCTTATCGTACGCTTACAAAACCTTACTGGAACAACCACGAAGTCGATTGAAATCATTTTTTACATTTAAACCTACTTCAGGCTTACTCACCCATCTAACAATTTATTTAAATGATATTGGCAAGAATAAAACAGATATATTATTAGTGAATCCCTACACAAAAAATAACGCCATAACCGAAAAATTAACACTCGATACTATCAGTAAAGAAGATTTTTACACTGATTTACTTAAGGAGTCTGTCATTGCCGACGTCTCTGATCCTAAACAGGTCATCGTACATCCAACACAGCCATGTCGAAGTCAATAAGGACCCCTTACCATTAAGCTCACTAAAAATATAATATTAAATTTTAAGTTAATTTGAGAAATACCACATGCCTAACCCATCTCCATCCGAAACCGAAAAAAAAAATTATCAGGCCTATATCGTTAATTTATCCAGTATTCATCAACTTGTACCTCACTCTGATATACTCGATAATTTCGCCACACTACATTATCAATATGCCAACAGTTGGCTAGGTAAATGGTATAGTAAACTTTGGGTCAGGTTACATTATCTTAAATTGATTTCTTCAATTAAAGAATACAAACTCGGAGAAATAAATACCGATATCTTTATCAAAAAACTACAAGAAATTTTTCATTTTATACCTATCAATAAAAAAACCGAAAGAATTGTTAGCCGCAGCTTGGAATTCATTAATAGCATGGAATTCCGACTCAACGAATAGATTTTTATATTTGTTAACGCTAAATAAGCCTATTTTTTTAATATCAAATACAAATCCATTAAATATAGAAAAAATCAAAAGTGAGATGGCGAATGCTATAGGCGAAGCTTGGCAATGGCAAAAACATAAGAAAGGATTGTGTCAATTTCAGACGCATGATAACGTTAATTTGATAACTTCTTATGAAAATAAAGTTTTTAAGACAGAGGGTTTAATAGAAAAATTGGTAAGCAACTTTTAATTGAGGGAAAAACTCACGAAGGTATTATTTTAGTCAGCCAATATAAAGCAGATAATTTAGCGACAGCAAAAGAATTAAAGATTAAGCATGCATTGGCTGATCAATTCTTTGCTCCAGATTTTAAAGCAAACTTAAGGGCATCACCACCCTCCTTATTAAATAAACCTATCCGCGTAGCCAGTGCATCAACCCCAATTCCAATTCAAGCAAATAATTTATTCACTATGAGTCGTCAGCAAGTTTTATTTAAAAGTAACACAGAATATGAAGAAAATCCTACTGGTTCCCCTTCAGAAAAAACTCCATTATTATCATGCAAATAAGACGCATAAAATAAATCGGGGGATATTATTCCTTCGGAGTTTCTGGGGATTTATCGGCATAACCCTCTTCTTCTTCCAATAAGCCATAGCGTAAAGCAAGATGGGTTAATTCGACATCGTTATGTACCCCTAATTTTTCATACAATCGGTAGCGATAGGTATTCACTGTTTTAGGGCTTAAACAAAGTTTTTTGGCAATACCGTTCACTTTTGTACCATGCGTAACCATGTACATAACTTGTAATTCACGTTCGGAAAGTTGAGCAAAAGGTGATTTGGACGCATCAGAAACCTGACGTAATGCCATTTTTTGCGCAATTTCTAAGGTTATATAAATTTGACCGGCAACTACTTTCCGAATTGCAGTAATTAATTCTTCAGCATTAGTATTTTTAGTAATATATCCTGCTGCCCCAGCGCGCACGAGACGATCCGGAAAAGGCCCTTCACTAAATACAGTGACGACGATAATTTTAAGTTTAGGATTAACACGAATCAAACGACGGGTGGCATCTAATCCACCTATACCCGGCATTTTTAGATCCATCAATACCACATCAGGCTTAGTTTCCTTTACTAAATTAATGGCAGCTTCACCACTTTCGGCTTCACCGACCACATTAATATCACGAACATCATCTAACAAGCGCTTCATACCTAAACGTACTAAGGCATGATCGTCAACGATAACGACGTTAATCATGGAACGCCAACTCCTCTTGTCAATTTCATTTTTTTGGCGGAGGGACAGGGATTCGAACCCTGGAAGGAGTTACCCCCTTGACGGTTTTCAAGACCGTTGCTTTCAACCGCTCAGCCATCCCTCCTACTTTAATCAGTAGCTACCCGCTTATGAAAAAACAGAAATATTATCTGTTTGCACCTTTTAGGCTCGTTATAAGTACTATGGCTATATTAGCATAAACTATATAGGATGTAGACTATAAAGAAATACGTTAAACACTGAACTGAGATTACGCAATTAACTTTTATGATCGCCTTGTGCATTAAGCAATGACGTTTGTGCAATGACGTTTGTGTTTAAAGAATTTCTGTAATTTTTCTGCACAAATTTCAGCTAATAACCCATCAGTAAAATCAAAAGTATGATTTTGTCCCTTTAAAAGGGACCATTGCATGGTTATTACGCCAAAACGTGTATCATAAGCACCAAACACCAACCGTTTAATCCTAGCTTGAATCATCGCACCAACACACATTAAACAAGGTTCTAAGGTAACATACAATGTCGATTCGACTAAACGATGATTTTTTAGCTGTTTGGCTGCTTGTTGCAGTAACAAAATTTCAGCATGTGCGGTGGGATCACACTGCGTTAGTGTTTGATTATAAGCGCTGCCGATGATCTGTTTATTCAGCACCAATACCGCACCGACCGGAACTTCTCCATACTTTTCTGCAAGCTCTGCTGCTTCTAAAGCACACTGCATATAATGGGTATCTAATTCAAGCGACATAACGTGTGATGTTGTTGTTAAATAAATTTTTGAAATTATCCCGCGGTTTAAACCGCGGGATCTAGCTTGAGTTAAAAGACCTAATCTTTGCCTTTCACTCAACAAAGGCAGATGGGAGATGGTAAAAAAATAATCAACTTATTTTTTGTTACACATCTTACAATGATCGCAACCGCAATGGCAGCCTTTGTGTGAGCGAGGACAGCATAAATATTTTATCAATGCCCCCACAGCTAAAATCGGCAGCATAATATCGAAGAATCGCGAAACCATGACGATGGTATCTACCGATTCAGGTTTCGCAAGACTTGCAGCGATAGCCATCAGAACAGCAATAATAATCACTATTGCTGGAAAGAATTTACGACACATACTTAGGATCTCCTTGCAATTTTAAATAAAAAATTAGGTCTCTAATAACAATACAAGATTGTATTTTATTTTACCGCAACATAAGACGGTAAATAGTATCATAGTTGGATTTTATTGTCTTTGCCTAACCGCTTCGAATAAACAGACCCCGGCGGCAACCGAAACGTTTAAACTGCTGACACTACCTGCCATTGGAATAGCGATCAAGCCATCACAGCGTTCTTTGGTTAAGCGACGTAAACCTTTACCTTCGGCGCCCAAAACCAACGCCAATGCTCCAGTCAATGTGGTATCATAAATAAGCTGTGTGGCTGAATGATCTAAACCATAACACCACACACCGGCTTTTTTTAGCTTTTCTAAGCTCATTGCTAGATTTGTGACTGCAAAAAGCGGCGTCATTTCAGCTGCACCTGCGGCTATTTTTCGCACACTTGCTGTCATATTTACCGAACGGTTCTGTGGAATAATAACAGCATCTACACCGGCTGCATTCGCAGAACGCAAACAGGCACCTAAATTGTGCGGATCTTGAACCTCATCTAACACTAATAAAAACGGGGATCTTGTTGGGTCTTGTAATCGATGCGCTAACAAAATAAATAAATCACGTTCATTTAATTGTTTAGAAGTTTTTATTTCTGCTAATATACCTTGATGTACGCCACCATTCGACCATTCATCACATTGATACTTCGATAAACTTTGCACTGGAATATCAAGAGAATCTGCCAACTGCAGAATCTCCTGAATGCGTTTATCTTCACGACCCTGTTGTCGATAGAGTTGACATATTCTTTCTGGCTGTGATTTTAATAACGCGTTAATGGCATGAAAACCAAAAATAAATTCTTTTTTAAGTGTATGACTCATGTTAAAATTTTACTGTTTTAGTAAACTAAGCAACTATAAAATGCTAAAAAGGATCTAAACGTGCCTCACAGTTTAACACTACAAATAAACCCTGAAAATTTTAAATTTTTAAAACAAACTCAAAATAAATCTTTAACATCCCCGCTAACACCCATCCTTCAAAGCCTAAACGAAACAGATAAACACTTATTCGGGTTAAGAAATTCAGAAAATTTTACATTCACTAAAGATCATGAATACCATATTTCTCGAGGTCTTTACCATGCTATCACAAAAAATTTAAACAATAAGATTATTGAAGATATTTATCGCTTAAACGATTTAAAAACTGCCCTCAAACAGAAAGAAATCCCTGTAGCCGATCTGGAGGCAGCACTCAGACAAACAATTAACCTAGAAGACCTACCCCATGCAATCGAGCAAAAAGGAATTTGCCTAGAAGATTTATACCAAATACTCGAAGAGAAAAAATTAAACCTAAAAGATCTTTCTGCAGCATTCGAAGTAAAGAAAATTAGCTTAGAAGATTTTCAAACAGCGCTTGAAGAACATCAAATTCACGATAAAGAACTTATATCTTTTATTATTTTATGCTTAGTGGAACCTATTTGGCTTCCTGGACTATTACCAATGATTGCTCTTTGTCTTTTAGCACCTCTGGGGTATCGTTGCGTTAATGAAAACTTAACTGATAATGAAAATTTTATCTTTGAAAATCGTGACAGATTACATATAGTCAAAAAAACCGACAATAATAGTATTGAATTTTATTCAAACTTATCTGTAAAGGAAAACGATCTTACCAAAGGCTCAGCTGAAATTCGCTTCTCATTTGTTAACACTACTCCACCGCAAGTAAACCTTCTACCCATTACGATAAATTTAAACTTGGATGAAGAAGAAGAAGATAAACAAATTCGAGAAAAATTAGCTAATAATTTTAAAGATTGCTTACTATATCAAAATGAATTAGATAATATCCCAATTAAGCTAGCTGATTGGCGGGCTGCGCAGATAGATTTTTGCATGTTTCCGGTTTCAATTGGCTTGTTAATCGGCTTAACTACTATGTGTAGTTTAATTGCTTTAGGTTTAACCCCTTTTTCACCGTTGTTACTACCCCCTTTAGGTCTGGCATTGGGTTTAGCTTTAGCAGGTGTTCTGAATGCTTATGCTCAAATTAATATAAAAAAAGAAAAACAGAAAATTCAACGACCTATTTATCTATACAATAAAGAGTCATTGTGGACTCCAAGCTCATTCAATCTCCCTACAGATAATGCTTCGATAGCACCTGAAACGCAAGTAACATTAAATAGATAAAAAAGCTATTTTCTTTTCTTATATTTTTTATATTTTTTGGCAGATTTTTGCGCTTCCGGCTCGATTAATTCAAAATCAATTTTACGTTGATCCAAATCGACACGCCCTACTCTCACCTGAATTCTATCGCCTAAACGATAAACTATTCCGGTACGCTCACCTTGCAAACAATGGCGATTCGCATCAAATTGATAATAATCATTATGCAAGGCAGTGACATGCACTAAACCTTCCACATAAATATTTTTCAATTCAACAAATAAACCAAAACCTGTGACATTAGTAATAATTCCATCAAAGGATTCACCAACCCGATCGCGCATATATTCACATTTCAACCAATCTAATACTTCACGTGTTGCTTCGTCGGCACGTCGCTCGGTAGTCGAACAATGTTCAGCTAAACGCGAAATAGTAATTTTATCGTAGAAAAAATTCTTCGGTTTACGCTTGGCTAAGACATGGCGTATCGCTCGATGCACTAATAAGTCCGGATAGCGACGGATTGGTGAGGTAAAATGGGTATATGCATCGAATGCCAAACCAAAATGACCAATATTTTCTGGACTATAAATAGCTTGACTCAAGGATCGCAACATAACGGTTTGGATCAAATGTGCATCCGGTCTGTCAGCAATTAATTTTAACAAGTTTGAATAATCTTCAGGTGTGATGACTTTTTTATTCGGAAAACGTAAACCCAATTCGGCTAGAAAACTTTTTAAATCCGCTAATTTTTCTGCTGCAGGTACTGCATGAATCCGAAATAAAGTTGGAATTTTAGCTTTCAATAAAAAATGCGCTGCCGATACATTAGCAAGTAACATACATTCTTCGATAATACGATGTGCCACGGTACGCACGCTGGGAATAATCTGTTTTATTTTTCGATTCGGTCCAAAAATAACTTGCGTTTCAGTGGTCTCAAAATCAATCGCGCCACGTGCTTCACGCGTTTGACGTAACAATTGGTACAAACTATACAGATTTTGTAAGTGAGGTAATAGATTTTTATACGCGGGAGGACATTTATTAGTTGTTAACCAAGTTGCCACTTCATTATAAATTAAACGTGCTCTAGAGTGGATGGTAGCGGGATAGAATTGAAAACGTTTTAATTCTCCTTTGCTAGAAATCAACATATCGCAAACCATGCACAGTCGATTGACTTTAGGTTTTAATGAACATAGCTCATTGGAAAGCACTTCTGGTAACATCGGCAATACACTATTCGGAAAATAAACCGAATTCCCTCGTGCTTCTGCTTCTTTATCTAATTCACTTTGTGGGCTAATATAATGACTGACATCCGCAATAGCAACGACTAAACGCCATTGTTTTTTTTGTCGCTCACAGTACACAGCATCATCAAAATCCTTAGCATCTGCACCATCAATTGTAACAAACGCCAAATCTTGTAGATCAATCCGATCCTCTTGCTCATCACTCGTTGGCACACCGGCTTGTAAAGCAGCAATTTCTTCCTGTACCGAATCGGGCCAGACATGCGGAAGATTATAATTACGTATCGCTATTTCTATTTCTAAACCTGGCGCCATGTGTTCGCCGAGTATTTCGGTAATGCGACCAATCGCTTGTTGGCGAAAACTAGGAAAACGCGTTATTTCAACAACGACAATTTGCCCCGATGAAGCTACACTTTCATCATCGACACCGATTAAAATATCTTGCGTAATCCGACTATTTGATGGCACAACGAAAGCGACCCCCTTTTCTTTGAAAAAACGTCCCACTAAAGAAGGTGTATTACGTTCTAAGACTTCGGCAATCACTCCTTCACGTCGATTACGTCGATCCATTCCAATAACGCGCGCTAAAACTCTGTCGCCATGAAACACCAACTGCATTTGTCGTGCACTTAAATAGAGATCATCACTACCATCATCCGGAACTAAAAATCCAAATCCATCACGATGACCAATCACGCGGCCACGCACTAAATTCATTTTGTCAGGTAAACCATAACCTTCACGTCGCGTTAAAACAATTTGCCCATCGCGTTCCATAGCTCGTAAACGACGACGCAAAGCTTCTTGGCGTTCGGGATCGCTTAAACCCAAACGTTGATTAAGCTCTTCGCGTTTAACTAGATGGCCACACTTTTTTAAGAAATCTAAAATATACTCCCGACTAGGAATGGGATTATCATATTTACCGGCTTCACGTGCCGCATAAGGATCAACGAAGCGTTTCGATTTTTTTGCCATAGTCATCACTAATTAATGAGTTGATACACGCCATACTCTTGAAAATTCAGAATCGTTCTAATCGTTACTTAGGCAGCCAGTCCAAATAGGCAAATAGTTTAGGAGTAAATTTTGACACCACAAAGTTATGCTTTGATTTTAAGTAAGGAATTAGAATAATATAGCATAAATAGTAGTTTTTTTTGAAAATCATTCTATTGAATGAAAAACCAAACGATTGGATACAGCAAATTTTTAAAGTTAATTTAAAAAGCAAAAGCTAAAGAAAACAACTACTTTTTTCAATAACCGATATCACTGCGGACTTTTCCCCAAAATACCCAATAAGACCAAGCGGTATAAATCAAAATTATAGGCAATAAAATCAACGTACCAATAGCAAAAAAAAGTTGTGTTTCAGGAGAAGAAGTTGCTTGCCAAATTGTAAAATGAAAAGGAACTATCATCGGAAATAAACTGACCGCTAAACCCAAATATCCGAGTAAAAATAAAGCTAAGGCTCCAAAAAAAGGCATAATATCATTAGATTTTTTGAGTAAACGCCATTCCACTATAGCTAATACAGCAGTCATTATAGGAATAGGTGAAAAATAAAGCTGATTGGGCCACGTAAACCAACGTTGACGGACAGATTCATCGACAAAGGGTGTCCAGACAGAAACAATGATCATCGCAATGATGACACCAATTAAACAAATCCGTCCTTGATGCCGAGCAGATTGTTGTAATTCACCCTCAGTTTTTAAAATTAGCCAACAGGCACCTAATAAAGTATATCCAAAAACCAAGGCTAAGCCTGTAAATAATGAAAACGGTGTAAAACAATCCCAAGAACTACCGATAAATAATCGACCTTTAACTGCAAATCCTTGAATAAACGCACCTAAAATTATACCTTGAGCAAATGTTGCAATTAATGATCCCAAACTAAAGCCGCGATCCCAGAATGTAACATGTGCTTTTTCACCAAAATGAAACTCAAATGCCACACCACGGAATGCTAACGCCAACAGCATAATCAGTACTGGAAAATAAACAGCAGGAAAAATGATAGCGAAAGCCAATGGAAATGCCGCCAATAAACCCACTGCTCCAAGAATTAGCCAAGTTTCATTACCATCCCAAACGGGGGCAATTGAATTCATAATTAATTTTCGTGCTTCGCGATGAGGTGCAAATGCATAAAGAATACCCACACCGAGATCGAACCCATCAAGCAAAACATAGAAAAAAACGCCGATACCCAATATCAATGTCCATAGCAAAATTAAATTATTTGTCATTTGAATACTCCGGCGGAGATAAAATAGGATGGCTTGGCTGTTGTCCAGCAATAGGCGCATTGGGTTCTTCAACAAAACCTTTCCGGGCAACGCGGGTCATTAAAAAAATACCTACAGGGAAGATAATTAAATAAACCAACATGTAACCGAATAAAGAAACTAAAACATCAAGACCTGTCAATGAAGGACTGACAGAATGGGAGGTCCTTAATAAACCATAGACCGTCCAAGGTTGACGCCCTACTTCTGTGGTAACCCAACCGGCTAATATTGTTAGAAAACCAATCGGTGCAATATATTGGGAAGATTTCAAAAACCAATCTGTATCAAATAACCGATGTTTTAATCGCAACCATAAACTGACTAAAATAAACAATAACATGATGGTACCTAAGCCCACCATAATGCGAAAAGAGAAAAATGGAATCGCAACGGGAGCACGATTTTCAACAGGAAATTGTTTTAATCCAGGAACAAGCCCATTAATATGATGAGTTAGAATAATACTACCTAATAGAGGGATTTCTAACACATCATGATTCATTTCTTTCTTTTCATCGGGAATAGCAAATAAGATAAGAGGTGCGCGTTTTTCTGGCGACCAATGTGCTTCAATAGCGGCTAATTTAGCCGGCTGATACTTTAATGTGTTAAGACCATGTAAATCACCCAAAACAATTTGTAATGGAACCAAAACGGTTAAAAGCGCCGTGGTCATAGAAAACATTTTTCGACCTTCTTGTGCAAATCGCTGCTGATGAATAAAATAAGCACCCACCGCAACAACCACAAATCCGGCCGTGATATAAAAACCGACCACAGTATGTGCAAAACGATAAGGAAAAGAAGGATTAAAGATAATTGCGAACCAATCGCTGGGAAAAAAGCGGCCATTGATTAATTTAAAACCAGCAGGTGTCTGCATCCAACTATTTGTCACTAAAATCCAAAAAGCGGATAATAAGGTTCCAAAAGCCACCATTAATGCAGAAAAGAAATGCGCCCAACGTGGCACAAGTTTACGGCCAAATAATAATATACCGAGAAAAGACGCTTCTAAGAAAAAAGCAGTTAAGCCTTCGTAACCTAATAAGGGAGATAAAACATTAGCCGTTGCATCCGAGAAATGACTCCAGTTTGTTCCAAACTGAAAGGGCATAACGATCCCTGACACCACCCCCATTCCAAACGAAATCGCAAATATTTTTGTCCAAAAGGTGGAGAGACGCAAATAGATGCCACGATGCGTAAAAAAATTCATTCCTTCTAACACAGCAATAAAAGACGCCAATCCAATTGTAAACGCGGGCAGCAAGATATGGAAAGCAATTACCCAGGCAAATTGTAAACGAGACAAAAAAAGCGGATCGAGATGTATCATTAATTTTCCTATCGCGAAGTATTAAATGTATTAATCAACTAAGGCATCTTTTAGAAAGAACTTATGAAATAAAAATTTCATCTAAGTAGGTATAAACTTATTTATCAAATAATCAAATCATTTTTAATATCTATTAAAAATATTAACTATTATCCCATATTAAAAAATTTTTACAAATCACCGTATATATTTTGCAATACACTGACCGCCGCTAAACCGGCCGTTTCTGCTCTCATGATGCGTGGTCCTAGTTGCATAGCAACATAATCTGCGACACGAGCACACTTCAACTCATTTTCTGACCAGCCGCCTTCAGGACCCACCAATAATGCAACACTCTGGCAATGCGGTAATGAATTGATATTTTCTTTAGCACAAGGATGTAAAATGATGCGCTGATCCGCTTTTATCGAAGTCGTAGCAACATCAAAGGTCATCAGATTCTCTAACTTCGGCAAACATGTTCTTCCTGATTGTTCACTGGCCGCAAGCATCACACCTTGCCAATGTAAACAACGTTTCTGCCAACGCTCAGGTGCTAACTTAAGTGTACAGTGTGCTGTTAACAAGGGGATAAAACGGGTAACGCCTAATTCAATCGCTTTTTGTAACATATAATCCATTTTTTCCGATCGCAACACCGCTTGCGCTAAAGTAATTTGGATAGGCGATTCACGACTCACATTATCAAATTTACCCAGCTTTGCGGTAAGCGTATTTTTAGTCATTTCAACAATTTTAGCAGGAAATTCTCCTGCTTTGCCATTAAATACAATAAATTCATCACCGGCTTTTAGACGCAACACGCGAATTAAATGTCCCGCAGCCTCCTTCGATAAGCTTATAATTTGTCCAGTATGTGAAGCTTGTGGTTGATAGATACGAGTTAGACGCATAGAATGCTTAACGACCTCATGTAATAGTATACTGATAAATTTTTTATGAAAAAGATTAGTGTCATTATTTTAGCGGTTTTTTTGAGCAGTTGTGCGAGCTTTACACAAACCTCTACACCTCTCCCTAAGCCCAAAATAATTAATCACTATCTTCCCTGGACACAACGCAAAGCACAACTGAACACCATACAAAATTTTCGTGTCAATGGTAACCTTGCCATCCATGAAACCACCGGTCATGGTGTCAATGCTTCATTCAGTTGGAAACAAGACTATCCTAATTATCAACTCAACTTTTTTGGCCCCTTAGGCACACAAAGTGCTGTGCTCACGGGCGACCCTAAGCGAGTCAGTTTAACGACACATCAAAAAACTTATCATGCACAAAACCCAGAAAAACTTTTACATAATCAATTAGGTTTAAATTTACCAGTATCACAATTCTATTATTGGTTACGCGGCCTACCCGCTCCTCAATCACGTTATACCACTAATCTAGATGCTTATAACCGTATCATGCAACTACGCCAATCCGGTTGGCGCGTTGTCTATCAACATTTTACTAACATCGGAAAAATTGATTTGCCCGATCGTATTCAATTATCCAACTGCCAATGGCAAGTTCGAATTAAACTGACACAGTGGGATATTAAATAATACGCTTCGCACTTAAATTTTTAGTTGTGTTGCTGCTCAACTCACAATTCTTGTATAATATGTACACTTCGTTGCTACGTTTTCGCGGCGCCTTCCCAAAAAAACCTGTGAGATAAGCATGACCTATTGGCCTGCTCCCGCTAAATTAAATCTTTTTTTACATCTTACCCGTCGCAGACCGGATCACTATCATGAACTACAAACCGTTTTTCAATTGATTGATTACTGCGATGAATTAAGTTTTACGCAACGCGCCGATCCACAAATTAATTGCACATGTTTATCATTACTTAATCCCGTTAGTTCGTCAGTCATTCCCGATGAAGATAACTTAGTGATTAAAGCAGCACGCTTATTACAAAATAAAAATAAAAACTCACCTGGCGTCGATATACTTATCAAAAAACGTATTCCAATTGGTGGTGGTTTAGGTGGCGGTAGTTCCAACGCCGCCACGACACTCGTCGTATTAAATCATTTATGGAACATGCATTTGCCATTGGACGAATTATTAAACTTAGGTAGGACACTCGGCGCTGATGTCCCGGTATTTATTCAAGGTGAAAGCAGTTGGGCTGAAGGGATAGGTGAAAAACTACATCCAATACCATTACCTGAAAAATGGTTTGTGGTCATGATTCCACCCTTAACTATTTCAACTGCAAAACTTTTTTCACATCCACGATTGACATACAACACGACACCCATCAAAATACAAACCTTTTTAAGCGGATCATTAAACACACATAATGATTTTGAACATATCGTTAGGCAGGATTATCCAGTGATTGCAGAAGGCTTAGACTTCTTAAATCATTATGCCTCTGCTCGCTTATCAGGGACCGGAGCGTGTATTTTTGCCACACTCAGTTCAAAAATAGCCGCTGAAATATTACTAGAAAAAATTAAAGCGCCTTTTCGAGGCTTTGTGTGTAAAGGGTTAACCACTTCACCTTTACAACAAATAATGAAAAATTGGGGTGTCGCCAAGTGGTAAGGCACCGGGTTTTGATCTCGGCATTCCTAGGTTCGAATCCTAGCACCCCAGCCATACACGTCTATCTAATCTTTTTATCAATACGATGAGGTTCCTCTGTGTCTGAAATGATGCTCTTTACTGGCAATGCTAATCGACCTTTAGCTGAAAAAGTGGCTAAACATTTAGGCAGGGAATTAGGTAAAGCCACCGTCAGTCAATTTAGCGACGGTGAAATCATGGTAGAAATTTTAGAAAATGTCAGAGGACAAGACGTCTTTATTATGCAACCGACCTGTCCGCCCGTTAATACTCATTTAATGGAACTTATCATTATGGCCGACGCCTTACGCCGCGCATCGGCAAAACGTATCACGGCGGTCGTTCCTTATTTTGGCTATGGCCGTCAAGATCGACGTATTCGTTCCTCACGTGTTCCGATTACTGCACGCGTGGTTGCAGATATGATGACGGCGGTGGGTATTAGTCGTTTACTCACGGTGGATCTACATGCCGATCAAATTCAAGGATTTTTTGATATTCCCGTGGACAATGTGTATGCCACACCAGAAATCTTAAAAGATATGGAAAGCCAAAAGCTTTATAAAAGCAATGAGCAATTAATTGTCGTATCACCGGATGTAGGTGGTGTGGTTAGAGCGCGTGCGATTGCTAAACGCTTCAATGATGCCGATATCGCTATCATCGATAAACGCCGCATCGGTCCCAATAAAACCGAAGTTATGCATATTATCGGTGAAGTTAAAGATCGTAATTGTTTATTAGTCGATGATATCGTCGATACGGGTGGCACACTCTGCTTAGCGGCGCAAGCTTTAAAAGAAAATGGTGCTCATTTCATCATGGCATATTGTACACATCCGGTTCTATCGGGGAATGCGATAGAGACTATTCAAAATTCAATTATCAACGAACTCGTCGTCACTGATACGGTTCCATTAAGTGATGAAGCAAAGCATTGCAAAAAAATTCGCCAACTCAGCTTAAGTGATATGTTGGCGAAAACAATTTGTCGCATTAATTCGGAAGAATCGGTTAGTTCGATGTTTGTCGATTAATCTCTAGCTTTATTGATGAACATCCTTGTTCAAAATAAATTTTTATTATCGACTAAATTGTTTAGACGCTGTTTTTGTTTCTTCTTTTTTCATTTTTTTATTTTCATCCGAGGATAAATTACTTGACGTAGATGAAACTGGCTGAAAAAAAATCGGCTTCGTCCTTGGCTTAGCTAAAAGATCAGCAATTAACTTTTGCTTATCTTTGAATGCAGACACGTCTTGTTCCTTAGATGAGTTTTCCAAGGGATTGTCTTTTTTAGGCTTAGCTTTTAGAAGATCTTCCAACTTTTTTTGTGGCTGAGTCGGCTTAGAAACTTCAGATAAAGGTTTTTGCGAATCTTTAGTTTGTTCTGATCTTTCTTTCAATCTTGCACCAAGATTTATCTCTGGTTTGACAGCATTAGATTTCTTCTTAGGCACTGCACCTTGACTCTCGGAATTAGTTTCAAAGGGTTTCGACTTACTATCGTGATCAATTACAAGGGCATCACGCTTTTCTATCTTTCCTAAATACTCTTCATTTACTTGGATAGCTAATGTAATTCCGGGCAAATCTGACTTCAAAGAAGAGAGAGTTGAATTTTCTTCTGATGATAAATTTTTCTTATGAGAAAGTTGTAAAATCGTTTCTAGATGTTCTTCTTGCATATTTTTGTATTTTTCAATTTTTTGCTTTAATTGTTTAGCATGAGATAAGTCGACAGTCAGCTGTGGTGATTGTTCAATCACTTTTTTAGAAACTATAGCTGATTTATCATTATGGACCTGACCTTGCAGTTTTGATAGCTGACTTTTCACTTTTGATAACTGCTCATCATTTTCTTTGTCAGCTAAATTCAATTCATTCAATTTTTGGTCGTTTAATAAAATTGTTTCATTATTAGAATAAATATTAATCTCTTCTAGATGTTCTTCTCTTTGTTTTGTTAATGCTTCTCTTTGCTTTTCTAGGGTTTTAATTTTAAGTTTTAGCAATGACTCAGATAACTGTTTTGGCTTAGCATTACGATCAACGGCAGGCGGTTGTTCTTCCAGTTTTCTCAGTTCTTCTTTTTTCAGTTCTTCCAGTTTTGTTTGAAGTTCAATTAAATGTGAACCATCCTTTTTAGCATGAATAACTTGATAACCTGCTTGTTTCGCTGCTTCGATGTTTTTCTTTGAATCATCGATTAAAATAACATCCTCTGCATTCCCTGAAAAATCCTTTTTTTCTCCAGATTTTTCAATAGCTTTTGCAATAGATTCTTGTATGTATGCATTCTTATTTTCTTTTGCGGGATTTGCTGGAAACTTAGCGATGATGTGTATTTCTTTTTTAATAAAATCTTCATCTAAACCTATTTTTTCCAGAAATTCCGGAATAATAGGCCCAAAGGAATTAAATGAATTGATGGCAGCATAATGACCCTGTTGATTTATATTCTCAAAAATATTCTTCCAAGTATCCGTTGAAGCAATTATTGGAAAGCCCTGTACTACCGCCCAATCTCCATTGATGTATTCTGGAGCATCAGGGTTGGCCTTTTTTTCTTTAATAATTTCATTATGCGTATGGCCTGATACGATAGTTCCATCAAAATCAAAGACAAATAATTTTTTTTTCATAAAAACTCCTTAAAATTTAATTCTACTTATAGAATAATACTTGGCCAAGATTAAAATAATATTAAAATATTTATTATGAGATAATATGAAGTAAAATCTAGAAAATCGATTAATCGACAAAAACCACAGAGTAAAGAAATAGAGATTTATAGCTAGAATTTTATTTAAAGGCTCATCCCGCATCCTAAAACCTTGGTTTTATCAGGAAAACGTTTGTAAAAACACCTAAAAATACCTGGAATTTTATTGCAAATCCCCGTAAACTACTGCACTTATCCTGGTCGCGGGATAACATACTCACAGCAATGGGATTTTTGGCAAGTGCCGCGTACTAGCAATCTTGGTGTATTAACCTACATGAGGATTGCGAATTGAGCGGTAACACAGTCAAAAATTCAAGTGCGAAGAGTATAATTTTTTGAATTTGAGGAAAAAATTATATGTCAACAAATCATCAATTTGAACTCAACGCAGAAACTCGAGAGGTGTTTGGGTCGGGTGCGAGCCGCCGTCTCCGCCGTCTTGAGAATCGCGTTCCGGCTATTTTATATGGCGCTGCAGAGCCCCCCTTACCTGTCTCTTTGGAACATAACCAAATATTACAGGCATTGGAAAATGAAGCCTTTTACTCGCATATTTTAACTATCAAGATCGATGGTATCGAACAAAAAGCGGTATTAAAAGACCTGCAACGACATGCATATAAGCCACGTGTTTTGCATGTCGACTTAATGCGCGTATCAGCAAAAGAAAAAATCATCATGTCAGTCCCCTTACATTTTAATGGTGAAGCCGATGCACCGGGCGTCAAAGACGCGGGTGGTGTACTCACCAAACTATTAAACAGTGTTGAAGTTCGTTGTTTACCGGCAGCTCTTCCAGAATACATTGAGGTCGATGTATCTCGCTTAGGACTGGATGAATCCATTTTATTATCCCAGCTGAATTTACCGCAAGGCGTTGAATTAATCGCAGCGATCAGTCATGAAGACGACCGGCCGGTGGTCAATATTCATATACCACGTGCGGTTGTCGAAGAAGATCTAAGCGCAGCACCTGAATCAGCTGAAGTACCTGCTATTAATGTTAAAGATGATGCTGAACAAGCAGCCAGTGAAACTAAAGAAAAGGCCGAAAAGGACAAAAATTAATCCTGTCGCATGGAAACTCATCCTAACTACTCACAGCAATGGGATTTTTGGCAAGTACCGCATCCATGCAGCAATCTGGTATACACAATAAAGATGAGGATTGCGAATTGAGCGGTAACACAGACAAAAATTCAAGTGCGAAGAGTATACAGTTGATTGCCGGCTTAGCGAATCCTGGTAAAGAATACGCAAAAAGCCGGCATAATGCCGGAGCATGGCTCATTGATGCGCTATTACATCAGTATTCCTTATCCGCTTTAAAGGTGGAAAATAAATTTCATGCCTCGGTAACGACCTGGTCGCTCGCAATAGGAAAATGCTACGTGCTAATCCCCAACACTTATATGAACGATTCCGGACGTGCAATTAAAGCCATTGCTAATTTTTATCGCATCCCCATCGCGTGTATATTAATTGTCCATGATGATTTGGATTTATTACCCGGTGTAGCGCGCTATAAACAAGGGGGTGGTAACGGCGGACATAATGGTTTAAAAGATATTGTGGCTCATTTGCACAGCAAAGATTTTTGGCGCTTGCGGCTCGGTATTGGTCATCCCGGCCAGCGCGACCGTGTCCATGATTATGTCTTGAGTACACCTTCTGTTTCAGATAAACAAAAAATAGGGTTAGCCATTGAACTTGCGCTAAGCACCCTAACCCGTTTTGTCGAAGGTAACCAAGAGCAAGCGATGCAAATTTTACATACACAACAAGAATAACAGGAATACTTTATGGGATTTAAATGTGGCATCGTTGGCCTTCCCAATGTGGGAAAATCCACCTTATTTAATGCCTTAACCAAAGCAGGTATTGCAGCGGCCAATTACCCTTTTTGCACTATCGAACCGAATATGGGTATCGTCCCAGTTCCAGACCCACGTCTTAATGCGCTAGCCAAGATTGTTAAACCACAAAAAATAATTCCTACTACCATGGAATTTGTTGATATCGCCGGTTTAGTGCAAGGGGCCGCACAGGGTGAAGGTTTAGGTAATAAATTTCTTGCGCATATCCGCGAGGTCGATGCCATTGTGCATGTAGTACGCTGCTTTGAAGATACCGATGTTGTGCATGTTACAGGCCAAGTCAACCCAGTTGCTGATGTGCAAACGATCCATACTGAATTAGCCTTAGCCGATTTAGAAAGCGCTGAAAAAGCGGTACTGCGTCTTAACAAAGCCAGTAAATCTAATGACAAATCGGCAATGCTGAGTAAAAGTTTATTAGAACGTATCATTCCAGAATTAAATCAAGGTCGTTTATTACGTCAACTCGATTTTAGTCCCGAAGAATTGACGTTGTTACGTCCCTATTCTTTTTTAACCCTCAAATCCACTTTGTATATTGCCAATGTCGATGAACAAGGTTTTGTGAATAATCCATTACTTGAACAATTAGAGACTTATGCCCATGCAGACAAAGCCAAAGTAGTGGCAATTTGCGCAAAATTAGAAGAAGATTGCATCGATTTAAATGATGATGAAAAACAAGAGTTTTTACAAGCCTGTGGTTTAACTGAAACAGGTTTAGATCGTTTGATACGTGCTGGTTATGCACTACTGGACCTACAAACCTACTTCACTGCGGGAATTAAAGAAGTTCGCGCTTGGACTGTGCATAAAGGCGCAACCGCTCCACAAGCTGCTGCTTGCATCCATACCGATTTTGAAAAAGGCTTTATTCGCGCTGAAGTCATCAGCTATGATGACTTCATACATTATCAAGGTGAACAAGGCGCCAAAGAAGCGGGTAAATGGCGTTTAGAAGGTAAAACCTATCGGGTCAAAGATGGTGATATAATGCATTTTTTATTTAATGTTTAACACCACCCCTATTAAGATCTATCAAAATTTCATATGTAAATTATTTGCTATTTTTGGTTACAAATAGCAACGGCATTATATTTTCAATTAAATAGATCTTTTTTATTTTTTAATATAAAAAAAATATCTGTTTTTATTATTTTTTGTTATACTTTAACTTCGAAGGATAATGATTGTTTTTAAATCAAACTCCAGGATAAGGAGCGCATATGAATTTAGATTATTTCGATCAAGATATTCCAAAATATTGGATTTTATCACTGCAATATTGGCTACCTTTTTTTAAAACTCCTAGGAATTTTTATTTTAAATCTAGAAATTTCATTGATGATCTTAAACGCTCGGGTTATCAATATTTTCCTTGGCATAAATTTCCTAGTTTATTATTTATTTTTGAAAAATATGCTGATGAAACATCAGAAATAAATATAGCTAAGAAAATTATTCATACTATTTTTACTAAAAAAAGTCAGATTATGACAAAAAAACTCTTAACACAGTTTTTTGAGCAATTTGATCCAGATAATACCCAGACACCTATATTAAATGATGTTTTACAACAACTACCCGCAAAATTGTATAGTGAATATTTTAGTAAATTGAATTCAGCTAACTGTTCTTCAAAAAATCTAAAATGGTGCGCTCGCTTAAAAGATAAATTTTTACTCGAAGATAGATTAGCATTCATCTTATCCATGCCTGACAACAAACTAAAAGTCAATCGATCGATTTTATTCAATTTAGCTATCCAAGAATGTGAAGAAAAATTTATTATGCATCAACTTGAATCGAATTTTTTAAATGACGAAGTCATTGAACATTTGCTTAATTTTATCTTCTCGCGTACACCCAGCTTAATTTTTTCAAATAGTTTTATTCGATCCTTAATAAATCAACTGCTAGAAATTCGAAAACCGATATTAATTTCTTATATACAAAAACTTGATGTGCAAGATAGATATAACTTTTTTGAAAGTTTCTTAAGCGCTAGTAAAAATTTTCAGAATACTCAGTATTTTCTTAGTCTTTGCCCAGATAAACAATGGCCCGATCTCATCGATCAATTAATTGTCTCTGTTTTTAACACGATTGAATCTGAAAAAACGGATGACGATGTAAGAAAAGAAAAATCAATTGCAAATTATACAGATTTATTACTCTTAACACAGCTAAAAGAACAAACAATTACCTGTCCACTTAATCTCTTTCAGTTTCTTGCCATACAAAATTTAACCGAAACATCATTTGAGTTAGACGCAGTAAAAAAAGTTTTCATAGCAAATCATGGCTCGCTTGAATATCACAAAAATTTCCCAATAGAATTACAATCTGCCGTCGTTGAAAACAGCATTTTAGCCCTAAAAACATTTATAAAAGATCATTTTTTAATTTATGTACCTAAAGAAAACACGCGAAAGAATGTTCATCGGTATTTTTATCAATTTTTTACCGATGCAGATACCAGAAAATCTGTGAATTTAGCTGAGCTTTTAATCAATAAATTACCTGAGGATTTACAATCTAAATACAAAGATGATTTAAACTTTCTACAGAAACTATTATCACAACTTTATTTAATAGCTGAAAATCCAATCATTGTTAAATTTAAAAACGAACAGCTTATGACACAAAATAAAAAGCAAACAGAAGATAAAGAAAAATTCGAAGCGCGCAGAGAACTTCTGCAACGTATTCATGAGGGAAAGCAAAGTAGTGTCGCTTATCAACGCATGGAAGAGCTTTTTGGTACTAAAGCATCAATCATGCAAGAAAAATGGAAAAAGAATTTAGGTGTACATTTTTTTGATGCCAATGATAAAGAAGAACGTAAGCTCGCTTTTAAAGAAGCGGCAGAAATTATAAAATTTAATCGAGAATACAATACTTTTTGTTTAAGCACTTCACCTTCATCAACAAGTCATTTTGCTCTATAAAAAATTAAGTTACTTAAATAACCTGCGGATAGACTTTATTTTATTGTTTAAATTATTACAAAAGTTGCTGTGCTTGCATCCATTCATCATTATAAATTTTGCTGAGATACTTAATCCCGCTATCAGGTAAAATTGTGACGATAGTAGTCGGTTCGGTCAATTCAGCAGCCATTTTTAATGCTGCCCAAACGTTTGCTCCTGACGAACCTCCAACTAACAAAGCTTCTTCTTTGGCTAAGCGCCGTGCCATCAAAAACGCTTCTTTATCGGTAAAAGGAATAACCTCATCCAATACAGAAAAATCGAGTGCTTTTGCAATATGATCTTCGCCCACTCCTTCAACTAAATAATTACAATTCCCTCCTTCTGGAATTTTTCCACTCTTAAAATATTCATAGTAAATAGAACCCATCGGATCGGGCATAATCACTTTGATATCTCGGTTTTTTTCTTTGAGAAAACGGCCCACACCCGATACTGTACCACCCGTACTACCGGAGGCTATAAAAATATCGATATTACCTTGTGTTTGTTGCCAAATTTCTGGTGCTGTATTGAAATAATGCGCTTCGGGATTTTTTGGGTTATCATATTGATCGAGTCGAAAGCTATTCGGAGTTTCCGCAGCAATACGTTTGGCAACATTGACATAATGCTCTGGAGAATCCGGCGCAGCCGCGGTAGGGGTTACGATTATTTCAGCACCATAGGCACGCAAAGTATTTTGTTTTTCCAGACTGACTTTATCCGGCATAGTCAAAATTGCACGATAGCCTTTTACAGCCGCTAACATCGCGATAGCGGCACCGGTATTTCCTGAAGTATTTTCAACTATTGTACCTCCCGGTTTTAAGTAACCGTTTTGTTCAGCATCGGCAATAATATAATCAACAATACGATCTTTTACACTACCGCTAGGATTAGCGAATTCACATTTAACTAAGATAGTTACGTGTTTATTTGGAACTATTTTTTCTAATTTAACGAGCGGTGTATTTCCAATTGCCTGTAAAATAGAATGTTTACTCTTCGCACTTGAATTTTTGTCTATGTTGTCGCTCAACTCGCAATCCTCATGTATAATATATACACTCCGGTTGCTTCATTCTCGCGACGCCTTGCCAAAAATCCCATTGCTGTGAGTATATCATCATTCGACGAGACATGGAGAGCACAAAGTGCGAAGTCAAGGAGCCCGCGATAGGCGCGCGTTGACGGGCGAAGCAGGAAACGCCTCACGCCGTCAAGTCATTGTGGGAGACGCGGGCAT
>Ga0075370_10000182_pt1 | contig 21846 bp, 17 predicted proteins | sample EndMethybrTD3035_FD_71398 | JGI IMG/M metagenome (GOLD analysis project Ga0075370, IMG submission 71398) | Populus endosphere microbial communities from Tennessee, USA - Endosphere MetaG P. TD hybrid TD303-5 | ecosystem: Host-associated > Plants > Roots > Endosphere | place: USA: Tennessee... | reverse complement strand
CCTGCATGCGATGCTGCCGGCCCACCTGGGCGTGCTGCTGCCACGCGTGCTCGACCGCTTCAAGCTCGACGGCAACGACTGCTTCGTGCTGCAGCACATGCGCGGCGTGACCGCCGATGCGCCGGTGCCGGGGCTGGACCGCGTGACGCGCACCGCGCAGCGCTTCCTGCTGGCGCTGCACGAGGTGACCTGCGTGAAGCGCGTGATGGACGACGAGGCCTGGGAGACCAGCCTGCAGCCGATCTTCGAATCGGCGGCGCTGCGCAACCCGCACGCCGCGCCGGCGCTGCAGCGGCTCGGGCAGCACATGCGCGAGCACGTGCTCGGCCACGTGTGGCTGGACGTCTGCAGCCACGGCGACTTCAAGATCGAGAACGTGATGTATGACCCGCAGACCTGCGAGATCACCGGCGTGATCGACTGGGAGCATGCGATGCTGTGCGGCCTGCCCTACATCGACATGGCCTACCTGTTGACGTACAACCGCATGCTGGCCGGCGAAAGCTGGCTGCAGGCGGCGCACGCGCTGCTGACCGGCCGCGTGAGCCCGAACGAGCTGGCCGTCGAGGCCGAGTACTGGCGGGCGACGCGGCTGCCGGAGCGACTGGTGCCGGTGCTGCGGGCGCTGGTCGTCGTGCACCACATCGGCTGCCGCTGGCACGGCGCCTGGTCGGCACAGGCCAGTGCCGAGCTGAACGCGTTGATCGAGAGCTGCATCGAGCTGCTGGTGCGCTCGCCGGCGCCGCCGGCGCTGGCCAGCGTGCTGCCGCCCGCGCCGGCGCAGCGTGCGGCGGTGCGGCCGCTGGGTTGAAGAATTCGAGAATGGCTTCGTGATGAAACTGATCGTCCTGCTGAGCATCGCTGCGGTGCTCTATCACTACGCGGTGTACCCGGCGCTGGTGCTGCTGATCGCGCGCTGGCGCGGGCGCGGCGCCGCGGCCGAGTATCCGGCCGACGCCTCGGCCGAGGGCGGCGCGGGCAATTCACAATGGCCGCGCGTCACGCTGCTGATCGCCGCGTACAACGAGGAGCGCGTGATCGAGGGCAAGATCCTCAACTCGCTGGAGCTCGACTACCCGCACCCGATCGAGCTGATCGTCGTGTCGGACGGTTCGAGCGACAGCACGCCGCAGATCGTCTCGCGCTACGCCGATCGCGGCGCGGTCTCGATGCACCAGGCGCCGCGGCGCGGCAAGACGGCGGCGCTGAACCGCGGCGTCGCAGCCGCCACCGGCGAGATCGTGGTGTTCTCCGACGCCAACAATGATTTCAACCGCGATGCGCTGAAGGCGCTGGTGCGGCACTTCGCCGACCCGGCGGTGGGCGGCGTGTGCGGCGTCAAGCAGATCCGCGAGGCCGGCGACCGCGAGAGCAGCGTCGGCGACGGCCTGTACTGGCGCTATGAATCGGCGATCAAGCTGGCCGAGGGGCGGATCGGCTCGATCACCAATGCCGACGGCGAGATCTTCGCGATGCGCCGCGGGCTGTGGCGGCCGATCGCCGAGCACATCATCAACGACGACGCGCAGATCACCTTCGACATCGTCGACCAGCGCAAGCGCATCCTGTACGAGCCGGCGGCGCGCTCGACCGAGTACGCATCGATCCGCATCGAGGACGACTTCTTCGTGAAGGTGCGCATGGTGGCGGGCGGCTTCCAGACCATCGCGCAGCAATGGCGCCGGCTGCTGCCGCCGCTGTCGTGGTTCGCGCTCGCGTACCTGTCGCACAAGGTGCTGCGCTACCTGGTGCCGCTGTTCCTGGTGGCGATCGCCATCGGCTCGCTGTGGCTGGCGGCGAATGGCGTCGTCGCGTACCAGGTGCTGGTGGCCTTGCAGCTGCTGTTCTACGGCACCGCGTGGGCCGGCTGGCTGCGGCTGCGCCGCGGGCCGCTGCCGACGGCGCTGTACGTGCCGTTCTACTTCTGCACGATGAACCTGGCGGCGCTGCTGGGCTTCGTGCGTTTCGTGACCGGCAAGCAGGGCACGAGCTGGCGAAAGGCACAGCGATGATCGTCGCCATCATCCTTCTCATCCTCATTGCCGGCGGTGCCGGCGTGTTCTGGCGCCTGCTGCGTTCGCGCCACATGGATCTGTGGATCGCCAGCTACCTGAAGCAGTGGCCGCGCCGGCTGCGTGGGCGCAGTGCGCCGCACACGCATGTGCACTTCTGCTTCGCCGACCACTACGAGCCGTTCTGGCACAAGCCGGATCTGGCCACCGCACGCGCACGCGTCGACCGCTGGATGGACCGCTACCCGAAGATCGCGTCGGAGCACACCGACAGCAACGGCCGGCATCCGCAGCATTCGTTCTTCTACCCCGAGGAGGAGTACGACGAGGTGATCCTCGACCAGCTGGCCGACCTGTGCAAACGCGGTTTCGGCGACGTGGAGGTGCACCTGCACCACGACAACGACACGGCCGAGAACCTGCGCAGGACGCTGACAGGTTTCACCAGGCTGCTGAACGAGCGGCATGGCCTGCTGCGCAAGGATCCGGTGACGGGCCAGGTGCTGTATGCCTTCATCCATGGCAACTGGGCGCTGGACAACTCGCGCCCGGACGGCCGCTGGTGCGGCGTGAACAACGAGCTCGACGTGCTGCACGAGACCGGATGCCGCATGGACATGACGCTGCCGTCGGCGCCGAGCGACACGCAGACGAGCAAGATCAATTCGATCTACTTCGCGCATGGCGAAGCGGGCTGCTGCAAATCGCACGACCACGGCCGCGACGCGCGCGTGGGCGAGTGGCTGCAGGACAAGGAGCTGCTGATGGTGCAGGGTCCGCTGGCGCTGAACTGGAGCGACCGCAAGGCCGGCATCATGCCGCGCATCGAATCGAGCGAGATCTCGGCCGATGCCTTGCCGACGGCGGCGCGCGTCGCGCTGTGGGAGCAGGCGGCCATCGGCATCGAGGGCGTGGAGAACCACCTGTTCATCAAGGTTCACACGCACGGTGCCGAGGAACGCACCGCAGGCGCGCTGCTCGACGGCGGCATGCAGCGCATGTGGACCGAACTGGCGAAGCGCTTCCGCGACCGACCCGGGTTCTCGCTGCACTACGTGACGGCCTGGGAGATGTACCAGCAGATCGAGCGGCTGTGCAAGAACGAACCGGTGAAGTCGTCTTCTCTGCGGGAAGAGGTGGCAGCATGAGCCGATCAACCGTTCGCCCAGAGCAGGGACCGAGCTTGTCGAGGGCCCGTGTCGAAGGGTTGTCGCCGCAGCGCGGCACAGGAGCCGGTGCAGCGTCAACCGGCCTTCGACAGGCTCAGTCCGACCCTTCGACAAGCTCAGGGCGAACGGATGCTGACGGCCAGCGGACCATGAAGGTCTTGCACGTTATCGAGACCCTGGACTTCGGCGGCGCCGAAAAGGTCGTCGTCGACCTCGTCGCCGCCACCAAGGGCCGCTGCCAGCCCGCCGTCTGCTGCGTGAAGCACAGCGGCGAACTGGCCCAGCGCCTGGGCGACGGCGTGCAGGTGTTCTCGCTCGGCAAGGGCGAAGGCAACGACCTGACCGTGCCGTGGCGCCTTGCACGGCTGGTGCGCGAACAGGGCTTCGACGTGATGCATTCGCACTTGTGGGGCGTCTACCTCGAATCGGCGCTCGCCGCCCGGCTCGCCGGTGTGCCGCTGGTCCACACGGTGCACGGCAACTACCAGGACTACGGCCGCCGCCTCATCCCGCGCCTGAAGCTCGCGCTGCGCCACCGCCTGGAGCGTTTCGCGGCGCGCTGGCACCAGCGCATCGTCACCGTCTCGCATTCGATCCAGAGCTACGTCGTCGAGAACATCGGCATCGACGCGCGTCGCGTCGAGACGGTGCACAACGGCATCGACGAACGCGTGTCGCTGCAGGGCGAACGCCGCGGCACCACCTTCATCACCGTCGGGCGCATGGCGGCGGTGAAGAACCACGCGATGATGGTTCGTGCATTCGCGCGCGTCGCAGCTTCGCGGCCCGATGCGCGGCTGCAGTTGGTGGGCGACGGACCCGACCGCCCGGCCCTCGAGGCGCTGGCCGCCTCGCTCGGCGTGGCGTCTCGCGTCGAGTTCCTCGGCTTCCGCAACGACGTGGCCGAGCTGCTCGCGGCCGCCGATGTGTTCCTGATGTCGTCGCACTACGAAGGCGTGTCGATCGCGATCCTCGAGGCGATGCGCGCCGGGCTGCCGGTCATCGGCACGCAGGTCGGCGGCATTCCCGAGACCGTGCTGCAAGGCGAGAGCGGCCTGCTGGTGCCCGATAGCGACGAGGCCGCGTTCGCCGAGGCGATGCTGACGCTGCTGCAGGATGCGAGCCGCCGCGCCACGCTCGGCCGCGCCGCCACCCAACGCCAGCGCGAGGCCTTCTCGCTGGAGAGTGCCGCCCAGCGCTACCTGCAGATCTATGCCGGAGGCCTGCAGTGATCAAGGCGCTGCTGCGCAAGCTGCTGAGCCCGGTGCTGCGCTACCGCGGCGATGCGCCGGGCCTGTACCTGAGCTTCGACGACGGCCCGCACCCGGTGGTCACGCCGCAGGTGCTCGATGCGCTGGAGCGCGGCGGCGTGAAGGCCACCTTCTTCATGATCGGGCAGGAGATGGAACGCCACCCGGCGCTGGTGGCCGAGGTGCGCGAGCGCGGCCATGCGATCGCGCTGCACGGCTTCACCCACCGGCACTGCAGCGACATGAGCTGGCGCGAGCAGCTCGACGACCTGCGCCGCATGCGTGCGGTGGCCGCGCGCTTCGGCGTGCGGCTGCGCAGCTACCGGCCGGCGTACGGCGAGCTGTCGGTGCTGCGCATCGCCTGGTGCCTGCTGAACCGCGTGAAGATCGTGATGTGGTCGTTCGAGACCCGCGACTCGTTCGTGCAGCAGGCGTCCGAACTCGAAGCGCGCGTCACGCCGCAAGCCCTGACGGACGGCGACATCCTGCTGTTCCATGACGACACCCCGGTGACCGCGCAGGCCCTGCCGCGCTTGCTGGACAACGCCCGCGCAGCCGGCCTGCGCTTCGGCGTCCTGGAGACCGTGTGAAGACCCTCATCCACATCATCAGCGCCGACGACGTGTTCGGCCCCGAGAAGACCGTGATCAACGAATGCCTCGCACTGCGCGGCAGCGATTGGCACGCCCGCATCATCAACCTCTGGAACACCGACGACACGCCGATCTCGCGCAAGGTGCGCGAGGCCGGCATCGACTACGAGTGCATTCCTTCGGCCGGCAAGCTCGACCTGGGCGCCATCCGCACGCTCGCCGCGCAGCTCGCCGCACAGCCCGCCACGGTGGCGCACAGCCACGGCTACAAGGCCGACCTGTACACGCTGCTGGCCGCACGCCGCGCGAAGGTGACGGCCCTCACGACCGCCCACGGCTGGACCTCGGAGAACGCGAAGGTGCGGCTGTACGAGCGGCTGCAGGCCTTCCTGTGGCGCTTCTTCGATCGCGTGGTCTGCGTGTCGCAGAGCTACCGGCAGCTCGCCGTCGCGGCCGGCGTGCCGGATCGCAAGATCACCGTCGTGCACAACGCGATCCGGAGTTCGTACCAGGCGCAGGGCGCACAAGCACGCAGTGATGCGCGCGCGGCGCTCGGGCTGGACGACGACGCGCAGGTCGTCGCGATCATCGGGCGGCTGGGCATCGAGAAGGGACACCGGCTGTTCGTCGATGCGGCCGCGCAGCTCGCGCCGCGTTTTCCGAAGGCGCGCTTCGTGATCGCCGGCGAAGGCGTGCAGCGCGCGGACATCGAGGCCCAGGTGGCGCAGCTGAAGCTGGGCGACACGGTGCGGTTGCTCGGCCACCGCAACGACCTGCCGGCGATCTACCCGTCACTCGACCTGCTGGCGATGGCCTCGCTGCGCGAAGGCCTGCCGAACGTGCTGCTGGAGGCGATGCTGCACGGCGTGCCCGGCGTCGCGATGGCGGTGGGCGGTATCCCCGAGGTGATCAGCGACGGCGTCGACGGGCTGCTGGTGCCGCCGGGTGACCTGGCGCGTTTCACCGAGTCGCTGGCCGCCTTGCTCGGCGACCCGGCGCGGCGTGCGGCGATGGGCGCGGCCGCGGTCACGAAGGTGCGCGACGGCTTCCTGTTCGATGCGCGGATGAAGCGCATGGTGGCGATCTACGAGGACGGGCTCGCGCGGCCCGGCACGCCGGCGCCGGCCGCAGGGAGCGCCGCATGATGCACGCGCTGTGGGTTGTCGCGGCGCTGGCCGCGAGCGCGCTGGTGCTGGTGGTGGCGGCGATCTTCCTGTACCAGGCAGTGCGCGGGCTGTGGGGCGTGCGCGCACCGGCGCCGCTCGCACCGCGGCGCGACAAGCGCTTCGGCGTGCTGGTGCCGGCGCACAACGAGGAAGGCGTGCTCGGGCCGCTGTTCGCATCGCTGGCGCGCGTGGACTACCCGCGCGAGCAGTTGGCGATCCTGTTCGTGGCCGACCACTGCAGCGATGCGACGGTGGCCGAGATCCGTGCCGCCGGCTTCGACTGCCTGGACCGCCAGAGCGGTGCGCGCGGCAAGACCGCGAGCCTGGCCGAGGGCATCACGACGCTCGAGGCGAAGCATGGTGATGCGCTCGACGCGGTGGCCTTCTTCGATGCGGACAATGTCGTCGACCCGCGGTTCTTCCAGCAGGTGGCGGCCGGGCTGCACGAAGGCCATCCGGTGCTGCAGGGCCGGGTCGGCGTGCACAACTGGCAGGCGACGCTGTTCTCGCGGCTGAACTACATGAACGCGGTGGTGGAGAACCGGCTGGAGGAGCTGGCGCGCAGCCAGGCCGGCTGGAGCTGCAACCTGCGCGGCCACGGCATGGTGTTCCGGCGCGACGTGCTGCAGCGCATGCCCTGGCATTCGGACACGATGGTCGAGGACCAGGAGATGCTGGTGAAGCTGGTGTGCAGCGGCCAGCGGGTGCACTGGCTGGAGCATGCACGCGCGTCGAGCGTGATCCCGGAGACGGCGAAGGAAGCGGCTGCGCAGCGCAGGCGCTGGGCGGGTGGTCGATCGGCCATCGTCGGGCGCAGCGTGCGAGCGCTGTGGGCACGCTTCCGTGCGAGCGGCGATGGTGCGGCGCTGAACCTGCTGATCGACTTCCTGCTGCCTTCGCACGCGGTGCAGCTGAGCCTGCTGTTCGTCGCGATCGTCGTGGCGGGGGGGACGTGCGGGCTGGCGTCGTGGCAGTTCGTGCTGGCGTTCGCGCTGCTGCCGGCGTACCTGCTGTACTTCATCGCCGGCAACCTGCTGAGCGGCGTGCCGGTGAAGACCTTCCTCGACATCCTGTGGGCGCCGGCGTTCATTGCCTGGCGGACGTGGATCTACCTGACGAGCCTGAGCGGGGTCAAGCGCTGGCGGTGAGCTGGTGTGCCCACGAACCGACGACTCTGCCCGCTGCGGGACAACGCCTGCGCACTCACTTCGGATCGCCAGATTCCTGCGCCGGGCTGCTCCCCGACGGAAAACTTCCCGACAGCGAAAAAAGATGAGGCGCCCTGATCTGCGTATCCGGAACCACCAAGGCTTCGCGCTGACGCGTTGATGTGGAAGGCTCCAGAGCCAATGCTGTCAGACATGTCTTGCTCAGCTTGATGTACGAGCCATTGATTTCGATGAGCTCGCCGCCCATCACCTTGTGCACGGACTCCACGGCCTTTGTGATGACGGTCGACACATTGAGGTTCTTGCCCGTTGCGAGGACATTGGCCACGTCGGAGCACAGAAAATATTCGCCCAGCCGGCTTGACAGGATGAGCATGATCAGCAGCGCTTGCCGGCGGATCGTGCCCAGCTTTTCATCTCCACGGGTGCACTCGCCACTCAGCGCATTCAGCACGCAGCCATTGCTGAACCTCAAGGTTGCGCTCTCGAGAGAATCGGCCCACTCGCGGTCCACCATTTCGTCGATGCCCCTCGAGCGCAGGAGGCGCGCCGTCTCCTCAGGGCTGTGCGACTTCACCAGTTGACAGTAGCCGGGTTGCTCCTCGCAGGCGCAGACGACCCCGCCCGTCAACGCGCAGTTGAACTCGTGGATGAACGTTTTTGCCCTGAGCAGCTCCACGAGTGATCTGGAGCGCACCTTGGCTCTTGTGAACACCATCAACTCCACGATGCTGCAGACAGCATCGGGCTTGATCGCAAAGAGGTGCAGCAGCCTGTGCTGCATGCCTTGCGTCCAGCCCTTCAGGCTCATCTCATACTGGCCAATGCGCCGAGTCAGAGGATTCACGGATGGAAGAGTCACGGATTGGCGATTTTTCTGTTGGCCCGCGGCTCGTTGACGCTCGTGGGAGACGCGCTCCCTCAACGGCAGCTCGAAATGGCCGTGCGCCGGCGACAGTTGATCCGTTCCACGCACATCCATGCTTTGCGGCCGCTGCCGCGAGCTCGCCTTCAAGCAATCACTGCGAATTCCCACCCGAGTGGGACCAAACTCGAAGACAACGCGAAGCTCCTTGCGAGCAGCCGAAACCGCTCCATTCAAGCGATAGATCTTCTGCTCATTGGTGCCTCCCTGCCCAGACAGGATGTCGCACATGTCAGACGGGCGGAAAACCGTGCCCGGCCAGCTCGCGCAGACCAGAATCAGCAGCACGACTTGCGGTCGCAGCGGTTCGCTCTTCGTTCCATCGGATCTTGTCAGCGTTCGGGTGCTGACATCGAGCGTCTTGCCATTCGAGAACGTCAGCTTCGAATCGGTGAAGATTTTCAACAGCTGCGTGTCTCTTTCAGACATCTCTGGCGATCTCGTCCGCTTCGACCCCGTCTGCCTCGTGCTGCCGATGTTTTGCGACACTCGCCCGGAGTCGCTCACCAGTTGGTAGTACCCCGAACCGCCCATCTCGCACACGCAGCCACCGATCAATGCCGCCTCGAATGAGTCGAGCAACGCCTGCATGCGCCGGAACGCCAGGACGTCCTCCTTGATAAATTTTTGCTTGGCGGCTGCTGCAAGCAGCATCAGTTCCTCGATGCTGCAGATGCCGTCCGGCTTGCACGCAAACAACCTGAGAAGCCTGGGTGCAAAGCGGCGCGCCAACTCCTTTGCGCCGGACAATTGACTCATCCGCAGCGTCATGCGATGCCCATTGACCAGCAGCGTCAAGTCTTGCAAGTCGCCGTCCGCATGGCCCTCTCGAGACGACGCAGGCATGCTCCGTTCAGCGACGCGGGTTTCACCATGGTGCTGGAACGGCAGGGGGGCCGGGAGGTCGCGCGCCAGCAACTCCGGTTGTTCCACGCGCTGACCTTGCTCCGTGTGCAGAATCGGAGCCGGCTGGCAACTCAGGAGTGCCTGAACCAACGGGAACGGCAACGAACGCTGCGTTCCTCCTCCCGACAGTTCCAGCACCTTGACGGGACTGAACGGCCCCAGGCACGCGGCAATGGCGCAGTACTGCGCTTCCGTGAACCCGGACACATCGATCGCCAGATGCTGCAGGCCATTCATCCTGCCGATGGCCTCCATCCAGCCGTGCAACTGGTCTGCCGACACACCCACCGCATTGATCACCCGGAGCTGGGAGATGGCTCCGTTGTTCGAAAGGTCGAATTGCGCCGCCTCATCGTCGGGGCGACATTGGCCGAAATCCAGCAGGCGAGCCTGCCAGCCCATCCGGCTACCGGGGTTCTGCGCAGCCGCTGCGGGCCCGCCTGGCCCGGCACCCACCCCCAACCCGACCTGGCGCGACACCGAGTACATCTCTTCGACTCCATGCTCATGAGGTCGATGAGTAACTCCACCAGGCACATGGTTCCGTCGATGCCGCCAGTCTACGGCGCCGTCCGACGACGGCAGTCCGCTCAGCTGCGGTAATCGGCGTTGATCTTGACGTAGTCGTAACTCAGGTCGCAGGTCCACACCGTCGCCGATGCCTGCCCGCGGTTCAGCACCACCCGCACGTCGATCTCGCTCTGCTTCATCACGCGCTGCCCGTCTTCCTCCCGGTAGCTCGGGTTGCGCCCGCCCTGCTTCGCGACATGCACGTCGTCGAGGAACAGGTCGATCTTCGTCTGGTCGAGGTCGGCGATGCCGGCATAACCCACCGCCGCCAGGATGCGACCCAGGTTCGGGTCGCTCGCAAAGAAGGCCGTCTTCACCAGCGGCGAGTGCGCGATGGCGTACGCCACCTGCTGGCACTCGGCCTCGCTGGCGCCGGCATCCACCTGCACGGTGATGAACTTGGTCGCGCCCTCGCCGTCGCGCACGATCGCCTGCGCGAGCTGCTGCGCCACGCTGACCAGCGCCTCGCGCAAGGCCGCACCTTCCGCGCTGTCCACGCTCGTGATCGGCGCATGCCCGGCCTGCCCGGTCGCGACGACGACGAACGAATCGTTGGTCGAGGTGTCGCCGTCGATCGTGATGCGGTTGAACGACAGGTCGGCCGCCTCCTTCACCAGGCCCTGCATCAGCGCCGGCGCGATCACCGCATCGGTGGCCACGAAGCTCAGCATCGTCGCCATGTTCGGGCGGATCATCCCCGCCCCCTTGCTGATGCCGGTCACCGTGACCGTCTTGCCGCCGATGCGCAGCTGGCGCGACGCCGCCTTCGGCAGCGTGTCGGTCGTCATGATGGCCTCGGCCGCGACACCCCAGTTGTCTTCCTTCAGGTCGGCCAGCGCTGCCGGCAGGCCGGCCTCGATGCGGTCGGCAGGCAGCGGCTCCATGATCACGCCGGTCGAGAACGGCAGCACCTGCTCCGGCGCCAGCTCCAGGTGGCGCGCCAGCGCCACGCAGGTCGAGAACGCGCGCACCAGGCCGTCTTCGCCGGTGCCGGCATTCGCGTTGCCGGTGTTGATCACGATCGCGCGCGGGCCGGTGCCGCTTGCCAGGTGCTTGCGGCACAGCTGCACCGGCGCGGCACAGAAACGGTTGCTCGTGAAGACCCCCGCCACCTGCGAACCCTCGGCCAGCGTGATCACGCTCAGGTCGCGGCGGTTGGCCTTGCGCACGCCCGCCATCGTGATGCCGAGCTTGACGCCGGGAACGGGGTGCAGGGTCTTCGGATCGGGGGCGCTCAGGTTGACGGGCATGGCGGTCTTTCAGTCAGGCTGCAAGGATGGGAAGGCATTGTAGAAAGAGGCGATGTCATCATGAAGTCGCGCCAGCACGACCTGGTCGCTGAAACCGCCTTGTTCGTCGCGCTCGTACGCGCGCAACACGCCCTCGCGCTGCATGCCCAGCCGCTCGGCCAACTGGATCGAGCGGTGGTTGCGGGCATCGCACCAGGCCTCGACGCGCATCACGCCCAGCTCGAACGCCAGCTGCACCAGCGCCGCGCCGGCCTCGTGCATCAAGCCGCGCCCGGCCTGCCGCGAATCGGCCACGTAGCCGATCTGGCAGCGCGGCACCTCGAAGTCGAAGCTGTGCAGGTCGAGGTTGCCGACGAAGGCGCCGGTGTCGCGGTCGAACGCGAAGTAGATCAGGCACTCGCCGGCCGCCACCCGCTCGGCATTGCGCCGGCAGAAGCGCTCGGCTCGCTCTGCCGTGAAGGGCGCCTGCCCCCACGCGATGAAGCGCAGCTCGCCGAGCGAGGCATTGACGCTCTCCATCACGACCGCCGCGTGCGATTCGCGCGGATGCTCCAGCTGCAGCCGCGGCGTGAACAGCTCTTTCGGCGCGCCTTGCAGCGTGCTTTCATCCATCGACGGAATCCCCAAAACAAGAACGGAGCCCGAAGGCTCCGTCGTTTGCTGCGTCAGGTCAAGTCAGGCCAGCTTGCCGTGGCACTGCTTGTACTTCTTGCCGCTGCCGCACGGGCAGGCATCGTTGCGGCCGACCGGCGGGAAGCCGCTCGCCAGCCGGGCGAGTGCCGCGGCGTCCGGGTCCTGCGACACGCTGCCATCCTCGTTCGGGTGGGTGTAGGTCACGTTGCTGATCGCCTCGGCACGCTCCTCGATCGCCTCGGCCGCCTGCGCCACCTGCTCCTGCGTCTGCACGCGCACCGTCATCAGGATGCGGGTCACGTCCATCTTGACGACGTCGAGCAGCTGGCTGAACAGCTCGAAGGCCTCGCGCTTGTACTCCTGCTTCGGGTTCTTCTGCGCATAGCCGCGCAGGTGGATGCCCTGGCGCAGGTAGTCCAGCGCCGCCAGGTGCTCGCGCCAGTGCTGGTCGATCTGCTGCAGCAGGATCATCCGCTCGAACGGCAGGAACTGCTCGGCACCGACGATCGCGAGCTTGGCCGCGAAGGCCTCGTGGCCGGCCTTCACCACCATCTCGACGATCTCGTCGTCGGTGATCGCCTGGCTCTTCTCGACGTGCGCCTTCACCGGCACCTCGAGCTGCCATTCGTCACGCAGCGTCTTCTCGAGCGCGTCCAGGTCCCACTGCTCCTCGACGCTCTCGGCCGGCACATAGGTGCGCACCACGTCGGTCAGCGTGCTCTCGCGCAGGCTCGACACCTGGGCTTCCAGCTGCGGCGCCTCGAGGATGTCGTTGCGCTGCTGGTAGATCACCTTGCGCTGGTCGTTCGACACGTCGTCGTACTCGAGCAGCTGCTTGCGCACGTCGAAGTTGCGCGCCTCGACCTTGCGCTGCGCGCTCTCGATGCTGCGCGTGACGATGCCGGCCTCGATCGCCTCGCCCTCCGGCATCTTCAGCCGGTCCATGATCGCGCGCACGCGGTCGCCGGCGAAGATGCGCATCAGCGGGTCTTCCAGCGACAGGTAGAAGCGCGACGAACCCGGGTCGCCCTGGCGGCCCGAACGGCCGCGCAGCTGGTTGTCGATGCGCCGCGATTCATGCCGCTCGGTCGCGATGATGCGCAGGCCGCCGGCCGCCTTCACCTGGTCGTGCAGGCCCTGCCATTCGCTCTTCAGCGTTTCCGAGCGCGCGAGCTTGTCGGCTTCGACGATGCCTTCGTCGGCCTCGATCAGCTGGATCTGCTTCTCGACGTTGCCGCCCAGAACGATGTCGGTGCCGCGCCCGGCCATGTTGGTCGCGATCGTGATCACGCCCGGGCGCCCGGCCTGCGCGACGATCTCGGCTTCCTTCGCGTGCTGCTTGGCGTTCAGCACCTGGTGCGGCAGCTGGGCCTTCTGCAGCAGCGTGGAGATCAGCTCCGAGTTCTCGATCGAGGTCGTGCCCACCAGCACCGGCTGGCCGCGCTTGACGCAGTCGCGGATGTCCTCGATGACGGCGTTGAACTTCTCCTTGTTGGTCTTGTAGACCAGGTCGAGCTCGTCCTTGCGCACCGTCGGCCGGTTCGGCGGGACGATCACCGTCTCCAGGTTGTAGATCTCCTGGAACTCGTAGGCCTCGGTGTCGGCCGTGCCGGTCATGCCGCCCAGCTTGCCGTACATGCGGAAGTAGTTCTGGAAGGTGATCGACGCGAGCGTCTGGTTCTCGCTCTGGATGTCGACGCCTTCCTTGGCCTCGACCGCCTGGTGCAGGCCGTCGGACCAGCGGCGGCCCGTCATCAGCCGGCCGGTGAACTCGTCGACGATGATCACCTCGCCGTCCTGCACCACGTAGTGCTGGTCGCGGTTGTACAGGTGGCGTGCGCGCAGCGCGGCGTACACGTGGTGCATCAGCGTGATGTTCTGCGGGTCGTACAGGCTCGCGCCCTCGACCAGCAGGCCGGCCTCGCGCAGGATGCGCTCGGCGTTCTCGTGGCCGTCTTCGGTCAGGAAGACCTGGTGCGTCTTCTCGTCGACGGTGAAGTCGCCCGGCTCGATCACGCCTTCGCCGGTGCGCAGGTCGAGCTCGCCGATCTGCTTCTTCATCTGCGGCACGACGGCGTTGATGCGCACGTACAGCTCGGTGTGGTCTTCGGCCTGGCCGCTGATGATCAGCGGCGTGCGCGCCTCGTCGATCAGGATCGAGTCCACCTCGTCGACGATCGCATAGGCCAGGCCGCGCTGCACGCGGTCGGCCGTCTCGTAGACCATGTTGTCGCGCAGGTAGTCGAAGCCGTACTCGTTGTTGGTGCCGTAGGTGACGTCGGCGGCGTAGGCGGCCTGCTTCTCCTCGCGCGGCATCTGCGGCAGGTTGATGCCCACCGTCAGGCCCAGGAAGTTGTACAGCCGGCCCATCCATTCGGCATCGCGGCGGGCCAGGTAGTCGTTGACCGTCACCAGGTGCACGCCCTTGCCGGCCAGCGCATTCAGGTAGACCGGCAGCGTCGCCATCAGCGTCTTGCCTTCGCCGGTGCGCATTTCGGCGATCTTGCCGTTGTGCAGCGACATGCCCCCGATCAGCTGCACGTCGAAGTGGCGCATCTTCAGCACCCGCTTGCCGCCTTCGCGCACGACCGCGAAGGCCTCGGGCAGCAGCGCATCGAGCGACTCGCCCTTCGCGTGGCGCTCCTTGAACTCGACCGTCTTGGCCTTCAGCGCCTCGTCGCTGAGCTGCTCGAACTGCGGCTCCAGCGCGTTGATCTGCTGCACCACGACCCGGTACTGCTTGAGCAGGCGGTCGTTGCGGCTACCGAAAATCTGGGTGAGAAGCTTGGGCAACATGCAGCGTCAGGGGTTGGTACGGGAAGGCAGCCGCGGCCTCCCGCGTTGTTTTGCGAACGGGCCGACTTCTTGGATGCTGGGGTGAGCTGAGGGTGCGGTCCGCGTTTGCAAGCCTACAAACCTGCAAGCCCGGCGCACGATCAGCGAAAGCGGCGGATTTTACGGCAAGCGGCCGCCGGCAGCGTGGCCGGGCCGTTGCCGGATTCAGCGCCGAGTGGCGCCCTTGGCGGCGGCCTGGGCCCCGCCGGCCAGGAATTTCGCCGGATCCTGCGGCACGCCCTCGACCAGCACCTCGAAGTGCAGGTGCGGGCCGGTCGAGCGCCCGGTGGTGCCGACGTAGGCCACGACCTGGCCGCGCCGCACCAGGTCGCCGGTCTTGACCGCGATGCGCGAGGTGTGCGCATAGCGGGTCACCAGGCCGTTGCCGTGGTCGATCTCGAGCAGGTTGCCGTAGGCCGGGTGCACGTCGGTGGAGCGCACCACGCCCCCGGCCGCGGCCATGATGGGCGTACCCACGTCGGTCGGGAAATCGAGCCCGGTGTGCAAGGCCGCACGCCCGGTGAAGGGATCGGTGCGGAAGCCGAAGCCCGAGCCGACCTGCACGTCGATCGGCCGGCTGTTGGGCACCATCAGCTGCTGCATGCGCTGCTCGAAGAGGCGCGACTCGACCATCGTGAACAGGTCGGTGCTCTGCTCGGCCGCCTCGTCCAGCGACGACACCATGCCGTTCAGCTGGTCGAACGACGGCGTGCGGGCCGGCACGAACGGCCCGCCCTGTCCGCCGGACACCGCGGCCGGCACGATCTGTTTCAACTCTTCCGGTTTCATACCGGCCAGGCCCGAGACCCGCTCGCCCATCGCCTCGAGCTTGATCAGCTTGGCCTGCATCTCGCCGACCTTCTGCGCCATCGCATCGAGGTTCTCGCGCACGAAGCGGTCGCGCTGGGCGAATTCATCGCGCACGACCAGCCGGACGATCTGGCTGACCACCGGCCAGCCTTCGCGCGCCGCCTTCAGGAACACCACGTGGTAGATGGTGCCCGACAGCAGCATCAGCACCAGCGCCAACCCGACCAGCGCCCCGAAGGCCTGGAAGCGGTTGAAGCGCAACACCCGCGTTCGGGCCAGGGTGCCGTGCGTGATCAGGATCTGCATCGCTAAACTCCTTCCGGTGAAACCGAAGACATCCCCGGTCACCCCCAACGCCTTGCGCATCGAAGAGGCCCTGAGCCGAAGTGCGCCTCTGGCTCACTTGCAGCGGCTGCTGCAGGAGTCGAATGCACGCTTCGATGCGGTACGAAACTGTCTGCCGCCCACACTGGCCCTGCATGTGAAGCCCGGGCCGGTCGACGATGAGGGCTGGTCTCTGCTTGCGGCCAACTCTGCGGTCGCCTCCAAGCTGCGCCAGCTGCTGCCCCGGATGGAGCAGACACTCCACGCCCGGGGCTGGCAGGTTACTGCAATACGGGTGAAGGTTCAATCAACCTGAGGCCTGACGTGTGTCAGGTGGTTGATGGATGGTGCCCCCGGCAGGAATCGAACCCGCGACCTTCGGTTTACAAAACCGCTGCTCTACCAGCTGAGCTACAAGGGCTTGAGTCGGGGATTCTATTTGATGCGCTTGAGCGCCGGACGCGGCCCGCCACCGCCCGCAGGCGGTTCGGGCGGCTTGTCTTCATCCGACTCGCGGGCCGGCGTGGCAACGGCCGGCTCGGCATGGCCTTCGGTGGTGGCCAATCGCAGGCCGCCACCCGCGGGGCGATCGGCCGGCGCGCCGTCATCCGACTCGCCGGCCGTCTCGGCCGCCGATTCGCTGGGCATCGGGAACGCCATGCCCTGCCCGTTCTCGCGCGCATAGATCGCGATGACGTGGTCCACCGGCACCGCGATCTCGCGCGCAATGCCGCCGAAACGTGCCTTGAACTCGATCATCTCGTTGCCGAGCTGCAGGGCCGTGGTGGCCTCGAAGCTGACGTTGAGCACGATCTCGTTGTTCTTCACGTACTCGGCCGGCACCTGCACGCCGCGGCCGACGAACACCGCCAGGTACGGCGTGAAGCCGTTGTCGGTGCACCAGTCGTGCAGCGCACGGATCAGGTACGGCCGGGTCGAGGAGCCGGCGTTGCCCGGTGCCGTCGGAGTGGAGGCCATGCTGGATCCGCGCCTTACTTGCGCATCACCTTCTCGGACGGCGTCAGCGCCTCGATGTAGGCCGGGCGCGAGAAGATGCGCTCGGCGTACTTCAGCAGCGGCACCGCGTTCTTCGACATGTCGATGCCGTAGTAGTCCAGGCGCCACAGCAGCGGTGCGATGGCCACGTCGAGCATCGAGAAGTCGTCGCCCAGCATGTACTTGTTCTTCAGGAAGATCGGCGCGAGCTGGGTCAGGCGGTCGCGGATCTGCGCGCGCGCCTTCTCGAGCTGCTTGTCGTTCGGCTTCAGGCCGCGCGACTCGAGCACGTTGACGTGCGCGAACAGCTCCTTCTCGAAGTTCAGCAGGAACAGCCGCACGCGCGCGCGCGCCACCGGATCGCCCGGCATCAGCTGCGGGTGCGGGAAGCGCTCGTCGATGTACTCGTTGATGATGTGCGACTCGTACAGGATGAGATCGCGCTCGACGAGGATGGGCACCTCGTTGTACGGATTCATCAGCGCGATGTCTTCGGGCTTGGCGAAGAGATCGACGTCGCGGATCTCGAAGTCCATGCCTTTTTCGAACAGGACGAAGCGGCAACGATGCGAGTAAGGGCAGGTCGTTCCGGAGTAAAGCACCATCATGGTGGTGGCTCCTTGGAGGCAGAGGTCAAAACACAAACGCAGCAGGCATGCCTTCGGGCAGCCCGCTGCGTCATCGACCCGGGCCGTCGTGCGGCCCAGGGCGCGAAATCACATCGTTATTTCACGTCTTTCCAGTAAACCGCGTTCAGGCGCCAGGCAATGACGACGAACACGGAGAGAAACAGCAGCACCCAGACGCCGACGCGAACGCGCTGGCCCTGGGCCGGCTCTCCCATCCACTGAAGATAGGCGACAAGGTCGGCCACCGCCTCGTCATAGTCATTGGCGCTCAGCTTGCCGGGCGTCAGCTGCTCGAAGCCGGCGAAGCGGTGCACCGACTTCGCCTCGTCGTGCGGGTCTTTCTCTTCGACGAACTTCGCGACGCGCTGGCCCTGCAGTTCCCACAGCGCATGCGGCATCGCCACGCTCGGAAAGGCCAGGTTGTTCCAGCCGGTTGCCTTGGTGTCGTCGCGGTAGTAGGTGCGCAGGTAGGTGTACAGGTAGTCGGCACCCGAGCCCTTGCCGATGTCGGCACGCGAACGGGCGATCACCGACAGGTCGGGCGGCAGCGCGCCGAACCAGTCCTTGGCCTGCTTCGGGTCGAGCGAGGCCTTCATCGTGTCGCCGACCTTGTCGGTCGCGAACAGCAGGTTGTCCTTGATCTGCGCCTCGGTCAGCCCGATGTCGCGCATGCGGTTGTAGCGCATGAAGGCCGCCGAGTGGCAGTTCAGGCAGTAGTTGACGAACAGCTTGGCGCCGTTCTGCAGCGCCGCGAGGTCGGACGTCTTGGCCGAGGGGAACTTGTCCCAGGCCGCGCCGCCCTCCGAAGCCTGCGCCGCACCGCCCACCAGGGCCAGGCTCGCCAGCAGCGTGAGAAGGAGTTTCTTCATGGTGTTCTCTCCGGGGCTCTCGGTGGTGTGGATCAGTGGGCGTGGAAGGTCACGCGGTCCGGCACGGGCTTGAAGGTGCCCAGCTGGCTCCACCACGGCATCAGCAGGAAGAAGCCGAAGTACAGCAGCGTGCCGACCTGCGACACGTAGTTGCCGATTTCCGACGGCGGCTGCACACCCAGGTAGCCCAGGATCAGGAAGAACACGACGAACACGCCGTACACGTACTTGTGCCAGTCGGGGCGATAGCGGATCGACTTGACCGGGCTGTGGTCCAGCCAGGGCAGGAAGAACAGGATGATGACGGCACCACCCATCACCACCACGCCCCAGAACTTGGCATCGAACACGTTCAGCAGCGCGACCGCGATGACCGCCACGATCGCCATCGCCAGCTTGGCGGCGCCGCCGAACTTGCCCTTCAGCAGGGCCGCGACGGTGGCCACGGCGATGATGCCGGACAGCACCTGCACCATCAGCGTGGTGGTCGCGCGCAGCATCGAGTAGAACGGCGTGAAGTACCAGACCGGGGCGATGTGCGCCGGCGTCTTCAGCGGATCGGCCGGGATGAAGTTGTTGTACTCGAGGAAGTAGCCGCCGAACTCGGGCGCGAAGAACACCACCGCGCTGAAGATCAGCAGGAAGCCGGCGACGCCGAAGATGTCGTGCACCGAGTAGTACGGGTGCGAGGGGATGCCGTCCAGCGGGTGGCCGTCCGGGCCGCGCTTGGCCTTGATCTCGATGCCGTCGGGGTTGTTGGAGCCCACCTCGTGCAGCGCGATCAGGTGCGCCGCCACCAGGCCGAGCAGCACCAGCGGCACCGCGATCACGTGGAAGCTGAAGAAGCGGTTCAGCGTCGCGTCGCTGACGACGTAGTCGCCGCGGATCAGCAGCGCCAGGTCGGGACCGACGAACGGCACCGCGGCGAACAGGTTCACGATGACCTGCGCGCCCCAGTACGACATCTGGCCCCACGGCAGCAGGTAGCCCATGAAGGCCTCGGCCATCAGGCACAGGAAGATCGCGCAGCCGAAGATCCACACCAGCTCGCGCGGCTTGCGGTAGCTGCCGTACATCAGCCCGCGGAACATGTGCAGGTAGACGACGATGAAGAACGCCGAGGCGCCCGTGGAGTGCATGTAGCGGATCAGCCAGCCCCAGGGCACGTCGCGCATGATGTACTCGACCGACGCGAAGGCGAGCGTCGCGTCGGGCTTGTAGTGCATCACGAGGAAGATGCCGGTCACGATCTGGATCACCAGCACCAGCATCGCGAGCGAGCCGAAGAAGTACCAGAAATTGAAGTTCTTCGGCGCGTAGTACTGCCCCCACTGCTCGTTCCACATCTTCGTGGCAGGGAAGCGGTTGTCGACCCAGGTCATGAGCTTGACGCCCACGGAGGCATTGGCGGGCGCTTGCTTGAATTCAGCCATGTCGTTGTTCTCCGGAGTGCTCGGGGCTCAGGCCTTCTTGTCTTCGCCGATCAACAGCCTGGCGTCGGACAAGTACATGTGCGGCGGCACTTCGAGGTTGTCGGGTGCGGGCTTGTTCTTGTAGACGCGGCCGGCCATGTCGAAGGTCGAGCCGTGGCAGGGGCACAGGAAGCCGCCGGTCCAGTCGTCGGGCAGCGAAGGCTGGGCACCGGCCTGGAACTTGTCGCTCGGCGAGCAGCCCAGGTGCGAGCAGATGCCCACCACCACCAGGACGTCGGGCTTGCGCGAGCGGTTCTCGTTGCGCGCGTATTCGGGCGTCAGCTCGTCGGGCTTGCGCTGCGAATTGGGGTCGGCCAGCTGCGCGTCGTTCTTCGGCAGCGTGGCGAGCTGCTCGGGGGTGCGCTTGACGATCCACACCGGCTTGCCGCGCCACTCCACCGTCTTCTTCTCGCCCGGCTTCAGGTCGCTGATGTCCACCTCGACCGCGGCCCCGGCGGCACGTGCGCGCTCGGAGGGCTGGAAGGTGCTGACGAAGGGCACGGCGGCTGCGACGCCCCCGACGGCCCCGGCACCACAGGCGACAGCCACCCAGGTCCGACGGCCTTGATCGACCTGCGGTGCGGTGCTGATCGAACTGCCTTGTTGCTTGCCACCTTGCTCGTTGCTGTCACTCATTGGGGGTCCTTGGCTGGAGACTTCTGGTCACGGGCAACCGAGAATTCTAGCGGACGTGTCAACCCCCGCTCCCGGCGCTGAGGGGCGCGCGCCACTGCGGGCGGACCCTCATTGACGAGGCTTTCGGCTTGACTTCTGGCATTGCTCGGCAATACTGCCGCGCAGCATCCAGAAGAAGAGGAGCATCACATGGGATTCGCCACCGAATTCAAGGCGTTCGCGATGAAGGGGAATGTCGTCGACCTCGCGGTCGGCGTCATCATCGGCGCGGCCTTCGGCAAGATCGTCGATTCGATCGTCAAGGACCTGATCATGCCGGTGATCGGCCGCCTGGTCGGCGGGCTCGATTTTTCGAACTACTTCTTGATGCTCGCCAATCCCCCGGTCGATTTCAAGGGCCCGATGACTTACGAGGCGCTGACAAAAGCCGGCGTCCCGCTGTTCGCGTACGGCAATTTCATCACCGTGGCGCTCAATTTCATGATCCTCGCCTTCATCATCTTCGTGATGGTCAAGCAGATCAACCGCCTCAAGCAAGAGGCGCCGGCCGCACCGGCCGCGGTGCCCGAAGACGTGCAGCTGCTGCGCGAGATCCGGGATTCGCTGAAGAAGTGAACGTTCGCGCCGCGGGGCGTGAAATGCTCCCGCCGGCCAACGTCGCCACGTCGCAACGCGGCGCGTGCCCATTCCGTTTGGGCTCATACTGCAGGTATCTCCGTCCAGACCATCCGTCCGGGCGGTTTCGCCCCGGTCCGCCCATCGGCCCTGTCCGTAGATGAATTCGATCGATCCACGTTCGCAAGCAGCGTTCGACGCCGCCATCAGCCACCTGAAGACGACCACTGCGGCCGTGGCTGATCGCGTGTCGACGCACCTGGGCACGCTGGCATCGGCGGCGATGCGCATCTACGAGCGCGACATCCTGATCACCGCCCAGCTCGACCTGCGCCGCCACATGAGCACCTTCGTGCTGGTGTTCGGCGACACGCTGAGCAAGCGCGTGACGCGCGAGCTGAGCCCGAACCGCGAGAGCGGCCGCAGCCTCGCCGAAACCGACTGGATGTCGCTCAGCATCGTCGGCGACGCCGAGATGGAAGAGCAGATGTCGTCCGACCGCATCAGCCAGGCCATCACGCATGCCTGCGAATGGGAACTGCGCGACATGGCCGCCTACACCGGCGCGCTGCTGGGCATCGGGCGGGCCGACCAGGAACGCAACCCGCTGCGCGGCGAGGTGATGGGCGCCTCGGTGTTCCGCGCCATCGAGTCGGTGTCGAACGAGCGCGAGACGCGCAAGGTGCTGGCGCGCGAGATGAGCCTCGCGCTGTCGCGCGCGATGCCCACCTGCTACGGCGACATCCTGAAGGATTTCCGCGCCCGCGGCGTGCAACCGGTCAGCCTGTCGGTGCGCGGCGTCGAAGGCCCCGGCAACGAACTGGCGCGCGACCGCGTCAACTCCGGCTACGCGACGCTGCGCGACACCGGCTCGTCCGGCAGCGGCAACCTGTATGCCCCGACCACGATGACCGGCGATTTCGACAGCGGCCAGGGCGGCCTGCCCGGTCGCGGCCAGGGCATGCCCGGAGGTTCATCCCGCGGCGGCTTCGGCGGGCCAGGCGGCGGTGGTGGTGG
>Ga0075370_10000181_pt1 | contig 21913 bp, 19 predicted proteins | sample EndMethybrTD3035_FD_71398 | JGI IMG/M metagenome (GOLD analysis project Ga0075370, IMG submission 71398) | Populus endosphere microbial communities from Tennessee, USA - Endosphere MetaG P. TD hybrid TD303-5 | ecosystem: Host-associated > Plants > Roots > Endosphere | place: USA: Tennessee... | reverse complement strand
CACGGCGCGCGCAGCCAGCGCGTGGCGGCCTTCCTGAGCCAGAACGGCTTTGCCGAGGTGGCCAACGTGGCCGGCGGCATCGACGCCTGGTCCGCACAGCACGACCCCGCCGTGCCGCGCTACTGATTCTTTCTCCCAAGGACGTTCAATGCCTTCCAGGCCCAGGCTTTTGCCTCTCTCCGCAGCGCTCGCAAGTCTTTTTGCCACCCTGCTCGCATCGCCGGCCCAAGGCCAGACACTGAACGAACTCTACGATTCCGCGCGCGGCTTCGACGCCACCTACCAAGGTGCGCGTGCCCAGTACGAGGCGACCGTGGCCCGCGCCGCGCAGGCCAAGGCCGGCATCCTGCCCGCCGTGGGACTCACGGCCGGCGTATCGCGCAACGCGCTCGACATCGACACGCTCACCGGCCCCGGCCGGGGAACGACGACGCCGCGCGACTTCACCACGCAGAATGTGGGCGTCAACGCCACGCAGCCGCTCTACCGCCCCGCCAACTGGGCCACCTACGAGCAGGGCAAGCGCCAGGCCGAGATCGCCGAGGCGGTGCTCACCGCGGCCGAGCAAGACCTGATCGTGCGTGTGAGCCAGGCGTATTTCGACGTGCTCGCGAGCCAGGACAGCCTGACGTTGGTGCGCGCGCAGAAGGTGGCCGTGGCCGAGCAGCTCGCATCGGCCAGGCGCAACTTCGAGGTCGGCACCGCCACCATCACCGACACGCGCGAGGCTCAGGCGCGCTACGACCTCGTCATTGCGCAAGAGATTGCCGCCGAGAACGACCTGCAGGTGAAGAAGGTGGTGCTCGACCAGCTGGTCGGCCGCCCAGGCAGCGTGCCGGTGCCGCTGGCGCAGCCCGTGGTGCTGCCCATGGCCACGCCGGCCAACATCGAAGCGTGGGTTGCGCAAGCCGAGGAGGTGCACCCCTCCATCCGCCAGGCGCGGCTCGGCCTGGACGTGGCGGGACTGGAGATACGCAAGGCCGAAGCGGGCCACAAGCCCACGCTCGACGCCAACCTGGGCTACAACATCACGCGCAACCCTCAGGGCACCAGCACCAGCACCGTGGGCACGCGCATCAACGCCGCTTCCGTGGGCGTGGTGTTCAACCTGCCGCTGTTTGCGGGTTTTGCCACCGAGAACCGCATCAAGGAAACGCTCGCCCTCGAAGACCAGTCGCGCAGCGTGCTCGAAGGCACCCGCCGCAGCGTGGCGCAGGCCACGCGCGCGGCCTACCTCGGCCTCGTGTCCGGCGCGGGCCAGGTGAAGGCGCTCGAAGCCGCCGAGGCCTCGAGCCAGAGCGCGCTCGATGCCAACCGGCTTGGCTACCAGGTGGGCGTGCGCATCAACATCGACGTGCTCAACTCGCAGAGCCAGCTGTTCCAGACCAAGCGCGACCTTGCGCAGGCGCGCTACAACGTGCTCTTGGGCAACCTGAAGCTGCGCCAAGCCAACGGCACGCTGACGGTGGAAGACATGAACGCGATCAACGCGACACTGGCGAAGAACGGGACTGCGCCTGCTCCGGCGCCTTCTTCCTCATCGCCATCGACGGCAATGCCGGTGGCCCCGCCGAGCATTCCCGTGGTGCCGCCGGTGGCCGTACCGCCGTTCAACCCGCCGCCGCCGACGATGCCTTCGGCGCCGCCGCCGCCGGTCATCCTCAATCCGCCAACACGATAAGGATTCGGCGCCGCGCTACTCCAGCGTGGGCTCGGCTCTCGACTCGTCGAGCGGCGCGGCTTCGGTCACCACCGGGTCCGCGGCCTGCGCAATGGCCAGCACCGCGGCCGCCGTGCGCTCGGCCGCACCGCGGTTCGATGACGAGAAGGCCAACGCGGCCTCCGCCATGGCGGCGCGGCGCTCGGGGTTTTCGACCAGCTTGAGCGCCGCGGTCACGGCCTGCTCCATGTTCTCGACCCGCAACGACGCCCCAGCCGCGAGCGACAGCTGCGCCGCCTCGGCAAAGTTGAAGGTCGATGGGCCCATGACCACCGGGCAACCGCATGCGGCGGGCTCGATGAGGTTCTGTCCGCCCAGCGGCTCGAAGCTTCCGCCCAGCAGCGCGACGTCGGCCAGGCCGTAATAAAGCGCCATTTCGCCGAGCGAATCGCCGAGCCAGATTTCGGCGTCGGCCGGTTGGCCTGCGGCGCTTCGGCGTGCCACCGCAAAGCCCTGGGATTCGATCAGCGCGGCCACTTCATCGAAGCGCTGGGGATGGCGCGGCACGATCATCCATTGCACATCGTGCACGCGCTTGGCAATCGAGCGCACTGCACCCTGCTCGGGCGGCACGGGCGCCGTGGCGCCAAAGCGCTTGAGCACGTCGAGCAGCATGCGCTCCTCGCCGTCGCGCGAACTCGCGAGCACCACCATCGGCTTGGGCAGGCGCTCGCGCAGCGCCACGGCCGCGGTGAGCTGGCGCGCATCGGGCGAGGCGTCGAACTTCAGATTGCCGTAGACGCCCGCCACCTTGGCACCGAGCGACACCAGCCGGTGCGCATCGGCTTCGGTCTGCGCCCACACGGCGGCCAGTGCCGAGTACGCGGGCCGCGCGAGCCAGCCCAGGCGCTCGGCCGCGGCCAGCGATTTTTCGTTGAGCCGCGCATTCGCCAGCACCAGAGGAATGCGGCGCTCCGCGCAGGCGGCAGCCATCTCGGGCCAGACTTCGGTTTCCATCAGCACGCCAATGCGCGGCTGGAAGCGGTCGAGAAAGCGCGCCACCGCACCCGGCGTGTCCCACGGCTGCCAGACCTGCGTGTCGCCCGGCTCGAGCAGCTTGGCGCCCTCTTCGCGGCCGGTGGCCGTGCCGTGCGTGAGGAGGATCGGTATGCCCGGATATTGCCTGCGCAATTCCGCAATCAGGATGGCGGCCGCGCGCGTCTCGCCGAGAGAGACCGCGTGCACCCAGCACTGGCCTTCGCCCGTGATCGCGGCGTCGTAATAGCCGAAGCGCTCCTCGACGGCTACCGCATAGCCGGGCTCGGCGACCGCGCGGCGCCGCAGCTTGCGGCGAACCAGCGGTTGCACGGCGGTGGTGAAGGCGCCGTAGAGGCGCAGCAGCAGCGAACGCACGGGGCTCAGTGCGACGCTTCGGCCAGCGTCGCGTCGGCTTTGACGGTTCGAAGGAGCGCGAGCATCTCGGCTTCGATGCGCTTCAGCGCCGCATCGGTCTGGCCCTCGAAGCGCAGCACCAGCACCGGCGTGGTGTTGGAAGCGCGGATGAGGCCGAAGCCGTCCGGCCAGTCGACGCGCAGGCCGTCGATGGTCGAGACCACGGCGGGTGCCGCGAAGCTCGCTTTGGCGACGAGTTGGTCGACCACCGCGTGCGGTTCGCCTTCGGCGCACTTCACGTTGAGTTCGGGCGTAGAGAAGCTCGTGGGCAGCGCGTTCAGCGTGTCGCTCGCGTTCGGCGTCTTGCTCAGGATCTCGAGCAGGCGGCAGCCGGCGTAGGTGCCGTCGTCGAAACCGAACCAGCGCTCCTTGAAGAAGATGTGGCCGCTCATCTCGCCGCCGAGCGGCGAATCGATTTCCTTCATCTTGGCCTTGATGAGCGAATGGCCGGTCTTGAAGATCATCGGCTTCCCGCCCGCGGCCGTGATGGCCGGCGCCAGGCGCTGCGAGCACTTCACGTCATAGACGATGGTGCCGCCCGGCACGCGCGAGAGCACGTCCTGCGCAAAGAGCTGCATCTGGCGGTCGGGAAAGATGTTCTGGCCGTCCTTGGTCACGATGCCCAGGCGGTCGCCGTCGCCGTCGAAAGCCAAGCCCAGTTCGGCGTCGCCCGTGGCCAGCGCGGCCATCAGGTCCTTGAGGTTCTCGGGCTTGCTGGGGTCGGGATGATGGTTGGGAAAGTCGCCATCCACTTCGCTGAACAGCTCGGTCACTTCGCAGCCGATGGCGCGAAAAATGGCGGGTGCCGTGGCGCCCGCGATGCCGTTGCCCGAATCGACCACGATCTTCAGCGGGCGCGCCAACTTGATGTCGCCTACGATGCGCTGGGTGTAGGCATCGGTCACGTCGACCTTGCGCACGCTGCCGGCGGGTGCAAGCCTTGCGCTGCCCTCTTCCATCACCTTGCGCAGGCCCTGGATCTCGTCGCCGTAGATGGCGCGCCCCGCCAGCACCATCTTGAAGCCGTTGTAGTCCTTCGGGTTGTGGCTGCCCGTGACCTGGATGCCGCTCGTGCACAGCGTGTGGGCCGCAAAGTAGAGCATGGGGGTAGTGACCGCGCCCACGTCGATCACTTCGATGCCGGTGGCCACCAGGCCTTCGATCAACGCCTCTGCGAGCGCAGGGCCGGACAGGCGGCCGTCGCGGCCCACGGCCACGGTCTTTTCACCGGCCGCGCGCGCAGCACTGCCAAATGCCCGGCCGAGCGCTTGGGCGACCTCCGCATCGAGCGTGACGGGCACCACGCCCCGGATGTCATAGGCCTTGAAAATCGATGCGCTGAGTTGCATGAAGTGGCATTCCCTGTAGTTCTAAAGACTGGGCCATTGTAGGCAAGCGTTCCGGTGGCCACATGTCCGAAAACGGCCAGTTGAAACGACTCGAAACCTTATCATTTGCCCATGCCTGATCTGCACGCCTCCACCGAAGCGCTCGAGAGCGACGCCTGCTACCTGGCGATGAAGACGCACGACGCACGCTTCGACGGCTCGTTCTTCACCGCGGTGACCTCCACCGGCATCTATTGCCGGCCGGTCTGCCGCGTAAAGCTGCCGCGGCGCGAGAACTGTCGCTTCTTCCGCCACGCGGCGCAGGCCGAGGCCGAAGGCTTTCGTCCTTGCCTGAGATGCCGGCCCGAACTCGCGCCGCGTGCCGCCAGCTGGTCGACCGAGGACGCCTCGCGCATCCTCGCGTTGCAGGCTGCGCGGCTCATCGACGAACCCGATGCCTGGGCCGAAGAAGGACCGGGTGCAGCGCAGATCGCGGCCCGGCTCGGCGTGAGCGACCGTCATCTGCGGCGCATTTTCGAGGCGCAGTTCGGCGTGTCCCCGCTGCAGTATCTGCAGACGCGGCGCCTGCTTGCGGCCAAGCAGCTGATTGCCGACACGCGCCTGCCCATGACGCAGGTCGCGCTGGCCAGCGGCTTTGCGAGCGTACGGCGATTCAACGCGGCCTTCGTGGAGCACTACGGACTCAACCCGAGTGCACTGCGGCGCGCCGGCGGCGCCGAGGGCAGCGAGAGCAAGGCCATCGAGGTGCGGCTGGGCTTTCGCCCGCCCTACGACGCCGACGCGATGCTCGGCTTCTTTGCGCGCCGTGCGCTGCGCGGCGTGGAGGTGGCAAGCACGGCCGACGGTAAAGCGCCCGCCAAGGGCAGCACACCGACGTATGTCCGCCTGGCCCGGACGCTGCGCGTGCAGCAAGGCGGGCAAACGCATGCCGGGTGGCTGCAACTTAGCTTCGACATGGAGCGTGAACAGATGCTGCTCTCGGTGAGCGATTCGCTCGCCGCGGTGCTGCCGATCGTCATCAGCCGCGCGCGCGCCATGCTCGATCTCGATGCCGAGCCGATGGCCATCAACGCCGCGCTGCACGAGGCCTTTCCTCACGGCGACGGACTGCGCGTGCCGGGAACGGTCGACGGCTTCGAGCTGGCGGTGCGCGCCGTGCTGGGCCAGCAGATCACGGTGGCCGCGGCGCGCACGCTGGGCTCGCGGCTGGTCGAGGCATTCGGTGAGCCCATCGCCACGCCCATCGACGGCCTGGACCGCCTGTTCCCCGCGCCCGCCGCACTCGCCGCGGCAAGCGGCGATGCACTCGGGCAGCTCGGCATCGTGCGGCAGCGTCAGGGCGCATTGCAGGCGATCGCCCGGGAGGTCGCCGCCGGCAAGTTGGCATTGCATGCGGGTGCCGACGTGCCATCGACCATCGCCGCGCTGCAGGAGCTCCCCGGCATTGGCGCCTGGACGGCGCAGTACATCGCGATGCGCGCACTGCGCTGGCCCGATGCGTTTCCCGCGGGCGACGTCGCGCTACAGAAGGCCTTGGGCGTGAGCACGGCGCGGGCGGCGGGCGAGGCATCGCAGGCTTGGCGGCCCTGGCGCAGCTATGCGGTGCTGCGCGCCTGGCATGCGCCGTCGCAGGCCGCGGCCGCGGCCGCGGAGCCATCTTCCAACAACCTTGCAACGGCAGGCGCCACAGCCTGAAATGCCATGAAGTTCAAGAGCAAAGTCATCTACACATCGCACATCGACACGCCGCTCGGCGGCATCACCATGGCGGCCACCGACGAAGGCCTGGCAGGCGTCTGGTTCGACCAGCAGCGCCATTGGCCCGATACCACTGGCTGGCAGACCCGGGAGGATCATCCTGCGCTGGTCGAGGCCGGTGCGCAGCTGCGCGACTACTTCGCCGGCAAGCGCGACACCTTCGACGTGAAGCTCGACCTTTCGCACGGCACCGCTTTCCAGCAGAGCGTGTGGAAGGCGCTGCTCGCCATCCCGGCGGGCAAGACCATGACCTATGGCGCATTGAGCGCGAACGTCGGCAACCCGGCCGCGGTGCGCGCGGTGGGTGCGGCCGTGGGGCGCAACCCGATCAGCGTGATCGTGCCGTGCCACCGCGTGCTGGGTGCCGATGGGTCGCTGACCGGTTACGCTGGCGGGCTTCATCGCAAGACTGCGCTTCTGGAGCTGGAATCGAAGTAGAGGCTGCCCGAGCCGATGCGCACCACCGAAAACGTATGAGCACGACAACGAAAGACAACATTCCCGCCACCACGCCCGCCCAGAAGCCCAAGGCCTGGCTCCTCGACCTCGTGCTGCTGGGCGCGCTCTGGGGCGCGTCCTTTCTTTTCATGCGCATCGGCGCAGCCGAGTTCGGCGCCCTGCCGGCGGCCGCGGTGCGCGTGGCCGTGGCCACGGTGTTCCTGCTGCCGCTCTTGTTCCTGCGCGGCCACGGTGCGGCGCTGGGGCAGCACTGGAAGGCGTCGATGGCGATCGGCGTGCTGAACTCGGGCGTTCCGTTCGCGCTCTTCTGCTTTGCGCTGCTGACCATCAACAGCGGCCTGGCGGCGGTGCTCAATGCCACGGTGCCCATGTTCGGCGCCCTGGTGGCCTGGGCCTGGTTCCGCGACCGGCCGGACGGCTCGCGCATTGTCGGCCTCGTCATCGGCTTTGCGGGTGTGGCCATGCTGGCGAGCCGCAGCGCGGGCCTGCACGCCGATGCGAACGGCAACGCTGCGTTGTGGGCCGTCCTGGCCTGCCTCGGCGCCTGCGCGAGCTACGGCGTGGCGGCCAGCGCCACGCGGCGCTACCTGGGCGGCGTGCCCGCATTGGCAACGGCCACCGGCAGCCAGATCGGCGCCACGCTGTTCCTCGCGCTGCCCGCGCTGTGGTTCTGGCCCACGCAGATGCCGAGCCTGCGCGCATGGCTCGCCCTGCTGGCGCTGGGCGTGGCATGCACGGGCCTTGCGTACATCCTGTTCTTCCGGCTCATCGCCAATGCGGGGCCGGCGCGCGCGCTCACCGTGACCTTCCTGGTGCCGGTGTTCGCGGTGTTCTACGGCGCGGTGTTTCTCGGCGAGAACATCACGCAATGGATGCTGATCTGCGCTGCGGTCATCGTGTGCGGCGTGGCGCTGTCCACCGGCCTCGTGAAGCTCTGGCCCCGCGCGGGCTCGCCGGCCGCTACATCGCCGCCGCGACCACGTTGACGGACAGCGCCAGCACCAGCATGTTGAAGGCGAAGGCCAGCACGCTGTGCACCAGCGTGATGCGGCGCATCTCCCGAGACGTGGCCTGCACGTCGGACACCTGCGTGGTCATGCCGACCACGTAGGCGTAGTAGAGAAAGTCGAAATAGTCCGGCTCCTCCTTGCCCGGAAAATCGAGCCCGCCGTCGGGCGAGCCGTCGCGCTGGTCGATGTAGTAGCGGTGCGCGTAGTGGAAGGCGTAGATCGTGTGCATCATGAGCCACGAGCCCACCAGCGCCACCAGCCCAAGCGCGATGTGCCCCCCGCGCGCCGGTCCGCTCATGAGCTTGACCTGCTGCAGCAGCATGGCAATGGCCACCACGCTCGCACCTATGGCCAGCAGCATGGAGACCAGGATCACCACGTTCGGCTGGTCCAGCGACTGCGCACGCTTGCGTGTCTGCGTTGCGTCGAAAGTATCTGCCAGCCACCACGTGAGCAAGAGGAACACCGCGCAGTTGGTGCACCAGCCTGCCAGTCCGCGCGCCATGCCATCGAGCGGCCAAGCGATGGCCGCGACGACGAGGCCCGCCGTGCCGGCATAGAGAAGACGCTGCGGACCCGTGGTCGCGGAGAGATGTTTGCGCATCTTCAAAGCTTAGCTTGAATACTTTTTCAGGCGCGCAAACGCGCGCATCGCCATCGTCCTACACGTACAGCGGGAATCGGCGCATGGGCGTTTTGCAAGCGCGCTATTAACTTGTCGGTCATTCAAAGGGAGCCGCTGCCCGGAAGCCCGTGCGCATGAAATTGCGTGCCGAGCCCCGAGGCATTTTTTTTGCCTTCGAAGGACCTTTCATGCTGCTGCCTCGCTCCCGCCCGTTCGCCAACACCTCGAGTTTGACGACCCTGGGCACCCTGGCCGGTGCCGGATTGCTCTTTGCGCACGCCGCTGCCTGGGCCGAACCCTCACCCGCGCTGGACCGCTTCAGCTTCTCGGTGGGGGCCTTCAGTGCCGATCCCAAATTCAGCGCGTCGGTCAGCTCGCCCTATGGTGCGCTGCGCACGCGCGACCTGGAGCCCGGCCGCGTGACAATGCCGCGCGTGACGGCCGACCTGCTGATCGGCGACAGCCACGGCCTCTCCTTCGACTACTACCGCTACAAGCGCGACTACTTCGGCCAGGCCGCGGGCACCGAATCCTTCGGCGGCTTCGGCACGGTGAATGCCATCGGCAACGCGAACCTCGACGTAAAGCTCGACTTCGCGAAGCTCGCGTACAAATGGTGGCTCGGTTCGGGCAACACGGTGTTCGGCCTGGGTGCGGGCGCCGCCTACTACCGCGTCGAGGTGGGGGCCAATGCCAATGTCGCGGTGAACGGACGCATCGGCTCGCTGAACGAGGCATCGAGCGACGACGCCATCGCACCGCTGCTCGAACTGGGCGTGCGGCATGCCATCAGTCCGGACCTGCGCCTTTTTGCCGACGTGTCCGGCGTGCGCAAGGGCGGCGGCCGTTTCCACGGCAGCATCTACAACGCGTCTGCAGGCGTGGAATGGTTCCCGGTGAAGAATGTGGGTGTGGTGCTCGCCTACGGCGCCACCAACATCGACCTCGCGCGCGAGGGCAGCACCACGGAAACCCGCGTCAAGGTCAAGCTGCACGGCCCTTCGGCCTTCCTCAAGGCACGGTTCTGAGCGCTCGCCGGCACCTCGCGGTTTGTATGCACCGGGAGTGGTCCGCGCAGGTATAGGTGCTTGCGATCATCAGCGGCCGGGCTTGCGGCCCCTATGATCTTTCGATGGACCTCCGCCTCACCACCCTTCGCGCCGCTACCGGCGCCACCCCGCAAGCGCGCCGCACGCGCAAACCATCGCTGCGTGCCGCGGCGCAAGCGGCCGCCGCACTCCTCCTGGCGGCGGGTCTGCCTGCCCACGCGCTGGTCATCGGCGTAACGGAAGGCGTGAGCTACCAGGTCACCGAAAGCCAGATCGCGCCCCGCTTCGAGCCCATTGCAGAGGTCCTGAGCAAGGCGCTGAAGCAGCCGGTGACCATCAAGGTGTTGATTTCATACAACGGCGCACGCGAAGCCCTGAAGGAACAGCAGGTCGACATCGCCTTCATCCACCCGGCCCACGTGGCCATGGAAGCCGTCAAGAGCGGCCGCTACCAGGCCCTGGCGTGGACCAGCGGCTTCACCGCGTACAAGGTGTCGCTGCTGTGCAAGGAGCCGCAGCCCATTGCCGACTGGAAGGGCATTGCGGGCAAGGGCCTGGTGATGCCCGATGCGGATTCGATTACCTCGGTGATCACGCGCGCCATGCTGCGCGAGCACGGCCTGCAGCCCGCGGCGCTCAAGCTCACCAACACGCGCTACCAGGACGCGGTTCCCTTCTACGTACAGAACGGCTTTGCAGCCTACGGTGCCACCGCGGCATCGGGCGTGGTCAAGACCTGGAAGGACGGCGGCGGCAACGTATGCGCGGAGTCCCGCCCGGTCCCCATCAAGCAATGGGTGGCATCGCGCAAGCTCGATGCTGCCACGGCCACTGCCGCGCGCGAAGCCCTGCTGGGGCTGGCACAAAGCGACGCCGGCAAGCGCGCGCTCGCCACATCGACCTACACTGGCTTCGTCGCACCCTCCGCCGACGTCGAGACCGCCCTGATGACCTGGCTCGGCATCTGAAAAAACCCGGCGGGCGCGGCGTCCCAACTCCGCTTTTCTTGAACCGCCCATGACCGACCTGTCCAGCTTCCCCGTCACCCAGAAATGGCCCGCACTCCACCCTGACCGGCTGCAGCTCTATTCGCTGCCCACGCCCAATGGGGTGAAGGTGTCGATCATGCTGGAGGAAACCGGCCTGCCTTACGAGCCGCACCTGGTGAGCTTCGAGACCCACGACCAGATGTCGCCGGAGTTCCTGTCGCTCAGCCCCAACAACAAGATTCCCGCCATCCTCGATCCCGACGGACCCGGCGGCAAGCCGCTCGCGCTTTTCGAATCCGGCGCCATTCTTCTGTACCTGGCCAACAAGACCGGCAAGCTCATTCCGCAAGACGCCGCCGGCCGCTACGAAACCATCCAGTGGCTGATGTTCCAGATGGGCGGCATCGGCCCCATGTTCGGCCAGCTCGGCTTCTTCAACAAGTTTGCCGGCAAGGACTACGAAGACAAGCGCCCGCGCGACCGCTACGTGGCCGAGGCGAAGCGGCTGCTGGGCGTGCTCGACAAGCGGCTCGAAGGCCGCGACTGGGTGATGGGCGACAGCTACACCATCGCGGACATCGCCATCTTTCCGTGGGTGCGCAACCTGATCGGCTTCTATGAAGCGAGCGAGCTCGTGGGCTTCAGTGAATTCAGGAACGTGGCGCGCACGCTCGAAGCCTTCGTGGCGCGGCCAGCCGTCGCGCGCGGCCTCAGCGTCCCCAAGCGGGGCTGATCCTGGGGCCCTGCTTCTTCGGCCGGGGCGCTTATGCCGCGCGGCCGAAAACAGAACTATTCATTTTCCCGACGGGTGTCTTTTTCAAGGCACGCGCTGGTGCTTCCCGAGCCTTTCCCGCCGCGTTCAGCTCCGGTTAAGGTTACACTTCAATAAGAATAATTCTTATTCAACGTCCGAACGACGGTGCAAATCGCGCCGGTGGCCGGCCGGGAACACCACTGCGACAACTTGCGAGAAGGCGATCGGATGCGCGACCTCGTCCAGGAACTTGTGGCTCACTATGCGGACCTGCGCCGCCAGCTGACGCGCGACCTTCGGGACCCCCACTATGCGGCGGACATCGCGCAATCGAGCTTCGAGCGGGTGTACGCGCACGCGCTCAAGTTGAACAGCGAAATCCGCATCGACGCAGAGCCTGGCGGCATGCCGGGCACTGCAGGCATCGAATCGCCCCGCGCCCTGCTGTTTCGCGTGGCGCGCAATCTCTGCGTGGACGATGCCCGCCGGCGCAAGGTGGCGCAGGACTGGGCCGGCACGCATTTCAGCGTCGGCGTGCGGCAGACGGTGCCGTCGTGCGAATTCATCGCGTCGCAGCAACAGGTGCTGGCGCGCGTGGTCGAAACGCTGGAAACACTGCCGCCGCGGCGGCGCGAAGTGTTCCTGCTGTTCCGGGCCTACGGACACACGCGCGCCGAGATCGCGCAGCAACTCAACATCACCGAGATGGCGGTGGCCAAGCATCTGCTGCGCGCGGCCATCGACTGCTCGCGCGTGTTCGCGCGGCTGCGCTCGGAACTGGTCGAACAGACGAGCGTCTCGAACCGTGCGGGCTTCGACGCAAAGCTGGCCGAAGACTTTGCCTGAACGCCGCATGCCGCCCGGGGCGCCGGACGAAAAGCTCATCGAACATGCGCTCGCGCTGATCGTCGAAAGCGAAAGCGCGCCGCACGAAGCCGCGGCCGCCGCACGGCTCGCCCTCGCTCGTTGGCGCGGCAGGTCGGCGACTCACGCGGCTGCCGCCCAGGAAGCGCGGCGCCGTTGGGACGCCCTTGGCGGCATCGCGGCCGAGTTGCGCAACGCGCAAAAATAGCGCGGTTCACTGCAAGCGGTTTTCTTCGTGCCGCGCCTCCTCCAGTGCGGGCTTCATCAGCGCGGCGCCGGTTAGTGCCCACAGGGTCAGCACGTCGTCCAGCGCGCCGATGTTGCGGGGATCGACGCCAAGCCAACGCACGAGTTGCTCCGCGCGCTCCGGCGAGGGCTCGTCATGCAGCGTGCAGAAAAGCGTCCATGCCATGTTGAAGGCCGGGCCGTCGGGCGGCCGCGTCTTGCAGGTTTTGTCTTTCATCGCCCACCTTCACGCGGCGAGGCTTTCGCGCGATTCGCGCATCCTGTCTTCCGCGACCTTGCCCCCGCGCATCGTGATGACGCGATCGGCCAGGTGAAAGTAGCGGTCGTCGTGCGAGATCACCACCAGCAGGTGGCCCTTGGCACGCAGCTCGGGCAAGAGCTCGGTATAGAAGAGATGGCGAAAAGTCGGGTCCTGGTCGGCCGCCCATTCGTCGAACACCAGCACGGGCCGGCCTTCGAGGTACGCGTGCACCAGCGCCAGCCGCTTGCGCTGGCCGGTTGAAAGGTCGGTCGTGCTGAACGCACCGTTCTTCAGGCTCACCTTGTGGGCGATCTCCAGCCGTTCCAGATAGGGCAGCGCCGTTTCGGGCAGCACCTCCATGCCGGCGCCGCCCTCACTTTCCTCACCGGCCACGAGGTCTTCGAACAAGTAGAAGTCCGAGAACACCGTGGTGAAGAGCTGGCGATAGTCATCGCGGCCCTCCGGCTTCACGGCCGAGCCGTCGATCAGCACCTCGCCGGCTTGCGGTGCGTAGAGCCCCAGCAGCAGCTTGACGAGCGTGGTCTTGCCGGAGCCGTTGTCCCCCACCACGAACACCATCTCGCCGCGCCGCAGCGTCAGGTCAATCGGCCCGAGCGTGAAGGCCTCGCCACCCTCCGGTGCATCGAAGGCATAGCGCACGCCGCGCATGCCAATCTCGTTCTTCAGGATCACGCCGTTGGAGGCGCGTTCCAGGTGCAGATGCGGTTCCGGCGTGGCAAAGCGTGCCGACAGGTCACCGATGCGCTCGAACGCCACCTTGGCGCGGCCCACGCCGGGCAAGGTGAGCGCGATCTGGTCCAGCGGTCCCTTGAGGAACAGCAGCACCAGCACGAAGCCGCTGACCACGGCGGGCTCGGTGGTGCGGAACGCGGCCCATCCCAGGATCAGCGCAATCAACAGAAAGAACAGCGCCGAGCCGAAGGCGGTCGCAATCACATAAGTGTTGATCGCGCGCCCGTTGACCACGCGGATGGTGTCGACGATGCGCTCGATCTGCCCAGCGAACATGCGCGTGCGGCGCGTGCGATGCATGCGAAGTTCCTTCGCGCCTTCGCTGATGGCGCGGTAGGCCTTGTGCAGCTGGTCTTCCTGTTCGCGCGCTTTCCAGAAACCGGCCTCGCCGCGGATCTGTGCCATGAGCTGCACGGTGATGCCGATCGCAAGTGCCACCAGCATCAGGCCGAATAGCGGCAGCGAAAGAAACGCAAGATAGCCCAGGCAGCCCAGCGCCACGGCCAGTGCGATTAGTGTGCCGGAGAGCGCAAACGCCACGTCGCTGATCATGTCCACGTCCTGCGACAGCACCGGCATCAGGCGGTGCGTGCGATAGCGCTCCAGCGCATCGATGGGAGCCGAGAGAATCTTCTGTGCCAGGCTCTTGCGCACCTGGGCCACCAGGCGCTGGCCGACAAAGTTGGTCGACACGTCGGACGCCATGCGCCCGAACAGCGCCACGCCGCACAGGCCGATGAAGGTCAGCAGCAGCCCGCCTGCAAGTCCACCCGGCTGGTTGAGCACGCGGTTAATGGTGCCGAGCAACGCGACCGTGGCGGCACCAGCGCCGACGCCCGTGACGGCGGAGAGCAGGATCCACGGAAGAAAAGGTTTCAGCAGGCGCCCGATCTCGGCGCTGTTGCCTGTGGCGGTGGTAGTTGTCATGCAAAGGCTCTTTCCGCCCCGGGGGCGACAGCGATGGCTTCGTGCCACCTACTGGCTAGACGGCTGAGCCGGGGCAATGTTCAGCGCGGCATCCGATGGATGAACAGCCGCCGCGAGAATCCGTCTTGAAGGGATGACCCCGCCAAACACCAACCCATGATCCCGCTGCTGGAGCCGCTGTTCCAGGGCGAGCTGGTCGTGCATGGCGAGAAGCTGCAGTGCGCGGACACCGTGCCCGCCGATGCGGTGCGCGTGGCGGAACTCGCACGTTCGCCCGCGCTGCTCGCCGACGTGCTGCAACGCGATGCGCGCTATCGAGGCGTCAGCGGCGCCGATTGGCGACCGGTCGCATCCGCATGGAGCCTCGAATACATCGCGATGCTGCTGCCACCGGTGATGGCCGCGGCCAGCATGCTGCGACACGTGTTCCCCATCGCGGCGGAACACACCTGGGTGCGGCTGGATGCGCACGGCGGTCCGCTCGGTTTTCACATTCGCCAAATGGGCCAGCCGCAGCATGGAGCCGATGCCGCAGAGCGCTATGAACAGCTGCTCTGGAAACACCTTGCTCCGCTCTTCGCCGCTGTGAGCGGCCTCACAAGGCTCGCGCCCAAGATCCTCTGGAGCAACACCGTGCGGCTCATGGAACCGGTGTTCGACATGGCGTTGGCTGCGACCGGCGGCGCGCAGTCGATTGCAGAGGACCGGCGGATTCTGCTGCACACCGCGACATGGCCGCGAGATCTTCGCGCCAACCCGCTCCATGGCCGCCAGCGCAACGCGGCGGTGAAGCTGCACCGCGAGTGCTGCCTCAACTACCTGCTGCCGCACGAGCACCACTGCAACGCCTGCCCGCTGGCGCCGGAGCACCGCGGCTTCGCGTGAACAGATTGCGGGCCATTCCGTCTTCCATCTATCCATTCATTCCACACCCATGTCCAAGGCCAAGCTCGTCTACATCCTGTCTTTGAGAAACGCCGCGGCTGACAATGCCGGCCAGCACATTGCGTACAAGGGCGGGCAGCGCTACATGGCGTCCCCGCTCGAGTACCTGGCCCGGGCGCTCGACGAAACCCCGCTGGGCGACGCCTATTCGCTGGAAGGCATCGTGATCGACGACGACCCGCGCTCGCCGCGTGACCAAGCCGCGCTGCACGACTACGGCTTCTCGTGCCAGCCTTGCAAGAAATGGATCTTTCCGAGCGGGCTCAAGACGCAGGGCAAGACGCTCACCGATATCTTCCATTCGGTGCCTTCCGAATACCGGCGCCTGCCGCTCGATGCGGCTGATCGCGTGGCGGGCAAGAGCCGCTTCGAGCGCACACTGCTCGACAAGCTCTTGACGCTGCAAGCCGACATCGTCGTGCTCGACGGACTGCTCGTGATCCTCGACGAGCTGGTGCGGCCCGGTGCGCCTTTCCACCGCAAGATCGTCAACATCCATCCGGGCATCACCCGCATCGAGTCGCCCTACGAACGCCGCGGCGCCTACGCCACGCTCGATGCGCTGCACGGCGCACAGGGCCGCAAGATCGTGAACTGGCAAACGATGGAAAGCGCGGCCGTTGCGCCGCTCTACAAGACCGGCGCCTCGCTGCACTACGTGGACAACGGCATCGACTCCGGCGAGGTGATCCACGATGCGCTGCGCACCGACATTGATCCAGCGGACACGATCCTCGAGCTGCGCTGGAACAACTTCAACCACAGTCTCTTCCCCGCCCTGCACGAGGGCCTGGCCCTGCTTGCAGGGCAACGGCAGCCGCTCACCGAAAGCATCGCATGACATCCGCTCTCCATGTTTCATACGCGGACGGCATGCCGCACGCGATCACGCGCGAAGGCAATGGCCTGCTCGGCGTGCGCAATACGCACGACGGCTCACGCTCGCTTTGGAAGACTAGCCAGGGCGCCACGCTCGAGTGGGTGGACGGCAGCGATGCCTCCACGGCCCATCTGCTCGCGGCGCTCGAAGGCGCGTTCGAATGCCAGCCGGCGGACAAGAGCTTCACCGTGGCCCCGGGCCATCCGGCCGCAGCACTGGTGCAGGCCGGCGTGCTGCTCCAAGCCGAAGGTGGCCGGGCCCTCGCCTGCCGCGACATGCTGTGGCAGCAGCCCTCGCTGTGGCTGCCCACCGTGCACACACCCATCGCGCTTCAATACGCATTGAGCAGCGGCAAGCGCCACCCCGTGCGCCCGCCCAAGCCGCGCGGCGTGCTCTACCAGCGCTTCATACCCTGGCTCGGCAAGACCTTCTCGTTTCGAAGCTTCGACTTCGAGGCCGACCTCGCGATGTTCAACCGCTGGATGAACGACCCCGACGTGGCCGTGATCTGGGAGGAGGAAGGCGACCTCGACAAGCACCGCCAGTACCTTTCGGCCATCGACCGCGACCCGCACATGTATTCGATGATCGCGTGCCTCGACGACGAGCCCTTCGGCTACTTCGAGGTGTACTGGGCCAAGGAAAGCCGCATCGCGCCCTTCTACGACGTGGATGACTACGACCGCGGCTGGCATGTGCTGATCGGCGAACCGGCGTTCCGCGGCAAGGCCTTTGCCACCGCGTGGCTCACCTCGATCTCTCACTACATCTTCCTGTGCGACCCGCGCACACAGCGTGCCGTGGGCGAGCCGCGCATCGACCACCTGCAGCAGATCCGCAATCTCGACAAGTCCGGCTACGCGAAGGTGAAGGAGTTCGACCTGCCGCACAAGCGCGCGCTGCTCGTGGTGATGCTGCGCGAACGCTATTTCACCGACGCGCTGTGGCTGCCCCGCAGCGACGGCGCCGCCACGCCCGCCCAACACTCTCTCGCAAAGGAAAACCGCCATGGTGATTCATGACCTCATCGGCATCGGCTTCGGCCCTTCGAACATCGCACTGGCCATTGCGCTGGAGGAGAAGCGCCGCGACGGCCGCCGGCTCGATGCCCTGTTCATCGAGAAGCAGGCCGGCTTCGCCTGGCACAAGGACATGATGCTGGACCAGGCGCACATGCAGATATCGTTCATGAAGGACCTGGCGACGCTGCGCAACCCGACCAGCCGCTTCACCTTCATCAACTACCTGCACGAGAAGAGGCGCCTGCAGGACTTCATAAACCTGAAGACCTTCTTCCCGAGCCGCCACGAATTCAACGACTACCTGTGCTGGGCCGCGGCACAGTTCGAGGATGCCTGCGTCTACGGAGAGGAAGTCTTCGAGGTGCTGCCCGAAAAGGAAACACACGGCGGCGAGGTTTCACTGCTGCGCGTGCGCTCGCGCGATGATGCCGGCCAGTTGACCGAGCGGCTCGCGCGCAATCTGGTCGTCGGAATCGGCGGCATGCCCAACATTCCGGAGGGCTTCGGACCGCTCAGGGACGACCCGCGCGTGTTTCATTCGAGCAGCTACCTGCGCGGCATCGCGCGCCTGCCGGAGGCCGCAAGGATCGCCATCGTCGGCGCCGGCCAGAGCGCGGCCGAGATCTTCATGGACTTGCAGGGCCGCCCCCACGCACCGCAGGTCGACCTGATCATGCGAGCCCGCTCAATCCGTCCTTCGGACGACAGCCCCTTCGTCAACGAGGTGTTCAACGTGGAGTTCACCGATTACATCTACAGCCAGCCCGAGGACGCGCGCGCCGCGCTGATCGAAGAGTTCGGCCACACCAACTACGCGGTGGCCGACCTCGACCTGATCCAGCAGATCTTCAAGATGTTCTATGAGCAGAAGGTGCGCGGCGAGAACCGCATGCGCTTCCTGCGCCGGCACGACGTCCATGGCGCGCTTGCCACTGCCGAAGGCATCCACCTCACGCTGACGGACCGGGACACCGGCCGCGAAAGCACGGCGCGCTACGACGCCGTGGTGCTGGCCACCGGCTACGCGCGCGAACAGCACAGGGCGCTGCTGACGCTGCTCGCCCCGTACCTGGGAGATTTCTCGGTCGACCGCCATTACCGCGTCGGCAGCACGCAGGACTTCCATCCGGCCATCTTCCTGCAGGGCGCCTGCGAGTCCTCGCATGGGCTGAGCGACACGCTGCTGTCGGTCACCTCGGTGCGCACGGGGGAGATCGGCAACGCGCTGCTCAAGACGATTACGGCCGGCACGCCGACGGCCGCCAATGCCGCAAACAGCGTCCTCCGTGAGCGCCAGCCGGTCCGGGCTTAGGCGAGACCTGCCCCCAGGCAGGGGTAGGCAAAAAGAAAGGAGACAGGCCGCTGTCTCCTTTTTTTTAAGCCAAACGTCTCATGTATGGAAGCACCAAGGCGCCGGAATCGGCCGCCTTGGGCGCCGAAACGTGAACACGTCGTATTCAAGCACCCTGGAGTCATCAACCTTATGCGTCCCCTGCCCCGTCAACGTCTATTGAATACCGCGCTCGCCGCGGCCTTCGGCACAGCCTTCTCACTTTGCAGCGTGAGCGCCTTCGCGCAAGCCACAGGACAGCAGCCGCGCACCGTCGACCCGACGCTGCCCGCGATCACCGTGAATGCCACCACGGAAGAATCCGCCACCGGCCACGTCAACGGCTACCTTGCCAAGCGCAGCACGGCCGGCAGCAAGACCGACACGCCCATCGTGGAAACTCCGCAGTCGATCTCGGTCATCACGGCCGACCGCATGGACGCCATCGGTGCCACCACCGTCAAGGATGCGCTCGGCTACACGCCGGGTGTCGCCATCGCGCCCTTCGGTGCCGATTCGCGCTACGACTGGATCGCGATCCGCGGCTTCGACGGCTATGCACCGGGCTTCTACCTGGACGGACTGCCGCTGCGCAACAACGGAACCTGGGGCGTGTGGAAGACCGAGAACTACGGCAGCGAGCGCATCGAAGTGCTGCGCGGCCCGGCCTCGGTGCTCTACGGCATGGCAAGCCCGGGCGGCGTGGTCAGCATCGCGAGCAAGCTGCCCACGGCCGAGCCGGTGCGCGAGATCCAGCTGCAATACGGCAACGATGCCCGCCGCCAGGTGGCCGGCGATTTCTCGGGCGCGCTGGATGCCGAAGGCAAGGTGCTCTACCGCATTACCGGCGTGCTTCGCGATGCACAACTGCCGGGCGGCAGCTCGCGCGACGACCGCACCTACATTGCGCCTTCGATCACCTGGAAGCCCTCGAGTGACACCACGTTCACGCTCTTGGCCCAGTACCAGAAGAACCGCGCGGGCGCCTACAGCCGCATTCGGCCCATCGAGGGCTCGCTGAAGCCTACGCGCATCGGCACCACCATTCCCAGCGACGTGAACGTGGCCGACCCGAGCTTCGATCACTTCAACCAGGACCAGAAGATGATCGGCTACCAACTCGAGCATCGCTTCAACGACACTTTCACCGCGCGCCAGAAGCTGCGCTACGGCAAGCTCGAAGTCGATTACCGGACCTTGCAGTCGCCGAGCTTCGCTGCCATGGACCCGGCCAACGCGCTGAGCCCCGCCAACTACCGGTACCTGAACCGCGGCGTGTTCGGCAGCCAGGAAAGCACGACCTCGCTCACCATGGACAACCAGCTGCAGGCCGACCTGCGTTCGGGCGACTGGCAGCACAAGGTGCTGGTGGGGCTGGACTACCAGCGCACCCGCATCGACCAGTACACCTACAGCAGCATCGTCGGCGCGCCGCTGCTCGACATCTACGCCCCGGTCTACGGCGGCGCCATCGATCTCCCCGCCCCGTACGTCAACGGCGTGAACCGGCTGTCGCAGACCGGCATCTACGTGCAGGACCAGATCAAGTGGGGCGACCGCTGGTCGCTCACGCTGGGCGGGCGCTACGACACGGCGCAGAGCAGCAACTACAGCCGGCTCGACGGCACCACGCAGCGCATCTCGGAGCACAAGTTCACCAAGCGCGCAGGCTTGGTCTACCTGGCGCCAAACGGACTCGCGCCCTACCTGAGCTACTCCGAATCGTTTGCACCCATCGGTGCGCTCGATCCAGCCACCAAGACTCCCTTCAAGCCCGAAAGCGGCCGCCAGTACGAGGCCGGCATCCGCTACCAGCCGCCGGGCGGCAAGTCGCTCTACAGCGCGGCCATCTTCGACCTGCGCCGCAAGAACTACATCACCTACGACGCGAGCTTCATGCCCAAGCAGACCGGCGAGATCTCGGTGCGCGGCCTCGAACTCGAGGCGACCACCGAGCTCATGCCGCGCCTGAACCTCACGGCCTCGTACGCCTACACGCCGCGCGCGATCGTTACGGCCAGCAGCAGGGTCGAGGAGATCGGCAAGCAGTCGATGTCGGTCCCGCGCAATCGCCTGTCGGTGTGGGCGGACTACCGCTTCAGCAATGGACTGAAGGTGGGCGTGGGTGCGCGCTTCAACGGATCGACGCACGGCGACGGGGAAGTGGTCGCGCCGGCCAAGGTGCCGTCGTATACGCTACTCGACGCGATGATCGGCTATGACATCGAGCGCTGGACGCTGGCGCTGAACCTGCGCAATTTGACCAACAAGACCTACATCGCGAATTGCGCCTACGCTTATTGCTACCTGGGCACGCAGCGTACCGCGGTGGCAACGGCTACCTACCGCTGGTAAGCGCGGCGTTGCAAGCGCAAAGGCCGAATGCTCTCGCGGGCATCCGGCCTTTTTTTGCGGCATTGCGGCTAAGCGGGGTCGAGCGCCAGCAGGCGGCTCTTCACGATGGTGCCGAACTGCGCGTCGCGGATGATGTCCAAGTGGCCGGTGCCCGCCACCACCTCGGTCGAGAGCACGCGTGCGCGGTCCGGCCATTGGCGCAGGACACCCGGCGCCTGCAGCGAGCGCTCGGCATGGAACACCTGCACCGGCAGGTCTGTTGCGGCCTCCTGGTAGCGCGCGGACTGCACGCGGCTGTCGAGCGTGGCCCACAGCAGGTACTCGTAGGCCTCGTCGCCGGCGCCGTCGAGCGGCGACACCCAGGTTGGCGCCAGCAACTGCTCGGCCACCCAGGTTTGCTCGGCTTCGGTCATGCGAGCGAACAGCTCCTTCCATTGCATCGCCATGTCCGACTTTGCAAGCCAGGTGGCCAGCACGTCGTCGGCCTGCAACCGCTCTGCCGGTGTCAAGCTGCCTTGCGGGACCATCGGCTCCGACTCGAATACATCGACCGCACCGAAGAACACGATCTCGATGCGCCCCTGCAGCTGGCGCGCCACTTCGAAGGCCAGGTCGCCACCGAGCGACCAGCCCAGCAATGCACAGCGGCCGCCGCTGGCGGTCGTAGCGATGAAGTCCGCGTATTCGGCCGCGAGCTCGCGAATGGCAAAGCCGCGCCAGCGCTTGCGCGTGTAGACGTGGCTCACGAAGGCATACACCGGCCGGTCGTCCTGCACCGCGCACGCCAGCGGCTGGAACTCGCGCGAGTTGACGATCAGGCCGGGCAGGCAGAACAGCGGCACACCTTGGCCGCTTGCATGCAGGCACACCGCATCGCTCGCGCGGTCGGCCCGCTGGTGCACGCGCGCGGCCAGTTCGCGAAGGGTGCCGGCCTGCATCACATCGGGCAGGCTCAGGTGGCTGCCGCCGGACAGCTGCTTGCGGACGAGCGCAATTAGCTTGAGGCTGAGGAGGGAATCGCCGCCCAGTTCGAAGAAGTTGTCGTTGCGGCTCACGCGCGCCACGCCCAGCACCTCGCGCCAAATCCCGGCCAATGCTTCTTCGCCCTCGCCTTCCGGTGCCTCGTAGGCGCTTTTGCTGCCCAGCCCTCCCGGTTCCGGCAGCGCCTTGCGGTCCACCTTGCCATTGGCGTTCAGCGGCAGGGCATCGAGCCCGATGATGAGGCGCGGCACCATGTAGTCGGGC
>Ga0075370_10000180_pt1 | contig 21961 bp, 22 predicted proteins | sample EndMethybrTD3035_FD_71398 | JGI IMG/M metagenome (GOLD analysis project Ga0075370, IMG submission 71398) | Populus endosphere microbial communities from Tennessee, USA - Endosphere MetaG P. TD hybrid TD303-5 | ecosystem: Host-associated > Plants > Roots > Endosphere | place: USA: Tennessee... | reverse complement strand
AAGAAAAAATAATGACAGCAATCCCAGTAGTAAATCCAACGATTAAAGGATGAGGCACATATTTGATCCAAGATCCCAGACGGAAAACTCCCATCAAAACCAGCAGTACGGCGGCGAAGAGAGTGGAAATTGCTAAACCTTCATATCCGGTCCTTTGGATAATATCATAGACAATGACAACGAATGCGCCAGTAGGCCCCCCGATTTGGACCCGGCTGCCGCCCAGCGCAGAAATTAAAAACCCTGCGATGATGGCTGTAAAAAGGCCTCGGTCCGGCGTCACTCCGGAGGCTATCGCAAAAGCCATTGCCAAAGGAAGAGCGATGATTCCAACTGTAATTCCAGAAAGAAGATCCTTTCTAAATGTTTGTCGGTTGTAGCCCGCCCTGAAGTAAAGGACAGATTTTGGAATGAATTCACGGAACATTTTATCTACCAAAAAAGAGATTACACCCCGTGACACTATTTGACAAAAAGAACCTTTTGTTTTTTTATAAGAATAACTTCAGAATAGGGTCGAATGAAAAAAAATAAGAAAACAGCTCTGCTTTCCCTTTTTTCTCTTACGGTTCTGCCCGCTTTATTTTATCCGCTTTTTGTGTTTGCACTTGGATCTTTTGAAGCTAAAGACACAGCTGAAGAGTTGAATCAAAAGACGATTTCTTCTTGGAACCGATCCAAATAAAAGTTTCAGTCGATTTTTCGGTTCTTTTGAGCCGATTTTTGATTCAAACCTTTGGGAGGCAATATCGACAAGGGTATATAGCCCCCCAAATTTGAAATCGAAAAGCGGCCAAAATAATCCAAAAACTCGACGAAAAATTTCATTCGGATCGGTTCTGTGGGAAGGACCTATTCAGTCCATTTAAAAAAAACAAAACCTGGAATTCGTTTTCAAAATCCAGGTTTTGGAATTTATTTTGTTGGATTTAGATTAATGGTGGCGTTTTCCCTGATTATTATAGTAGTAGCCACGCCCATGCCAATGTCTAGGGCCATATCCCCAGCCTCTGCGACGATAGCCCCAGTAATCTCCCTCATTATTAATGTACACGCCCCAATACCAACCTGGACCGTACCAATAGTTGTTATAATAGTAATAAGGATAATTACCGTCGTAATAGTATCCATCGTAATAACCGCCTGCAGGTACTTCTACCCCGGCTCGAACCATCGCTGTTAATGATGATGTTGAAACTAAGAGAAAAAATAATGCAGCAATTTTGCGCATAGTCACCTCTGAACCCTTTAATCGCAATCTAGAGAATAAAATGAGAATAGTTCAATGTTTTTTTGTTAATTAGATAGCGTTTTTTTATAAGCTGCTATTTTAAAGATAGATCGGCAACAACAGGCAAGTGGTCAGAGGGAAACTTTCCATCGAAATGATCTCCTAAAATACCATGTAAATAGACTTCGATTTTTGAACTGACGAAAATACAGTCGGGTTTGATACCAGGCTGCCCTGCTTCTTGAAATCCAGACCAAGTCCCTGTCGGTCCGTGATGGGGAAATAAGGAGGCGGGTTGCGCGTCCTTAAAAACAGGGGGAGAGTCATGATCTGTCAAAATTTGATAAGTTTCTTGTCCTCCCAAAGCAGGAAATAGATTGAAATCCCCAGCTGCTATAAAAGAGGAAGGGCCGGCAATTTCAGCTACTTTGAGTCGAAGCAAGCGCGCGCTTTCATCTCGGGCTAATCGTCCATGGTAATCGAAGTGGGTATTGAAAAAGAAAAACTCTTTCCTCAATTTTTTATCTAGCAACTTCGCCCAACTTACGGCTCTTGGATATTTAGCATCCCACCCTTTTCCTGGTAGATCTGGGGTGGAAGAGAGGTGGAAGCTTCCCGCATCCAATAAATCAAAACGGCTTTTCCGAAAAAAAATCGGGTTATGAAGTTCTCCTAAAGAAGCTCCTTCGAAACATTTAAACTCAGGAAGGGTTTGGATTAGATCTGTTAGCTGTTTGAACGAAGGTTCCTGCAACCCAATTAAGTCCGCGCGATGAAAACGAATTGTACTGGCAACCAATTGCTTTCGATCGTCCCAAACTCTTGGCTCGTCGTTTACATCGGAGTGAATATTGAACGTCATAACCCGGAATGTTTCTTCAAAAGAGATCTGTTCCCTATTTTTTTTCTCTTCGTTCGTAACTGAGCGGATATCTCCCGGCAAAGAATCCTTATTCATCATGCTGGCAAAAACGGTCAGGTCTAGGGGGAGGCTGGTTGAACAGACTGGGGCTAAGGCCCCTAATAAGGGGCAAAGTGTAAAAAGTAATTTTGAAGCCATAATATTCTATTAATTAGGTTTAATAAAATATTATACCATAATAGAACTTATTTTATAACTAATAAGCTAATTACCACAGACCCAGAATTTTCCACCATAGACCGCCTACAATCATCCATATCCCGATATTGACGAGGCTTACAATCCAACCGATTTTCCACCATTCCCCTACGGTCACATACCCAGTTCCAAAAAAGATAGGCGCAGGACCAGATCCATAATGGGTCAATCCCCCGAATAAATTACTGAAGAATGCCAAGATTAAGGCGGCCAATTCAGGGGGAGTTCCGAGCGCGATTGCCACGATCAAAAGAGGTGCATACATCGCCCCGATGTGGGCCACGTTGCTGGCAAAGAAATAGTGGGAATAAAAATAGATCAGTGCAATGATCAAGAATCCAAAAAACCATTCCATTCCTTGGACATTTCCCACTACTTTCGCGCTAAACCAAGAAGTCAAACCTAATTTATTGAGGAAAGTAGCTAAGGTGACCAAGCTGGCAAACCAAATAAAAGTATCCCACGCTCCCTCTTCTTCGAGGATATCTTTCCACCGAAGAATTCCGGTCAAAAACAATACGCAAAGCCCAATCATGGCTCCGATCGTCGCTTTCAAACCAATGTAAGGCCCTGCGATCCAAAGAACGAGCATCAATAAGAATGTGCCAAGCATGATCCATTCTTTCAGCTTCATGGGGCCCATATGGGCCAGTTTTTCCAAAGCCATTTCCCTTGCATGAGGCGTTTGGCGAATCGTCGGCGGCATAATTTTATAGATGACGTAGGGCACAAGAATCAAACTAAGCAAACCGGGAACAATGGCAGCGATAGCCCAGCTAACCCAGGAAATTTCAATCCCCTGGCTACGGGCCAGTTCCGCAATGAGCGGGTTCCCCGCCATCGAAGTCAAAAACATAGCGCTTGTGATCGCAGATCCTTGAAAAGCCGAAAGAGCTAAAAACCCTCCCATTTTTGGATCGTGGGACTTTCCTGTAAAAACCTCCGCCAGCGCTTTAACAATCGGGAATACAATTCCTCCCGACCTTGCAGTTACGCTGGGGATCGTAGGAGCCAAAATGAGATCGGTCGCAACCAAACCATATCCCAGACCCAAACTATTTTTGCCCAGGATGCTCATTACTTTGTAGGCCATCCGGTTCCCAAGCCCGGTCGATACGAAACCACGAGCCACAAAAAAAGCAAAAACCACTAACCAAACGATTTCGTTACTGAACCCGCTGAATGCATCGGCAAAAGAGAGAGTGTTTGTTACCGTAGCTAAAGCTAAAGAGAGGATGACGATAACGCCCATGGGATAGGGCTTTAAAATGATTCCCAACATGGTGGAGACGAAAATGGCAAAAAGCTGCCACCCTTTCGGATCGATCCCATCCGGCGCCGGAATGAACCAAATTATTAAACCAATTAAAACCGCTATCGTCAAATAGACAATGCTTTTATTCTCTTTGACCCATTTCATGAAGAACCTCTTAAAAAAAAGCACTATAAGACAAGTAGAAATTTTTCGATAGTTGTGTTAGAGTCTTCGTCATGAAATGGTTTTTTGCAGTCTTTTCACTATTTATCTCTCTACTAGTCAAGCCGCTTGCGGCCCATGTAGAGGTTCGGCAATCTCGTTTAGAATCGGCCATTCCCTTTTCGGAGCCGCTTCAAAAACTCTTGGAATATTTCGGCATCTCGAAAGACGTCCCTTTTTCCCAAGTTCTTTTTGAGACGCAGAAACTTTGGCTTCAAAAAGGAAAAGAGCGTTGGGAATTCGACGCCCGTTATGAATCGCTTAAACCGCAGCTTTGGCCATTATTTGAAGAAATGGGTCTTTTAAAACAGATTAAACCCAAAAAAAGCCGATACGATTATGCTTTGGTCCATGGCGCCTTATTAAGCCGTGTAAAAGAACGAGTGGATTATTTGACTTCCCTTTATCAAGAAGGGATTCGTTTTGATTCGATTGTATTTTTAACGGGGGCAAGACCCTTGGAAGAATCGGAAAAAAAACAGTTGGAAGGTTTGCGGACAGAACGGGAAATGGCGGAATGGGTCTATGAACGATCCCATCTTCCCAAAGAGATTCCTGTCCTTTTTATCGATGCCCCCATGAAATCTTCGAAAGAGGGAGTTCTCGTACGCCCTCAAACAGCCGATACGGTTTTTTACTGGCTCAAGACCGGCCCTCAGCCAGGATCCTGCCTCGCGATTTCCAATCAACCTTATGTCGCTTATCAAGACGCGGTCATACATCACTATTTGCCAGATGTTTTTGAATTAGAAACGGCGGGCCCAGCTGCTTCCGGATCTCCGTCAGTGGCCATTCTTTTGGATACAATCGCTAAAGAGATTTACGAAAAGGCTTTTTCGGACGATCTTTGGTAAATTCTATGAGCTTCTTCTTCATCAATTAATAGAAACTGATTGAGTTCTTTTTCATAACAATAAACATCGGCATGGGCGATATCGAACCACCACCCGTGTACGCGAAGTTCCTGATTCATTATTTTTTCTTGGATGAAGGGGTAAGTTAGAATGTGTTCGATCTGCTGCAGGACATTGACTTGGGAAATTTGATTGTGAAGGGATAAAGAAGGATCGATGGTGAAGCCATCCATCACTTTTCGAAGCGATTCCTCGCCATGTTTCAGCCAACATTCCACATGGGGACAACAAATCGTATCAACTCCTTGGGCGAGCGCCTGCATAGCTCCGCACTCGGAATGTCCGCAAACGATAATATCGGAGACCTTCAAAGTATGGACTGCAAATTCAATCACCGCCGAAGCGCTATTGTCCTGTTCGGATCCCGCTGGCGGCACTAGGTTCCCGATATTTCGCAAAACGAATAAGTCGCCTGGGTTGGTCGAAGCAAAAAGGTTGGGCACCACTCGACTGTCGGAACAGGCGATGAAAAGAGTGTCGGGCTTTTGGCCCAAGGCAAGCTTTGCAAAAAGCTCACGGTGCTCTTCAGTCAAATTTTTCCTAAAATCGACAATTCCTTGAATCAATTTTTTCATAGGCGTATTTTACTGATTTTGATGAAAAAATTAAAGATTTTTTGTTTAAAAAATTTTTTATTTTTAATAACTAAATAAACTTATTTATTTTGTTTTTATGTAAATAACTAATCAAAATTGAATTTAGGTGTATCCCTGGCTTCTATCCAAAAAATGAGTTGGCGGAGTATAATTTCTCCGTTTTAAAATACAAAATCTCTATGACTCTTTCCGTCAATCAAAGATTATATAGTTTGCTCCAACCGGATGTTTATTCCCTATCCCTCGTTCACCAAGAAAAAATACAAAAATGCCTTGATGAAGGATTGGACTATGAAGACCCTTCACTGTCCTATCAAATTGTTTCAATGCGTGAAATTTCAAACCGTTGCTTTATGAGCGTTCTCTCTTCTTCGGCCCGGTTCGATATACCCAATCAGCAAGGACAGACTGCCCTTCATTTATTAGCTCGTTTTCGGAAGCAAGTTTCTTATTTAAAAGATGTTTTAAACCGATATGATTGTGTTTTTGAAGCTATCCAAACATCTCTTCTCGGTGTACCTACAGCAGTGAACCATATAATCGAGTCCTATCTTGGAAGCAAAAAAGATGCAGTCAATCTCGAAGCAATGAATCCAAAATCGGGGAAAGGAGAGACTCCCTTACATGAAGCGCTTTTTAATGGGAATCTTCCCGGGGCTGAACTTTTAGCTTCCGAAACGCGTCTTAGTTTGCCTTATTTTAACAGTGGTTCTTTGGGAGGCGAACTTAGTAAATTAAGAGGACAAAAAAGCTCTCTTTGGTTTACTTATCGTATCCAAGCGTTAGAGGTAGAGTTCAGTAGAGGGATAGGGAATGAATCATTGGCCCTGAATAGAGACGCAATCAATCAGATTGTAACCAATGAATTCGACCTTAAATTCCGAGTAATAAGAGATTGTCCTACTCATTGGGTAGTGGAAGAAAGGCCCGAACTTGGGAGTCGGCAGCAGTCCTTCGAATCTACTTAAAAAATTTAAGGAAAAATTTATGTCAGTCAACTTAGATCAACGCGCTTCTCAATGCGCTCAACAAGTTTATTTTGGAAGCCACTCAGACGATATCGACAGGATTATCGCCGACGCTAATTTTTCTGGACTGCAAGCCTTAGGACCTCTGAGTAAACGGCAAACGGCTAAAGCAGCCCGGAATTCTGCTTTTTGCAACCGTACGGAAATTTTTGACCATTTATTTCAGAACTATGCATTGACTCCAAAGACGCGCGCCGATTGCATCTCGAACTTTGCCGTTTTTGGGGATGTAGAGAGAATTCAAGGCATGTTAAGCAGAGGAGCTATGAAACTACCTGATAAATGCAGTGCCATTTCTGTTGCAGTGAGAAATAATCACCCAAATGTCGTCGTTGCTTTAATGGATGGAGAGAAAATTCCCAAAGAAACGCTCCAAACTTTTTTGAAGCTAGCTGAAGAATATGAGTATGTTAATTTATCTGGTTTTTTCCGAAACGCAATCGAGGGTTATACTGATTCATGATTCTCCCCCCTTTTGCTTCCCCTCAAGGATTTATAAATGAGATCCACCCTTCTGAAAAAGGAGAAGAAATCTGGTTTATTTTCTCTGAAGATCGGCTGTTAATCAGAACGGATACAAAAAACCTTCCCACCCAATCCGATTGGCCTTTGGAGAGAACCCTTTATTTAGGGACTTTTCGAGGGAAACTTGTGTATGCCGCTCAAATCCAAAAGGGAATCGAAATCCCCCCTCTTTGGAACTGGTGTGCCATCCGAGAACTCTATCCAGATTTTGAGGCCGACCTGTTAGCTCTGGCTGGCCGAGCTATGCATCTGATCCATTGGGACCGTAGCAGCCAATTTTGTGGATGTTGCGGCAATCCGACTCGATTACAAGAAACAGAACGATGCCGGGAATGCTCTTCCTGCGGGCAACTTTTTTATCCAAAGTTAAACCTAGCTGTATTGGCTTTAGTGAAAAAAGGGGGGAAGATCCTTTTAGCTCAAAATCTTCGTTCCCCCTACAAATTTTTCACCATTTTGGCCGGGTTTGTTGAGCCGGGAGAGACTCTAGAGCAATGCGTTGCAAGGGAAATTCAGGAAGAAGCGGGAATTAGGGTGAAAAACATTTCCTATTTTGGCAGTCAGCCTTGGCCTTTTTCCTATTCTCTGATGGTGGGTTTTACTTGCGATTGGGAATCAGGAGAAATCCAAGCCAACTCCTCTGAGATCGAATGCGCCGCCTGGTTCGATCCCGAAGAACTCCCCCCTCTTCCTTCTCCTTTAAGTCTATCTAGGATTCTGATCGACTCTGTGTCCAGGAGCTAAAAAAGAGTATTATAAGCGGATTTCAGCGAGGACGAATTTCCCTTTTGGATGGAGAGAAAAGCCAAAACGTTTGCAGAGTTGTTGCATTTGGAAATTTTCTTCGAGTAGAGTCGCGGCAATGTGTTTGATTTTCTCTTCTTTTGCCACTTGAAGGATTTTTTCCATTAGTTTGGTGCCGATTTTTCTATTTTGCCATCGGTCTTTGACAGTAAGGGCAAAGGTCGCCTCGGCAGTCCCTGGTTTTTTTGTCAGGCGGATGATCCCTGCGATTTCTTTGGTGTTTTTGATTTGGGCGACTAATGCGATTTCCCGGTCGTAGTCATTAAAGCAAATGCGGAGAAGCCTTTCATGGGCGACCCGCTCGTCGTAATTGATCTCTTTCAAATAGCGGTGGCGTACCGTTTCCAAGGAAAGGTCTTTATGAAACTCTACAACCAGCGGTTCATCTTCGGGGCGGATCGGGCGGATGGTGATTGGAATCTGTTGATTTTTCTCTTTGAGATCCCAAGATTCGACGTATTGAAGAGGATAGGGGCGGATTGCAGGCTTAGGGAGATTTTCCACGGGGGTGTGGGTGTCATGAAGAATAATCCTGGCATCCAACGCGATCAAACGGTCGGGAGATGCGAGGAGCGGGTTGATATCGCATTCTTTGATCCAAGGCTGTTCTACGACGAGATCGCTGAATCGGACTAAAATTTGTTCCAACTGAGACAGATCGATGGCTTTGCGGCCACGCACTCCGTGAAGCGCATGATAAATTTTCGTCTGCTCCATCATCCTGCGGGCCAGCGTGGTGGTCAGAGGAGGAAGCGCCAACGCTCGGTCTTGATATACCTCGACAAGCTGGCCGCCCGATCCAAATAGGACTACAGGGCCGAATTGATCATCGATAGTGCTTCCTAAGATCAATTCATATCCTTCCAACTTGATCATCGGCTGTACCGTGACCCCTTGGAAATGCTTTTCTCCGGCTAACTTTTTGACTGAGGCATGAATTTCATCGAAGGCGTTTTTGACTGCATCGAGATTCTGCAGATTTAATTTGACTCCACCGACGTCCGTTTTATGAGTGATCGTTCGCGAATAGAGCTTTAAAACAATGGGAAAACCCATCTCTTTAGCGATCCGGCCAGCTTCCTCAGCGTTTTGAGCGACGCGAGTCGGGACAACGGGGATTCCGTAGTCTTCGAGGACCTGTTTGGATTCGAACTCATCCAGGATGGTGCGATTTTCTTTGAGCGCTTGGGCAAAAATTTCTTGAGATTTGCGATGTTTGGCTTGTCGGGTAGAGTCGTGATGGGCAAAATCCGATAAGGCGGGTATTTCATAGATTCCTTTTAGGTTGTAACTGTATTTCCACATTGAGGCAAACGTTTTGCAGGCTAAATCGGGAAATTCGAAGGAAGGGATTCCCGCATGGGTCAGGATTTGATCCCCTTTTTCAACATTTTTCGCTCCCATCCAACTGGCCAATAGAGGTTTTTCCAGATGGATCTTATCTTTCAATTCCTTTAATTTTTCAGCAGTCGCTGTCGAATCGGTCATATCTTGGGGAGTTAAAATGACCAAAATCCCGTCAGAATGAGGATCTGAAGCTGCTATTTCAACAGCTTTTGCATAAATTTCAGCACTCGCATCGCCTAGAATGTCGATGGGATTATTTCGGCTCCAATGGGGAGGCAGTAATTCATTTAGGGCTTCCATTGTTTTGGGGCTTAACTCGGTGAGTTTCCCTCCATTGGCAATCAATGCATCCGTTGCAATGACGCCTGGGCCGCCCGCGTTTGTAACAATCGTCAAATGGGGGCCTTTGGGACGAGGCTGTTTAGATAAGACTTCGGCCATGCTGAATAAATCTTCGATCGCATCGACCCGGAGAACGCCTACCCGCTTTAAAGCGGCCGTCAGAGCCTCATCGCTTCCTGCTAAAGATCCTGTATGGGAAGCGGCGGCTTTCGCCGATTCAGCCGATCTTCCCGCTTTAATCAAAATAATCGGCTTGGTCAAAGCCACTTCTCTAGCAGCAGAAAGAAAAGCGCGGCTATCGCCAATGCTTTCCATGTAGATCAAGATGCTTTTGGTAGCAGGGTCATTTCCAAAATAATTGATCAGATCGCCCCAATTCACATCGACCATCGATCCAATGGACACGAAGGCGCTAAAGCCCACTTTTTCCCGTAAGCTCCAATCAAGTACTGCGGTGCATAAAGCTCCCGATTGGGAAATAAAAGCGACTTTTCCTTTCAAGGCCATACCAGCTGCAAAAGTGGCATTCAGACCCCCGGTGGGATTCATAACCCCTAAACAGTTAGGTCCGATAATCCTCATTTTCCCTTTGCGGGCGTGGGCAAGAATTTCTTCTTCTAAAGCAATTCCTGGAGGCCCCATTTCCTTGAAACCTGCTGAAATAATCACGGCTGCTGGAATCTGGGCCTCCGCGCATTCTTTTATAATCTGAGGAACGGCTTTTGCCGGAGTCACAATAACGGCCAGATCAATCTTCTTTGGGATGCTTAGGACGTTGGGATAAGCTTTGACCCCTAAAACCGAAGGTCTTTTAGGGTTGACTGCAAAAATTTCTCCTCCGAACGGTGTAGCGAGAAGGTTTTGCATGACGGTCCGGCCCACGCTTCCAGGATTTTCAGTCGCGCCAATGACGGCTACCGTCTTGGGCCAGAAAATATGGTCCAATTGTTCTTCGCTTCGATAAAGGATATTCATCGAAGGATCAAAGGACTCTTCCACTGGCGCTCCTATCTGATTTCAATGTTTTGTTTTTCTCTGAATAATAAAAAAACAAACTGCTTACAATCACAATTAAAGAAACCCAAACCCGCCAGCGCCCGATGGGATGGTGCGTTACTAGCACTTGGTCGTCTCGGTCCCAGCTTGTGATACGGAATAATTTGAGTTTTTGATAGGCCACCAACAGACAGAAAAAATTAATTACAGGAATCCCCATCCCAAAGCCTCTAAACCAAACCGAAAAACTCCGTTTAAGCGCAGTGAGATATTCGGGTTTCTTTTTCCCCTTCCAGAGAAGCTTTGTTCCTAAAAGAAATTTTCCCGGCGTCGTCCCGAAGGCCCAGAGCAACAAAGCTTCTATCGGTATCCAAACGAAATACTCGAAAGGAATGAAGTATTCGTATTTTCCAAATGGGAAGTTTCCGTGAAAAAAATGCCTCAGGCTCCATAAAACAAGAAAAAAAAGAGCGTAATCGAAAAAACGGGCCAGGAATCGAATCCAAGGATTCACGTGGGAAATGTTTTCCCGCGTGGGACTTTCTCGATCGACAATGATTTCGGAAGGCTCGACGACCCTATCAGTCATATTAATTCCCCAATTTTTTATCTTAGTGAACTTGAAACAACGATGCAAGCTATTCGAATTTATAGTAGTGACTCATTTTGAGTTAAAATTTTGACACAAAGACGCGGAGACGCAAAGAAATTTAATATTTTTGGCGCCTTTGCGACTCCGTGTCTTTGCGTTTAATTGGCCAATTTCCAGGGCGTCCCACTCCTCTTCTTGAATTCAAAATGAGTCACTACCGAATTTATGAATGTGGTCAGTCTCTTATGAATTCGGGACGAATCCAAAGAAAGACTCCACAATAAATGGCCGGAATCCAAAAGAGCCAACCGATCACAAAGAAGCTCAAAAGAAAGGTCAACAAGGAGCCGCTCAGGGCGACCGCAAGACAGTCCCTGCCTCTTGTTTCAATCCAACGGACGCGTTCATTGGCATCGACCCCAAAAATCGAAAGGACCAGATCTACGCTTTCCAATACCGCCAAATGATTTGCGGCAAGCAGAGAAACGGGAAAAATCAAGATAGGAAGCATCAGAATTGTAAAAAGAAGAATCAAAGGCCAAAGAATGCGCCATTTCAAAGTGCGGACGAAAACCCAAACAGAGGAAAAAAAGGAACTCCAAAAAGAACTCTTTACGGAATAACCTTCTCTTTTAAGTAAATTGGCCAGCGCCTTAGCAAAACAGGCGTTGAAAATGATTGGGAAAACAAACAAGACCATCATAACGAAGGCAAAAGCTCCCCACCCTAGGGATCTTAAAATCGGCCAAAAAGAGGAGTAATGAGGATAGGTCGCCGCAATGACTTTAGCGCAGACGGTAAGAGTTAACAAACCCGCAATAAAAATTCCCAGAAAAGCCCATCCCCACAATCGGGGCTTTGTAAAAAAATAGCCTAAACCCTGAAACGGGCAATTCCAACGATCTGTCATGTTTATTAAAACCATATAATTTTTGAATTAGAAGGCTTTTCCAAGGGTTCTGGATCTTCTGATGTAGAAGAAGTTTCTGGAAAAGTGAGGTGCCAATACTCCAATATTTCTTGGTAAAATTGCTTTGCTTCGGGCAATGCTTCCCAAACAGGTTCAGGATTTCTCCAGATAAACCAAAGCCTTTCTTGAATTTTTTTTCCATACACTTCCCTTCCGAAGCAATCGTTTTGGATAATTAAACTGAAATCCAAATTGGGAAACCTTCTGGTTAAAGCGTCAAAGAGTTTAACTCCATATTCTTTTGAAATTTGAGTATTTTCGTAGTTTCGATAAGTGAGATAGGGATCTACTGTGCAATCCAGCCAAGAACTCCTTATAAAAAAAACTTTCCCTTTAAAATTCTCTAGAAGTCTAAACCTTTCAATTCTTCTTCGAAATTTGGAATGAAAATAATCCCAATTAACAAAATAGCTTCCGTCTTGAGACTTAGAGCTTTCGTGAGTAAACTCCAAGTGGTAATAGGGATGTAAAAGAGTCAGGCCTCCCCTCTCCAACGAGACGCTGTTCTCGATAAAAGGCATTTCATCTGTAATAAAACCATCGAAATCTTTATCTAAGAGTTCGATCAGTTTTTCTCCATCTGTCGAGATAATCCAATCGAAAGGAAATGCGCAGACCCTTAATCCACAGGCTCTCAACGTGTTTGCTGTCCTGCATAAAGAACCCAGACTCACAAAAAGGTAGTTTTGTCCCTGAAAAGCAGGATCAGAATCAAAATCATCCGTATCTGCATAAGTCAAAGAAGAAAAACAAGTGAAGCTAATAAGAAGATAACAAATTCTATTCTTCAATTATTCCTCATTCTCGTACTTTTCTTTAATATCTTCAATTACTGAGGAATCTGCTAAGGTGGTCGTGTCTCCGGCAATACGCCCTTGAGCAATATCTCTAAGAAGACGTCTCATGATTTTTCCGCTTCGAGTTTTGGGAAGGTCAGTGAGGAAAATAATCCTTTCCGGTCTGGCAATCGCACCAATTTTTTTTACGACATGCTGCTTTAAATCTTTTTCTAAATCCTCGCTAATGAATATTTTCTCCTTAAGGATGACAAAAGCTACAATGGCCTGTCCTTTAATGGGGTGGGGAATGGCAATCACGGCGGCCTCTGCGACGTTCTGATGATCTACGAGAGCGCTTTCGATCTCCATGGTTCCTAAACGATGTCCTGAAACATTGATCACATCGTCGACACGTCCCGCAAGCCAAAAATATCCCTCTTCATCTTGTTTGGCCCCATCGCCAGTAAAGTAGTAATAGTTTTCCCCCTGCTTTTTCCAATAAGTTTCTTTAAATCGAACGGGGTCTTTATGGATTCCTCTTAGCATAGATGGCCACGGAGAGGTAATTACGAGATATCCAGGAGATTGGAGTTTATTTAGATCCTTTAAGACTGCGGCATCGATGCCGGGCAAAGGCTTCGTTGCGCTTCCTGGCTTGAGAGGCGTTAAGCTGGGAATGGGGGCGATCATAATGCTCCCGGTCTCGGTTTGCCACCAAGTATCTACAACCGGACATTTTTCCTGCCCAATATGCTTATAATACCACATCCATGCTTCGGGATTAATGGGTTCACCCACAGATCCTAACAGACGGAGAGAAGACAGATCGCATCCCCTAGGCCATTCTTCCCCCCATTTCATAAAAGTGCGAATGGCGGTGGGCGCAGTATAAAGAATCGTAACTCCGTATTTTTCAATGAGTTTCCAAAACCGATTTCTTTCTGGATAGTCTGGCGCCCCTTCATAAAGAAGCTGCGTCATCCCATTAGAAAGAGGGCCGTATACCACATAACTATGTCCCGTAACCCATCCAATATCGGCTGTACACCAATATATATCCTGCGGCTTGGGTTCGAATACCCACCGAGTGGTTAGCGTCACGCCAACCATATAGCCGCCTGTCGTATGGACGATTCCTTTGGGTTTGCCTGTGGTGCCAGAGGTATAAAGAATGTATAACTCATCTTCGGCATCCATCTCTTCAGGAGGACACTCCGGCTTTGCCTCTTGCATCAACTGATCATACCAATGGTCGCGAGGAGCTTGCATGCGAATAGGTTGATTTGTGTGCCGCAGTACGACCATGTTGCGCAGGCAAGAAGTTCCTTCAATCGCGAGATCGGCCGTCTCTTTTAGCCCAATCGTTTTCCCTTTTCGGAATCCTCCGTCCGCAGTAATGAGAAGTTTTGCTTCAGAATCTTGAATTCTATCTCGTAAAGATTCCGCAGAAAACCCTGCAAAAATCACAGTATGAACAGCTCCAATCCGCGCGCAGCTAAGCATGGCAATCACTGCTTCTGGGACCATGGGGAGATAAATCGCTACTTTATCCCCTTTTTTAATCCCTAAGTTTTTGAGGACATTACTGAACTTACAGACCTGAATATAAAGTTCTTCATAAGTAACAGCTCTTCCTTCTCCTCTTTCACCTTCCCAAAAAAGAGCAATTTTTTTGCGAACCGGAGTAGCTAAATGGCGGTCTAGACAGTTATAGCAAGCATTCAGACGTCCGCCCTCAAACCATTTCGCATGAGGAGGATTCCATTCAAGAACCTGTTCCCAAGGCTGGAACCAATCCAAACACTGAGCTTGCTTAGCCCAAAAAGCTTCCCGATTTTGCCCCGCTTCTTCAAATAAATTAGGCGTATCTTTTTTAGAGTTTGAAACTGCTTGGGTTTCCATATACTGAGTACCTGTCTGTAAAATTGCTACTAACCAAAAAATGCGGCAGCACACGATCTTTTATTTTTTTGTTCGAATCTAATGGAGGAGATAAAAAAAATCAAATGTGCAGGCACATAGGATTTTTTTTTAACCTCTCAGTACTAGATGTATAGGAAGGGCTTTCTTCGCTTTTCTATTTGGAAAATGAAATTGCGAGTGCTCTTTAAAGATTATTTGGGCATAATTATTCAAGTTTTGTATTAAAATTCTGGCGATGTTTTTTTCGAGATAATGAATTGTTAAAAAAGTTAATTCAACCCAAATCATATAATTAAGAGGTAACATGAGTTCAGTCGCTGAATCCAAAGGTTTTCTTATCTATAACACTAACAATTTTGATTTAGAAACGTTGTCGGAAAATTTTAAATATAAAGTTCTTAGAGGGAGTTTATTAAAAAATGTGGTGAGTAGCCTAAAACAAATGAATGAGCAGGACTCGATGCGCCAGGCATTTCCTACCGCAGGTCCTCTTATTGATGAGGTGAGGAACCATACATATTCATTTAAAGGATCGAGACACTCGATTCAAGGATCTCCAAGAACGTGTAATCTTACCTACCAAGGAAAGACAATCATGACAATCCAAATAGAGCCGGCGGCTTGCATTATTTTGTAAAGCAGTTGCAAAATTACAAGATCGACAGAATTTAAAGACAGCACACTCTAAGAAGCTGTCTTGAAACATGGTTTCTGTCGATTTTCCGGTTCTTTTGAGGCTTTGTTGCATAAATAAGAAGTACGGGTGAGGAATTCTCCTTGCCCTAAGAACCATGAGTCTATAAATTTTTTGCTGTCACACGAAAAACTTTAGGCTCAATATGGTATCTCATAAAAAAGATCAGTACCGCCCCCGTAATTAAATCGAGGAAGTCTTACCTTGAACCCGATGCGCGGAGCAGCCGGTTCATCAAAGCCGCATTTTCTAAAGTGGATGGGGGGCAATAAATTTCGATGCAAGAAACTCCAAGGCGGTCTGCTTCCCTCAGTTGGGCATAGAGAACTTTCATATGCAAAGGCCGGACTGTTTTTCCTGGGATCAAGAAGGGAGATAGAATAAAGGGGCCTTTGAGGTCCTCGATATGATAGACAAGGCGAACGGGGCTCTTCGGGGCATAATGGCGGTACTTCATCCCCGGAGAAAGAGGCGCCTCAACAGAGGAGGGCAAAGCAATGGGCATTCCGATGGCTTCTTCGAGTTCTTCCCGTGTAATTTTCCCCGGTCTTAAAAGCGTAGGAACAGGGTGGTAGAGGCTTAAAACAGTCGACTCAATTCCGATCTCGCAATCTCCGCCATCGATTACAACTTCTACCTTCCCATTTAAATCTTCGAGAATATCGCGAAGACGCGTAGGACTGGGTTTGCCGGAGAGGTTGGCAGAGGGGGCAACCAGAGGTCCGATTTCTTCAATCAGCTTTTTCGCTGTAGGATGAGAGGGCATTCGGATCGCGATGGTTGGATGACCCGCAGAAGCGATAGCCGGCACCTCGGGCCTCCTTTTGACTACGAGGGCCAAGGGGCCTGGCCAAAAACGTTTGGCCAAAATGGAGAAAAGAGGCGGAAGGTTTTCCGATAGGCTCTCCGCTTGTTCGAGAGAGGAAATATGGGCGATCAAAGGATTGTCGCTGGGCCTTTCCTTAATCTCAAAGATGCGCTGTATTGCTTGGGGATTAAAAACGGAAGCTCCCAACCCATAAACTGTTTCTGTAGGAAAAACGACGGGCTCTCCTTTTTTCAAGGAATTTATCGCATCCGAAAGATCGGTTTCTTCTATAATTTTCGTTTTCATACCCGCCCATTTTACCCTGCTCTTGAAGAAACTGTCTACGATCTTTGAGAATCCACAAGGAAGTTTATACCGAATTGAGATTCAAAAAAATTAGACAATCAGCTAAACCTTTACTTATGACCCTAGCCGATCCTTCTCAGCTTTCTTCTTTTTCACCCTGGTCTAAACTTCTGAAGCCCAGCCACAGAACGCGTCCGGAACAGGTCGTTGGTTTTGGAATTTTTTTTTCAATCTGCCTTGGCATGGAATGGCTGAATGGGTGGCTGGTTCAATTTTCTTTCTCTCACCCCTGGTTTCAAAATTTTCTTAAAACCCGTTGGATTTTTCCGGATCAAGTTTATATTTTGATAGCAACGGCTTGTTTTTGGTTTTGGTCGTTTGCTATATGGAGCTTATGGCGCCGCAATTCTCTGAGAATCCTTAAATTGGAAGTTTCTCTCTTCTTTTCCCAATTTGTTTTTTTGATTTTTTGGACGATCAGTTTATTTGTATTCCAAGAAATGCTGGTTGCTCTAGTTGCCATTGTCCTTTTATGGTTCAACATTCTTTTGGCCGCTCTTCTATTTTGGAAAAAGGAACGTTTTTCCGGGCAGCTTCTTCTATTCCCTTTCGTATGGATTTTCTATGCGATGGGTTTGAATATGGTGATTTGCATCTCCAACTCTTGAGGTTTTTGTGTTGAAAAAGTCGACAAGCTGGTCGGTATTGATTTATGGAATTCTTCTGGTTGTCCTAGGGAGCGTAGGCTATTTCCAGGGAGGGAGCAAAGTTTCTCTTTACATGGGCGCTGGGACCGGAGGTCTTTTGGTATTGAGTTCTTTTCTCATGTTTTCCCACAAAAAATGGGGATGTTACTCAGCGCTTGCCTTAACGATCCTCTTAACGGTCACTTTTGCTATCCGCTACTCGGCAACTGGAAAAATGATCCCAGCTGTTCTTTCCGTACTCAGCGGGGGAATGCTTCTTTTCCTTCTGGCCCTGACAGCCAAATGGAAAAAAGCGTAAAAACTACGTGGGTTCGGCTATTCCGAACCCATTACTTCGTTGTAACGGTTTGAAACTGTTTCCCAATCGATATTATTGAAAAAGGCTTCGATGTATTTGGCTTTGTCTAAGCCATACTGGGGCATATAGGCATGTTCGAAAACATCCATGATTAAGATCAGGCTACCCGTCGCCAAGTGGCCCACATCATGTTCATTGACCCAAACATTGACTAGACGACCTTGAATCGGATCTAAATAAAGGACAGACCAGCCGATCCCTCTCATGGACCCGGTTGCGATAAAATCTCTTTTCCATCGATCAAAATCGCCGAATTGAGAAGCTAATGCTGCATAGAGAGGCGCCGATTTATCGGGAATTCCATCGCCGCCTAAATTTCCAAAGTAAAGTTCATGGAGCCGCATTCCATCAAACTCCCACCCCACCCTTCTCTTCAAAGCTCCGTACTCGTAAGAAAATTCCTTCGCATCGTTCAGGCTTTTCAGTTTGGCCAGTAGTTCATTCGTATTTTTCACATAACCTTCATAGAGCTTGAAATGGATCTGCAATAGAGCATCGCTAAATCCAGGCATTCCGAAGAGTCGTGTATAATCTTTTGCTACATAAGAAGATGGCTGAGGAACAGCTGCTAAAAGCGATCCTGTGCAGAACACAAAAAATAGAAGAAAACGGCGCATAGATTCTCCAAACTGGGTAGGCACCAGATAGTAGCCTAGCTAAACATTTACAGGAAAGCGTGCGCGGGAATGGAATGTTCGAATCATAGATTCCGGCGTAAGGTGATATTGGTAAAACGGATTCCTCAAATCGGGATCGTCTTGATAATGGACCCATCCCTTAGAAGTTTGAAGCAGCAGCAGATCGGTGATTTTTTTATCCCCCTCGACAAGGGTCAATAAAAAGGGGTGAACCAGGATTCGGTTTGTCTCTCCGATTTGAAAAGCGATTATTTCTGTTGTCTTGTCCCCATGTCTTAAAACATAAGACCCCACAGGACGGCCGTGCAAGATTTTTTCTGCTTCAATCCGATCGATCGCCCCGCGCCAACCAGGCAGGTCCTCGATTCGATCTTTTTGTGACGATAAATGAATATTGGTAAGATCCTTAAGAACCAACTCTTCAGGGAGCAAATCTTCAGATGAACTATTCGTTTCTTTCGCTTTCTGATTCAGGACATCGACTGTTTCGTAAGCAATTCTCCAAGCTAACGGATCCAAATCCTTTTCTGTTAACGAGTGATTCTGCTCATCAAGCACTTCGAAACGTGTCTTATCATGCGCGTGGGAGATGACTCGGATGCGAACTTCTTTCCAATCTTCCCCCCTTTCCTGTCTTTTTTGAGGAAAGTGTTTCTGCAAAGAGCTGATTTTTTGAGCGAAACGCATATCTCCGGTGTGGCGGTTGAGCAGCACCTTATAAGAGCGATCCCCTTCCTTAGATACCTGCTTCAATTCCCCCCATCTAGTTTTTTCATCATCTGCCCGCATTTCGAGCAAAGTGTCTTTAAAACGGATGAGGTTATTCAATACTTCGCGACGCGATATTTCTATGTCCATAGATGGGTATATATATGTAAAGGAATATATTTACAAATTATTGAACTATATTTTGCGGAGGTATATATGAAATAAAGGATGTAATCGGTTCAAGGAGACTAAATTGGAAAATAAAACCTCGCCGCGCCGCTTTTTAGGAGTTTTCCTTTTAGCCATGCTGAATCTTTCTGTCATGGCCTCATTAAGAAATCTGCCCATTGTTTCTGAATATGGTTTCGGATCGGCTTTTTTTTACTTGCTTGTAGCCCTGGTCTTCCTGTTTCCAGCCGCTCTTATATCCGCTGAATTAGCAACGGGCTGGAGCGAAACGGGGGGGATTTATATTTGGGTCAAGGAAGCCTTTGGCCCTTGGTGGGGTTTTTTTGCTGTGTGGATGCAATGGATCCATAATGTGACTTGGTTCCCAGCCATCCTGTCCTTTTCGGCGAGCGCCTTCGCTTATCTTTTTAACCCCGCATTAGCCGAAAACAATTTTTTTCTGATTTCAGTCATTTTGATCGGCTTTTGGGGATTTACAATTTTCAATTATTTCGGTCTTAAAAATTCCAGCTGGTTTAGCGCGCTGGGCGTTATTGCAGGAACCATCATCCCTGGACTTCTACTGATAGCATTAGGAGTTATCTGGATAGGACAAGGGCAGCCGAGCCAGATCCAGTTTTCAATGGAGGCTTTATTCCCCCCTTTGAACAATGCGCAGAACCTCGTCTTCCTGACCGGTCTTTTTTTAGCGTTCGGCGGCCTTGAAGTGTCGGCTGTCCATGCCAAGGAAGTGCACAACCCTCAAAAAACATTCCCGCGAGCCATTGTCATCGCGGCTTTATTAGCCCTTGTTCTTTACGTTCTGGGCGCTATCGCCATCGCCATTATGGTTCCAGCTGATAAAATCAGCCTAGTGGCTGGGCTGATGGAAGCATTCGACCTTTTCTTAGGGCATTTCCATTTGCATTGGTTGCTTATTCCTCTTGGACTCATGATTGTTTTAGGAGCTGTGGGAGAACTCAATGCGTGGATTATTGGCCCAGTAAGGGCTCTTCATGCCACTTCAAAACATGGGGATTTGCCTCCTTTTTTCCAAAAATTGAACAAATATGGGATGCCAGCGCACCTTCTCTTTTTCCAGGGGATCATCGTGACCATCGTCGCTTTCGTCTTCCTGTTTATGCCCACGGCAAGCTCTGCTTTTTGGATTTTGAGCGTCATGTCGGCCCAATTGTACCTCGTGATGTATATCTTGATGTTTTTAGCTGCAATCAAGCTCCGCTATAGCCATCCTCATGTGAAGAGAACGTACAAAGTACCCTATCGGATGCCTGGCATTTGGCTCGTAGGCACTTTGGGAATCCTCAGTTCTGTTTTTGCGTTCTTCATCGGGTTTTTGCCTCCCGCTCAGCTCAAAGTGGGGAATCTTTTTTTCTATGACGGTTTTTTAATTGGGGGTCTCTTTTTTATGAGTTTGATTCCTTTCTTGATCTTCCGTTTCAGAGACCCTTCTTGGCATCCAAACCACAAATAGGAAAAAAATATGAAAGAACCTATGGATCCTGAAATTCAGCGGGTGAGAAAACCCGACCATCCAATTCATCCTTTGATCCTTAATCGATGGTCCCCTCGAGCCATGACGGGAGAGGGATTGGCGGAGAATGAAATTTTATCCCTATTCGAAGCGGCCCGATGGGCTCCCTCTTCTTATAACAACCAACCTTGGAGATTCCTCTACGCCAAAAGAGATTCTAATCATTGGTCTAAGTTTTTCGACTTGTTAGTTGATTTCAATAAACTTTGGTGTGAAAAAGCGGGACTCTTAGGATTGATCATCTCTCATAAAATCTTCGAAAAAAATAATAAACTATCGACTACCCATAGTTTAGATGCTGGGGCAGCTTGGGAAAATCTGGCCTTGGAAGGGACGAGCCGCGGCTTAGTCGTACATGGAATGGAAGGGTTCGACTACCAAAAAGCTCGGAAATCCTTAAATATCCCCGAATCCTACGAGATTCTCGCCATGTTTGCCGTGGGGAAAAAAGCTCCGAAAGAAACGCTCTCCCCAGAATTGCAAAAGAAAGAAGCTCCTTCTCCTAGAAAGAAAATCTCCGAGTTTGTTTTTGAAGGGGAATTTAAGGGCGTGTGAGAATAAAAAAAAATCGAGCAGGCCTTGAGGCCTTGCTCGATCTAAAACCTTAAGAATCAGAACTAGATTACTGCTGCTCAGACATGATAGCGGCAATAGCTGGAGACTTACGTCTGCGCGAACGACGACGAGTAGTCTTTTTGCTGCCTTTTCTAGCAGTTTTTCTAGAAGATTTTCTTCGGCGTGTAGACTTAGATTTAGTCTTACGTGCTTTACGTGCAGTTTTGCGGTGTTTGCGGCCGTGTTTTTTGTGCGATTTTTTCGCAGCTTTTTTTCTACGTTTAACCATAAATTTTTCCTCCTTATATCGTAAAGAGACCAGAGATCGTTTCGAATAGAAAACCCTATTTGAGTCCTGGGCTAAAACCACAGTTGGGACTCGAATCGAAGCTTCCCATTTTCAGCGGGCCACTCCCGCGCTCCATATCTGCCTTACAAGTTAAATATATAATTTTTTATAATAAAAATAAATATCTTATATCATTTAAGTTCAATTCGAGAGAGTTTTATATTAACTAAAAATGATCTCTTAAATATGTGTGAGGGCATTTTTTGCTATTAAAAAAAATCTGAAATTTTTTTCAAAAAATTCGAAAAATAACTTAAAAGACATATAAAATAAATAACTTTCTTAATCAGTTAAAAATAAAAGACTTATTTAATTTAAATGTTTTCAAAACACTAATATTCAATGATATAAAAATTGGATTTAGATTTTTTCATATTTTCAGAAAAAGAGGGTTTTGCATTCAAAATTTGAGCGCAGTAAAATGGATTCATGATGAATATTCCTCTTTCAGAAAGAGTACGTCCAACAAAC
>Ga0075370_10000179_pt1 | contig 21969 bp, 24 predicted proteins | sample EndMethybrTD3035_FD_71398 | JGI IMG/M metagenome (GOLD analysis project Ga0075370, IMG submission 71398) | Populus endosphere microbial communities from Tennessee, USA - Endosphere MetaG P. TD hybrid TD303-5 | ecosystem: Host-associated > Plants > Roots > Endosphere | place: USA: Tennessee... | reverse complement strand
CTCTTGCCGCATCTCGTCATGCCCGAGCACCATGACGTGCGGTCGAGCGATGTGTTTACGCGGCGTCTCCACGGCACGCTTGCCGCCGCCGTTGAACGCGGACCTCGCGATTTTCCCGAGTTACTACTGACGCCGGGAGTGGGCGCGCGTACAGTTCAATCGCTTGCGATGGTGGCCGAGGTGATCCACGGAGCGCCATTCCGGTTTCGGGACCCCGCACGGTTTTCGCTCGCGCATGGCGGCAAGGATCGGCATCCTTATTCGGTTCCGCTTAAGATCTACGACGAAACCATTCGCGTAATGAAATCGGCGGTGCAGAAAGCCAAACTGGGCCGTGGCGAAGAACTCCAGGCGCTTAAGCGGCTCGACGAGCAAGCGCGCGCGCTGGAAGCCACCGCGACCGGCCCTTCGTTCGACTCTTTCGTGACAAGCGAACGCGCCCAGTCTCCGGATTATGCGGGCCGTTCCGTTTTCGGATGGGAAGAAAGTATTGCTATGCGACGGAAGCTATGAACACGAATCGAGCCCGGTTTACTGGAACGTTTGGCGCCGCCCGAATGTTTCTGTCCTGAAACACAGGAGGCTTTATGAAACGATCTATTCTCAGCTTGGCGGTTTTGGTGATTTCCGCGTCCATCGCGAGTGCGCAAGGAACCGGCTCTGAAACAACCCCGGGTGCGTCGAGCACCGCCAGCCCATCGGCTGAAAACCCGAACGGCGGCGCCGTGACCACCGGCAGCAGCGAACCGAGGGTTGTCGCCCCGTCAGCGCGTGCGCTGACTACAAATCCGGACGGCACCCGCAGCCCTGGAAGCTCTCCTGTCGATGTGCAAGTCGGCCCAGGCACATCGAGCGGCGATGTCAACGGCACATCGCAAACGAGCGCGGATCAGCCGCACAAGTAGGTTGGTTTCCAGCCCCAGCAACGTGATTTGCGTTTGGCGCGCGGCGCTCGGTGGAATGACAGCTACCCTGTCCGAATGGAACTTTGCGCGGGCGATGGACTGTGTTGGTCTGAGCCATTTAAGTGAAGCGCGCGCGATCCGGCCGCCCCCGCCGCATTATCGATCCGCGTAGACTACGCATTCATTCCCTCATTTACGTTCAAATACGCGGAGAAGGTTGGATCCCAGTTCACTTCCCTCAAGCAAAAAATCATCCCGAACTCGTCTTGGTCAACTGACTAGGTTTTGAGCATTTCCTTGCCAGTCATGAACTGGATAGGACTCTGCTATTTCCTAGCCAGTTTCAGAATGCGGCTGTCCAGCGGATGGTCTCGCTTGGATGTTCGTTAATCATGGTTGTGCGAGTCAGCTTCGCCAGCGCGCGAGCCTGTCTGCGAGGCGCTCTTTGGCGGTGCGGTCGGCGTCACGATCGACAAACTCGTCTTGCTCGTCCTCAGTTTCGACCCAAAGCATAATGAGCGCAAAGCCGTTGGCCTGCAGATATACCTGTTCGTAAAGCGTGGGTGCTCGCTGGCCGCGATAAACGCTTAGCCAGTTGTCAGGCAATGTCTCCACGATATCGCTCGCCGATCGAATCTGAAGTTTAGGTCGGTGAAACACCGTGCCCGCCGGCACCGGCTTCTTGAGCGGAGCGGTGATGAACGGAAAACGCGGGCTCTGATAGTAGCGAACAGGCTGGCCGTCTTTCACCACCACAATCGCAATGCGTTCGTGATGGTGCATGGCATAGGACCTGGCGGCAGCATCTTTGCTGGCGCCAAAGTCATTTGCGATGCGTTCAATATCGCTCAGATCCGGTGCCTTGCCATTGAGGTAGGACCGCAACATCGGCGGCGGCATCAACATCAGCGACGCAAATTGATTGGCTTCGTATTCCATCTGGGCATAGCGATCGTTCTCTTTGACCGACCAGCGCGACATGTCGCGACGGGAACACAGAAACTCGCCCTCCTTTACCGGCTTGTGCGCCATGATGAGAAAATGGCCGAGCTCGTGGCCGACGGTGAATCTGCGTCGGCCGCCGCGGGCCTCTCGGTTCACAAGGATGATGCCTGACTGTCGGTTTTCATCTGTGAGAAGCCCTCCCTCGAATGCTTCCGTCTCCAGGTCTCTAATCGCTTCGATATCGAGTTGCTTGGCAAGTTGCTCGATCGGTATCGGAGGCTTTAAGGCCGGCTCAAGCTTTAGGATGCGTGTCACCAACGCTGTCGGCGAGCCGGCGCCATCCAAGTCGATCCGGCCAATCTTCATTTTTCTTTGCCGCCACTCTTCGATTTAAGGTGGTCCATTAGCATCTGGATGGTGTCGCGGTCCTTCGGGGTCAGTTCCTTGAGCTCGCGATACATCGCCACGACCTGCGGGTCGTCGTCTTTGGCACCCACCTTTTCTCCGATCAGCTCGGTGACGCTGACACCGAGGCTTTTGGCGAGTTTGGTCAAAAGTTCGAATGAGGGGTTGCGCGCCTTCCCTGTTTCCAGGTCCCAGATGTGATTCTTCGAAGCATCTACTTCGGTCGCTATGTCCTGCAGCGACTTGTTCTTCTTGAGCCGTAAAGCCTTGATTTTAGCGCCTAATGTCATTCCCACATCCTTGAATCCCTGTAGCGCGGCCGCTGCCCCGACCGCGCTCATCTGACGATTTTGTACCATATGGGATTGACATTCTCAACCGTCCAGATATAGTTGTACGAAATCGTTGTCCTTCCGCCGACGATAACGGGAAAGGCGCATGGGAAAAAATCAGCATGTGGTTCCTCATGACGGCCGCTGGGCTGTCCGAGGAGAAGGAAACTCGCGTGTGAGTTCGACTCACCGCACTCAAGCGGCGGCAATCGATGCCGGCAGAAGCACGGCGACGCGTGAACACAGCGAACTGGTCGTTCACGGCCGCGACGGACGTATCCGCGAGAAGGACTCTCACGACAACGATAAGTACCCGCCGAAGGGCTAACACCCGCAAATCTAAAGGAGGCCACGATGGCCAAGGACGACGACAAGAAAGACAAAACGGTGACCATCATCGTTGATGGCACCCCTCACGAGGTCCCGAAGAAGGAGGACATCACCTACGACGAGGTGGTCGCCCTTGCCTATCCGGACTACCGGCAGCATCCGGAGATTACTTACTCGGTGACGTACACGAAAGGCGCCGGCGGCAAGGAAGGCATTCTCTCGCCTGGCGGCAGCGTCAAAGTGCACGAAAGGATGGAATTTCGTGTTAATCGAACTGGCCAGTCATAACGAAGACATTCAGCGGCTCCTCGACAAGGGCTATGCGCTCCGCGTCGATGGAGCCAACCTGGTCGTCAGGGACATCCCGTATCTTGATGAGCAGCTCGCGCTGCAGACGGGCGCGTTCGTCGCGAAGCTTCAGCCCATCGACAAGGTCCGCGTCCGGCAGGACGACCATCAGGTCTATTTTGCCGGCGCGGTGCCATATGGCCTGGACGGCAAGCCGATTCCGAACCTGGCAGGTGGCCCCTGCACCCTGCCTCTCGAGAAGCAGGATGTCGTGGTCCAGCGCTCGATGTCGAACAAGCCGCCGAACGGCTTCCCCAACTTCTATGACAAGATTGAACACTACGTCGGTCTGATCTGTGGCCCTGCAATAGAGAAGTTCAAGGCCACTCCACTGACCTTCCGCATCGACAAGGAGGTTATCGGCAATTCCATTTTCAAGTTCATGGACTCGTTGAGCGGCCGCGCCGAAATCAACGATCTGAATGCCCGTTTCAAGGATGACGTGGTTGCCATCATCGGGCTGGGCGGCACCGGCGCCTATCTTCTTGACTTTTTCGTAAAGACGCCGGTGAAGGAAATCCGCGGCTTCGACGGTGACGATTATCACGTCCATACCGCCTTCCGGTCGCCTGGACGCCTGAATGAAGACGAGCTCGGCAAGGGCAAGGCTGAGGTCTACCAGCAGCGTTACGAAAACTTCCGCCACGGACTGACGCTGCACAACAAGTATATAGACAGCAATTCAGCGCCGGATCTGGACGGTGTGACATTCGCTTTCGTCTGCGTCGACAAGGGTTCGGCGCGCAAACAGATCTTCGACTTGTTGATCGGAATGGGCATCCCCTTCATCGACGTGGGGATGGGTCTCAACCGGAAAGAAGGGCCGCTCGCCGGCACCCTCCGCGTCACCTCCTACTCGAAGGAGGATGCCGCGAAGGTTCGCGACATGAATCTCGCCGAAATGGGCGACGATCCAAACGACGAGTACCGCCGGCACGTCCAGATTTCCGAGCTGAACGCCTTGAACGCGTGCTTAGCGATTATCCGTTACAAGCAAATTCGGGGCTTCTACGTCGACAATGTTGCGGCCTATCATCTGCTTATGGATACAGCCAATCTCAAAATTTTCTCGCAGCGGCACTGAGGTCTAGCGCGTGAACACGATTGTCCTGCAGCGCGTCCAGTTTCTTCCCAAGCAGCTGTCGCCTGGCATCCTTTACGTGTCGGATGAGTATCAGGTCGCCGGCCACTTGTGCTGCTGTGGCTGCGGTAACAAGGTCATAACACCGCTGGGACCGGCGGAATGGAGCGTCACGGAGCAGAACGGAAAACCGTCGATATGGCCTTCGATCGGCAACTGGCAACTGCCATGCCGCTCGCATTACATCATCTCGGCCGGTCAAATAAGATGGTCAGGTCAGTGGACCGACGCACAGATTCTTGCCGGCCGGCAGGCCGAGGAAGAGCGTCGCCAAGTTTACTATGCAGAGAAGGACCGCGAGCGCAGCTTCTGGTGGCAGCTGTGGGCCTTCGTCAAAAAGCTTTTCGGCGGCTAGCCGCGACACAGAGTCCGCGAACTGGATAAATTTGATCATTTTCCTTGCCAGTGCCTTTAACTGCCGCAGCGCCCTGCCGGTGAAGTAGTCTTTGCTCACAATGATCCGACGTCTATATGAGCAGAATCGTGAGCACGTCAGACGACTTTCATTCCGACCATCCTTTACCACCTTCCCTTATGGAAGGTCCGCGACAATTCCATCGTTGGTCGCTGAACCGTCTCGCGAGCATTGAAGAACGGGCAGCCCGACCGACCTCACCGCTCTATCACTACACCGGGGAAAGGGCGCTACGCGGCATCCTTCAGCACCAGCGCCCGTGGTGCTTTAGCCACGAGCATCAGAGCGATCCAGCCGAATTCGAGTACGCCCTGGCTCTTGGCCGGCGCGTGCTGAAAGAGGGGATGAGCCACTCCGACTACTTCGCCCGATCGCTCTGCGGCTGTCTCGACGATATGCTGGAGCACAAAGGCCTTTCCAGCCCGTTCGATTTTTACCTGTTCAGCCTCAGCCGCCATCGCGATGACATGGGCCAGTGGGACTCTTACGGAGATAAACAGCGTGGTTTCGCCATCGGATTCGGCGCACCGCTGCTGCAGCCCGATCAGGCGACCTTAAATATGAACGCGAATGAAAACCTGCACCTCGGCCGCGTTCTGTATGGAGACGATCAAACGATCGCGCGCCACCGACTCGTGATCGACAAGGCATGCGAGATCGCCAGCCGGATCGGAAATAAGAACCACAAATGGCTGAGCGTCTTCCGGCCCCATCCGTTCGTGCGCGCCATGGCGCTTGAGGTATTAGCCTCGCAGTTCATCTGGAACTGCCTGACCGCCAAGGAAGAGAAATTCCGGCCCGAGCAGGAGGTTCGCGGCATCATCATGGGCGCCCGCGATCGTTTCGATCCGTATCGCGAGATTTACGTGGATCCGTTACGCGGCGACCGTTGCTATATCGAGCATCTGCTCGACCTTAAGAAGCCTGGAAACATTGCCGAAATTCTCGTCGGACCACGTGCACCGGCGGACGCTGAAGACATGCTTTGTGCACTCCTGCATGACGAAGACTATCCGGTCGTAATTCCTGTCATCCGCGCTAAGGGGGCGTGACAGAAGTGAATTTCAGCGCTGGTGCGCGGCACAAGTCCCCTCTCGCTAGGCAACGTTCTTCATGGGGGTGGCTTGCCGTTCAATGAGCGTCGTAGAGACCTGTCCTCCGAATACGTTACGGGCAAGCTCGACCAGATGCTGATGATGAGTAAAGAACAGCACTTGCGTTTTTTTCGCTAGTTCCCGCAAGACCTGGAAGCCAGCAAGCGCACGCCGATCGTCATAGTTGATGAAAAGATCGTCCGCGACAAAGGGCACTGGGCTAGCATGCTCCAGATATTCTTCTACGGCCGCTACCCGCAACGCCAGAAATAGTTGGTCAGCCGCACCGTCGCTTAGGCTCCCGACAGGCACAACGCTGCCATCAGACTGTACGCCGGCCAAATAGGGCTGGTCCTTTTCGTCTAGTCCAACCGTCAGCCGCTCGTACAATCCGCCCGTCTGGATCGCGAACAATTCCCCTGCCCGCTTGACCAGAGGCGCTTGTTTTTCGCGCCGAAACCGCTCGATCGCCCACCGTAGAATGAGCGACGCCGCGTGCAGGCGTGCATATTGCGCGGCCGCGTCTTTCATCTCAGCCACCGCAACCTGACGGTCCGACGCCGCAATCGCTGCAGCCTCATCGCCACCAATCGCTAAAAAGGCACGCTCGGCTTCGTTGCGGCGTTGAACAGCCTCCAGATGACGCTCGCGCAACGCATCGACCGACTGCTTGAGATAGTCTTCACGTGCTGCAGCCTGATCAAGGTCGTGGCTTCGGCATTCCTCAATCAGCGTATCGATCGAAAGCCCGTCACCGTCCTTATCGAGGGCGTTATGCAAGCTATCGCGGTCGCCAAAGAGCGTGCGGCGTCTGTCAGACACTTCGATAACCTGCCGTAACGCATCCACGTCTTCGACCTTTGCCGTCTTCTGCAGTCCACCGATAACGAGTTGGGCATCTTTTCTTGAAGACTCTATCTCCTCGAGCTTCTCCTCCCGTTCCTCGATCGTGCCGTTCTTGTCCGCGAGCGCTTCACGTGCGCGTTGAGCCGCATCAAATTGTGCTTTGATCCTGAGAATGGATTCTTGAGGATCCTCACCAGGCAGCCCCGGCGCGACCGACGCGACCAGCCGGGCCATATCAACCGCAAACCCTTCCATATCACGCTCGATCTTTCCGATACGCTCATGCTGCAAATCGGTGATCTTCATTGCGACCAGACGCATCTGATCGATTGCCTCGATCTGCTTCTGGACACCATCCGCCGGTACGTCCGCCGACAGGTTCAGGCCCGCGAGACCGGCCTTCCATTCCGCTTCCCAGCTTTCCTGTTCTTTTTCGGCATCACCCAAGGCTGAGCGCTTGCGCTCGACTTCCGTCTTGGCCTTGCGTTGATCAAGTGTGAGCTCGTTATGCTTTTTAGAAACCGCTTCTTCCTCGCGTATGTGCGTCTCGGCCGCTCCCAGTATTGCGCCGAGCGACAAAGCGTCGATAGACGCCGAAACTGCCGAATCTGCGAGTAGATCGGCAACCTGCTTTTTTGCGCCGCCGATCTGGTTTCTAAGGGCTTCTATTGAACGAGACGCCGCGTCCCGCTCTTCAATATCAACGAGCAGATCAGCCCGGGCCTTGAGCCAAACGAGCATTTCCTCCGGCCCGAGTGGATGATCCGTGCAATCCTTCCATAGGGAGACCCAGGCAGCCGCCTGGGTCTCCTGTTGCGCACTGAGCGCGGACAGCTCATCTTGCTGGGCTCCCAACGTGTCTTTCTTCTCGGCAAGCTGACGGGCCAAAACCATCGACTCCGCCGTCAACGACGCGTTCTGAAACCGCTTGTCTGCCGCACCATCCGCCTGTCCGATCGCGTCCTCGTAAACTTCCAGCAATGGGCCGCCGCTCGTAAAATCCTGTTCCTCTACATCCGGAACGCTGACCCCGTCGATGTGGCGTCTGCGAATGATCGACCAACCGGCATCACGGTTCTGACGCAACGCCGCCAACTCTTCGGCGGAGACGATATCCTCGTCTGCGACGAGCCGTTCATAGGACTTCTGACAGCTTGCGATGGTGCTCGTCGTCTCCCGTATTGCGGCTTCCTGTGCCTTAATGCCTTTCTCCACATCACGGCGAGAATCGCGTTGGGCCTGGACCGTTGCAACGGCCGGAACTTTCATGAACCGTAACAACGCCTCGTCCGTGGCCGCAGGATTCAATGTCGCGAGCTGCACCCGGCAATGACCCTCTGCGTAGTCAAATTCTCGCAAAGCGGCTAGCAACCGCGCGTCAAGGTCACCAAGGGCCCGAATGGATTTCACGATCCCCGTCAACGCAGACACGTCTTTTGGCTCGCCAGCTGTTTCCATGCGGGCTTGAAGGTCAGCGGCATTTTCCTCAGCCTCAGCCAACGCCGAGCGAGCGTTCGTAACAGCTGCGGCACGAACGCCACGCGCTGTCAGCAAACCTTGTACGACCGATACCTTTCCACGCTGCGGGATTTTGCCGATGAGCTCGGCTAGATTTCCGCTCCAGCCCAGCTCAGCTGCCAAAAGTTTGAATGTCTCTTCCGCCGCAGCCAGTTCCGCCCGGCGCTTAGGCAGGCTCTCCCGCTCCGAGATGAGTTGAATATTGCGCTTCGACAGGCGAGCGATATCGTCTTCGTGAAGCAGAACGTTCTCATCGACGGCGATCGCATCCCGCGCCATTTTCGCCGCTGCGATCTGTTCTTGAATCGTGTTGATGCGCGTCTGCGCCGTATTATCTTCCGCCGTTGCGGCGGCCAAGGCGCTTGCCGCATCGGCTGACATGTCCACGACCGGAACCAGACTTGCGATCTCGCTCTCAACCTCGGCCAATCGCCGCACGTTTCGAAACACGCGCCTCACACGACTTATCTTGGTGAGTTCGACGGATTGGCTCTCAATATCTTTTTCAATCAGCCCGCAGGTATCACGCTCTTCGTGGAATGTAGATTTCAATGCGTTCCATTTGGTCGCCGTGATTTGCTCGCGCAACACCTTCTCGGCGTCTTTGAAACGTTGTTCGGCCTGATAGTATTTCCGGTGCCCAGCCTTGCGGCTGTCCCAATACCCCTCAGCCTCTTCCTGCATCGCCGCCAGCCGTTCGGAAAGTCCCGAAATGCCGGCGCCAGCAGCGAACAAGGTCGCGCCAATCTCATCCTTGGCCTGGATGATTTCGCGGCCACCGTCGCGCAACCGCTCATGGTCGAGACAAAACATCCGGCAGTAAAACGCGCGGTCAATTCCGCCGGTCAACGGACCAAGTAGGCCATCGCCCGCAGCAACCGGCACGTCATCGGGTCCGAGGAGCGTGTCCTTGCGGCCACGCCGCCGCCGTATCGGCAGAGCGGACCCGTTGTGATCCAGCGTCGCGCCGATCCGAAGCGCCGCGTTGTCATGCATGAAATTGCGGGTGGTCTTTTCCGGAATACCGAATAGCAGATCCTCAATCGCCGACATTGTCGTCGATTTTCCGGCTTCATTCTCACCGAATACCACGTGGAAATCTGGCCCTGCCGACTGAAACTGCAGCGACATGTCGGTGAAATGTCCGTAGCGAAGAAGGTCAAGTATCTGAATACGCATGGATCAACGCCCCGTTCCAAGTCGCGCGGTCAGATACGCGCTCGCCTGCCCAACGACTGCACTAAAGTCCTTATCGGCCGCTGCCTGCAGCAACGGATCCTCCAGATCGAGCGTTACTTCATGAGGAAGCTTACGCATGAGCTCGCCGAGTTCGTCCTGGACTTGCGCCAGCAATTCGGAATCTGTGCAGGCCTCAGCCATCAGCACGTTGAGATCATTTAATGCGGTGGCCTCCACCGCCGAAGACGCGCGCGCTGCAGGCATGGTCGTATTGACTACATTCAGGACCCACGCTGCTTCTTCGCCGAGAGCGAGCGCGGCCGCGCGCGCCTCGGCCAACAATTGCTCCCCAGAAGCCAGCAACTCGCCGTGCAGTTCGGTCTGCCCTTTGAGATGAATGCGGCAGGCCAGCATCCTGCCCTCAGCGGTCCCGGCGGCTTCGCCCAGCTGCTTTCTGATTCCGTCGATGACGTCACCGAAGCGGATACATCCCGCGACCGGCACCTCGACATGCATCCAGCGTACCACGTCCGTATGCACCGGCTCAGTATCGTGAACCATACCGTCCTGCACACTCACCAGCTGCGCTGATTTTGCTCCGATCTCGCGGATGTGGCGTCCCTGCAGGTTGCCGCAGAACACGACATGCGGATTTTTATGCAGCACGCCTCCTTGGTGGACATGGGCCAGCGCCCAGTAGTCGTAGCCTTTGCTCACCAACTCAGCGAGCGTGCAGGGCGCATAGTTCTCGTGCGGTCCGACCGAGCCGCCAAGCGCGGTGTGCAACACCCCGATGTTGAAATAGCCCGCTACTGGTTTGGGATATTTCTCAGCCAGATTCTCTGTTGTCGCCTGGAGCCGAAAACTTTGACCGTGAAAGGCAACGCGCAATTCATCGAGCTTGAACGTCTCCGCCTTGCGGCCACCGAAAACATGAACATTGTCCGGCAGCTCCAGTCTCTTCGTGATCTGACTTTCAGCGTCGTGATTGCCATAAAGGACGTAGACGGGGATGCCCGCAGTGCGCAGGCGTCCCATCTGGGCCACGAAAAACAGTCCCGTTCGAAAATCCTTCCAGTCGCCGTCATACAGGTCGCCGGCGATCACCATGAAAGCCACCTGCTCTTCGATTGCTTGCGTCACCAAGTTTGCGAAGGCGGTTCTGGTCGCGGTGCGGATACGGTCGACCGCTGGCCCCTCATGGCCACTTAGCCCTCGAAGGGCGCTATCCAAATGGATGTCCCCGGTATGGATGAAGCGGAAGGAACTCATGGCGGCCCCAGGATTTGGAGGTTCGTAGAGAACAAATCATGAAAATCCGCCTTCCGCAACGGGAAATGGTTTCGCACTACCTCTTCCAGTTGAGGTTCTTCAGACTCATATGGACCCCGTCAATTCCGCCTGTCGCTACACTTAACGGGGTCCTTTAATCCGCGGGCAGCAAAGGCATTCAATGGACGCCGAAGCCGAACACGAACGCAACGCGATCCAGAATTTCCTAATCGAGGTGACCCTGCCAATCATCGCGACCGTCCAGGACACGTTCTGCATTATCGGTACCGGCACGCTCTTCAGAATAGCCAACCGTCTGTTTCTAGTGTCCGCGGCTCACATCCTTGATGAGTTCACCCCTGACCGTTGGGCATTTCCAACGGGGCCTCATACCGGCACCATCATGACGTTCGGCCAGGCCGAATTCTTCAGACCTAATGACGAAAGCGCCGATGTCTGTATCGCGGAACTCAAGGATCCGAACGTCATTGCCGTCCTGGAACGGAGTGGATGGCGGATCCTGTCCCTTCACAACGTGTGGCTACCCGATTACTCAGCGGATCGTGTGTATCTCTCTGGCTTTCCATCCGTCCGGGCAAAGTTCGAGCAAGGCAACTTGAAAGGACGTTTGTTCGTCGTTCCGACGTCGCTGCACGCCCAAACGCCAGAAGCTACTCAGTACTCAGCCGATGCCGTCACGAAAGGCGTCGACTTCTTCATGGACTACAAGAAGCCAATCAACGAGCTGACTGGCGAGGACGTGAGCGACGTGAGCATAAAGGGCACGTCCGGATGTTCGATCTGGGGCTATCGAAAAATCGGCTGGAGACGGCACGGAGTATGGTCTCCGGAAGCAAGCCTCTGCGTCATAGGCGTGCAATCCGCGTTCCTCAAGAAAGACTACTTGCGTGGCAAGAGCTGGGGTGTCGTCATGATCGCACTGTCCGGCATCGACGATGAGATCAAAAACGAGCTCACACAAACTGTAGAAGAGATACATCGTAAACTTGAAGCCGCGCGCGCAGCGAAATAGAGCCAGCCATATTGAGTATCCATCAGCTCTCGTACGGTCGCCCGCTGAGCGCGCGGGATTGCCAATGCAGAACACCTCTGAGGCAAGTAGCTGATTAAGTTTTCGCCATTTCCTAACCAGTTGCGACGCCGCCTACCGGCCAAAAAGCGGTAAAATCGGCCGAAAAACAACTATTGCGTATGTTTACGTTATGTTCTATACTTGAGCATATCGATTTGGCTAAGTGCAATGGCTGGCCGACAAGCGAAAATACTATCCAATACTGATCTAGAAGTGCTCCTCCGCTTTGTCCGCCGCACCCGCCACCCCGTAAGAAACCGAGCAATTGTGCTGCTGTCGGCAAAGGCTGGCCTGCGCGCCTGCGAGATATCTGCGCTGTCGTGGGACATGCTTCTGAACCCGCAAGGGCAACTCGGCACAGTTATCGAACTGCGGGACAGCGCGGCCAAAAAAGGTAGCGGCCGACTGATCCCAATACACCCTGATCTGGCCAAAGCCCTTGCTGTCCTTCGCAAGACTTCGCCCGACGGCCACTATGTCGTCGGATCGGAGCGCGGTGGCCGATTGAAGCCATTGAGCGTGGTTGTTTGGTTTGCTCGTGCGTTCGAAGAACTTGGCCTTAACGGCTGCTCGTCTCATTCCGGCAGGCGCACCTTCATTACTCGCGCGGCTCGGCTGGTGCATCGGGCCGGCGGGTCACTGCGAGACGTGCAACTGCTTGCCGGCCACAGATCAATTCAGACGACCCAGCGTTACATCGACGGCGACAGCAACGCCCAGCGCAAACTGGTCTCGTTGATTTAGCCGATGAAAAGACCTCGGACCAATAAGCAAAGACACGGCAGAAAAACGCCTACCCGAATATCTACCTTGACCGACGCTCGTGCTGCCGTTGAGCGCGCGATTGTCCTGATCGATACGGCCTGCGTCGTTGCGGGCGACGAAAACCTGATGGAGCCAACCAATGAGCGGCAGTTACGACTACGGGCCGCAATCGCGCAACATGATACTGCGCTGATCTTTGACAGCTTGATGGAGGCATTTTCGCTGCAAGGAATAAGCGACCATGTGGCTTACACCTACTTGGAGCAGCACGGATCGGTTCAATGGACGCAGCTGAAAGAGGCTTTGGCAAATCGAACCACCTGTCCGAAGCTACGGAGTTACTGGCAGATGCATGCTTGCGGCTACGTGAAAGGCCGCAACGCCTGCAACGAGCCAGATCACTTTAGACAATGCTCCCTGCATCAGCATGACTTGCGGAATGGTCGGCTAAACCAAACCGCCTATTCGCTGTATCTGTTTATTCGCGATGTCGCCGACAACGACATCATCGGTTGGATCAGCGATCAGCTGTCAAAAGCGCATAAAGGGCCGCAGCAAGACAAGGTTACACGGATGCGCGTAGCGTTGATCGATCCGATGCGAAATATCTTTGGCGTTTCGGACAAAGTGCTCGGCATGGCGCTGGCAGACTTACTGATGACCGCTCCCAGAGAAAAGAAGCATTGGTTTGAGACTGGCGCCAGCATGATTGCCGTCGATACCTTGGTGCACAACTTCCTACATCGTACTGGCGTGCTTCGATGCTTCGGCGTTCACCATAGCTATGGGCCCGCATGCTATCGCGCTGGCGGCTGTGCACATGTGATCGCGCGCGTTGCGGCTCATATCGACGCTCGACACTTCAATCCCCGGTACCCAGAGATATTTCCACGATTTGTGCAGCACGCTATATGGCGGTTCTGCGCCCAGCAGCAACTCGATATTTGCAACGGTAACCGGATCCAAGATCAACAGCGGTGCGCCAACAAAGGCTGCCCGCTGTTTCACCTTTGCGACCGCGTGGCTTTAAGAAAACCAAACGCTGCGTCTCGCTAGCTGAACTGGTCGCCACGACCAGGTGTTGCGTACTGACGACGAACCTAGGGGCCCCATTTCGGGGCCCCTTTCATTTGAGGAAAGATGACATGAGCAAGAAGCAGCAGGCCGCCAAACCAAAGAACGACAAACCACGACACTCCAGAGTTTTGGTGATCTTCGGTCTGGACGAGCACGACAAACCTCGGGCCGCGCGGTTTGTCGACGACAACGAACATCTCGTGGCGCGAGCGGCGCAAGCGTTGGGATTGCGGATCGGAATCGCCACGAAGCCAAAGCACTTTGCAGTTGTCGGGAAACTGCCGATCGGCCGCGTGCATGCCACCGGCACAGCCGCTGTGCCGTCGATTTCCAAGGACCTCTACGACGCCCTTGCAGCCTTGGTGGGTGGAGAGCCCAGCTCGATCTCGACATCATTTGCGAAGAGTTGGGACGAACTGGGTCCGGGTCATTTGGTCGTCGCGCAAGATTCGCTGGCTGACGGCTGGTACGAGGCCGTCGTCAAGAAGCGCGCCGGCGAGAACTTTACACTGGCATGGCGCGACTATCTGACCGAGCCCGAGTTCGAACGCCCCATAACGGCGATCGCACTGCTGACTGCCAAGCGGTCCTGATCCGAAGATTTTCTTATCGTCGAACTCCGGCCGATCGCTCGGCCGGAGTTTCGTTTCAAGCATTGCCCACTTAGGAGAGACAAATGGCTGCTCTTTTGAATAACAACGCGGCGTGCAGCGCCACTGCGGCACGGATTCGCGAACTCAACGATCTTCTGCGCGCAACATTTACCGGCGGCAAGGTTGTCGTCACAGCTGCGGTCGCCGCACTCGACAACGATTTGCGCTTAAGCGTCATCAATGCCGCCAGAACGTTCAACGCCTTTACCCGACACAACGATCCTCACGGCGAGCACGATTGCTTCTTCTTTCAGGTCGCAGGCGAACAGTATTTCGCAAAGATCGACTACTACGACAAGACGATGGAGTACGGATCAGAAGATCCCGCTGATCCAACTGTGACAACCCGAGTCCTCACCATAGGGGACGCCGAAAGCTACTGAGGATCAGCCGCGGCCTCGCCTCGATTGGTGTTGTCGCCGCACATTTTTGACCTCGCCACGCAGTTCCGCGCGTCTTGGCGGAACGCACGCGAGATAACGGTTGCTGCACGGGAATTAGCGAGCTGGCCAGAGCGTAGACCGAGGCGAAAAGCCTCGCCCTGCCGGGAGCAAGGCGAGAGGCGATGGGAAGCCTCAAGCACACTCTCATGACCCATAAGCGAACCCAACCCGTGCAGCATTCAATTCGCCGGTTCAGGTGCTTCACGCGAAGCAGCAATCACCTGCTGCGCCCAGCGCACCGCGCTACGGCGTTCAGTCCCCAAAACCAAAGTTGACGATAATCTCCAGAGGGAGACGTTCTATGAAACGAAAGCTTTTGATTCTGATCGCCGCCAGCTCTTTAACTGCTGGCTGTGAACCACGGAAAAATGAAATCGCTCACTGCAACGATCCCCGCGTGGTTACAGCGATCCAAAGGAACACGCTGGATCCTTGGCTGGACTTCTACGTCCGTCACATCACCGCCGTTCGCGAAAACAATGAGCGAAGGCGTCAATTGAACAGCGGGGCAGAAGTTAAGCTGACGATCACTGACCCGCCAGAACGCGATGTTTCAAACTGGACACTTAAACTTGGCGAAGCCCGCGAAATCAAATACGACAGCAGAAACAATACGCGGTTATGTGAGGCGAACGTCGCCTCTCCACCCGAATTAAGGGAAGCCGTGACTGAGGTCGACGAACGAGAACGGTCCGCATTGGGGCCGGTCGGAATGTTTCTCAAACCGAACGATCCGCGCGTAAAGGAACTAAAACAATCGTTGGGCATCACAGAGCAGCCGCGTCTTTGTCGCCGCGAAATTCGATATCTAATCCAACCGCTGCTGGACCAGCCCAACAACTTTTATCTGAGCTGGGAATGTGAAGGGTTCTTGGACTGAGACGGCGTGGCTACGGACCGCCAACGTGTGGATGGCGGTCCGTCGGCGACACGCCCGGGCCGACCGGCAAACTGGCTAGGAAAGTGCCGAAACCTAGCCAGTGGCCAATCAGAGTCACTCGTACTCTTTCGCCAACTCAGCACTGACAAAAAGTGGAATTTTGGGAAAGCGACCTTCGCCACCGATCCGCACAAAGCCCGCCGGCGGTCGTCGCTCTGCTCGCACGTCAGCCCATTTGTCGGCACAGCCGCTGATGCCGCCGTTTGCACGCAGGCAGTCGCCGAGGTCGCTCCATGTGCTGCGATGCCGCCAAGCATACCGCAACGCCTGGGTCCAACGGCTTCTGCTTTTCCGGTCGGCAGACGTCGTTGCGTCAATGATGACGCGAATGCAATGCCTGCCGTATGGCCGATTCAGGCCCGCCAGCATCGCGATCTCGATAGCGACCCGTTGGTCTGATTGAGAGTGGTTGGTCGCGGCATAGAGGTCAAAGACTCCCTGCAGATAGCGATACAGCGCACGCTTCGTGCCGGTTTTGCACCACCGACGCTCCCGAATTCGGAGCTTGTCTACTTCGGATTGCAACGCCGAAAGCGATAACTTGGCCGAATTGAAGATTTGGGTCATTAGAGACGCCTTTTGGGGGATTTTGTCGCTTTCGGCGTCGCCTCTGCGCTGAGCTTGCCGAACGCTTCAACGACCCGAAATTAGCGTGCCAAAAATGCGTCGCCTGCTACCGTCGCCTGGCCGCAAGACACCACGAATTCCCATTCTTTTTGAGGAAACGAGCGAATTTTTCTGCATCGAGCGACCACACTCGAACGCGATCGGCTATCTCGCCATCGCGTTCAATCCGAATACGCTCCTGTACCGTTCCGGCGTGGCCATGACCGCCGTGGATCAGGCCAGCCGACGCCAATTCCTTCGTGAACGACACTTTGGCAGCAGGCGTTCCCAATAGCTTGATAAGTGCTTCGTCGAAGACGCCGAGCTTTTCGCGGCCTTCCTTCCAATAACGGATGGCCACGCATTGCTGGTTGATAACGACTGCTGCACCGTCAGCGCCCTTGCTGTTCACGATGCGGCCGGATTTCTGCATCAACCGCCCTAGTCTGCCCGCTTGACCGATAAATTGTTGATGCACGGTCGTCACGGCTTTGCGTGCGCGGCGGTAACACCGCTTCGCAACCTTTAACGGCAACGCTTTGCCCCACGGAAGGACACCAGCTTCAATGGCCATCACCATGGCGGCATAGACGTAGCCAAATTTTTGCGCGAACCGAACCTCCCAACCGTCATCGCCGGCGTCAACGCGATGCACAAACCTTTCGACCAACGCCAGGACGCGCTCGGATCGATCCTCTGACATGAGATGCAAAACCCATTGAGGCATGACATGGCCGTGATGATTCTGATAGCCGCGCTCGAGCTTAGCGATGAGCTCCACGCTGCGCTTTGCACGCTTGGCCGCACTGCCATCAATCAAATCGAAAATCCCGCCCTTTTTGGAGCTCGGCACATCGATATTGAACAGACGAACCTGATCTCCAGGGGTCATCGTCCAACTGTTGTCCGCGGCCAAGGCTGCCAAAGACCGCGGGCTGCTGCTCAAACCGAATGTGCTCCAACGCAATTGCGGAAACTTTCCCTGATCCACGCCGCGCGAGATGATTTTCGATCGACCTCCCGGCACCGTATGCACAATGCTCTTGAGAGCCTTTACCAGGACGCCTTGGCCATGTTCGGCCTTCTCGGTGTCGTCAAGCACGAGCAGAAGGTCGTTGTTGTCCTTCGCAGCCTCTGCGAGTCCGCGCGCGGTAAAATCGAGCGTTCCGGCGCGTTCCGGGGAGCCGGCTAAGCTGATCGACGCCAACGCCACGGACGTCTTCCCGCTGCTGCTACGACCGGACAGGTTGAAGACGGCGGTCTCAGGCAGTTGGCTCGATTCCTCTCCGTCCCGACGAAATTTAAGATAGCTCGGCAGCGGAGAGGCCAGCGCCACGCCGATGCCAAACGCGAGGTAGCTGGAGTGTCGCGCTAGCTTGAGAACCTTGGTCGCGCCGTCAGCAGTGCCGCGAACGTCGACAACCATGGGAACGGCCGAGGAGTTCAAGAGCGGAATTGGCTGGCGTCGCCCGTCCGCGTAGATGACTTCGCTGTAGGTCGCGAACGTCCCAGCGTCGATGAAACCGGTTTTTTCCGGTATCAGTTCGAATCCATCAGAACGGCCTGTTACCAATTCGGTAATGAACGTGAAGCGTGCCTTGTCGGTCGAGCCAATCCTCTCGGGAAAGATAGGCATATGGTTCGACAGGTTGTCCAAGAACTTGCGTTGGTTACGAAGGTCGCTGTATGGCGCAACGATCTTGGCCACGCCGCCTCCTTCAGTCGGGAAAGAAAGCAGAACCGACACCGGGCCCACGAGTGATCCGTGGCGGAACCGGCGAACCGACCAGTTCGGGTCCGCGGGGGCACGGGCCAGCACAGCATTTTTGTTGCGCGGCTTTTCATCAGACACAGATCTTCTCCATTGCGAGCCGTGGCCACGGAGGCCCGGTGTTGGTTATGTGCAAGAAAGTCATGTTGTCGGCGTACTCGCGGTGGAGCGTGTCTCACGTCTCACACGGCCGGCTTCGACAACATGTCTTTACAAGTAGTCGGCCGCCGCTGGCGTGCGTGCCAACGGCGACCGAGTGCAGTTCTGTCATTTGAGACAATGAAAAAGCGGGTTTAGAGCCCTAACTTGGCCTCTGAACGCTACTTGGACCAGGGATTGACGATCGACGGGCCTACGGCTCTTGGCGCCCGTGCTGCGATGGTCGTCGTCGCTCCGTAGTTCACGAACTGTGCCCACCGAAGGACAAGACGGCCTGATAGACCAATCTCATCGAGGTGGAGGGCCAGCCGTACTCGCTGCTTGGACTTGAGGCGCTGCTTGTCGGTGGCCCGGCAGGAACGCTTCTCATCCTTCTCCTTGTCGAACCGTTCAGCGTCATCCGTGGCCACGCGACGCCAAGCGTTCGGCTTGAGCAGATAGTTTAGCGCGGCGTCTCCGCCGTCCCATTCCGTGACCTTAACCGGTCGTGGGATGGCGTCGGTCACGGGGAACTGTTTAAGCAGCTCGCGCTTGAGTCCTTCGACATCGTTAGTCGAGGCCAAGCCGTAGAGGTGCTCGGACCAATGCGGCTTGTAGCGATCCTCATCGTGTTCGTTGAGGCTGTAGTCGAGAGCCCCAATGAACCACGTCACACCGGCACGACCGAGCCGCTCCTTCCAGCGCCGCACGTTACGGCGGGCGTAGTCAGCCGCAAGCTGGCCAGGCTTGCAGGTGCCATCGGCTGGCACGATGCTTATGCAGACAGGCGAACCACCGTCCCCGTCTTTGCTGAGAAAGTCAGACACCGATTTGGCAAACAGCACCTGGCCAGCACGGGCGCATTCGGGACACGCGCCTGACTTGCAACGGCTGTCCTTCCGGCAGGTTTCAAGCTTGTCGGCGAGCGCCTGCGCCGTATCGTCGTCTTTGTGCTTGGTACGCAGAACCGCGACTAGCTTGTCCTGCTCCGTCGTTAGCGTTCCACGCTCCCAACCGACGGCGTATAGCGCCTCAGTCAACGCGCCTTCGAAACTGCCGGGATTGAAGGGTTTCGGTGCTTTACTCATCGTCGCCCTCTCCGTCGGCTTGTTCGCAAAGCTGGACGTCCACGTATGTCCTTATTAGCTCACGCTCCTCGATGGGCAGGGCGTCAACCTGTGCAAAGATCGCCTTCCTTATTTGCTCGATGTTGTCGATCATTCGAGCGAATTCTGTTGGTACTTCTGCTTGTGTCTTTGCCAGCCCATGGGAACGTATGTGGGCAATAACCTTTTGCAGAGCCTCGATGGCACAATCGTCGGTAATCCAACCACCCAAATTGACGGCGACCGTCGCATCACTTGGATCACCTTCGCTTTCAGATGGTGAAAAGTTGTAGAGTTCGCGGGTGACTGTCACCTGACCACGACGGACGCTATAGCTATCGTAGGCGTGGATTACAGTTTTCCGTTTCGGCAGTGCGATTACGTCACCCATGTTCACACTCGCGCTCTTCGACGTAGTTTAAGAAGCAATCGCGCGTGGCCTGCTTGAACACTCGATCTAGCTCGGCGTTCAAAGGTGGCAGAGATGCAAGATCGAGCGTGAAACTGTACGCCACGCCGTCGTCGCCAGTGTCACCGATGGGCTGGATGACTCTAACAGCCAACATCAAGCCTTTCGAACCGGCGAAGATTTTGCTCTCTACCCTAAAGATATCGAGGCTCATGGCCGGACCTCACTAACTTCGGAGGCCTGCTTGATTTTCGTGGCCTCAAGCCAAGACTTGAGATCCTGCGCAGCAATCAGCGTGCGGCGTCCAACTTTCTTGATCTTGAGGTCGCCGCGGGCGATTGCGGCATATACAGAAGTGCGCCCAAGGCTTGAAAGCGCGCACGCTTCCTTGATGCTGTAGGCAAATGCAGTCAGTTCCATTTTTCCACCGATGGGCCCGACGACGTTCGGGCTATCGCCTGCGTTGGTGCAAGCGCGGGGCTTAAATCGGTGAAAGCCGCTCTTAAGTCACGTTACCAAATTTGCATAGGAAACGACGATGTCTCGACCTACCGGGCATCGTCGTTGCGAACACTGGCACTTCAGCCAACAGCACTGACTAAAAAACTCTACTTTCCTTGCCAGTCGCGCACCACAAACCGATTTCGATCGGCGCGCGGAAATTCGACTCGTTCGCAGGCGACCGCCAAGGTTCGCCAAAGTTCGAATTTGTCAACCACTTCAAAGGCTTATACAATAAAGGCCGTTAATGAGCCTAGCTGAAGTGGCATATGTCCCACGTTACGCAAAAAGCTGAACCCGCGCCGTCCAACAACGGCACGCCGACCGTTGCGCGCGAGTCGAGACTTCTGACCCGCGCAGAAGCGGCGTCGTATTGCCGTATCTCGCCGCAGAGCTTTTCGAACTGGGTGCGAGACGGACGGCTGCCCTCTCCGCTTCCCGGCACTTCGCGGTGGGATCGCAAGGCTATTGATGCCGCGCTTGATGCAGCGAGTGGCTTATCAAACGCATCGTCAGATTCCGCTCTCGATGCGTGGAAATCAAAACGTGCGCGTGCATCTTAAAGGCATTCATCGCGTCGAGATGCGGCTCTCCAATGGCGAGCGTCGCATCTATCACTATGCCTGGCGCGGGGGGCCACGCATTACCGCCGCCCCAGGAACGCCAGATTTCGTTCGACAGTACCAAGAAGCTCACGCGGCTCTTCGCGCGCCGGCTGCTGGCACGTTTATGACGTTGGTCGCGGCGTTCAAGGGATCGGCGGATTTCCAACAACTCGCCCCGTCTACGATCCGTGCTTACACGGCCTACATCAAGCTCATCGAGGATACGTTCGGCGACTTGCCGCTGGCTGCATTGAAAGACCCGCGTATCCGCGGTGAGTTCAAAGCCTGGCGTGACCGCTTCGCAAACACGCCGCGCAAGGCGGACTACGCCTGGACAACGCTGTCGCGGATCCTTTCCTTCAGCAAGGATCGTGGTCTGATCGCGTCAAACCCGTGCGAAGGCGGCGGACGCCTCTACTCCGCCGATCGTACAGACAAAGTCTGGACTGATGCGGATGTCGCCGCGTTTCTAAACACCGCGTCTGCGGAACTGTCGCTGGCGATGATGCTGGCGCTCTGGACCGGCCAGCGTCAGGGCGATCTGCTGCGGCTACCGTGGTCGGCATACGACGGCAAGCACATCAGGCTCCAGCAATCCAAAACCCGGCGCCGCATAATTGTGCCTGCCGGCGAGCCGCTGCGCACCCTCCTCGACCGCACCGAACGACGCGGTCCTTTGGTCCTCACAACGACACGCGGCACTCCATGGACATCCGATGGATTTCGCACGTCGTGGTCAAAGGCCTGCGACCGTGCCGGCATTGAAGGGCTGACGTTTCACGACATACGCGGCTCAGCCGTCGTCCGGCTCGCGCTAGCCGATGCCACCGTCCCGCAGATCGCGACGTTCACTGGACACAGCTTGCGCGACGTCGAGGCGATCCTTGACGCTCACTATCTCGGCCGCGACGTGAAGCTCGCTGAGATCGCCGTGATGAAGCTCGAAACGCGAACAAAACTGTAAAACGCACTGTAAAACGTGCGCCGTTTGTTCGCCGAGACCACCAACTAAGTGCTTGGAAAGATTGGTGGGCGCACCAGGGCTCGAACCTGGGACCCGCTGATTAAGAGTCAGCTGCTCTACCAACTGAGCTATGCGCCCGGGCCACCAACGCGAGGAAGCCCCCGCAAG
>Ga0075370_10000177_pt1 | contig 22211 bp, 18 predicted proteins | sample EndMethybrTD3035_FD_71398 | JGI IMG/M metagenome (GOLD analysis project Ga0075370, IMG submission 71398) | Populus endosphere microbial communities from Tennessee, USA - Endosphere MetaG P. TD hybrid TD303-5 | ecosystem: Host-associated > Plants > Roots > Endosphere | place: USA: Tennessee... | reverse complement strand
GACGTCGCCGGGTTGGACAAAATCCACGTGGATCTTCCGAACGGGATTTCGTTCGAGGTGCGACACTCCTCCGCTGGTCAAACGACAGACAGCGCCGCTGTCATGAAAGAGCTCACAGATGCCGCGGAGGAGCTGGCGGAGGTCTTTGCAAGATATTCGCCGGCTTCGACCGCGGCCTCTGCCTATGCAACCAACCAGGCAGCGTCACTTGGACGCGCAAATCAAGTCGACACGCGGACTTGAGAACGACTTGTTGAGCTCTGCAGGTGTCGTCGATCGAGTTTGCTGTTTCTGCCGATCGTGCATCAGGTACAGATGCTCGGCGACCTCAAATATCTGAATCGATTGCCGGCATGGTGCGCGGACGAGGTTCCGGATCCTCGCGCGCGTTGCGTCCCGGTGCGCGCGTACCCGTTCCAAGGCCGGAAATTGCTATTTCTCTGCCGAGAGCCGTTCGCGCCCATGCGCCGCGCCAAAATCACGAAGAGGGCCCGCAGGGACGATACCCGTGGGATTGATCGAGCGATGGCTCTGATAGTAGTGACGCTTGATGTGCTCAAAGTTCACGGTCGATGCGATTCCTGGCCATTGGTAAACGTCACGGACGTACGCGGAGAGGTTTGAATAGTCGGCAACAGATCGAATGTTGCACTTGAAATGACCGAAATAGACGACATCAAACCTGATCAGCGTTGTGAAGAGGCGGATGTCCGCCTCGGTCAAACGATCGCCGAAAAGGAAGCGGCTATCCGCCAGACGCTCTTCGAGCCAATCCAGTGTCTCGAACAGCGGAACGACGGCATCATCGTAGGCAGCTTGTGTGGTCGCGAATCCAGCCTTGTAGACGCCGTTGTTGAGCGTGTCGTAGACCCGGGCATTCACGGCATCGATTTCGTCTCGAAGCTGCACCGGATAGAAGTCGCCCGATCTCGCACCGAGATGATCGAACGCGAAATTCATCATGCGAACGATTTCGGACGATTCGTTGCTGACGATAGCGCCCTGTTGCTTGTCCCACAGCACTGGCACAGTTGCCCGACCAGTATAGTGGTTGTTGGCCATCGTGTAGATCTGATGCAGATATTCCGCGCCGTTGACATGGTCGGGTATCACTCCCGGACCTTTCGCGAAACTCCAGCCGCGCTCGGCCATCAGCCAATGCACAATGGATACGGAGATCTTGTCTTCAAGACCCTTGAGCACTCGCATGATCAGTGTTCGATGGGCCCAGGGACAAGCAAGACTGACGTAGAGGTGATATCGACCCGCCTCGGCTCTGAACCCGCCAACACCGCTCGGACCAGGACTTCCATCGGCGGTAATCCAGTTGCGGAAAGCAGCGTCCTTGCGAACGAAGAAGCCGCCGGTCGCGCCGGTGTCATACCAGGCGTCGCGCCATTCACCTTCGACCAACAGTCCCATACCGTCCTCCTGGCGTGATCAGCTCGCGGGTTCATCTCTGGTAAGAACGAGAGACAAGAGTTTTATCGCTGGCGCGGCCAGAAAGACCACAGGCGACATCGCGGCCTAGTGCTTCTTGAAGCGTTCGATGCGCTCGCCGGGCGGATGACCAGGCCAATTGATTACGCCATTTTGCATCGCCGGCGAAGCAAAAAGCCGTTCAGCGTATTCGGACACCCTCGGGCAGTCCTTCCACATCCAATCGTAACCAAGAAAGAGAAGCCGGAAGAGACTTACACCCCAGAAGATATCAGCCAGGGTAAATCCATCGGGCATCAACCACTCGTTTTTGCTTTCCAATCTTCGATCCAGTTGCACGATGGTGCTGTGCGTTGCCTCGATAATCCTCCGCATATTGGCCGGCTGCGCTATGAATTCACGCCCCGCTTCTTCCTTTATGATCTTCTGGCTGTAAGCCTCGCGAAGAAGGGAGTCCGCCGGCAGGCCCTCTAAACGCTTGCGCACCAGTTCGATCTTCTTGTTATGAGCACCCCGCATACCCGCGCGGATCTCTTCAGGCCGATCGTCGCCGTCGGGATTTGCGCCATAGAACAAGCCGGCATGCGGTATTGCGTCGACAATTGCTATTTCAGTCCAAACCCTGTTTTGCCACTGCAGCGGCACCAACGCCCCTCCACTCAAGATGTCGAGATAGGCCGCAATCAGACGTGAGTCCGCGACAACTTCTCCCTTTTCATGATCGACCAGCGTGGGTACCGCCAGGGGGTCAAAGCCCTCGTTCTCAACACTTGAGCTTCCGGAATAGCCGTTAACGAATGGTCGGCTCCGCGCAATGGCAGACTCCATGCGAAGCTTCACATACTCCGCCGAATAATTTTCGCTGAACGGCGGCATAATGATAAGCTCGCTGCTGGCGAATGGAGCCCCGATCTGGAATAGCGCCCCGCGAATCTTCTGAGAACAGATCGACATAGTGAAATGAAAAAGCTCGAGCCGCGGGATGGGCGACTGGTCGCCTCCTGGCTTCGGATGCACACTGCCACCCGACACTGTGCACCGCCGCTCAGGATCTCCGATTGCGGAATTCCGCGCTTGCTCCGCCAACGCGTCGACAGACGTTCTTAGATTGATGGTCATAGCGCTTCCTAAAGGTTTGGGTCTGGCACCACACGCTCCCGCTACTGTCAGACTAGTCGCGGGCCGCTCGACTTGAAGCCGACATTTTTCGGACCAAGCGTTCAAGCTATCGGACGATGCTTCCGCCGCCGAAGGAAGGCAGGATCTCGCGACCATCGTTCCAATTCACGGAACGATGCGTCCGATAACGCCCGGCTTCCCGCCCTGCCCGCGCTGCATTTACGTCCAAGACGGTCATCAGCTGTCGTATTGACGTCGTCGGCGGCTGACTCCTCGAAACTCTGGAGCTAAGAAATGACTTGTCTCTTGGTAATTGAAGCGAGCCCACGCTTTGAACATTCGACTTCCCGCGTCTTGACCTCTCAGTTTGTCGAGAAATGGTCCCGCCTACATCCGAATGCTTCCGTCATTAGGCGCGACCTTGCGCGATCCAACTTACAATTCGTTGACCTTCCGTGGATCGGAGCCGCATTTACCCCGCCTGACCAACACTCGCCGGAATCCGCTGCGGCGTTGAAGACATCAAACGTCTTGATCGAAGAACTCAAGGCTGCCGACCACATCGTCATCGGCACACCAATGTACAATTTTTCCATACCGGCACTCCTCAAAGCTTACGTCGATCAGATCGTGCGCGTCGGCGTTACGGTCTCAACCACCTATGAAGGCATGTTGAAGGGCAAACAGGCGACCGTGATCCTTACGACGGGCGGCGACTTCTCTCCTGGAGCTCCATTCGCCTCAGCCAACGTGGCAAGCTCGTATCTCAAACAGATTCTCGGGTTTGTCGGCATTACCGATGTCAACGTCGTTCTCGCCGTCAAGACTCTCACTATCGACCAAGGCGAGACAACCCTTGCGGATTTTTCCAAACGGTTCGATGCCGAAATCTCTGCGGCCGCAGCGCGGCTGAGAGCGGACCGTTTGGAGTCTCTTACCGTCGCGTGATCGCACTCTTTGAGTGACAGATTTGATCGCTCAGGATGCTGGCCGTTCCAGCATCCTGCAAACCAAAACACCTTCCAAGACATTGGCCGGTGCAGCAATCAGATCGGCCAGAAGAGATACCCGCCCTCTTGTTCAATATTATAGACGATGTGTTCAGGTGCGGGCGTCTTTCCAATGAGCACAAAACACCACGAACATTGATTGGAGGGTTGGACGTTTTCGACCATGTGTCAGCGACGTTCGATCAACAGATCGGAGGCTGCTTGCGACGCGCCATGTTCGCGTAACAAGCTCGTTAGGCCAACAGTGGCCTTGCGACGTTCGATTCCCGACCGGTAACGAAACTCTTGCAGAATGGGAGCACCAACGCGATGAACGTCCAGATCACCGACAAAGACAGATTTGAACAGACACCCTATAGTATGTGGCTGCAGACAGAGATTCTGCACACGTTGCAAAGGACGGTGAGCGATCATCCAGGGGAGTACTCGTTCATCGTCAACTGTCAGGTAATGGAGCTTTATTGGGCTCTCATTGTCCGAGAACTTCAGGCCGCTCAGAGCAGTCTGAGACAGAACGACCTTGCGAAGGCTCAGCAAGCCCTGCGCCGAGTGGTCGATGCACATGAACCACTCAATGCCACGTGGCGTTCTCTATCGTGGCTAACCCCGTCCGACCTGCTTCCGATGCTGGGCGCGGCTGGAGCGACATTAGGGCGCGACACTGCTCTCCAAGGTTGGACCTACCGCCATATGGTCTATCTGTTCGGAATCAAACAAGGGGAACATTTGGAGCACTTTAAGCCGCAGCCGCGCAGATGGCAGCAACTAAATGAGGCCCTTAACGCTCCGAGCGTCTACGACGACGTGCTGGCATTCCTGCATCGTGAAAAGCTTCCCATTCCTCGAGCTCAGTTTGAGCGTGATTTCGCTCAGCCGTACAAGCCCAGCCCCGAGGTCGAGCGTGCTTGGCAAATTGGGTACGATGAGCGACCCGAGATCAAGAACTTGGGTGAGACACTTGCCGATATTGCCGAGGAGTTCACGACCTGGAAATATCGCCACCTCATGCTGACCCGACGTACCCTGGGATCTCGCAAGGCCTACTTTGGCGTCTCCGGAATTGAGTGGCTGACGCCGACTCTCGAAGAGATTCCATTCCCGGAACTCTTTTCGGCCAGGACGTTCATCGGCGATCCTCCAGCGGGCTGCCCCATGGGCAAAGCCAAGGAGTGACCTTTCGCGACCGCTAGAGTTTAGGGGGAAGCAACCGTGACGGCCGCTTCCCTCCAACCCGCGCGGATCCGCGTTCCCGCAATGGCTCCTTGGTTCTTGCACAGCACCATCATTCTCTCAATCTGCCGGATGGTACGATGGGCTGGCGTTGAGTTTATCGGAGAGCCTAAGCCCGGCGCCTGCGTTCGACCTAAGTAGTTGGCATCGCCTATTTCGCCGCGCAGAGACCTCGATCGTCCGCCAGCGGTCGGCCGGGTCTAACCAATTGCATGGTTGCAGCTGAGCTCAATGACCAGCCTCTGGAACTGCACCGCGGCATTGATGACGTCGCGATCCCTTCCTCTACGGCCCACGATCTGCAGGCCCGCCGGGAGGGCGCCGGCACTTCGCGGCAACGGTAGAGTCACGGCAGGATATCCAACAAGGTTAAAAGGCGCCGTGTAAGCCATGAGTGCTTTGCGGACGTCACCGCGCCACGCTCCAATCCGAACATCGTCCGCTCCTATCAGGGGTGCGGTACAGGGGCACGTCGGCAAAATGAGAAGCTCAATTTGCTCAAAAAGGGACGCAATCTTCGACGAGAATCCGCGCCTTGCATCTTGTGCTCTTGCGAAATCGTCAATACTGAGCATGCGCGCACGCTCAAGCCTGGCAACTGTCCCTCTACCGTAGCTTTCGCAAATAAGCTCTGAGGAGTTGCGCGAGAAATGTATCATAGCTCCCTCGGCCAGTACCAGGTTGGCAAAAATCGAGTAGGCCTCATCGAGGCGTGTCTCGATCTCCATGATGATATGATCCTGACGCAACCTTTCAACGACTGTCGAAAGGTCGTTCCAAATGGCCGCGTCGACTGGAACATCGCTTGGCACTTTAAGTACGCCAATCATTCGCTTCACGTTGGCGTCGCGCCAGGACTCATCTGGCGCTACGCTCATGCCCAAAGCACCGGCCAGGACGATAAGATCCTCAGCCGTTTGGCAAATGAGACCCACATGGTCGAGCGTTGGAGCGAGTGGAAATACTCCATCGGTTGAGAGAACGCCGTACGTCGGTTTTAGTCCAACCACCCCGCAAAGTGCGGCCGGGATTCGAACCGAGCCTCCAGTGTCCGTGCCGATGGCGGCCGGAACCACGCCGTAAGCAACTGCTGCGGCCGAACCACCGCTCGATCCTCCTGGAATTCGCGCTGAGTCGCGTGGGTTGAGCGTATTGCCAAACGCTTCGCTCGATGTAGTCACGCCCCAGGCAAATTCGTGTGTGGTCGTCTTTCCAAGGATGATTGCGCCGGCATTCCGCAGATCACGTATCACTCGGGCGTCGGCTCTCGGCACGTTACCGATGTAAGCGGCCGATCCATACCGGGTCTCAACACCAGCGGTATCGATGATATCCTTGGCGACGATCGGAATACCCTCAAGAGCTCTTGCCGAACCTCCTGCGTATCGCAAGTCGCTCTCGGTTGCGAGAGCCAACGCGTTCTCATCGATCGCCGCAAGGGCGTTCAACTCAGCTGCGCAACGTCTTGCCTTTTCAAGTGCTGCCTGCACAAGTTGACGCGATGTTGTTGAGCCCACCTGAAGCGCAGCTAACATCTCGGCCACAGATGGCGATGTCATCCCGGCTCACCACAGGCTTCGTAGCAGGGCTTCAAGTTTTCGATCAGCGTCTTCTCCAAGATCGGCGACCTCGCTCTTATAATTCGCTCGCAGGAGATCCGTGATCTCCGGAAGCGCCGAGAGCCCCATCTCAAATGACCGCAGCCGATTTGGTAATCCGAGGTGCGACACAAGGCTCTCTATTCTGGCGGCGAGTGCCGGTCCTGGATTAGGTTCTCCTGGCGAATTGAACACCCGTAGCTTATTGCCATAGCGCGCTTCACTATTTCGGATGACAGGCGCAAGCGTTATGCATGACGTGACGCTATGCGGAAATCCGAACGTCCCACCCAAGATATGTCCGATTCGATGACTGAGCCCGTAGATGACGGATGCCGGATAGAAATAGCATTGCCACGCGGCCAACTGCAGCTGAAGCAAAGCGTCCAGATGAACCGCTCCTCGTTGAACGGCCTCGCCGGTTTCCAGATCGGTTGGCCACTGCTCCAGTACGTCAAAAAATCTCCTCGCCCCTGCCGCGGCCATGATGGCGTGTGGGTGGTCGACATCGACCAGTCGCATGCCTTCGATGGCATGATCCAGCCCCTTGACGGCAGACGACAAGAGCAACGCCCGGGGCGTGTTGATGAGCAAGCTGGGATCCATCAGCACAATCTTCGGAACTGTGTCGCGCTCGGCGTAGCTTCTCTTGAATGGTCGCGCCCCTGACGTTTCCGTAACACCGAAATAGTGAGAGAACTCGGATCCGGAAAGAGTGGTCGGCAGAGCGACTATCGGAAGATGGCGCCCCTGACGAAGCGCATGAAAATGAGAGACGGCCTTGGCGGCATCCAAAACCGAGCCGCCTCCATAGGCGACGATCGAGCGAGCGCCCGCTAGGATGCACCGGTCAAGCGCACTTTCGATCGCTGTATCGGGCGCATGAGGCGGAAAATCGGAGATGATTCCAGAGACGTCGTGAAGATGCGGAAGAATGAGCCGATCGGTTGAGCGCAGCAGCGGCTCAACCGTAAAAATCATCGGCCGCTCTAGGCCGTCGTGAGCCAGCTCCCGGAGGGCCGCATCGACGATACCTATCCCCCACCGAAGGGTTTCCTGCGGTAAGCACCGCAGGAAACCCTCGCTGATTACACGTTCGGAGCAAGCCGCGGCTGACTTCAGCACGGTGCCTGCTCCTTCAATTCTGAGGAACCGGTACAGGAGCTGGGCGCAATGCCATATTGCGCTCTATCTCAATGCGGCGATCTTCCAAATCCGGCGCCAGGCAAAGCTTGGTCCCGAGTTCTTCGACGGGCTCATCGATCGTCAGTTGAGTTGGCGTGGAAAGGGCGCAAATGTGCCCATCCGGATCCCGGAAGTAGAACAGCTTGCTGTAGAGGCAGTCATAAACGTCCGACACCTTCACGTCAGCCCGTTTTAGGCGTTGGTGCTCATGCGTAAGAGCCGCGTCGTTCTCCACTTCCAAGGAAAAGTGATGCGATAATCCTGTGCCCAAATGTCCGGCGGAATACCCAGGCAGTCCAAAGAAGGTCAAGACCGAGCCAGGCGAGAGGTCATCGTCGCATGCGTAGTAATAGTGCGTACCTCCGCGCTCATCCAAATATTCGGTCTTTTTGATCAATCGAAGCCCGACCGTTTCGACGAAGAACTTTTCGGTCCGCTCGGCGTTCGACGAGATCGACGTAATGTGGTGGAAACCGCGTAGCGCAAAGTCATCCGTAATCGACGGGACGGCACGGGGCCAAGTTTCGGCTGCCGTCAACACCTCGTCGCGACCGCCAATAAGGTTCTCCTTCGGCTGAGACCGGAACCCAGACCCGAGAACCGCTTCATCGTGCCCGAACCCAGGTTCGGTGGTCGCGATTTCGATGATCGCGCCATCGGGGTCGCGGAGGTAGATCGCATGAAAGTAGTTACGGTTGTAGGGCCCCGTAACGTGGATACCCTGGTCGGTGAGTCTCCGCTTCCATTTCAAGAGGCCGTTTCTTGTAGGAACGTGAAGAGCCAGGTGATGGTTTGTACCGGCCCCCCAACGCCCCTTTGGGTCTCCAACCCGCGGCGACGTAACGCCAGCGACGGCCGTTTTTGGATCCACGAATCCAGTTTGCGGCATCATGTAGAAAATCGGATTCCACTCGATGTAGCTGATCGTGTGACCGCGCTTCAGTTGGCCCTTGAATGCCTGAAATCCAAAAGTAATGACCGGCAGTCGCGGGTCCAAATGATGGACGGTCCGCTTCACGACTGGCAGGCCTAGAAGCGTTGAATAGAAGTGCTCGATCCTGCCGAGATTTGCGGCCACGAATACCTGGTTGTTGACGCCGCCGATAGTCATGTTGTTCATCTTAAACCCTCGCGATCACAGGCCGCTGAAGCGGCGTCTCTACCCATCGCGAAGGATGGCAGCGCTACTGAGGGATATGAAGATACTCAGCGAAGGACGTAGCGTTCAATTTGTTGGACGGAGCGGCGAACCCTCAGGTCGATCGCTTGCTCGACGCTTTGGCGTGCATGTCTTCCGCCGGCGCAGGTTCGAATGCGGTCACACGCGGTATTTCCGACGCCAAGAAATCGACCAAGGCCCTTACCGCAGGAAGAAGGCCCCGCTTGTATGGGATAAGGGCCGAGACTCGCGCATCTGCCGCAATCCAGCGCGGCAATATCTGCTTCAGCTTTCCCGCCGCAATTTCGTCTCGGCAAATGTATCCCGGCAATGCGGCAATGCCCAGGTTGGCACATGCTGATTCCTTCAGCGCAACAAGATTGTTGCTCTGAAAGCGAGGCGCCGTCTGCACGATGCACCTGCGGCCGTTGGGTCCAGTCAGCACTAGGTTCGATGAACTCGTCCTTGCGATTGAGATCGTATCATGCTGAGCAATTTCCTCAGGAGTGGCTGGAGCACCTCTAGCGTCCAAATATCCGGGTCCGGCGAACAAGTACCACGGTGCGCGTGCGATGGCTCGCTGGACCAGGGATGAATTCTGCAACGGCGAGGTATGGCCACGCAAAGCCAGGTCGAAGCCGTCGGCGACGATATCGACGAGGGCATCCGTAGTAATCTCCACGATCTGAACTTTCGGATACTTCTTGAGAAATATCGGTATCAGGTCCTTCAATGCGAACTGAGCGATTTCGACGGCCGTCGTCATTTTGATGACGCCGCTGGGCTCGGTTGCCCTCTGACGCACCGCCTCCTCCGCGACCTCGGCCGTCTGCAGCAATGTCTGAGCGTAATGATAGAACTGCGTCCCTACTTCGGTCATACCGAAACGGCGCGACGTTCTGTTGAGCAACGTTACGCCCAAGGCGGCCTCGAGTTCTCTTATCCGATGGCTCAAGGTGGATTTCGGCAAGCCCAACGATCTACTCGCAGAGGTAAAGCCTCCTCTGTCAACAACCTGGACAAAATAGAAGACATCCTTGAGATCAAGCATGACACACGATGAATGATTTTACCTCAGGCTGACAGAACCGCGGCTCGCACTTTTAGATATGCACATCGATCTAGGCTATTCTAGACACCCTCCATTCTGACCTCAACAGGCACACCCCTTGCTTGTCTCTCGACACCAGTGGCTCGTATTCTGTCTCGAACGCGATGCCCCTCGGAGTAAGCCATTCGCCGGAGTAAGCCATGTTTCGTCTTTACGATAGCCTGCTATCTGGAAACTGCTGGAAGATCCGAATTCTGCTTTCTCAGCTGAACCTTGAGTACGAGAGAATTACTCTGGACTTGGTTCGAGGCGATACTCAACAACCGAATTTCGAAAGAATTAGCCGGTTCTCGAGAGTCCCGACATTGGTGTTGGAGGATGGTCGCCCCATCGTGGAGTCCGGCGCCATATTGATGCATTTGGCAGAAGGAACGCGTTTTCTTCCTGGCGACCGGCATGCGCGCACGGAGGTGCTCAGCTGGCTGTTTTTCGAACAAGCCGATCTTCAAAAGGCCATCGCATATCCACGTGTTTACAATCTTCGCGGCCAAGCATCCCAGATGGCAGGCGAAATCGCCTACCGGCAAAAGGACGGATACAGCGCTTTACAAAAACTCGAGAACTGGATTGGAAATCGGGACTGGCTAGTGGGTAATGGCTACACGATAGCCGACACTGCAGTTTTCGCCTACGTGTCCCTGGCTGCAGAGGGCGGATACCAGATGGAGCGATACCCCGGAATTCTCAGATGGTTGGACGACGTACGATCGACGGATGGCTGGGTACCGCTTATCGAAGGGACGGCCCCCTCAAGATAATCCGTACCCAGCCCAGGAAGTCTAGACGTCGAGGAATGTGGCGAACTTCTCCGGCCCGAACTTATCAAGCGCCATGTTGTTCTCGGGAAGTCCGTTGTCTGCGTAGCCAATGCACATTCCGCACACGACCATATCGCTTTCAGGAATGCCAAGCTCCTTGCGCAGCACTTGATATTGCAACGACCAAATCTGTTGAGGAAGCGTATCAAGTCCTCGGCCTTGAGCCGCCAACATTACCGTTTGGAGGAAGGCGCCGTAGCAGATGAAGCTTGCGGGGACCAGTTTCCGGTCCATCGTGAAAATGAGGCCGACAGGCGCGCCAAAGAACATGAATTGCCTGGCTACATCGCGGCGGCGGCTTTCCTTGTCGCTTCTTTCTACCCCCTGCGCGTCGCCCAGCTGACCACGAAACTTGGTGAAGACCGACAAATGGGGCTCGTGAAGTGGTTCCGGAAAAAATGGATATTCCGGAGTCAGCTTGTCATGGTTGTCATTGAAATTCTTCACCGCGGCCGCAACCACGCGCTCGCGGGCCTTGCCGGTCAATACGTAGCATTTCCACGGTTGAGTGTTGCTGGAGCTAGGGGCGAACCTAGCGATCGAGAGGATATCCTTAACAACTTCGGTTGGAACGGATTTGTCCGTAAAGCCACGTTTCGCCCGACGACACTTGATGAGTTCATCAATGTAGAGGGGGCTCTCATCGTCCTTCCGCACGTGCCGCTGAAGCTCTAATGTCATTGCATCCCCCGAATCCTTTGAACCAAGGCCGCATGGCCGTATGACCCATCTTCGGAGTTCAGCGGCCGTTTAGGGAAGTAGCCGATCTTCGGACTTATCGTTCGACAAATTCGAACGATGCCGGCACCTCGGTCCTAGGCTGCTTTTTCGCGTTTCGGAAGTTTTTTCGCTGCTACTAAGGCCAGCCACCAGGATTGGTATAGGCCCTAAGCCGCCATTGGCACTCCTGCTCGATCAGCTGTTGGTGTTATTCGGCACGCGCTTTGACCCCGATCGGCGCCGAAGGTTGACCCCGGCCAACACAGCCGAATTCATTGAACCATCACGGGATGGGGTCAATGTTGTAGGCCGATGGGGGTCAGGGTTCGGCGCTTATTCACACCCAGGCACGATGACCGCTTGTGGCCCATCAGCGAAGTAACGGCGCATGTCGTTGAGGTCCGCTCAGTGAGGCACTACGGACTTGATTTGCTCAGGTTGAGCTCTTCGCATTTTGACCCGAGGTGGACGTTCCGAGTGGCGGGTGATCACGGCATCGGTATCGGCGGTCGCCAAGAATGGGATCCGTTTCGCTCCTGCACGCTCGCACCGCCGGCGTGTTCGGCGGGAACGGTCTTACCCCGTTCTAGCGGGAGGGTGAACTGAAAGACGGCGCCCCGAGGTTCATTCCCAGTGGCCCACAGCCGGCCACCGTGGGCCTGGATGATCGAACGGCAGATCGCAAGGCCCATGCCCAAGCCGCTAGGCTTGGTCGTGTAGAAGGCTTCGAACAGGCGGTCCACGCTCCGCGGGTCCAGCCCTGGGCCGAAATCCCGCACGGTGACGAGCACGGCGTTCGAGGCCTCTCTCTCACTGGTGATCCTCACCTCGCGCGTCCCATTGTCGATGCTGCTCATGGCTTCGACCGCATTGAGGATCAGGTTGAGGATTACTTGTTGCAGCTGGATGCGGTCGCCTTCGATGAGCGGCAAGCCCGTCGCGAGCTGGGTCTGCAGGGATACGCCATGCCTCACCAATTCGCTCCGGGTCAAGGCGATGACTTCGAGGACGGCCTCATTGACGTCAACCCGCGCCAGGCGTAGGGGCGCCTTCTTGGCTAGGGCGCGGATCCGGTGCATGACATCGCCCGCACGCTCGGCGTCCTGGACGATATAGCCGAGGGTCGCGCGGACCTTATCCAGATCGGGCGGTTCAGCTTCGAGCCAGCCCAAGCCGGCTGCGGCATTGGTGGCTACCGCCGCAATGGGCTGGTTGACTTCGTGGGCGATCGAGGCCGTCAGCTCGCCCAAGGTCGTGACACGCGTGATGTGAACGAGGTCTGCTTGTGCCTGGCGCAACTCCTGTTCCGCTTGCTTGGCCGCAGAGACGTCCATGATCGCTCCAACGAACTCAACCTTGCCCGATTCATCTGCGCCGGCGCGAGCCACAACCTTCACGAACTTGACCGAGTCATCAGGCATCTGGAATCGATGCTCGAGCTCCCAGTCCTTGCCCTCGCGCGATGCGCGGTCGATTACCCGCCTAACTCGGTCGATGTCCGCAGGATGAACTCTTTGCATAAGCAGCTGCAGTGATGGCTTGGTTGTTCGGTCGTATCCAAGGATTCTGGAGCTCTCCTCCGACCAGAAGAACTCTCCGCCAGAGCTTTTCCAACTGAAACTGCCCGTGAGACTCAATCTCTGCGCTTCGACCAAATAGGCCTCGCTGAGCCGCAGCGCATTTTCAGCCTGCTTGCGCTCAGTGATGTCGTTATTAGTCTCCATGATCGCGACGGGCCGGCCCCGTCCGTCCCGTTGCACAGACCACCGACTCGCCACGGTTGCTTGCGTGCCGTCTTTTTTCGTGTGGACGAGTTCCCCTTCCCAGCGGCCGTTGCGGAGCAACTTTGCCATGATCTGTTCGAGCGGCATGGGGAAGATCGTCCGCATGAGTTGGTGGGTAATCTTGCCGACGGCTTCACCTCTTTTCCATCCGTACAGTTCCTCGGCGCCGCGATTCCAGTAGGAGATGACATCGTTCATGTCGCGCACGAACACTGTGTCGTGGGTGAGGTCGAGGAGTCCGGCCTGCTCGCGCAGCACCATTTCTCTCGATAGGCTTTGCACGGCGAGGAAAGCCGTAATGCCGATTGCCACTAGGGTGAGAAGGCCGTTCGAAAGTGCGATGCCTGGCGATACATCGTGCTCCGACAGGATGTAGCTTAGCCCCGTCAGAGCCATTAATCCCAACGACGCGAGCACAACTCCACGCTTCTGAAGAAACTTCGCAGATAGCAGCACAACGGCCACGTACAGCACCGCGAGGGCAATCTCTTTTGGGGTAATTGTGTCAAGAATGAAGACAACGATAGCGATGGCAGCGCCAATAGCTGCAAGAGCGCGCGACCTGACTATTGTCGGCGGGGTCGCCGTATATTCCACTTGGTTCTGCTCCGTCCGCATGTCTCGCCCCGCCAGGGACTTGCCGGCGGTCCTGGTGTCGCGATCGGGTCGGCACTTTCGCTCGGTCAATCTGGCAAGCTGACGTTCCCGGTTCGAGAGCGACGGAGCACAAGCCGCTGCCTTGCACCGCCAGTCATCCGCTTTGCCGCATCGGGAGTTTGTCCCGATCTACCTTGCGAGTAAAGCGGCAGCAGCGGAGCGTGGCGAAACGGAACAGCATGCCGCAGGCCGACAAGACTACCAGCGGCGCGGGCACTTGATAGCCTTCCCCCAGTCCGAGCCTTCCCGCGTGACAACTTGCTGATCGGCGCGGAGCGATAGCGCCCGCAGGGTGGCGCCATGGCCCAACGTCCGTTCATGGCCCTTAGCCGAAGGTCGATTGAGCGCGTGTCATGTCGGCTGTCACGGGCACACCGGACATCGATCCGCGCCGGCTTACATCGCCGCATATGATCCCACACAAGACATTGGGCCGCATTGGGCTCGACTTGTCCTATTCATTTATCGCCGACGTCGATTGAATTGCTGACCGTCTGACCGTTGAGGTGTTCGGTTCGTCTGCCGACGCCCGTTTATCGACGCCACTCCTCTCTAGACGTTCATGCCTCAACATACCGCACGTTGTCTCTGTGCTCGCTTGAACAGCACGATGCTCGGTTGGAGGTCATGCAAGCTGAAACCTAAGGCTGCGAGGAGCGTACAAACCGAACGATGTGAGCCGGAACACATTTGATGCGATCGGATTGGACTAAGATTGCTGCTGAAAGTCGTGGTGCGAATGTCCCTGTTTTCTAGGGAGCTTGCCATGCACAAACTGCTCATGATCGCGCGGTTCGCAGCTGCGTTCGAAATGGCAAATGCAACAGCCAGGAAGCTTCCCACTTGCATTCGCCCGGAACTGCAGGAACCAAGGAGCAATGTCGCGCTCTGAAGGTCGGCTCTTAGAGGAGAAACCGATGAGAGCTCAGGTAGATCAGCAATTAGATCGGGTGCGACATGGATTGCCCGAGCTGCGGCAGAGTCAACCCAAAGGGTAACAAGGTTTGCGGCGATTGCGGCGCGCCGCTATTCGTGCGCTGCGCTGCGTGCGAAGCCGCCAACCCGTCAGGTAAAAGGTTCTGCGGCGACTGCGGCGCAGCGCTCACGGAGACGGAAGCCGCGCGAGTATCGGCAGCGGCTCGAGTGTCGACGTCCACCATGGTGCGGGTCACGGAGCCCTCTACCTCGCCACCCGCGCCCAGTTCTTCCGCCGAGCGCCGTCAACTCACAGTGATGTTCTGCGACCTCGTCGGCTCGACGGCGCTTGCGACCAAGCTCGACCCGGAAGATCTGCGGGAGATTATCGCCGAGTACCGCGATGGCGTGGCTGCCATCGTTCGCAAGTACGGAGGTACCATCAGCCGCTACATCGGCGATGGCATGCTGATCCTGTTCGGTCATCCTTCGGCGCACGAGGACGATCCCGAGAACGCCGTGCACGCCGCGCTAGAGATTGCCTTGGCCCGGCATGCACAGAGCGCTCCAACGGATATCGAGCTGCGGGTTCGCCTCGGACTTGCGACTGGTCTCGTCATCGTGGGCGACCTGATCGGCAGCGAGGCTGCCGAGCCGCAGGCGGTACTCGGCGAAACGCCGAACCTGGCGGCCCGACTGCAAGCACTCGCCGAGCCCGACGGGGTGGTAATCGCCGATGATACGAGGCGGCTCATCGGCGGGCTCTTTGATTACGAGGATCTCGGCGCGGTGATGCTGAAGGGCTTCGCCGCCCCGGTGCGCGCCTGGCGGGTGCTGCGTGAGGGAACGGCGGAAAGCCGCTTCGAAGCATTCCACGCGGCAGCGCTCACGCCATTGGTTGGGCGCGAGGAGGAGCTCGAGCTCCTAGTGCAGCATTGGCAGCGTGCCAGGACGGGCACTAGCCAGGTAGTGTTGCTGGCGGGCGAGCCGGGGATCGGCAAATCGCGCCTCGTCGCGGCCCTCCAGGAGCGGATCGAGGCCGAGCCGCACACTCGCTTGCGGTATTTCTGCTCGCCGCATCATCAGGACAGCCCGCTGTATCCCTTCATTGCTCAGCTCCAGCGCACCCTCGAGTTCGACCGCGAGGACACGCCGGAGCACAGGCTCAACAAGCTGCAGGCGGTGCTAGCCCCGGCGTTGCCGCCCGACGAGGACATAGCAATCCTCGCCGAGCTGCTATCGATCCCGACCGGCGGGCGATATCTGCCGATTGCCCTTACGGCACAGCGAAAGAAAGAGAAGACCTTCGACGCCTTGTTTCGGCAGCTCGAAGGTCTGGCCCGGCGACACCCAGTCATGATGGTCTTCGAAGACGCGCAATGGATCGATCCGAGCTCGCGCGAGTTGCTGGACCGGACCATCGATCGGGTGGCGACCCTGCCGGTGCTGTCGCTGATCACCTTCCGTCCCGAGTTTCAGTCTATATGGACCGGAAAGTCACATGTCAGCACGATTGTTCTGAACCGCCTTGATCATGAGGCGGGCGCCGCTCTGATCCGGAGCATGACTGGTGACCGGGGACTGCCGCCCGAGCTCGTCACTGAGATCGCCGAGCGAACGGACGGTGTACCGCTATTCGTCGAGGAACTGACCAAGGCTGTGCTCGAAGCGGGTGCTACCGGGGTCGAGCGCGCCGTCTCCACTGCGCCGGTTCCGGCGCTCGCAGTGCCCCCCACCTTGCACGCTTCGCTCATGGCGAGGCTCGACCGTATTGGCCCGGTCGCCAAGGAGGTCGCGCAACTCGGCGCGGCCATCGGCCGAGAGTTCTCCTACGATCTGCTCTTCGCCGCCGCGCGCCGAAGCGAGAGCGAGCTGCGATCGGCGCTCGAGCGGCTGACAGGTGCCGGGTTGGTGTTTCGGCGCGGCGAACCACCCGAGGCCAATTTCCTCTTTAAGCACGCATTGGTGCAGGACGCGGCATACGGCACGCTGCTGCGCGGCCAGCGTCGCCAGTTGCACGCCCGTATCGCTGGCGTACTGGAGGAGAAGCTCGCGACGACGGCCGAAGCGCAACCCGAGATCCTTGCGCACCATTTTGAAAATGCCGGTCTGATCGAGAAGGCGGTTTCCTATTGGCAGGAAGCCGGCGAACGCTCCAAGGCGCGCTCAGCCACGGCCGAAGCGATCAGACAGATGCGGAAGGCGCTCGACCTGTTGTCCCATCTACCGAACGCTGCCGAGAGCCAGCGTACCGAACTCCAACTTCAACTCGCAATCGGAGGGGCGCTGATCGCCGCGAAGGGCCATGCGGCCGAAGAGACCGGAAAGTCCTACGCGCGGGCGCGTTGTCTGTGCGAGCAGCTGAACGACACGCCGAATCTGCTTAAGGCGTTGTGGGGCGAGTTCGTTCATCACCACGTGCGCGCCGAGACGAAACTATCGCATCGCGCCGCCGAAGAACTGCTCGAGTTGGCCGGACGACAAAATGACAGGGCAGCCATGGTGGCCGGTCATCGGGCGGTCGGCGATAGTTGGCTCCATCGCGGAGAGTTGCGCTTGGCGCGCGCGCATCTCGAGCAGGGGCTCGCACTTTACGATCCCACGCAGCATCGATCTCTGACGCTTCTGTTCGCCGAGAACGCCCGCGTGGCGATGCTCTCCTTCCTCTCGCTGACGCTCGGGCTTCTAGGCTTCGTCGATCAGGCCCGGGCGCGTAGCAGGGAAGCCCTGGCAGAGGCGCGCGAGCTGTCGCACCCCATCAGCCTCGCATTCGCCTTAAGCGTCGCCTGCCGGCTGTATTTCGTGCTCGACGATCCGCGGACCGTGCGCCTGCTGGCGGATGAGCTGATTGCGCTTACTACCGAGCAGGGCTTTGCCTTCTTTCTCGCGATGGGAAGGGCGTATCGCGGCTGGACCTTGGTCGAGGCCGGCGAATCAGACACCGGGATGAGTCTGCTCCGGCTCGGGATCGAAGGATTCCAAGCGTCCGGCGCGGCGTGGACGCTTCCGTTCTACCTCGCGCAGCTTGCGACGGCGCACATGAAGACGGGAACGCCCGAAGACGGGCTCGGCCGACTATTTGAGGCTTTGTCTCTAACCGAGAAATCGGGCGTGCGGTGGTTCGAGGCCGAACTGCGATGTCGCCGAGGCCAGCTGTTGCGGACCACTCGCCAAGACGCTGAGGCCGAGGCGGAGGCCGACTTTCGTCAGGCCATCGCGATCGCGCACCAGCAGGAGGCGAAGCTCTGGGAACTCCGCTCCGCCATCAGCCTGGCCCGGCTCTGGCGCGACCAAGACAAGCGCGACGAAGCACACGGTCTCCTCGCGCAGATCTACGGTTGGTTCACCGAGGGCTTCGACACACCCGACTTGAAGAATGCAGAGGCCTTACTTCACGAACTGAGCGCGTAGAAGTTCGTGTAATCCTCATTGCCAGCCCGAATTCTTACTGCCTTGAAGCAAACCAAGTGACGTTCGCTTTTTGCGGAGGAGCGGACCTTCTTGATGCGGAGGACGACTTCTGAGTTTGACCCCAAGCAGACGTTAGGCTGTTCGCGCGGCAAGCCGTTAATGTGGCCGTGCCGCCTTGCTTTAAGCAAGTGGTTTGGCGACGTCGCGAACGCAATTGGCGAACGCTTGCGCGACCGGGCTCAGCATTCGACCCTTCAAGGTGAAGATTGCCGTTGGCAGGTGCCAACGCGGCAATGCAACGGGCAGTGCCTTCAGCAGACCGGCTCCAGGGCCGAACTGCAGCGCCGAGCTCGGCACCAATGTAAGATAGCGTCCGGTCGCGAGCAGGCTGATGCGCAGGTGCAGGGAGTTGCTGAAGATCGTTGCGGTGGGAATCGGCAGCTTCGCAGAACGGAATGCTTCGACGAAAGGCGAGCCGGATTCAGCTTCCAACGTCGACAGGATCCACGGCACGTCGACGAGTTCTGAAAGCGTCAGTTTGCGGCGGCGCGACCAGGAGCTCTGCGGGCCGCCGACGACGACGAGCGATTCGTAGAACAGTGGTTGCATTTCGATGTCGGAGTCAGGTGCCTCCGTCAGCAGTCGCGAAATAACGATTTCGCATTGGCGTTCCCGGAGCAGGTTGAACTGAAGCGACGCCGTGCCTTGTTCCAGCCTGACGCGCAGACGCGGCAGTCGTTTTGAGAGCCGCTCGATCGCTGCCGGCACGAGGCCGGCTGCCCAAACCTCGGTGCACGCTATGCGCAGCTCGCCCGCCTGGGGATCGGTGAGAAACGCAATCTCCTCGACGCTCTGCCGAAGTTCGTCGAACACTGCAGTGCCCCGTTTGAGCAACGCCTTGCCGAACATCGTCGGCTCGATTCCGCGCGCGGTGCGGTCCAGCAGCGTCACTCCGAGCATGTGTTCGAGATTGGCGATGGTGCGCGAGATCACTGGCCGCGAGATGGCCAGGCGCTCGGCGGCCTTGGCCATGCTCTTCTCCTCGACCACCGTCATGAAGACGTGAAGGTCGCGGGGCTTGAGAAATCGTCCGACCCTGTTCCAGCGCATGTCGACGTACCCAAACGGCTACCGGCCTGTCGAATAATCGACCTTGTGGATACTCCTGTTTTGGCGCCGACTCCAGCTCCAGGCCTGAACTTTCGGCCTGAACCCGTTCGAAGCAGGAGATGGCGATGAGGGCCATTGGTATCGTAGCTGCAGCTCTGGTCGTCGTGATGGGCGCCGCCACCGCCCGGGCCGCCGAGATCACCGTTCTGAGTACGCCCACCATGCAGGGCGCGCTCAATGATCTTGCGCCGGAGTTTACGCGCGCGACCGGCCATACGCTTGGGCTCACCTTCGAAGGCGTCCCGGCGCTCAAGCGGCGGATCGAAGCGGGTGAGACGTTTGATGCCGCGCTCTTGTTGCCGGCGGCGCTCGATGAGCTTGCCAAATCGGGCAAGATCGCTGCCGGCTCGCGTTCGGACATTGCCCGCACGGCCGCCGGCGTGGCGGTTCGCGCGGGCGCGCCGAAACCTCCGGTGGGCACCAGCGAAGACCTGAAGCGAGCGCTGCTCGCGGCGAAAACAATCTCCTATTCGCACGACAGTGCGAGCGGAAGCTATTTCCTTCATCTGCTTGATCGTCTCGGAATCGAGACCGAGGTGAAGCCGAAGCTCCTGGCGGTGACAGGACGGAGCCCCGTCGAGGCCGTCGCGCGCGGCGAAGCGGAGCTGACCGTGATCACCGTGCCGAATATCGTCGGTGTCGAGAACGTCGCCCTCGCAGGGTTGCTTCCGGAAGAGTTGCAGAACTACACCACCTTCAGCATCGGCGTCAGTGCCAACGCCAAGGAGCGTAAAGCCGCCGAGCAATTGATCGCATTCCTGCGCTCGCCCGCCGCCGCGGCGGCTATCCGGAGCAAAGGATTGGAGCCCATCGTCCGCTGAAGCCTGGTTCTGGGGGAGGAGGGGCGTCGTCGCTTGTCCGGTCTTGTTGCCTTTTGACCTTTTCATGAATCATTTTCGGAATTTTGTAATATGTTCGTCACGGTTGTTGCGGTGCTTTGCCATTTTTCAGCTCAAGACTGCACCGAGGTCGTCGTCACAAATTCGAACTTGGACGCCGGTATCACTTTGCAGGGCTGCCTAACTGGCGGCCAAGCAGGCCTAGCCCAATGGAAGAGCGCTCACCCAATCTACCGGTCTGATGACTGGCATATCGAGCGGTACAAATGCGCCGCCGGGCTTTACGTGTCGAAGGCCAAGATCTGACCGGAAGATTGTCCCACAGACAAAGCCGATAGGACATGTCTCCTCTTGGCCCGTTGGCGAAGTTTAGTTCGCCTCAGAAATGGTCTGCTGATAGAGGGAGACCGGAAATGGCTCGGCGTCAGCGAAACCGGCGCTGTTGACCCGGAGCGGACCTCAACGGCCAAGGACATTTATCAGCTTGGTGCACCGCACCTTCGACAGCTTGTCGCTGGCGGTTGTTGGCATTCCTGATATTCTTTGACTTGCATCCGGCAGGTCCTACCCTGACAGATGGGTGCTTGCATGCGGATCTTTCATTCGCGGATTTCGGCAATCGCGGCTGAGACTGTTGTGCTGCTACTTTGCAGTCAGACGCACGCATTGGCTCGCGGCAGCCAGGTTGGACACGACGATCCCGCGGGACGTATCGATCGTCTGCCTCCCGAGGTTCGGACTGCTGTCATTCGCATGTGCCGAGATCCGCCGCTCGCCGGTCAGTACTTTGCGACCTATATCGACAATTCACGCGTAATGAGGCTGCACTTCGAACATCTGCACTGTGGCGGGCAGGCAGCATTTTGTAGAGAAGATACTTGCCTCCGCCAGGAATATATTTCTAGCGGAGGCCATTATCACCTTAAGAAGAGCTACTACGGTCGCAATAACGACTGATCCGTTATGGCAAAATAGCCCTTCAAGCTACGGGTTACTGAGGACGCCCAAAACAGACATGGATCCTGACTAAAGCCTGTGACCGGCCGCAGACCGACACTACGTCGTCGAACGGCGACGACTGGAAGGGAACGGCACCTTGGCAGAGCTGATCGCCACGCCTGACTGCCCGGTTTGCGGCAGGCATTTGCGGGTTTTGGGGCGCGGCTGCTCAGAGATCGGGCGCAGCGTGACCACGGACTTATAATTGACGGAGGTGGTAGCTCAGATAAGATCGCGTCGCGGCTGAAGGCCGAGGGACGTTACCGCTCGAATGCGCTGGTTTCGGGACACGATCAGGCAAAGTACGTGGCTGGCGCTGATTGCGCTGGCGATAAACCTTGCGCTGTCCTTTGGTCACTTCCACGCGATCGACAACAAGGCTTCTGGGCTCGGGATTGCCGCAATGGCGGCGTCCATCACGTCGCCAGACGATAGCCAGAATAAAGGTCATCCCAACAATGGCCATGCCGACTATCTCTGTCCGATCTGCATGGCCGCCACCGCGATGACAAACGCGCTGGCCTCGGCGCCGCCTGCTTTGCCGTTGGAACCTGACAACGTTACAGTCGATCGTAAGATCGAAGATGTTCTCGCCCTCGTCGAGCCATCACGGGCCGCATTTCAACCGCGCGGGCCACCGATTTCCTGACATCACTGTTTCGGTTCCCTGTTAGCGGGCGCGCTAGTGCGTTACCGCGATGGGGTTCGAAGCTCCCGACCGCGCTGGTGGTGCGTTTTTCGCCGCGGAGTGCGAATCTGAAGTCAGGAATTTCGCCATGGTTAGTCCCCGATCCTTGCGCATCAGGCGGACGATTCTCTGCTCCGCACAGTGGCTGGCACTTCTTGCTGCATCGGGTGCGCCCGTTCTGGCGCAGAACGACACCACCTCACCGCCACCCAGCGCGGCTACGCCGCAACCTCCCGCCGCTACCCCGGCGCCTCAGGAGAGCGCCACCCCCGTCCCACACCAAGCGCCGGCACCAGAAACGCCACAACAGGCGACCGGCGGCAATGTCCTGCCCGAGACGCGTGTGGTCGCGCCAGCC
>Ga0075370_10000176_pt1 | contig 22268 bp, 20 predicted proteins | sample EndMethybrTD3035_FD_71398 | JGI IMG/M metagenome (GOLD analysis project Ga0075370, IMG submission 71398) | Populus endosphere microbial communities from Tennessee, USA - Endosphere MetaG P. TD hybrid TD303-5 | ecosystem: Host-associated > Plants > Roots > Endosphere | place: USA: Tennessee... | reverse complement strand
TTTCACGTCGTCGAGGTGTGCTCGCGCGAGCCCGGCATGCAGCCGGCCTTCGACGATGTCCGCCAGGCCATCGCACTGCGCCTGCGGCACCAGACCTGGTCGAACGCTCTGCGCCAGTACCTGCAGGTGCTCGCAGGCAAGGCACGGGTCGAGGGGGTCGACATCGAAGGAGCGCAGACGCCCCTGGTGCAGTGATGCCGGACGAACTGCTCCAGCGTCTTCGCCGCTTCCGGGAAGACGCGTTTCCACGATACCGCGCGCAGTTCAGGGCGCTGGTCGACGACGGGCAGCACCCGGGCACGCTGTTCATCGGATGCTCGGACTCGCGGCTCGTGCCCTACCTGCTCACCGGTGCCGGGCCTGGCGAGCTCTTCATGGTCCGCAACGTCGGAGCGCTCGTGCCGCCTTGCTGCGGAACATCCGACGGCGGCCATCACGGCACGGCCGCGGCGATCGAGTTCGCGGTCTTGCAGCTGAAGGTCAAGCGCATCATCGTCTGCGGCCACAGCCACTGCGGCGCGATCCGCGCGCTCTACGACGACGTGTCTCCCGAGGCCGTCAACCTGTCGGCGTGGCTGGACCTCGCGCGCGACGCCACGCTGCCCGTGCGCCCCAGCCCCGAAGCGCTGCGGCGGACCGAGCAGCGTGCCATCGTGCTGCAGCTCGAGCGGCTCATGGACTACCCGATGGTGCGCCGCAGGGTCGACGCCGGCGAACTCGAGCTTCACGGCTGGCACTACGTGCTGGAGGACGGCGAGGTCCACGTGCTGGACGTCGCCAGCGGAACCTTCGTCCCGGCTTCGCAGGCAGAGCGAACTGGCGAATGATTGACGCTGGTCAGAACGAGCGTTCGGCACCGCGCCTACAGTCTTGCGGTTTGGGGATGAACTCTTGATTCCATGTGACCTGGAGCCGCTGCTGGCGCAGTGTGGTCTCGAGCCCTTGCGGCTCGGAGGCCGCACCCTTCTTCCCATCGTGCAAGGCGGAATGGGCATCGGCGTCTCGGCGCATCGTCTGGCCGGCACGGTGGCGTCGCAAGGCGCCGTCGGAACCATCAGTTCCGTGGACCTGCGCCGTCATCATCCCGACCTGATGCTGCGCACGCGCGGACTCGGCGTGGGCGACGCGGCGAAGTCGGCGATCGACGTTGCCAACCTCGAAGCCCTGGGCCGGGAGATCCGCAAGGCGCGAGAGCTGTCCGGCGGCATGGGCTTGCTCGCGATGAACGTGATGCGTGCGGTGGGCGAGTACGCCGCGAGCATCAAGCGCTCCCTCGAAGAAGGCATAGACGCGCTGGTGGTCGGCGCCGGCCTGCCGCTGGACCTGCCCGACCTTGCCGCGGACCATCCGCATGTGGCTCTCGTGCCGATCCTCTCGGACTCGCGCGGCGTTCAGCTCGTGGTGCGCAAGTGGGAGCGCAAGAAGCGCATGCCCGATGCCGTGGTCCTCGAGCATCCCCGCTGGGCCGGGGGCCATCTCGGTGCGGCCAAGGTCGGCGATCTGAACGACCCTCGTTTCGACTTCGAGCGCTCGATCCCCGAGACCCTGGCCGTGCTGCGCGCAGCCGGCATCGACAGGTCCACGCCGATCATCGCCGCGGGCGGCATCCGCAGCATCGACGACATCCGGCGCGTTACCAGCCTGGGCGCCGGCGGCGTGCAACTCGGCACGCCGTTCGCCGTGACGTCGGAGGCCGATGCACATCCCGAATTCAAGCGCGTGCTTGCCGAAGCGACGGAAGAGGACAAGGTGGAGTTCATGAGCGTTGCCGGGCTTCCGGCGCGCGCCGTGATGACACCTTGGCTGAAGGCCTATCTCCGTGCCGAGCCGCGCCTTCAGGCCGTTGCCCACAAGAAGCCGCGCTGCACCAAGGCGTTCGACTGCCTGGCGCAGTGCGGGCTGCGCGATGGCAACGTCGGTTGGGGCCAGTTCTGCATCGACCAGCAGCTTGCCGCGGCGCTCGGTGGCGACGTCAAGCGCGGCCTGTTCTTCTCCGGCCGCGGCGCGTTGCCGTTCGGCAGCCAGATCAGGACAGTGCGCGAACTCATCGTTCGCCTGCTCGGCGCGGACGTGCCGCACGCCGCCGCCGCGCCGGCGTAACAGGCACTGCTCGTAGCGGCTGCCAGACTTGATGAAGCGCAATGGCAGACGGGTCCGCGGCTGGCACCATGCTCCGCATGAACACACCCTCCGGATTCGAGCAGTTGGTGGCGGCGGCTGCGGCTCAGTCCGAGCCTCAGGTTCTGCTCTTCGTCTTCGCCGATTCGCAACTGCCCTCCGATGCGACACCCGCGCAGCGCGAGACCTTCGAGCAAGGCACGGGTGGCGAGTTGACGCCACTCATGTGCGTGGAGAAGGAACTGGCGGAGCTCACGTCGTTCGACGCGCTGGTTTCGGAGTCTCGCGCGGTCGGGCCGCCGTGGCAGATCGTGTTCGCGGCCGGCGTGTCCGGCAGCCACGGCAGGCCGCCGTCCGGGGCAGTGGTCGAGCAGGCGCTGAACACGATGGTCGAGCGCGTGCGCCAGGGCGCCGTGCATGGGCTTCTTGCCTTGAGCGCCAGAGGCGACGTGCTCAGCTTTTCCTGAGAATGCTCGCTTCGGGCAGCCTCGCGAGTTGCAGCGCGTAGGTCGCGTCAGCGCGGGACGTTCGCGAGCCCGAAGTCAACGTTGAACCGGTATCCGTTCCTCAGCTCCAGGCTGATGGGTTGCAGTGGTTCCACCTTCTCGCACTCCTTGCGTTCTGCCTTGAACAAGCAGCCGCCACGCGGCCCACGCCGCCGGCACACCGAGCAATGCGAGCACCCAGTGTGCATCGAGCTCGGTGGGCAGGCCGAATGCCGCGCTCGCGCCCGGAATCAGCAGCACGGCCAGGCCGAACGCGCACACGCCGAGGCGCAGCCATTCGAAGGCGGGATTGATACGCGGCGCTCGGCCGCCGCGAAACCATCGCAGCATCGCGAGATTGCCGACCACGATCGTCGCGAGCGCGGCGAGGCGCAGGCCCTCGTCGGAGAGGCCGGCCATGTGGCCCAGCCACTGCGAGCACACCACTGCGAGCAGCGCAATGCCACCCACCGCGAGTGCGCGCCGCACGGCGGCAAGGCTGAACAACCGTTCATCGACACGCCGCGGTGGCGTCTGCATGCCATTGGAGGCGAGCGGTTCCGCTTCGAGCACCAGCGAGCAGGCCGGGTCGATGATCAACTCGAACAGGACCACGTGCAGCGGCAGCAGCAACACGGGCCCGCCGAACAACGGCAGCAGCGCGAGTCCGACGATCGGCACGTGCACGGCGAAGAGATAGCCCATCGCCTTCTGCAGGTTCGCGAAGATGCGGCGGCCGGCACGCACGGCATCGACCAGGGACGCGAAGCGATCATCGAGCAGCACGATGGCCGCCGCTTCGCGTGCCACGTCGGTGCCGCGTTGCCCCATCGCGACCCCGACATCGGCCGCGCGCAGGGCCGGCCCGTCGTTGACGCCGTCGCCCGTCATCGCGACCACTTCGCCGCGGCGTTGCAGCGCCTGGACGATCCGCAGCTTCTGCGCCGGCGTCACACGCGCGAACACCGCGACTCGAACAATGGCAAGTTCCAGCTCCGGCTCACTCATCGCATCGAGCTGCGCCCCGCTCACCACGGCGTCGTCGCCGCCGTCTGCCACCAGGCCGGCCTGACGGGCGATCGCGAGCGCGGTGGCAGCTGCATCACCGGTGATCATCACGACACGCACTCCTGCGCGCCGGCACTCCTGCAGTGCCGGGGCGACGTCGTCGCGAAGCGGGTCCTGGAAGGCGATCAGCCCGACGGCCTCATAACCCGACTCCGGGAGCGCAGCACCTTCAGGGCAGCGCGCTCTCGCGACGGCGATCACGCGCAGGCCCTCGCGAGCCCATGACTGCGCCTGCAGCGCCAGGCGTTCGAGGCGCGTTGCCGAGTCGGCACACCGCGCAAGCACGGCTTCCGGTGCTCCCTTGATCGCCATGAGGCTGCGCTCATCGCCTTCGATGCGCCAGTTTTGTCGCATGAAGGGGCGCCCCGCGACGACACCCTCGCGCTGCTGCAGCGTTGCGGCATCGGCCAGGAGCTCCGGCGCGGGCAGGAGCCTGAAGATCGCCTGGTCCATCGGCTCGATGCCTTCTTTGACGCTCGCCAGAGCGGCGGTGCGCAGCAGCACCTCGAAGCCGGCAGGAACCGCTTCGCCAGGAGTCCGCTGCACGCCGCGCTCGCCGTCATGCAGAGCCGCGACCTCCATGCGGTTGCATGTCAGCGTGCCCGTCTTGTCGACGCACAGCACCGTCGTCGTACCCAGTGTCTCGACCGCCTGTGGTTGACGGGTCAGCACCTGGGCCTGCGCGAGGCGCCATGCGCCGAGTGCCAGCATCACCGTCCAGACCACCGCGAACTCCTCGGGCACGATGGACATCGCCAGCGTCAGGCCAACCAGCAGGCCCTTGGTCCACGAACCTTCGTGCCACGCGAACACCATCGCTGCGAACACGCAGGTCAGCACCGCGAACACCGCAACCCTTCGCACCAGCCGTGTCAGCTCGAGCTGCAGACGGCTGCTGCGCGGTGCGAGCCCGGCGATGGACCCACCGATCTTGCCGAGCGAAGTGCGCGGCCCGGTCTCGGTGACGATCGCGACGCCATCGCCCTGAACCACCAGCGTGCCGGCATTCAGGCTCGCGGCAGCCGGGTCGCCCGTCGTGCTGTCCTTGCCGACCGGCGCCGATTCGCCCGTCAGCAGCGACTCGTCGACTCGCATCGAGTGCGACCGAACGAGCTGTGCATCGCAGGCCAGGCGGTCTCCCTCCTGCACGATCAGCCGATCGCCGGGGACCAGGTCCTGGCTCGCGATGCGCTTGACCACACCGCCCCGAACGACCGTGCTGCGCGGGCTCGACAGATCGCGCAGCGCCTCGAGCACGCGCTGTGTGCGCAGCTCCTGGTAGACCGAGATCGCCGACACCACGACGATCGAGAGCCCGAGCGCCGCGCTGTCGAACAGGCTGCCGAGCAGCGCGTACAGCAAGGTGCAGGCGAGCAGCAGCAGCACCATCGGCTGCGCCGCGACCGACAGCAGCACGACGAGAGGCGTCTTGTGCTCAGGCGGCGGCAAGCGGTTCGGTCCCACGCGCGCCAGTCGGTCCCTCGCTTCGGATTCGCTCAGCCCTTCTTCTGCGCGAGGCTCAACCGCACTCATGACGGGTCGGCCGCCTGCACCGAGCTGGCCGTCCCGCGAACAAGCAGCACTGGAATCGGGCTCTCCCGCAGCACGTGCTCGGCATCGCTGCCCTGCAGGAGGCGGGGAAGGCCATCGCGCCCGTGCGTCCCCATGACGATGAGCTCGGCGCCGGCTGCCCTCGCCTCTTCGAGGATCAACTCGTGCACGTGGCGGCCGCGCTCGCAACGCACCGTGCCCTCCGCGTTGACGCCTCGTGTGCGGGCGCGCTCGAGCGCGGTGGGGATGAGCTTTTCACCGGCAATGCGCCAATCGTCGATCAGCTGTTCCGGCGGCGCGTAGGCGAACCCCGCGGCGCCGAGTAAACGGAAATCGACGACATGGAGGATGCGCAGCGTCGAGCCGAGCCGCTGCGCGAGGGTGATGGCCTCGTCGAGGCCACGCTCGGCAGTGCCGCTGCCGTCGATCGGTACCAGGATGCGCGCATACATGACGGGTCTTGGGCTCACCGGCAGCAAATTGGCGCCCAGTTTCAGCGCTGGCCGGGGCGTCAGGCTTGCGCTTCGTCAAACGCGTGAGGCAGGGGTCTCAAACAGATCACGAGACGCTCGCGCAACAAATCGTCACGGATACCGAGGATCGTTCGACGCCATTGAAGCGTGTCGTTGCCTTATTGCAATCCCGCGTCATCGAGACGGCTCAAGAATCCCGTTCATCCATCCACCAGCGGAGTTCGCAATGGCAAAGGTTCTCGTTCTCTACTACAGCAGCTACGGCCACATCGAAACAATGGCACAGGCGGTCGCCGAGGGAGCCCGCAGCGCCGGAGCGGAGGTCGTGATCAAGCGCGTGCCCGAACTCGTGCCGGAAGCGGTGGCGAAGGCGTCGCACTTCAAGGTCGACCAAGCCGCTCCGATCGCAACCGTGGACGAGCTGCCCGAGTACGACGCGATCATCTTCGGCGTGCCCACCCGCTTCGGCAACATGGCCGCACAGATGAAGAACTTCCTCGACCAGACCGGCGGGCTGTGGTTTGCCGGAAAGCTGGTGGGCAAGGTCGGCTCGGTGTTCGCGAGCACCGCAACCCAGCACGGCGGCCAGGAGAGCACGATCCTCAGCACGCACACCGTGCTGCTGCATCAAGGCATGGTCATCGTCGGCCTGCCTTACACCTGGGCGGGCCAGATGAAGCTCGACGAAATCACCGGCGGCAGCCCCTACGGTGCCACCACCATCGCCGGTGGCGATGGTTCGCGCCAGCCCTCGGCCAACGAGCTCGAAGGCGCTCGCTTCCAGGGCAAGCACGTCGCGCAGATCGCTGCAAAGCTGGCGAGCTGAGGCCCGCGCTCGAGCGGTCTACCAGCGCCGTGACGTCTGGCATGGTGGTCCTCCAGGTCGAACAAGGTGCGCACCGCGTTGCGACGGTGGCGATCATCGCGCTGGGGATGGCCGGCGTGTGAACCAACGAAACAAAGGGAGCAGCGGGCCTGAAACACCGATGGAACGAACGCGGGCGAAAGTCGCGGAAGTCCTTTCATGGCCTTCCCTCCACTTTCAGGTGTCCGCATGTCCGTTCTCTCGGCGCTCTCCATCTTCGCCTTCATCGTCGTCACTGCCCTTGCGACCGACGCGCGCGCACAGGCCTCGGAGGCAAGCGCTTTGTCCGCCGTGCCGATCGGGGTGTTGTCCGCCGCTCCCGTGGCGGTGCTCGCGTCGGGCGCGAGCCTCACGGTGAGCGCCGTCGAAACGTCGGCTGCCGGCACGACCTGGGTGCTGGAGCGTGCGGCTGACGGCGCGCGTGCGTCGGTCAAGCTCGCGGGCAATGCGTCGGTCGCCGTCGGCGCCAGCGTCGCCGTCACGGCGATGGCCGCCGGCTACGTGTTGTCGGTTGCCGGAAACGCGGTCGCGTTCATCCCGAACGAGATCGGCGCTTCGATGCTTTACAACGAGCGCGTGACGCGATGAGCCGTCTTGGCTCGCTGGGTTGCATGCGCACGCGCACGTTCTTGCGCGCCCTGCTGCTCGCGGCTTCGTGCGCGGCGGGCGCAGCCCAGGCGGGGCAAGCCTGTGAGGAGAAGGCGGCCGATCCGCAGAGCGTTGCGAGCGGCATGGCACTCGCCGTCTCGACCTCCAAGGCGCTCGATGCAAGCGGCGCCACGGTCGTCTTGCTCGCGCGCGCAGGGCAGGACCTGAGCAAGTACGGTCTCACGTATTCGCACCTCGGCTTCGCGTATCGCGATACCGTCGACGGCAAGCCGGTGTGGCGAATCCTGCACAAGCTGAACCACTGCGGCACGGCGCTTGCGGCGTTGTACCGGCAAGGGCTGGGCGAGTTCTTTCTCGACAGGCCCTATCGGTACGAGGCGGCTTTCGTCGCGCTGGCTCCCGATCTGCAGGCACGTCTGCTGCCGCTCCTGAAGGACAACGCACGCATCGGCGCGTTGAACGAACCGCGCTACAGCATGGTTGCCTACGCCTGGGGACAGACGTATCAGCAGAGCAATCAATGGGCGGTCGAGACGATGTCCGTCGCCGCGGAGCGCACCGTTGTCGATCGCAAGCAGGCGCAAGCCTGGATGCAGCTCAAGGGTTATGAACCCACCGCCCTCAAGCTCGGGCCGTTGACGCGCCTGGGTGCCCGCGCCACCGCGGCCAACGTGGCCTTCGACGATCACCCGAGCGACAAGCGATTCAGCGACCGCATCGAGACGGTCACGGTCGACTCGGTGTTCGCCTGGCTCCATCGCAGCGGGCTCGGGTCGGCGCCGGTGGCTGTTCGAATGCAACCGCAGTGAGAAGCCGCGGTCGAGTGGCTCAGCGCAGGTACTTCGATCGCAGGTAGTTCAGGTAGTCGCGGCCCTCGCCTACGACGTACGGCGACAGAAAAGTCAGCGTGTAGTAGGCCGCGAGCGCGGCCTCGGCATGCGGCTGTGCGCCGCGCTGCGGTGCCAGGCGCCGAAAGCTGAACCAGCAGGTGGTCGAGAACACGATCTGCAGCGCGAGCATCTCCACCTCCTCTTCGCTCGCCTCGATGACGCCGGCGTCCTTCAGGCTCGTGCACAGGCACTTCGCCGCGAGCAGGTTGTGCGCGGTGAGCGCCTGCGCCCGGGGTTCGAGCTCGGGGTACTCGCTGAGCACGTAGGCGATGTCGCGATAGACGAATCGGTACTCGTTGATCGCCTCGAAGATCAGGTGCAACGAGAGCCACAGATCGTCGATGGCGATCACGCTCGCAGCAGCGTCCATGCACGAGACGAGGCGTTCCTCGAAGCGGCGCAACAGAGCGTCGACGATCAGCTGCTTGGCCTTGAAGTGGTAGTGCAGGTTGCCCGGGCTGATGCCGAGTTCGGCGGCGATGCGGTGGGTCGACACGGCGGCCAGCCCGTCGGCATTGAACAGCGCAAGGCTCGCTTCGAGGATGCGGTCTCGCGTGCGCGTAGCGGGCGCCATGCGGTCAGCGCTTGCGCGGCTTCGCCTTCAGTGCGGCAACCTCGGCACGCAGCGTGTCGAGTTCGGCGCGCATTGCCTGGAGTGCCTCGATCGAGGGCATGCCCATGCGCTCGAGCGCACTCGCGACGCGCTGGTCGAACACCGCCTCGAACTTGCGAAGGCCGAGCGCCTCCTGCGCAACCTTGGCCGCGGGGTTGTCGCGTTTGACGAGCCCGCCCCACCCTTTGCCGGGCTCGATGCCGAGAATCGCCTCGAACACGCGGCTCTGGTGCTGCACCACGTCGTCCCGGACTTTGCCCAGGGCCTTCAGGCCCGCACGCAGCGGGTTCGGCTTCTCGGCGTCAGCCTCCGGCTGCACGGCCTTGGCTGCAGCGACTTTCGCGGCAGCTCTCGCGGCAACCTTCGTGGTCGGCTTCCTGTCGGGCACGGTACTTTTTGTCTTCGTGACCATCTTGCGTTCCTTCGCTCACATGATCGCAGATGAACGAAGGGCCTTCGCCAAGGCGAAGGCCCTCGTATTCACCGATGCCGGCGCTGACGAGTCAGCCAACTCAGGCGCGAGCCTTGGCCTTTGCCTTGACGGTGCGCACGGCCTTCTTGGCGGTGCCGACAGTCTTTCGGGCCGTGCGCTTGACGACGCGCTGGGTGGTTGCGCCGGCTGCCTCGGTCCTGCTTCGCGCGCCGATCACTCGGGCCGACAGGCGCTTGGTGCCTTCGACGGCGCGGTTCGCGATCTCGAGCGAGACCTGCGCGACCGGCAGCGTCATCTGGCCGACGGCGGAGATCGCCGTGGTGTTCAGTGCCGATTCGACGCGTTCGACGGTCGCGACGGCGCGCTTGATGCCGCCGTTGACGCCACCAGCGACGAATTCGATCGCTTGCTCGACGCGGGCCGTGCCGTCGACGATGCCGCCTTCGATCATGTTCGCGAACTTGGTCTGCGCGTCGATCAGGCTGGCCTTGACCGAGTCGGTCACCAGCGGGAGCTTGCGATCCTTCAGGAACGAGACATAACGCGTGTTCGCGCCGTTGACCAGGCGGGTCGCGCCGGTGCGGTAGGTGCCGACGAGGATCATGCCGATCTCGCCATACTGACCGACGACGTGATGAGCGACTGAGCTGAACGATTGGGTGGACATTCCTGGATCTCCGGAGGTGTTGATGACGCTGGGCGCATCTTCACCGCGAAGACCTAGGCCTTGAAAACTAGAAGCCGACGATAGTTAGTACGGTTGGCCTACCGACGCCGCGCCAGGACCCGAAGCGCGGTCTCGACGAAAGGATCCGCCTGCGGGTTCGACCGGCTGACATCAACCAGCACCGCGGGCCGGAAGGCCTCGCGCGGCGTTGCGTTGACGTGGTAGAGCCGTTCGGTCGGCAGGTTCAGTCCGATCCCCGTGTGCGCGAGCACGACATGCTCGGTGGCACCGAGAAGACCCGCCATCGCCGTGCCGACGACCTTTCCCGCGCCGGTCGCATCGAAGCCGATTGCAAGGCCCTCCCCCATGCTGCCTGTCCAATGCCCGACGAGCACCACGACCGGCCGCCGATAGGCAGCCGACCCTCGTGGCGAAACGAGCTCGAGCCAACTGCGCCGAATGCCGGTGTCTCGCTCCTCCGATGGCAGCACGTGGCGCTGGTACGGCAGATCGCGCGAGACGAATCGGCCGAGGATGCCTCTGGCCACGACGGAGTTGCCGCCGCTCGGCGTGTTGCGCAGGTCGAGGATCAGCGCGCGGGTGTCGCCCAGGTCGTTCAGCGCGCGGTCGAATGCCTGGATCGTCGCGTCGTCGCCGAGCGAGTCGTTCAAGCGCACATAGCCGATCCGAGGGGCGACGCGTGAGTGGCTGACCGGTGCCGCGTTGCGCACGCCGAATTGATCGGCTGCGCTCAGCTCGACGGTTCGGATGCGGCCTGCCCGACGCAGCTGCACGAGACGAGCCACACCGTGACGCCCTGCAAGCACGGCCCGCAAGGCCCAATCGCGGGCCGCCGGCACCGAATGCGGATACGAGCGACCGAGCCTCGAATCGACGGCATCGGCGATCGGCGTGCCGTCGAGGCTCACCACGATGTCCCCCGGCCGAATGCCGGCCCTCTGTGCGTCGGAGTCGGCCCGCACGTCGGTGATGGTCGGTTCGCCGCGCTTCCACTGCGCCCACAGATCGGTTCCGGATGGGACCAGACGCGGCGAGTTCGCGAGGTTGACGTTCAGTTGCGCATGCGGGTCGTAGAGCTCGTCGAGCACACGCTCGAGCAGAGCCACCAGGTCGTCGCGCGTCGATATCCGCTGGAGATCGTCGGCATAGAGCCTGGGCACGTCCGCCCACGACGTCGCCTTCGCATCGAAGTAGGCGTAGCGCTCGCCGACGGCGAGCCATGCGGTGTGGAAGTCGTGCCTCAGCGCATCAGGCGTCTGCGCGCTCGGCAGCAGCGGGGCCGTGACGCCGATGCACAGGAGGATGGCTCGAAGGAGTCGTCGCACGTGGCTCTGCAATGGAACTCGCGCGAGCCTACGCTGCGCTGCGCGCGAGTGCAACCGACCTCTCGATCCGGCCGCCGAGAGGCGGCGCTTGGGTCACTCGTCTCGAGCGGACGTCAGGCCGAGCAAGGCCAGCAGCGACTGGAAGACGTTGTAGATACTGAGGTACACGCCCAGCGTGGCGCTGATGTAGTTGGTCTCTGCACCGTCCTGCACGCGCTTGAGGTCGTGCAGGATGAACGCCGAGAAGATGCCGATGGCCAGCACCGACAGCGTGATCATCAGCGCGCTCGACTGGATGAAGACGTTGGCGATGCCCGCTACCAGCAGCATGATCGCGCCGATGAAGAGGAACTTGCCCATCGACGACAGGTCGCGCTTGATCATCGACGAGAGCGTCGCCATCCCGAGGAAGATCGCCCCCGTGCCTGCGAAAGCCAGCATCACGAGGTTGGCGCCGTTGGCCAGCCCCAGCACCTGCCCCACCAGGCGCGAGAGCATCACGCCCATGAAGAAGGTGAAGCCCAGCAGGACCGGCACGCCGGCCGCCGAGTTCTTGGTCTTCTCGATCGCGAACATGAAGGCGAAGGCGCCGCCGAGAAACACGACCAGGCCGATGCCGGGCGACATCGCGCGGGCGATGCCGGTCGATACGCCGATCCAGGCGCCGAGCACGGTGGGAACCATCGACAGCGCGAGCAGCCAGTAGGTGTTGCGCAGCACGCGGTTGCGCTGAGCGGCGAATTCGCCGGTGCTTGCGCCGGCGGATGACGGTGAGACGGGAATCATGGAGTTCATGGTGAGTGGGTCCGTTGTTCGTTCGGGAGTTCGCGGCTTCAGCGTTCGAAGCTGACCAGCCGCTGGCGCAGCCGCCGGGAGTCGGTGTCTCTGCGCCACAGGCGCATCAGCGCCCGCGCGGCACGCGCCAACGCCTTGTCGAGTGCGGTGCGCCATTCGTTCGCCACGGAGGTGACGACGACCGAGCCGACGCCGTCGGTCTTGAGTTCCACCTGGCAGCGCTTGTCGATGCCGCCACGTCCGCCGTTGACGTCCGACATCTGCACCTCGGCACGTGGAACGAGCCACCCGAGGCGCCGCAGCACGAAGCGCACACGGCGCTCGGTGAGGTCGCGCAGTTCCGCGGCGTGCGGGTCGCGGGCCTTGAACAGTACCTTCATCGCAGATCTCTCCTTCAACTGAGTGACAGCCGAAGTCTGAGCTTCGAATCAGTTCTGAAAAAGCAGCTTTTCGCGAGCCTTTTGTTCGGAAAATACTGAGCCTTTGTTGGCTCAGCCGCGCGCCGCGTCGATGATCTGCAGCACCAGCGGATGGTGTTGGCCGCGGCGCGAGCGGATGGCGTGGATCTCTTCGGTGACGTCATCGCAGCGCCCGAGCGGGCGCAATCCGTGCATCCAGCCTGCGTCGCCGGCGCCGAGCCGGCTTACCGGGAACACGCCCAGCCCGCGCGCCGCGAATACCGCCAGAAGCGCGCTGTCCTCGAACTCGCCGACGACACGCGGCCGCAGACCCTTTGCATCGAACCAATGATCGAGTTTGGCGCGCAAGGCCGAGTGGCTCGTGGGCAGGAGCACCGGCAACCGGTTGAGCGACTGCGGGAACTCATCCACATCGGCCTTGCGCACGTGTGCCGCGGGACCGTACCAAGCCACGGGCGACTCGCTGAGCCGCTCGGTCGTCAGGCGAAGGTTGGGGTTGCGCGGCGCGGGGTGGCCGGACAGCACGAGGTCCAGCCGATGCAGCGCGAGCTCGGCCAGCAATTCCTCGAACTCGCCTTCATGACACACCAGCCGCAACGAGGGCGTGGCCAGCACAGGCTGCAACAGCGCCTGCACCGCCAGCTTCGAGATGCCGTCCGACATGCCGATGGCCAGGCGTGCCACCTTGCCGCTCGCCGCCTCGCGAACCTGGTCGGGGATCATCTGGCCGAGCTGGAAGATCTCTTCTGCGCGCGAGAAGGCAGCGTGCCCCGCGTCGGTCATCGCCACGCCTCGGCCGGCCGGCTTCAGCAGCTGGTGGCCGAGCGCCTTCTCGAGCTCGCGCACCTGGGCGCTGATGGTCTGCACCGCCATGTCCAGCCGCTTGGCCGCGCGTGCGAATCCGCCTTCCTTGGCGACGACCCAGAAGTAGTACAGGTGGCGGTAGTTCATGCAGAAGCGATGATGACCATCACGGTAAGGATAGGGAGAGCTCGCGTGAGCCGCTATGCATTGCGAAGCCACATCCGAAGCTGCCGCGTCACGCGCGGATGGTTCAACAGATCCAGGTGACCGGCACCAGGCACCTCGAGGACGTGGGCCGCTGGGAAACGCAGATTGCGCGAGGCGCTGCGATGACGCCCCAGCGCGCTCGCCACTGTCACGAGCCCATCGCCGAGTGTGCTGCCCGTGGCCTTTGTACCGAGCACGCCGGCAACGGCGTAGCAGTGCACGCCCGCGGGCAGCGGCACGACGGTGCGCGTATCGCGATGGCCCTGGCGCTGCGCTTGCCAGTCTGCGTCGAGCACGTTGCCGAAGCGCAGGTCGGTGATTCCGTTGCTTCGCATCGCGGCCAGCCGCGCGAGAGACGCCGCATAGGGACTCACCTCGAGCAACGTCTGCACCCAGTTTCCGCCGCGCTCCAGAAGCGCGCCGTGGTGTGGCGTTCCGAGGTGAACGAGATGGCGCAAACGGCTGTGCCAGCTCATGCCGCTCGTTTGCGCGCAGTGGACCGCGCTGCGCGCGACCAGCCCGCCCATGCTGTGGCCGACGATCGCGATGCTCTCGATCGCGACAGGCCAGCCTTGAACGGTCTGCTCGATCTGATGTGCCAGTTCGTGGCCGTTGGTCGACACATGCCGGCCCGTGTTGTAGCGCACGTAGACCGGCGACCACTCCGCATGAGCTTCGAGCATGGCCGCGTGGTCATGTCCTTCGCGGCGCCACTGGAGATCGTTCATGCACAGGCCATGCACCATCACGAGCAGGCGATCGCCTTTGCGGCCCGCGGGTCGCAGCTGCATCGGCAACGCGAGTGGGTTGTCGGTGCGCGCGAGGTGGTCGCCGACCACGCCGTTCAAGGCCGCCAGGAGCGCGAGACGGGTCGCGCCGTCATCCTCGGAGTCTCCGGCTGAAGGAGACCGAGCCAGAAGACGCTCGACGCCCGCGAGCGAACCATCGAGCGCCGCGCCGGTGAGCAAGGCACCCTGGCGCACCGTGCGGTACACGAACCCGGCGATCCCGTGCATCGGCTTCTCCTCGGTGCGGCCCCATGTGGGCACGAGGCCGGACACGCGCCGGTGGACGCCTTCCACGACGTGCGTCGTGCCGACGACCGCGTCTGCGGCAAGACGGGTCGCGCCTCGCAGGTACTTGATCTTCATGGGTTGATCTTCATGACTAGATCTTCATGTCGCGCCCGTTTCAGGCAGCCGCCGAGAGCGGCCACACCCGTGCCAGCGCTTCGAAGGCAGACTGCACCACCTCGCGCCCCAGCGCCTTCTTCTGACACGCGAAGACCAGCACCGCATCGAGCGACACGCGGTCGGCGACGATCAGACCGTGGGTTTGGCTCTCCTGCATGGCGAGTGCGTCGCGCGCCAGGCACAGGCCCACGCCCGAGCGCACGAGCGCGAGCATCGAGCTCTCCTGGTCGACCTGCGCAACGCCGTTCTGCGTGAGACCCAGCGGCTCCAGAGCGGCTGCCAGCAGGCGGTGGTGAACCGATGCGCCAGGGGTCGTCACCCAGGGCAGCCTGGCGAGGTCGGGCCAGTCGCGTCCTTGGACCTGCGGGCCCCAGCCGGGCGGCGCTACCACGCGATAGGTGAAACGGGTCAACGGCGCGAGGTGCAGCCGTTCGTCCATGGCGGCCGCGCCTGCTCCGGGCTTGCGCCGCTTGCTCCGGGCTTGCGCGGCACCGATCGCGTAGCCCACGTCGAGGTCGCCCTTGAGCAAGGCGTCCGACACCTGCCCGCTCATGCCCTGATGCAGTTCGGGCCGAAGTTCGGGCGCCAGCGCAACCAGTTCGCGCAAGAAGGCGCCGAGGCGGGTGAACTCCGGGTCGAGGATGGTGCCCACGCGCAAGGTGCCGCGCACCGAGCCCTTCATGCGCTGAGCGGCCTGGAGAAACTCTGCCTGCGCCTGCAATGCACGCTCGGCGTGCGGCAGCAGCGCAGCGCCATCGCGCGTGAGCAGCAAGCCCGTGGACGTGCGGCTGAACAGCCCCAGTCCGGTGATGCCGGCGAGCTGCTTGAGTTGCAGGCTGACGGCCGGCTGGCTCAGGTGCAGCTTTTCGGCAGCGCGCGAGACGCTGCCTTCATGCGCGGCCATCACGAACGCCCGCAAGGCACGCAGATCGAGGGTCTTGGACATTTGCCGTTCTTATAACACCGTGCAGCCGATCTCATTGGCGCCGCGGCATCAGTCTTCCTAGAGTTCGGGGTCCACAAGGAGATCACGCCATGAATGCCGTCAATACTGCGCAGGGGCCCGCCGTTCGGTCCACCGACACCGCCACGCTGGCCCATCACGTTGGCGGCAAATCGTTTGCCGGCAGCAGCGAGCGCACGCAGGCGGTGTTCAACCCTGCCACCGGGGCAGTGGCCGCACGTGTGGCGCTGGCCAACGCGGCTGATGTGAACGCCGCTGTCGCAGCGGCAAAGGCTGCCTTTCCGGCCTGGGCCGACACGCCGCCGATCAGGCGTGCCCGGCTGATGAACCGCTTCCTCGCGTCGATGAACGAGCACAAGGACGAACTCGCACGCGCCATCACGCTGGAGCACGGCAAGATCTTCAGCGACGCACAGGGCGAGGTCGAGCGTGCGATCGACGTCATCGAGTTTGCCTGCGGCATGCCGCAACTCCTGAAGGGCGACTACAGCGACCAGGTGTCCAGAGGCATCGACAACTGGACGCTGCGCCAACCGCTTGGCGTGGTCGCCGGAATCACGCCCTTCAACTTCCCGGTGATGGTGCCGGCATGGATGTATCCGGTGGCCATCGCCGCAGGCAACACCTTCGTGCTCAAGCCGAGCCCGATCGACCCAACGCCCACGCTGATGGTCGCCCGCATGATGAAGGAGGCCGGCTTCCCCGACGGTGTCTTCAACGTGGTGCAGGGCGACAAGGAAGCCGTCGACGCACTGCTCGCGCACGCGGACGTGCAGGCGGTTTCCTTCGTCGGCAGCACGCCGGTCGCGAACCACATCTACGAGACCGGGGCGCGCCACGGCAAGCGCGTGCAAGCCCTGGGCGGCGCGAAGAACCATCTGGTGGTGATGCCCGATGCAGACATCGACAAGGCTGTGGACGCGTTGATCGGCGCGGCCTTCGGCTCCGCGGGCGAACGCTGCATGGCGATCTCGGTGGCCGTGTTGGTCGGCTCGGCTGCCGACCAGCTGATGCCCAGGCTGACCGAGGCCGTGCGTCGTCTGCGCATCGGCAGCGGGCTCGATGCAGTCAGCGAGATGGGGCCTGTCGTGAACGACGCGGCGCGCAGGCGCATCGTCGGCTACATCGACAAGGGTGTCGAAGAGGGTGCGACGCTCGTGACCGATGGCCGCGCCCATGCAGTGCCCGGCTTCGACGCGGGCTTCTATCTCGGCGCCACGGTGTTCGATCACGTGACGCCGCAGATGACGATCTATGGCGAAGAGATCTTCGGGCCGGTGCTGGCCTGCGTGCGGGTCGAAACCTTCGAGCAGGCGTTGCGGCTCGTCAACGAACACGAATTCGGCAACGGCGTGTCGCTGTTCACCGGTGACGGCAACGCCGCGCGCGAGTTCGCACGCCGCGTCCAGGTCGGTATGGTCGGCGTGAACGTGCCCATTCCGGTGCCTATGGCCTGGCACGGATTCGGCGGGTGGAAGAAGAGCCTCTTCGGTGACGCGCACGTCTACGGCGAGGAAGGCGTGCGCTTCTACACGCGGCAAAAGAGCGTGATGCAGCGATGGTCGCCGTCGATCGACAAGGGCGCCGAATTCGCGATGCCGGTTGCGCAGTAGAGGCCGACCGCGAACGCGACATGAGCACAGCCCCATCAGAGCCGGCCTTCGACTACATCGTCATCGGTGCCGGCACTGCCGGCAGCCTGCTCGCCAACCGGCTCAGCGCAGAGGCGGGCACGAAGGTGCTGCTGGTGGAAGCTGGCGGACGCGACAACTACCCGTGGATTCATGTTCCGGTCGGCTACCTGTACTGCATCGACAACCCTCGCACCGACTGGCGCTATCGCACCGAGCCGGATGCGGGGTTGAATGGTCGCAGCCTCATCTACCCTCGCGGCAAGACTCTCGGCGGCTGCAGCAGCATCAACGGCATGATCTACATGCGCGGCCAAGCGCGCGACTACGACGCCTGGGCCCGCCTGACCGGTGAAGCGCAGTGGAGCTGGGAGCAAGTGCTGCCCGATTTCACGGCCCACGAAGATCATCACTCGCTAGACGGCGACCGAGCCGCATCAGGGCCGCGGGTCGCGCGCTTTCACGGCCACGGCGGTGAGTGGCGCGTGGAGAAGCAACGCCTCAGCTGGGAAATCCTGGACGCATTTGCAAGCGCCGCGCAGCAGGCAGGAATCCCCGCAAGCGCCGACTTCAACTGCGGAGAAAACGAAGGCGTGGGCTACTTCGAAGTGAACCAGAAGCGCGGCTGGCGATGGAACACCAGCAAGGCCTTCCTGCGGCCGATCGAACGGCTGCGACGCAACCTGACGCTGATGACGAACACATCCGTCAAGCGCCTGCTGCTCGAGCGAAATGCCGTGGGGCAGCTCTCCTGCGCGGGCGTCGAGCTCGTGCGAGACGAGCATGCGTTCACTGTGCGGGCGAGGCGTGAAGTGATCGTCTGCGCCGGTGCCATCGGCACGCCGCAGATCCTGCAGCTCTCGGGCATCGGCCCCGCGGCGTTGCTGCAACGCCATGGCATCGACGTTCGCGTCGACCTGCCAGCGGTCGGTGCCAATCTGCAAGACCACCTGCAGATTCGAGCGGTGTTCAAGGTGCAGGGCGTGAAGACGCTGAACACGCTGGCCAACAGCCTGTGGGGCAAGGCCGCCATCGGCCTGGAATACGCACTCAGGCGCAGCGGCCCGATGAGCATGGCGCCATCGCAGCTCGGCATCTTCACCAAGAGCCGCCCTGAGCTGCCTCACGCCAACATCCAGTTCCATGTGCAGCCGTTGAGCCTGCCCGCCTTCGGACAGCCGCTGCATGACTTCCCGGCGTTCACGGCGAGCGTCTGCAACCTGAACCCCACGAGCCGCGGCAGCGTGCAGATCAGGAGCGGCGCGTTCGATGCCGCGCCCGCAATCGCGCCGAACTACCTCAGCACCGCCGAAGACCGCCAGGTGGCCGCCGATTCGTTGCGCGTTGCGCGGCGCATTGCAGCGCAGCCGGCGCTCGCAAGGTACTGCCCCGAGGAGTTCAAGCCGGGTGCGGAGTTCCAGAGCGACGCCGACCTCGCGCGCCTGGCGGGCGACATCGCCACCACCATCTTCCACCCCGTAGGCACCGCCAGGATGGGCCGTGCCGACGATGCGCATGCCGTGGTCGACCCGCATCTGCGCGTGCGCGGCGTGGCAGGCCTGCGAGTGGCCGATGCGAGCGTGATGCCTTTCATCACGAGCGGCAACACCAACAGCCCGACGCTGATGATCGCCGAGAAGGCCGCGCGGTGGATCGCCGCCGACCGCTGAGATCGCCTCTAGGCCGACGACGTGAGCGACGCTTGCAGGGGCTGCAAGCCGGCGATGACAGGCTCCAGTTCGGCGGCCACGCGCTGCGCGAGCGCATCGGTCTCCGCGTCGCCGGTGTCGCCCGCGCGGTTCTGGCAGGCCTGCTCGAGCGCCTGCGCCGCCTGCCGGACTGCCTGCATGCCGAGGGTGCCAGCCGCGCTCTTGAGGTCGTGCGCCAGGCGCAGCGCGGCGCCGGCATCTCCGGCGGCGCGCACGGCCCGAAAGCGCGCGAGAAAATCGGCCTCGCGGTCTCGGAACATGCGCAAGAGGCGGCGGTACAAGACCTCGTCGCCCATCACGCCCGCGAGCCCGGCCCGCACATCGATGCTCGGCAGATCGACGAGCTCGCCCGACTGCCGCGCGACACCCACGCGAGCGGGCGAATCGCCCGCTGCTGCCGAGGGTGGGCGAACCCAGCGCGCGAGCGTCGCGAACACGTCGTCGACCTTGATCGGCTTGGCGATGTGATCGTTCATGCCGGCGGCGATCGCCTTGTCGCGGTCGCCGACCATCGCGTTGGCCGTCATCGCAATGACCGGCAGGTCACGCCATTGCGGTTGCTCGCGCAGCGCGCGGGTCGCTGCATAGCCGTCCATGACGGGCATCTGGCAGTCCATCAGAACGCCGTCGAAGCGCTGCCGGGCCAGCATGTCGAGCGCTTCCTGCCCGTTGGAGGCAACGCTGACGACGATGCCCGCGCGGCTCAGCACGTCCAGTGCGAGCTCCTGGTTGAAGGCGTTGTCTTCCACCAGCAGGATGCGCGCGCCGCTCAGCCTCGTGCGGTGGCCGAGCATCGACTCTTCGCGCTGCGCGCTGCGCGTGGACGGGCGCACCGCCAGACCGAGCGCTGCCACGCAGGCGTCGAACAGCGTCGAAGGCGTGACGGGCTTGGTCAGCAACGCGCCAACCGCGACGCCCTGCGCGCTCAACCGATGCTGGACCTCGCCGCGGCTGAAGGCCGTCAGCATGAGCACCGGCGGTGTCGGATGACGTGGCCGCTCGCGCTGCGAGAGCACACGCGCGCATTCCACGCCGTCCATGCCGGGCATCTTCCAGTCGAGCAGCAGCAGATCGTAGGGCTCGTCGCGCGCGTCGGCGAGCGCGACCTGGCGCACGGCGTCCAGCCCGTTGGCCGCCGTGTCGACCCTCAGCCCGAGCGCGCCGGTCATCTCCGCGAGCACCTCGCGGGCGCAGCTGTTGTCGTCGACGATCAAGGCCCGGGTTCCCAGCAGCGCGCCCTCGCGCAGCAGTGCTCGCCGGTGCACGGAACGTTCGGGCTGCAGGCCGAAGCGCACTTCGAAGTGAAAGCGGCTGCCGCGGCCGGGTGTGCTGTCGACCTCCAGCTCGCCGCCCATCAGGCGCACGAGATGCCGGCTGATCGCCAGGCCCAGGCCGGTGCCGCCGTAGCGGCGGCTGGTCGAGGCGTCGGCCTGCGAGAACGGCTGGAACAGACGCTGCTGCTGCTCGGCACTCATGCCGATGCCGGTGTCGCGCACCTCGAAGCGCAAGGTTGCCGATACTGCGTCGCGCTCGACCACTTCGATGGCCACGACCACTTCTCCGTGCTGGGTGAACTTGACGGCGTTGTTGCCCAGGTTGAGCAGCACCTGGCCAAGGCGCGAGGGGTCGCCCACCAGCGCCGTGGGCAGCTCGGGCGGCTCGACGAACAGCAGCTCCAGGCCCCTTTCTTCGGCTTTCAGCCCGACCAGGCTGGCGAGGTTGTCCATCACGTCGGCAAGGCTGAACGGGATGGCCTCCATGTCGAGCTTGCCGGCCTCGATCTTCGAGAAGTCGAGGATGTCGTTGATGATTCCCAGCAGCGATTCGGCCGACGCATGCACCTTCTGGATGTAGTTGTGTTGCTGCGGGTTCAGCCCGCTTTGCAGCGCGAGGTACGACATGCCGAGGATCGCGTTCATCGGCGTGCGGATCTCGTGGCTCATGTTGGCGAGGAACTCGCTCTTCGCGGTGCTGGCGGCCTCGGCCTCGCGCCGGGCCTGGCGGTCGGCCTCGGCCTGCTTGCGCTCGCTGAGGTCGACGATGAAGGCCACGCCCTCCTCCTTCGAGTCGCTCAGCAATGCGCCGCCTATCAGCACCGGCACGAGGCTGCCGTCCTTGCGGATGTAGTGCTTCTCGTAGGCCTGGCAGCGCCCCGTGGTGAGCAGCTGCCGTATGGCCTCCTGGTCAGCGAGCGCCTCGTCCGGCGGCGTGAGTCTGGACCAATCCAGGCGTCCCGATCGGAGGTCGTCGCGCTCGTAGCCGATGATCTCGAGGAAGGCATCGTTCGCCTCGACGACAGCGCCCGACACCTCCCAGAAGAACACGCCGATCATGCTGGACTCGACCACCCGCCGCAGCCGCATCTCGCTCGCGCGCAGCGCCTCCTGCGCCTCGCGCTGCTCACGGGTGCGCTGCGCGATGCGCTCGCCCATCGCGTCGATCCCGCGCTGCAGCGCGCCGACCTCGTCGTCGGGCACGTTGTGCACGGCAGCCACGGAAAGGTCGCCCTGCTCGATCCGCTTCACGCTGTCGAGCGCGGCGCCGATGCGTCGCATCAGCCAGCGGCCGAAGAGGCTGACGGCGATGCCGCTCAGGCACAAGGCGACGAAGGTGATGGCACCGATCGCGCGCGTGAAACCGAACAGCGGCGCATACATCTCCTTGCGCGAGACCGCCACGCCCACGAGCCAGTCGATCGGCTCCAGCGTCTTGAACACCGCCATGCGCGGGTCGCCGTTGAAGTCGTACTCCAGCGAGCCGGTCCGCAGGCGCAGCATCTCTTCGACGAATGGGTAGGTCACGCGCTCGCCCGGCGTGCCGTTCGGGTGGTAGACGATCCGGCTGTCGTCGCGCTCCACGACGAAGAGCGTCGCCGACCCGAAGCCTTCCTTGCTGCGCAGCAGGCGCAACTGCTCCGCAGCCTCCTTGCTCGCAGCGACGACACCGGAGCGCGCGAGCTGCTGGCGGATCGACTGCGTGGCGCCGTTCAGCTCCAGCTGCATCAGCCGTTCGCGCGACAGCCTCAGGTCTGCCTGCAGAAAGAACACCGCGGCCCCGAGTACCGCGGCAGTCATCACGAGGATGGTGACCAGCGAGAGCAGGTTGAGCCGCGTGGAGATCTTCACAACCTCGCCTTGTGCCGTCAGGACCGCACTCAGAACTTGAACTGGTCCACGTTGTCCCTGGTGAACACCATCACCGGCAGTGCCACCTGCAGGTTGATCGCGTCCTTGCGCGGCGTGAAGCTGCCGAGCCTGCCGGCCTGGAACGGCTGCCCGGCCTTGAAGCCACCGGTGAGCAGCTGCCGCGCGCTGTAGACAGTGAGGTAGCCATGGTCGGGCGCGTTCCAGAGCAGCACGGTCTTCACGGTGCCGTCTTTCAGGAACTCGCGCATCAGGTTCGGCGTCGAGTTGCCGACCACCGCCACC
>Ga0075370_10000175_pt1 | contig 22315 bp, 24 predicted proteins | sample EndMethybrTD3035_FD_71398 | JGI IMG/M metagenome (GOLD analysis project Ga0075370, IMG submission 71398) | Populus endosphere microbial communities from Tennessee, USA - Endosphere MetaG P. TD hybrid TD303-5 | ecosystem: Host-associated > Plants > Roots > Endosphere | place: USA: Tennessee... | reverse complement strand
CCGAGGGCCTGAACTTCCGCGCGGCCTTCAAAGCGGCCGGCTTCAAGCTCTCGGGATGCCTGGTGTGGCGCAAGAACAGCCTGGTGCTCGGGCGCTCCGACTACCAGTGGATGCACGAGCCGATCCTGTACGGCTGGAAAGAGGGCAAGCGCCACCGCTGGTTCGGCGGGCGCAAGAAGACGACGATGCAGCAGCTCGGCGAGTCGGCCGGCTTCACGCGCCTGGACGACGGTCGCTACCAGATCGTGCTCGGCGACACCGTGCTGCTGGTCGACGCCGACGCGAAGGTCGAAGAGGTCGAGCCGAGCGTGCTGTTCCACGAGAAGCCGCACCGCTCCGAAGACCACCCGACGATGAAGCCGGTTGCGCTGATCGAGCGGATGCTGCGCAACTCGGCGCGGCCCGGCGACATCGCGCTCGACACGTTCGGCGGCTCCGGCTCGACGCTGATCGCCGCCGAGCGGCTCGGCATGCGGGCTCGCCTGTGCGAGCTGGACCCGCGCTACGTCGACGTGATCGTGCGGCGCTGGCAGGAATTCACCGGGAAGACGGCGACGCTCAAAGGCAGCGGCCGGCCGTTCGCCGCCACCAGCACGGAGCGGGTGGCGGCATGAAAGCGAAGGTTTGACCGTGGACGAAACGACGACGAAGGGCAAGGCTGGAAGGCCGCCCTATGCACCGACCGAGCGCGACCGCGCGCAGGTCAAGCTGATGGCCGCGATGGGCATCTCCGAGCTGGAGATCGCGCTCGTGATCGGCATCTCCGCGCCGACGCTGCGCAAGCACTTCTTCGACGAGCTGGCGGTCGGGCACGTGGAGGCCAACGCGAAGGTCGCGCACTCGCTGTTCCGCATGGCCACTGACAAGGACAAGCCGAACGTGACCGCGGCCATCTTCTGGCTCAAGTGCCGCTCGGGCTGGAAGGAAGACCCGGCGCCTGGTGCACCGATCGAGTCGCCCGGCAAGAAGGTCTTGGCCGATCGCGCGGCGCGCGGTGCCGAGCAAGGCACGAGCTGGGACGGCCTGTTGCAGTGAGCTGGAACCTGGCGTGCCCGGACTGGGTTGAAAGACTCCGGGCCGGCCGCTCGCTCGTGCCCGACCTGCCGCTGGACGTCGGCCAGGCCGAGCGCGGCGTCGCGGTGTTCAACAAGCTGCGCCTGGCTGACGTGCCGCAGACGCCGACGCTGGCCGAGGCAGGCGGCGACTGGTTTCGCGACATCGTGCGGGCCCTGTTCGGCTCGCTCGACCCGGTCGGCAACAACCGGATGATTCGCGAGCTGTTCCTGCTGGTGCCGAAGAAGAACAGCAAGACGACGAACGGGGCGCTGCTGATGCTCGCGGCGCTGCTGCTGAATCGGCGCCCGAACGCGCCATTCATCATGACCGCGCCGGTGCAGGACGTCGCCGAGCTGGCGTTCTCCGCGGCGGCCGGTGCGATTGCGCTTGACGAGGTGCTGCAGAAGAAGCTGCACGTGCGCGACCACCTGAAGATGATCGTGCACCGCGAGACGAAGGCCGAGCTGCAGATCATGACCTTCGACCCGCGCATGCTGACGGGCCAGAAGTGCGCCGGCGTGCTGATCGACGAGCTGCACGTGGTGTCGAAGATGACGCACGCGGCGAGCGCGATCCGTCAGCTGCGCGGCGGCATGCTGCCGTTCCCCGAGGCGTTCATGGCCTTCATCACGACGCAGTCGGAGGAGGCGCCCTCGGGTGTCTTCCGCGCCGAGCTGATGAAGGCGCGCGCGATCCGCGACGGCCGGCAAGAAGGCGCGATGCTGCCGGTGCTGTACGAGTTTCCCGAGGCGATGCAGAAGGACGCGGCGACCTGGCGCAGCCCGGACAACTGGAGCATGGTCACGCCGAACGCCGGCCGCTCGATCTCCATCCCGCGCCTGGTCGAAGAGTTCCGCACCGCCGAGCAGACCTCCGAGGAGGAACTGCGCGCCTGGGCCTCGCAGCACCTGAACGTCGAGATCGGCCTGGCGCTGCACTCCGATCGCTGGGCCGGCGTCGACTACTGGGAGCAGCAAGGCACCGGCGGTCTGTCGCTGCCGGAGCTGCTCAAGCGCTGCGAGGTCGTGACGGTCGGCATCGACGGCGGCGGCCTCGACGACTTGCTCGGCATCTCGGTGCTCGGGCGCGAGGAAGGCACCGGCAACTGGCTCCACTGGGGCCATGCCTGGGCCCACCCGATCGTGTTCATCCGGCGCAAGAGCGAGGCCGAACGCTTCCGCGACTTCGAGCGTGATGGCGATCTGACCATCGTGTCGACGATCGGCGAGGACATGGTTGCTGTGGCTGACATCGTCGAGCAGTGCGAGGAGTCGGGCCTGCTCTACAAGATCGGCGTCGACCCTGCCGGCATCGGTTCGGTGGTCGACGCGATCACCGGGCGCGGCATCGAGCACGACCGGATCGTCGGCATCCCGCAGGGCTGGAAGCTGATGGGCGCGATCAAGACCACCGAGCGCAAGCTGGCGGCCGGCGAGCTGCACCACGGCAACAGTCCCCTGATGGCCTGGACCGTGAGCAACGCCAAGAGCGAGCCTCGCGGCAACGCGATCATGATCACCAAGCAGGCCTCGGGCAGCGCGAAGATCGACCCGGTCATGGCCCTGTTTGATTCCGTAGCACTGATGGCGATGAACCCGCAGCCGCAGAAGAAGAAGTACCAGGCGTTCTTCGTCTGACGACCGATCGCCCCCCGTTCAACCCGACAACGAGCCCGCTTCACGCGGGCTTGTTGCATTGGAGCGCCCCGCTTCGCGCGGCCTTCAGCACCAGGAACACCCACCATGAATCGCGGTTACTCGATCCTTCACATCAAGGCGGCCAGCGAGGCGCCGGATGGAAAGCGCACCTTCACCGGCATCGCGACGACGCCGAGCACCGATCGCATGGGCGACATCGTCGAGCCGAAGGGCATGGAGTTCAAGCTGCCACTGCCGCTGCTCTGGCAGCACGACAGCGGCCAGCCGATCGGATGGGTTCGCAAGGCGAAGGTCACCACGGACGGTGTCGAGGTCGAGTGCGAGGTCGCGAACGTGCCCGACGAGGGCCCGCTGAAGCAGCGCCTCACCGAGTACTGGCAGATGCTCAAGACCGGCCTGGTGCGCGGTCTGTCCATCGGCTTCAACTCGCTTGAGAGCGCTCGCATCGAAGGCACCTATGGCTATCGCTTCATCCGCTCGCTGTGGCTCGAACTGTCGTGCGTGACGATCGCCGCGAATCAAGAAGCAACCATCACCACCATCAAGTCGATTGACGACGCACTGCTGGCCGCGACAGGCCGTGGGCAGCGCGCCGGCAGTCGTTCTCCCCCCGGCGCATCGGGGACCAGGCAAGAGCCCGCGAACAGCGGGCTTTTTTATTCCCGGAACCGGAAAGGCAACACCACCATGAACCTCACCGAACTGCGCGAAGCGCGCAACACGAAAGCTGCTCGTCTGAACGAGCTGTCCGAGCTGTGGAAGGCCGAAGGCCGCAACAGCACCGACGAGGAAGGCGACGAGTTCGACGGCCTCACCGACGAGATCAAGTCGCTGGACGACCAGATCCGCCAGAAGCGTTTCGAGTCGATCAACGGCCAGAGCGCGAAGCCGATCGACGGCAGCAACACGGACAACGCCTCGCGCAGCCGTGGGCCGACGATCATCGTTCGCAACAACGACCCCGAAGACAAGTTCGCGGGTCAGAGTTTCATCCGCACCGTGATCGCGCGCGCTGCGTCCTTCGTCTCGATGAAGGAAGGCAACTACCGCACGCCGGACGTCATCGCGAAGCAGCGCTGGGGCAAGACGCACCCGAAGCTCGTGGAGTACATCCGCGCGGCGGTCGCCGGCGGCGGCACCGGCTCCGGCGAGTGGGGTGCCGAGCTGGCGCAGTCGGACACGCGCTTCAGCGGCGACTTCGTGAACTACCTGTACTCCCTGACGGTGTTCGATCGCCTGCCGCTGCGCACCGTGCCGGCCCGCGTGCACATCAAGGGCCAGGACGGCGCGGCGACCGGCTACTGGGTCGGCGAGTCGAAGGCGATTCCGGTCAGCAAGCCTGACTTCTCCGACGTCGAGCTGACGCCGCTGAAGGTCGGCGCGATTGCGGTGTGCTCGAAGGAGCTCGTGGCCGACTCCGATCCTTCTGCCGAGCTGTGGATTCGCGACAGCATCGCGCAGGCGAGCGCGCAGCGCATCGACACGACGTTCCTGTCCGCGAGCGCTGCCGTGGCAGGCGTCTCGCCGGCTGGCATCCTGAACGGGGTGTCTGGCATCGCGGCGTCGGGCACCGACGCGGCGGCCGTGCGTGCGGACATGATGTCGCTGTACGCCGGCTTCCTGACCGCGAAGAACGCGAGCGGCCTGGTGCAGGTCATGACCCCGTCGGCGGCGAAGGCGCTCGCGCTGCTGGTCAACGCGCTGGGCCAGCCGGAGTTCGTCGGCCTGAACGCCAGCGGCGGCTCGCTGCTCGGCGACACGGTCTACACCGGCGACAACGTCACCCCGGGCAACTGGATTCTGCTCAAGCCCTCCGACATCTGGAAGATCGGCGACAGCGGCATCGACATTTCGATGACCGACACCGCGACGATCGAGCAGAACGACGCGCCGCAAGGTGCAGGCGACACCCCGACCGCTGCGTCGGCGACGCTGATGTCGCTGTGGCAGACCGAGCAGGTCGGCTTCAAGGTCGTGCGCCGCATCAACTTCCAGAAGCGTCGTGCGAGCGCCGTCGCGTTCGTGCAGGACGCCGAGTACGGCGGCGTCGTGAGCTGATTGCCTTCTCTCTCGTGGTTGCCCCCCGGGCCTTCCTTCGCGGAGGCCCGGGGGCTTTCTGTTGACCTGGAGGGAAGCGATGACGATCCGCATGATCTCGATGAAAGCCCACCGCTATGGCGGTCGGCAGTTGAAGGTGGGCGACGAGTTCGACGCTGTCGGACGCAGCGATGTGCGGCTCCTGCGCGCGCTCGGGCGTGCCGAGGTGACCGCGGCGGTCGTGCCTGCGGTCGAAGCGCCGCCGGCAGCAGCGCCAGCCGCGTTCGGGCGCTCCCGCCCGCGCGCGACGACCACGCCTGAGCGGGCTGCGTCGACGCCGGCGCCACCACCCGTACCTGTTCCGGCACCGGCGCCCGTCGTGCAACCGGCCGCGCTCGACGTGCCTGCCGCGCCTGCGCCGGCCGCGTCGAAGGACGCAGCGGCCGATGACGACGCCGACAAGCCGAAGCGCCTGTACAAGCGGCGTGACCTGACCGCCGAGGGCAGCGACTGATGACCGCGCTCACGCGCATCAGCGCTGCGGTGCGGCGCGCCGGCGCAGCGTTCGTGCAAAAGCTGAACGCGCCGCGTGTGCTCTCGGGCGTCGATGACTCGCGCGGGTGGTGGAACCTGTACCGCTCGGGCGATCTGAACCCGGGCGACTGGCAGCGCGACGTCGAAGTGCGGCACGACCTGGTGCTGGCGCAGGCGACGGTGTTCGCATGCATGACGCTGATCGCGAGCGACATCGGCAAGCTGCGCCTGAAGCTGGTTCAGTTCGACGACGTGATCTGGAAGGAGATCACGAGCGCCGCCTTCTCGCCGGTGCTGCGCAAGCAGAACCGCTACCAGACGCGGCAGAAGTTCATCGAGCAGTGGATCGTCTCGAAGCTCAGCCACGGCAACACCTACGTGCTCAAAGAGCGCGACATGCGTGGCGTCGTGATCGCGCTGTACGTGCTCGACCCGAGCCGCGTCACGCCGCTGGTCGCCGAGGACGGTTCGGTGTTCTACCAGCTGATGGAGGACAACCTGGCGGGCGTGACGACCACGCTGCCGGCGGTCCCGGCCAGCGAGATCATCCACGACCGCATGGTGTGCCTGTTCCACCCGCTGGTCGGCATCTCGCCGATCTTCGCGTGCGGCCTGGCCGCGACGCAGGGTCTGAAGATCCAGAACCACAGCGCCAAGTTCTTCCAGAACATGAGCCGCCCGAGCGGCGTGCTGACCGCGCCTGGCCAGATCAGCGAGGACGTCGCCAAGCGGCTGAAGGAGCACTGGGACAAGAACTTCTCCGGCGACAACATCGGCAAGGTCGCGGTGCTCGGCGACGGCCTGAACTACCAGGCGATGACGATCACTGCCGTCGACGCGCAGCTCGTCGAGCAGCTCGGCATGAGCGCCAAGCAGATCTGCTCGGTCTTCCACGTGCCGGCCTACATGGTCGGTGCCGAGCCGCCACCGGCCTACACGAACATCGAGGCGCTCAGCCAGCAGTACTACAGCCAGTGCCTGCAAGCGCTGATCGAGTCGCTGGAGTCGTGCCTCGATGAAGGCCTGGGGCTGACCGAAGTCGAAGGCAAGACGCTGGGCACCGAGTTCGACCTCGACGACCTGCTGCGCATGGACACCGCGACGCAGATCAAGACCCTGAACGACTCGGTCAGCGGCGGATGGATGGCGCCGAACGAGGCGCGCGCCCGGCGAAACATGCCCCCGGTCACCGGCGGCAACACGCCCTATCTGCAGCAGCAGAACTACTCGCTCGCGGCGCTCGACAAGCGCGACCGCGGCGACGACCCGTTCAAGACGACGCCCGCTCCAGCGCCCGCGCCGGCGCCCGCTGCCGAACCGAAGCCGCCGAGCGAGGGCGACCAGGCGGCGAAGGTCTTTGTGGCCGAGCTGCTGAAACTTCTTGAGGTCGACCATGTTTGACGAAGCGAAGACGATGGCCGCCGAGGTCGTGCGCGCGATGCGCGAGCACATCCGGGCGACCTTTGCGCCGCTCGACGAGCGCCTGCAATCGGTCGAGAAGGCGATCAGCGAGCGGCCCGTTCCGAAGGACGGCAAAGACGCCGACCCGGAGGTGATGCGTGCGGCGATCGACGCGAAGGTCACCGAGCAGGTCGACACGCGTTTCGAGGCCTTCGCGAAGCGCGTCACCCAGGGGCTCGACACACCATGATGCCGCTGGTCCGCGTCGCGCCGAGCGCGCCACGCGAAGCGGCGTCACCGCAGCCGCTGGTTCTGCGCGGTCGCGACGGCTTGAGCGTGGACACCGGCCAGCTCGTGCGCGAGATGCGCGAGGTCATGCGCGAGAAGGAGATCGACTCCGACCGCCTGGCCGCTGCGATCGAGCTGCTCGCGCAGTCGCTCAGGGCCGCGCCGCGCTCCTATCGCTTCGAGATCGTTCGCGACCCCATCACGGGCCTCGCGATCGAGATCCTCGCCACACCAACGTGAAACGGATGCGCAAGACATGGCGACCGAACTGACCTGGGCGTGCGATGTCAACCGCGCGGTAGCGAGCGCCGCCGACGCGGCGACGCAGAGCAAGTGGGAGCTGTGGTATCTGCTCGCCTCGCTGGTTGGCAATACCGGGCTCGGCTTCGCGAGCAACACCGGCAACTGGTCAGTCGTTCGCACCTGCGGCTCGACCGATGGCACCGCCGGCAACCTGACCGCCGACACGACCGACCGCCTGCACCTGACCGGCAGCGGCGCGTTCACCGCAAACGACTGGGTCTTCGGTGCGAACACGACCGCCGGCACCGGCCGCTCGTGGGCCTTGCTGCAATCGCCATCAGCGCTCGGCTCGTATTACCTGATTGTCGATTTCGGCAACGCGACGAACGGCAAGTGCGACCTCATCCTCGGCAAGACGCTGAGCACGAACGGCTCGACGACCGCGCGCCCGACGCTGACGGACGAATGGTCTTACTCGGGCGCGACGTTCAACGACAACAGCATCACGAAGACGCACCGCGAGAACCTACACCTGTCCACACGCGGTGACTTCTGGTGGATCGAGACCTTCGACACGAACAACGGCGCGTACGCGATCCTCGGCGTGACGAAACTGCAGGGCGCGCACAGCGCCGACAACTACTCGACGATCAGCTTCTTCGGTGGCGGCGGCGTCGTTAACTCAAGCGGTAGCCAGGGCAACTTCACCTCGGCGGTGAGCAGTGCCAACAACTTGTGCGGCAATACGAATGTCACTGTCAAAGGGCGAAACTACAGCGGCTCCGGCGCGCCGGTTCTTGCATGCCCGGCCCCCACACTCTCGAATGCCGGTGCGGCAGCCAACAGCATCACCGTCACTCTGAACACGACGGCCAATGCGAGCGACACGACCTACAGCGGCTTTCCGATTTGGGTCATGGACTACACGAACACCGACCTAAGGGGGCGCGTGGCCGATTTGCTGTGGGCCTCGGGTGCGCCCGCGCAGGGCAGCACGATCCCGAACACGACGCCGTTTAACTACGTGAAGTACGGGCACGTGTGGCTCCCCTGGGTGTCGACCTCGGCGCCTCTCATCTGAGCGGGGCGCGTAGTGCATGGCCTCCTTTGCTTCATACCTTGCCGGCACTCAGGCCGTCGTCTTTGCACGCGCGACGCAGGCGCCGGCGCGCACGCTGTACTCGACGTTCCAGCAGGCGATCGTCTCGATCAGCCTCAAAGGGGGTAGCCCGATGTACAAGCGCAACGTCGCCGCGAAAGTGCCTTTCAAAGCGGTCGACTCCAGCAACGCCGGTGTTCCTGCCCTCACCATCACGACGAAGACCGCGAAGGACGGCGCGAACCCGGCGCCGACCACCAACGCAGTCGTCGAGAGCGGCAGCGGCTGGTACTACGTCACGCTGACCGCGACCGAGATGGATGGCGAGATCGTGGTGCTTGATCCCACCACCACCACGAGCGGTGTGACCCTTGCGCCGATCGCGATCCACACCGAGGCCGACTACACGGTGGCTCGCGCGGCGCATCTGGACGCGGACATTTCGAGTCGCTCGACCTACGCCGGCGCAGACACGAGCGGCACGACGACGCTACTCGCGCGCGTGACCTCGACGCGCGCCGGCAATCTCGACAACCTCGATGCAGCGATCAGCAGTCGCTCGACCTTTGCAGGCGGTGCGGTCGCATCGGTCACTGCGCCGGTCGCGCTGACGTCGGCCTATGACTCGGCGAAGACCGCAGCGCAGGCCGGCGATGCAATGGCGCTGACCAGTGGCGAACGCACAACCCTCGCCGCGTCGATCTGGGGTGCGCTCACGTCGGCGCTGACCACGGTCGGCTCGATCGGCAAGCTGCTCGTCGACCGGATCGATGCGGCGATCAGTTCGCGGCTCGCGGGCGGTAGCTACACCGCTCCCGACAACGCCTCGATTGCCGCGGTGAAAGCGAAGACCGACAACCTGCCGAGCGATCCGGCGGATGCCTCCGACATCGCGAGCGCGTTCAGCACGATCGACGCAACGCTCGCGACGATGGGCGGCTACATCGACACCGAGGTCGCGGCGATCAAGGCGAAGACCGACAACCTGCCGGCCTCGCCTGCGTCGAGCGGCGACGTGTCCACGCTCGGCACTGCGGTCGCCGCGGTCGACGCGAAGCTCGGGACGCCGGCCGGTGCCTCGGTGTCGGCCGATGTTGCCGCTGCGAAGGCCGACACCGCGGCCATCAAGACCAAGACCGACCAGCTGGCCTTCACGGTCCCGAACAAGGTCGACGCCAACATTCGCGCCGTCAACGACGTCAACGTGACCGGCTCAGGAGCGCCCAGCGACCCGTGGGGGCCTTGAGTGAGCGGCGCCTGGGGCTCCAGCTGGGGTACGAGCTGGGGCGTGAGCTGGGGCGACGCTGAGCAGCCGCCTGCACCACCGCCGCAACAGGGCGGCGGTCGCGCGCAGCGCCCGGCGCGCCGAACGCCACTGCACGAGCAGGCGCACGACGAAGAGGAGCTGCTGCTGCTCGTGATCAGCGCGGCGCTCTCGTCTCTCAATGAACACCACCTTTGAACGCGAAAGACCATGACTGACCTCAACGCCATTGCGGATGCATTGATCGCGTCAGTGAAGGGCCACGTCGCGCGCGCTTTGCGCCCGCTCGTGGCACGGCTGGACGAGATGGATCAGCGCCAGCCCGAGAACGTGCGCCGCATGGTCGCCGAGGCGCTCGCGGCCTTGCCGAAGCCGAAGGACGGCGAGTCGGTCGACCTGGTCGCGCTGGCCGGCGAAATCTCGGCGGCGGCGGCGAAGGCTGTGGGCGCTCTGCCGGTCCCGAGGGACGGTCGGGACTACGACCCTGCCGTGCTCGAAGAAGCTGTCACGCGGGCCGTGGCGGGCCTTCCCAGGGCAGAAAACGGGAAGGATGCCGACGCCGACGCCATCGCCGAGGTCGTGCTCGCGAAGGTGACGGCGGCGCTCGACCAGATCCCGGCGCCGAAGGACGGCGCGCCTGGCAAAGACGCGGACCCGGCGCAGATCGCCGCGCTCGTCGAGTCGGCGGTCGCAGAAGCGGTGCCACAGGCGGTCACAAAGGCCGTCAGCGCGCTTCCGGCGCCGCAGCCGGGCAAGGATGCCGACCCGGAGCTGATTCGTCGCCTGGTGGCCGATGCGGTGGCCGCGCTGCCCAAGGCGAAGGACGGTGAACCCGGCCGCTCGGTCGACCTCGTCGAGCTGTCGGGCCAGATCGCTGCCGCTGCCGCGACGGCGGTCGCTGCACTGCCGCCCCCGGCGAAGGGCGACCCGGGTAAGGACTTTGATCCCGAGCTGATTCGCCAGCGCGTCGACGAAATCCTGCCCGGCCTGGTCGAGCGCGCGCAGGCCGCGCTGGTCCACCACTCGGACCAGATGCACGCGGCGATGCGCCTGGAGATCGAAACGATGCGCTCGCAGCTCGCCGGCCTGGTCGACGTCGAAGTCGCGCGCCGGGTTGCCCTGGTGCCGCCGCCGCAGAACGGGAAGGATGCCGATCCGGCTCTCCTGCGCGCCGAGGTCGAGCGCGCCGTCGCTGCGCTGCCGGTGCCACGCGACGGCAAGGATGCGGACCCCGACGTCATCCGCGCCGCGGTTGCAAGCGCTGTCGCCGAATTGCCCGAAACCACGAAAACGCTTGACCCGGAGGTGCTGCGCGTGGAGGTGCAGCGCGCGGTTGCCGATGCAGTCGCGCAGATCCCGAAGGCGAAGGATGGCGCGAGCGTCACGCTCGACGATGTCCGCCCGGCGCTGGAGGCCGAGGTCGCGCGCTGGGCGCTGGACTTCGAGCGGCGTGCCGGCGAGACGCTCCAGCGCGTCGTCGACCGCATGCCCGAGGCCAAGGATGGACGCGACGGCTTCACGCCGGACGACTTGCAGTTGGCGCTCGACGGCCGCGTGCTGACGATCACGCTCTGCGCGGGCGAGCGGCGCATCTCGCGCGAGCTGGTGCTGGCCGGCATGCCGATCGACCGCGGCGTGTATCGAAAGGGCGTGCACGCCGAGGCCGGCGATGGCTACACGTACGGCGGCGGCTACTGGATCGCGAAGCAGGACACCGATGAACCACCGGCCGGTCCGTCCGCGCATTGGCGCCTGGCGGTCAAACGCGGGCGCGACGCGCCCTCGCGCGGCCTGAGCAATGGCAGGGCCGCACCATGACGCCGAAGGTTATCCAGGCGCCGATCGCCGAGCCGATCTCGATCGAGGAGGCGCGCGCGCATCTCGAAGCGAAGCCGTACGAGGACAGCGACGTCGACCCGATCGACGACGTGATGATCGAGGGCTGGCTCGCCGCCGCCCGCGAGCACTGCGAGAACTTCCTCGGCCTGTCCCTGTCGACCCGCGTACTCGAGGTGGCGCTGGACGAGTTCCCGCTCAGCACCAGCCTCGACGGCCTGCCGATCGATTTGCCGATGGGCCCGGTGCGCGAGATCCAGAGCATCTCGTGGGGCGAAGGCAGCGACGACGAGCTCGACGCCGATGCGTTCGTGCTCGACAACTACCGCCTGCCGGCGCGCGTGCGCCCGGTCGCCACCGCGTGGCCGGTCGTGGTCCCGGCGACGAACCTGGTGCGGATTCGCTACCTGGCCGGCTATGGCGTCGACAGCGACGGCGGCGAGCCGATGCCGAAGGCGATCCGCGCCGCGATCCTGCTGATCCTCGGGCACCTGTTTCGCAATCGCGAGGATTCGACCGAGCTGGCGATGATCAGCATTCCCAATGGTGCCGAGGCCTTGATGCGCCCGCTGCGCGTGCGACTGGGGATGGCGTGATGCTGGTCGCGCTTGCGTGGGCCGTGTGGTTCAACCCGTGGAGGGCAGCGGCGCTGGCCCTCTCGCTTCTGTGGATGCTGCCGTGAGGCCCGCTGCTGGTCGACTGCGCCACCGCGTCACGTTCGAGGAGCTGGGCGTCGAGCTGGACTCGGACGGCGCGCAGGTCGAGGCCTGGACGCCGGTGATGGTGAACATCCCTGCGCAGATCAGCGCGCTCTCCGGGCGCGAGCTGATCGCGGCCCAGGCCGTGCAGTCGAAGGTGAACACGCGCATCGTCGTGCGCTTCCGCTCCGGGTTCCGGCCGAGCATGCGCGGCGTGCATCGCGGCACGATCTACAACATCGAGGCGGTGATCCCGGACCCGGACAGCGGCATCGGGCAGATCACGCTGCTCTGCACGTCCGGGGTCAATGAAGGCTGATCCGCACTGGGCCGAGCGATTCATTGGATGCACGGTCGTGTGTATCGCGAGCGGTCCCAGCCTCACGGTGGAGGACTGCGAGGCGGTGCGCGCGTCGGGCCATCCGACGATCGTGACCAACACGACCTACCGTCGCTGCCCGTGGGCCTCGGTGCTGTTCGGACACGACGCGGCCTGGTGGAAGGAGTACGGCAAGCGCCCGAAAGACGGCGGCCCGTCCGTCGACGACGTGTTCAGCGGCGAGCGCGTCACCTGCTCGATCGCCGGCAAGACGCTGGGGGTCCAGTCGTTCCACAACCAGCCCTGGTTCACGCCCTTCGGCAACTCGGGCACGGCGGCGATCTCGCTGGCGGTGATCGGTCGTGCGCGCCGCGTCGTGCTGCTCGGCTACGACTGCCAGAAGATGGGCGGCGCGGTGCACTGGCATGGCGACCATCCCAAGGGGCTCGGAAACGCGGCCTCGATGAAGCGCTGGCCGAGGCACTTTGCGAACGTCGCGAAGTTCGCGGCCGGGCGCGGGGTGGAGGTGTTGAACTGCAGCCGGGCCACGGCGCTGACCTGCTTTCGGCGCGTCGAACTGAGCGCGGCGCTGTGAGAGCGAAGGTCGTGCGCGGCGGCATGGGGCTCGGCGATGCGCTGTACGTGCAGAGCGTCGTGCGGCATCTCGTGGACACCGGGCTGCGTGTGAAGGTCCGCACGGCCTGGCCGGATGTTTTCTCGCAGCTCGGCGGCGCGGTCGAGACGGCACCGTTCGCGCGCGCCGGCGTCGACATCGTCGCGCACTACTCGCTGCGCAAGGGGCTGGAAGGCACGACGCAATTCGAGGACTGCTGCATCCAGGCGGGCATTCGCGGGCCGGTCGACCTGCGGCTCGACTGGCGGCCGACCGACTTGGACCTGGTGCAGCGGTTGCGCGGCGCTGGCCGGCCGATCGTCTGCGTGCAGCTTCCGCGCGTGCCGATGGGGCGCACGGACGGCTTCGGTGCCGAGCTGCTGCCCGACTGCCGCGTGATCCAGATGGCGATCGACGCGCTGCGCGGGCGCGCGCTGATCGTGCAGGTGGGCGCCGGCCAGGCGCTGTTCGAGTTCTCCGGCATCGACGTCGATCTGGCGAACCGGACGAGCGTGCGGCAGCTGCTCGACGTCGCGTCGGTGGCCGATGGCTTCCTCGGCTACTGCTCGTTCATCGTGCCGCTGGCCGAGTCGTTCTCCAAGCCGGCGCTGATTGTCTGGTCGAGCAAGGGGCTCGGCTCGCTGCACCAGTACGTGCGGCGGATCACGCCGCAGAAGGTGCTGCATCGAGAGACGACCAAGGCGGTCGTCGACAACTGGCGAAAGGTGGACCTGATGGCGGTGATCGATGGCTTTCTGCGATAGGACGGTCGTGCAGCGCCGGCTGCAAGGTCGGCGCGTCGCGCTCGTTGGCAGTGGGCCTGGCGTGCTCGACAACCGGCCCGGGTTCATCGACAGCCACGACGTGGTCGTTCGTGTGAACAACTACAAGCTCTCGCCGGCGGCCGGCGCGCGCACCGACGTCTTCTACAGCTTCTTCGGTTCGTCGATCCGCAAGAGCGTGGAGGAGCTGAAGCGCGACGGCGTCGACCTGTGCGTCTGCAAGTGTCCGAACGCGCAATTCATGCAGTCGGCCTGGCACCGCCAGAACGGACGAATGCACGGGGTCGACTTTCGCTACATCTACCGGCAGCGTGCGGGCTGGTGGTTCTGCGACACCTTCGTGCCGCGCATCGCCGACTTCATGGTCGGCTTCGAGCTGCTCGGTGGCCACATCCCGACGACCGGCTTCGCCGCGCTGCTCGACATCCTGTCGTGCGGGCCGGCGTCGCTGTACATCACCGGCTTCGATTTCTTCGCCTCGGGTCTGCACAACGTCGACGAGAAGTGGCGGCCTGGCGACCCTGCCGATCCGATCGGCCACGTGCCGGCGCGCGAGCGCGAATGGCTCATCAACAACATGGAGCAGCACCCGATCATCGTGGACCGGGCGCTCTCGCAGAACCTCGGGAGCGAGCGTGCAGTACTGGACGACTGAGATGGAGAAGCAGGTGGGCGAGCGCCTGCAGATCTTGCTGAAGAACCCGCGTCTGATGAGCGTGTACCAGCAGTTCGGCGGCGCGCCGTTCCGGCGCTCCAGCGTGTTCCACGGTCTGGAGAAGGTGCTCACCGAGAACGAGGTGCGCGGCCAGCGGTGCTTCGAGATCGGCACGTGGAACGCGCTCACCGCGGTCGTGCTCTCGCAGTTCTTCGACGAGGTGGTCACCGTCGACATCGCGCACAACGAGCTGAAGCACGACGTGATCCGGCATCTCGGAATCACGAACATCCGCTGCGTCGACATCCTCGACAACGCGGAGAAGGCGCGCGTCGTGGCGAAGCTGGAGTTCGACTTCGCCTACCTCGACGGCAACCACGCCGCCGACACGCCGCTCGACTGGGCGCTGACCAAGCGTTGCGGGCGCGTGCTGTTTCACGAGGCCTGGCCGTTCCAGAAGCCGGTGTGGGACTTGGTCATGTCGCTGCCGGACGCGGAGGTGACGTTCGGTGGTGCGGGCCTGGCGCTGTGGCGGCGGAAATGATCTTCGACTACCGCGGGTCGTTGTACCCGGAGTACCTGAAGCACGGCAACGCCTGCCAGTTCATCGCGCCCACCGCGCTGAAGTTCTGCAAGGGCCTCGGGCTCGACGTCGGTTGCGGGAAGTGGCCGCTGCCTGGCGCGATCGGTGTCGACATCCAGGAGGGCGGCGAGGCGATGGAGCTGCCGCACGGTGCCTTCGACTTCGTGTTCAGCAGCCACTGCCTGGAGCACCTGGTCAACCCGGTGGCCGCGCTTGAGCACTGGCGCTCGCGTCTGCGCGCCGGCGGCGTGCTGTTCCTGTACCTGCCGCACCCGGACATGGAGTACTGGCTCCCGCAGAACTGTCGCAAGCACCTGCACTCGTGGGCGCCGGCGCAGATCGCCCGGCTCCTGTCCGACCTCGGTTTCGTCAACGTGATTCATGGCGAGCGCGATCTCGCCTGGTCCTTCGCTACGGTGGCCTTCAATGCCTGATCAAGCCTTCACCACGCCGATGCGCGACAAGATCGTCGCGACCTACGACCAGCACATGCTGCGGCGAAGCGTGCTCAGCATCCGCGGCGGCGCCGGCGTGCTGCAGTCGATCCTGTCGACGGGCAAGTACCGGACGGCGCTGGAGATCGGCACCTACCGCGGCGTCGGCGCGGCGGAAATGTCGCAGTACTGCGAGCGCGTGATCACCATCGACCTCAAGCACGGCCGCATGGAGCAGCTCGGCGAGAAGCACGACCGGCACGCCTTCTGGCGCTCGCTCGGCATCGACAACATCGACCTGCGCCTGGTCGCGGACAACGCCGAGAAGGCGGCCTTGATCAACACGCTGGAGTTCGACTTCGCGTTCATCGACGGCGCGAAGGACGGCGCGATCGTGGCCGCCGACTTCGAGCTGGTGAAGCGCTGCGGCACGGTGCTGTTCCACGACTACGACGATCGCGGCGCGCCGCACCTGAACGCGACCTATGACTTTGTGAACACGCTGCCGAAGCATCAGGTCAGGGTCATTGACATCTTCGCGCTCTGGACGGCCGAGTGATGGATCGCTTCGTGAAGACGTTCCCGGCCATCTGGGATCGCGACCTGATGCTGTGCCCGGAGCACGGCGTGGCCTACCAACTGGACCGCTCGCACGTGATCAACTACGACGCCGACTACTACGGCAAGTGCCTGAGCTACGAGGACCAGCAGATCGCGCGCGAGATCAATGCTGGGCGCATCGCGATCGTCGACAAGTACCTCGGGCGCAGCGCGGTCGTCGACATCGGGATCGGCTCCGGCGAGTTCATCAAGAAGCGGCCCAACACGTTCGGCTTCGACGTGAACCCTGTTGCGATCGAGTGGCTCAAGCGCAATGACCTGTGGGCCGCGAATCTCGACGCGTTCGGCGGCTACACGTTTTGGGATGTGATCGAGCACGTCGAAGACCCGGGCCTGTACTTGCGCGAGGTGCAGCTCCACGCGCGGGTGTTCATCAGCATCCCTTTGTTCGACGACCTCGACCACATCCGCCAGTCGAAGCACTACCGACCTGGCGAGCACCTGTACTACTGGACCGCCGCCGGCTTCGTGATGTGGATGGACATGCATGGGTTCATGCTGCTGGAGCGGCAGACGTTCGAGATGGACGCCGGGCGCGAGGACATCCACACCTTCGCCTTCCAGCGAAACAGGTGGCCGCGGTGAACAGCAGCTTCTTTGAGATGCGGCTCACGGGCCTGGACGGCGTGCTGCAAACGCTGCAGCAGCTCCCGCCCGAGATCGTCAGCAAGCGCGGCGGCCCGGTGAAGCGCGCTCTGCGCAAGGGCGCGCGCGTGATCCTCGAACAGGAGAAGCTGAACCTGCAGGCGGTCACCGCGAACGCGACCAGCACCGGCAAGCGCGAGTCGACGGGCTTTCTGCTGAAGAACCTGATCGTGTCGCGCGGCAAGCCGCCAACCGGCACGAACGGCGAGCGCTACCTGGTGCGCGTGCGCCGCAAGCAGTTCTATCCGCGTGGCGGCAAGGAACCCGTGACCGCTGCGAAGACCGCCGCCTGGCTGGAGTACGGCACGTCGCAGCAGCCGGCCGAGCCGTGGATTCGACCAGCCGTCATCGCGAAGGGCGCCCAGGCGATCTCGACGATCGAGACCGAGCTGATCCGGGACATCAATCGCATCGTGCGCAAGCTGGCCCGGCAGAACAAGAAGTAGGGCCTGACCCGACATGGCCACGACGATCCTGCTGGACACCTTCACCGCCCCGGACGGAACCGATCCGACGACGCGGCCGATGGACGTTTCGCCGGCGATCACCGGGCTCAGCAACTGGAGGACGCCGACGCCTCCACCGGAGCTCCAGGGCGAGATCCTTGGCAATCGCCTGGTGCCGCCGCTGGTCGACTACAGCAGCGGTGAAGGGTCGGTGTTCCTGTTCGGCTACGGCGACGCGAACGAGGTGTTCGTCGACGAGCTGCCGTACTTCCTGCTGCTGGCCGGCGATGTCGGGAGCACGGTCAACGGATGGATCACCGCCACGCTGTACAGCGACGGCGTCGACTCCCTGGAGGTGTTTTGGTCTGGCGACGGCACTGCGTACGCCGACGCTAACAGCGCGAGCGAATACTGGCAGAGCGCCAACTTCTTTCCGGGGTCTGGCACCCACACGCTCGGCCTCTACGTGGCGGCGGATGGCAGTGTTTCGCTGATCGTCGACGGGACGGTGCGCGAGACGTCCGGCTTGATCGGCATGGTGCCGGTCATGAACTTCGTGCGCTGCGTGATCGCCCCCTTTACTGGCGATGTCCACGGCAGCAAGAACGTGGACCGGATCGCCCTCTACAAGAACCTGACCTTGTCGGAGGCCGCTGCTCTGACTGGAGCACCACCCGCACCGCCACCGCCAGCACCGCCGCCCCCACCACCATCCCCCGGGCTCACCATGTTTCCACCCGTGTTCCAGACGCTGAAGGCTTCGGTCGCGGTTAAGGCGATCGTCGGCACGAACCCGCCGCGCATCTATCGGCACGGCAACGCGCCGCAGGACGCCAGCAGGCCGTACGTCACCTGGTTCGTTGTCTTCGGCGACCCGGAGAACAACCTGAGCGACCTGCCGCCGGTCGACCGCGTCACGGTGCAGGTCGATGTCTGGCACCAGACCGACTCCGGCGTCGAGCTGCTCGCGCTTGCCGTGCGTGACGCGATCGAGCCGCACGCGCACATGACCGGCGTGCCGATCGACCTGCGCGAGCCCGAGACGAAGCTGTACCGCATCGCACTCACGTTCGACTGGTTTGTCGATCGCGAAGAGACGACGTAGTCCCTCACCCCACCACCCGTTTCACCCACCCAGGCCCGCTGAACGCGGGCCTTTTTCATTTCCGAGAGGCACATCATGACTGTTGGCACCGTTCGCACCCAAGGCACCGAGTTGTTCGTCGTCGACGACATCACGACGACCGACCCCACCCTCGTGAAGATGGCTTGCCCGACCGGGATCACCGGCCTGGGCGGCGCGCGCGACCAGATCGAGGACACGTGCCTCGACACCGTCGGCGACAAAACCTACCAAGCCGGGCTCGGCAACACCGGCCAGGTATCCGTCCCGTTCAACCTGATTCCGCGCGACGGCTCGCACCAGCAGCTGTTCGCCTTCAAGCAGGACGGTCGCGTGATGAAGTGGATTGCTTGCCTGAGCGAGTCGGGCACCGATCCGACCATCGACACCGATGGCTCGTGGCTCGCGCCTGCTGATCGCAGCTCGTTCGTGTTCGATGCGTACGTCTCCGACGTGAACATCGACATTGCGACCAACGAGATCGTGCGCGGCACGCTGACGCTGCAGCGCTCGGGCTCGGTGACGTTCCACGCCTACACGCCGGCGTGATCGCGATGCTGGACAACAAGTTCTTCATCAGCGACGAAGTCGAGGAGCGGTCTATCGAGATGGGCGACGGTTCGGTGGAGGTGCTGCATTTCAAGCACCTATCGAACACCGCCCTGGAGCGCTACGCGATCTGGCTCAGCTCGGCGGACGAGGACGTGATCGCCACGGCTTCGGCCCGCCTGGTCGCACTCGGGTTGTGCGAGCCAGACGGCAAGACGACTCTCTCGGTCGAGCAAGCCGAGCGCATCAAGCGCCCGGTGATGCAGCGCATCGTGAAGGCCCTTCTCGAAGTCAACGGCTACGGCAAGCAGCAGCAGCAGGCGCAGGAGAAGACGGGAAACGACTAGCCGCCAAGGGCGACGACTGGCTCTGGCACGTCATCGCCCTCGCGCTCGGTGGCCGTTCGGTCGCCGAGTGGAAAGCGAGCATGTCGCGGACCGAGTTCCTTGCCTGGCTCGCGTTCTACGAGCTGCATCCGTTCGATGACTTCCATCGCTTCCATCGGCCCGCGGCGTTGATCGCGGCGTCGATGGGAGGCGGGTCTATCGACGATCGCCTCGACTGGTTGCAGCCGCCACCACCGCCACTCGTTCAGTACAGCGACGCCGACATGAACACGTTTAAGGCCTTCGGGATCAAGCCCCCGGCAGGAAGGGTATAGCCATGAGTGCCGGTTCCATCATCGTCGACCTCCTGCTGCGCACGGGCAGCTTCAGCACGGACGCCGACCGCGCGGCCAAAGACCTCAAGAAAATCAAGAAGGAGGCGTACGACACCGGCGTTCAGATCGGCAACAGCTTTAAGAGCATCGCCGGCGCGCTCGGCATCGGCCTGTCGGCGGCCGGCCTGGTCGCGATCGTCAAGTCGTCGATCGACGCGGCCGACCACTTGAACGACCTGTCGAAGAAGACCGGCATTGCCGTCGACACGCTCGGCGGCATCGGCTTCGCGGCGAAGCAGGCCGGCGGCGATCTCGAAACCGCGAGCGCTGCGATCGGCAAGCTGAATAAGTCGATCGCCGCCGCGCGCGCTGGCGACAAGCAGGCGGCGCAGGGCTTCGCGGTGCTGGGGCTCGACAAGCTGATCCAGTCGGGCGCGCCGGCCGAGGAGGTGCTCGCGGCCATCGCTGACAAGTTCGCCGAGTTCGAGGACGGCCCCGAGAAGGCCGCGCTCGCGATTCGCATCTTCGGCAAGGCGGGCGCGGACATGATCCCGCTGCTCAACGAAGGCGGCGCCTCGCTGCGAAAGAACGTCGAGTACTTCAAGCAGTACAGCGGCGTGACCACCGAGGTCGCTGCGAGGGCCGACGAGTTCAACGACACGATTGCAAAGATCGAGCTGCTCTCCGGCGCGCTCGGCACGACGATCGCGTCCGACCTGTTGCCGATGCTCCAGTTCGTCGCCAGCGAGTTCCTCGCGATGAAGGAGAACGGCTCGGCGTTCCACGCGATCGGCACCGCGATCAACACCACCTTCCAGACGCTCGCGGTGGTCGGCTCCGACATCGCGTTCGTGTTCCAGCAGATCGGCCAGGCCATCGGTGCTTCGGCCGCTGCGTTCGATGCCTGGAATCGAAAGGACTTCAGCGCGATCGGGAACATCTTTTCCGACTACAACGCGCAGGCCAAAGAGGCGCGCAAGAACCTGGACGCGTTCCAGGCGCGCGTGATGGCGATCGGCCGGCCGGCGGCGAGCGGTCCCTTCCACGCCAGCGACAACTACGGACCTGGCGTCGAGCGTCCGAAGAAGCGCGCGCCTGGTCTGCCGGACGTCGGCAACGCAACCGCCGAGCTGAAGAAGCAGCTCGAAGGCGAGGTGAAGCTCATTCGGGACGCCGCGCAGCAGTCGCAGCAGGCCTACGGGTTCTACGAGAAGATGCTCGACGGCGTGTACGCCGAGGGCGAGACGAGCCTGCAGAACCACTATGCAGCGCTGAAGGTCGTTCGCGACGCCGCGCTCGTCGACCAGCTCGCCGCGATCGACAAAGAGATCGCCGCCAACAAGAAGGCGCTGCCAAAGCTGACCGGCGCGGACCGCATCGACGTCGAGAACAAGATCGCCGAGGCGGTCCAGAAGCGCGCCGAGGCGGTCCAGAAGGCGAGCCAGGACAACATCCTGAACACGCAGAAGGAGATCGCCGGGCTCAAGCAGATCCGCGACAGCTACGACGAGCTGCGCGCGAAGGTGCTAGACCTGAAGGGCGACACCGCCGGTGCGACGGCGATCCGCAACGACAAGGCGATCGAGGACGCGAAGAAGCTGGAGGCGCAGTTCGGCGCGGCCTCGATCAAGACGCCGGGCGACTTCGCGCGCTTCGATCGCGGCGGCAGCAGCGTCGCCAACGACTACGGCGACCTGCTGAAGAAGACGAGCGCGCTCTCGCAGGTCCAGAAGGACTACAACGTGCTGCTGGAGAAGGCGCGCACCGAGGAAGAACGCATCCTGCTCGACGCGCAGGCCAGCGGCGCGACCGAACTGGAAACCATGCGCGCGGTTGGCGCGGCCCGGGCTGCGTCGCTTCAGCAGCTCGGCGAGCTGGCCGACAAGGCGCGCGAGATCGCCGAGACGCTCGGCACGCCCGAGGCGATCCAGTTCGCGAATCAACTGGGCAACGCCTACAAGAAGGCCGCCTACGAGGTCGACCCGCTGCTGACCAAGCTGCGCGACGCGGCGAAGGAAGCGGGCGACGCCATCGCGCACGGCTTCGAGGACGCGATCTTCCAGGGCAAGACCCTGCGCCAAACGATCCGCGGCATCCTGCAAGACCTCGGCAGGATCGTCTTCCGCAAGTTGGTCACTGAGCCGCTCGCCAAGTCGGTTACCGACGGCCTGAGCGAGATTGCGAAGGGGGCGACCAAGGGCGGCGCTACCAAGAGCGCGAGCAAGGCGGCAAGCGATGCGGTCGACGAAAGCAAGCCGACGCTGACGACCGGCGACTTCACCCGCACCGACCACGACACGTCGCCGGTCGGCACGCAGGTGCCGACGATCGAGTCGCTCAACCAGGCGACCGCGACCGTGGCGGCGGGCTTCACGTCGTTGCAGGCGCAAGGCATCGAGCCGACGATCGCGGCCCTGGAGCGGATGCAGGCCACGCTCGCGAACACGCCGGCGCCGCCTCCTGGCGTGCCGGTCGAACCTGCCGGCGGCACCGCGGGCGTCGGCCTCACGACGGGCGACTTCACGCGAACGGACCACGACATGACGCCGAGCGGCGAGCAGTCGGTGCTCGACCTGTTCAGCGAGGCCAACACCGCGCAGGCCGATGCCGCGCGCAGCACCACGAAGCTCAGCACGACGACCGACAGCGCGGTGGCCGGCATCGCCCGGCTCGCGCAGGCCGCTGGTGCGGGCGGCAACGCGCTCGGCTTGCTGCCGATGATCATCAACCTCTTCCAGACCAGCGTCGCCGCCATGAGCGCGACGGGTGG
>Ga0075370_10000174_pt1 | contig 22330 bp, 23 predicted proteins | sample EndMethybrTD3035_FD_71398 | JGI IMG/M metagenome (GOLD analysis project Ga0075370, IMG submission 71398) | Populus endosphere microbial communities from Tennessee, USA - Endosphere MetaG P. TD hybrid TD303-5 | ecosystem: Host-associated > Plants > Roots > Endosphere | place: USA: Tennessee... | reverse complement strand
ACGTGGATCCACTGGTGGTCGCCCGTGGCCTCGGCGAACTGGTTCACCTGCTCTTGCGTGACGGTGATCCAGTCGCTCACGGCAACTTCCTGGCCGACGCAGGCGGCAAGATCCTGAAGGGTCTGGAATGTCTTTTTGGTCATGCGGGGCACTCTAGCGCCAAGGTTGCGGGGGCGGGTGTCGGCATCGCGACAGGCGGGGGGCTTCAGCCGTCCAGCCAGTCGCAGATCGGCTGCCACTGCTCGAGATCCCGCTGCACGCGCCCCGGCGCAATGTCGAAGAGCGTGAGCCCGCGCGCCGCAAGCTGCACGTAATTCTGTGTGTCGCGCAGGTCGCCGAGCACCGGCACCCCGAGGCCGGCGATGAACTCGTTCAGCCGCTCGGCGGCCAGGGTGCGGGCGTTCACCCGCATCCCCACGAGGCTGATCCTCGTTTTCTCGGCGCGGCGATGTTCCCTCAGCCGGTCCAGGAAATCCCGCGTGGCGTAGATGTCGAAGATGCTCGGCTGCAGTGGCACGATCACACGGTCGGCCAGTGCCAGCACCTCCTTGAAACGCCAGCCGTGCAAGCCGGCCGGCGTATCGAGTACGGCGTGGGTGGTGCCGCGCGGCGGCCGCACCACGGCGCCGTCGCCCGAGGCTTCCCAGGTGGCGATGGGCCGCGCCTGCTGCGGGCGCAGGCCGAGCCAGAGGCGCGAGGACTGCTGGCGGTCCACGTCGCCCAGCATCACAGCATGGCCGCGGCTCGCAAAGTAGCCCGCGATGTTCGTCGCGATCGTCGACTTGCCCACGCCACCCTTGGGATTGGCGACCCGAACCACCGGCATGAAGTTTTCCTCCAGAGCTGGAACAGGCGGATGGTAGTGCCTGACGGCGCGCCGGCGCCGCGTCTTTGGCGGGTGCGACCGGGCTGCAGCCGATCTTGCGCTATGTTCGCCGCATGACGACAACGACATCCGCCGCCGGCTCGGCCGGCATCTACGTGCTCGCGGCGCATCCGCACTGGCGCGATTCCCGCGTGAACCGGCAGCTGCTGGCGGCCGCGCGCGCGGTGCCGGGCGTGGAGGTAACCGATCTCTACGGCAGCTACCCCGACTTCTCGATCGACGTCGAGGCCGAGCAGGCCCGTTTGGCCAAGGCCAGCCTCGTGGTGCTGCTTCACCCGATCCAGTGGTATTCGGCGCCGCCGCTGCAAAAGCTCTGGTTCGACGACGTGCTCAGCTATGGCTGGGCCTACGGCCGCGGAGGCACCGCGCTGCAGGGCAAGGATTGCTGGCTGGTCGCCACCACGGGCGGTCCCGAAGCCAGCTACCACCCCCAAAGCTACAACCGCTATTTCTTCGACGCCTTCCTGCCGCCGTACGAGCAGACCGCTGCGCTCTGCGGCATGCGCTTCCTGCCGCCGCTGGTGTTCCACGGCGCGCGCAGCGCGGACGACGACGAGGTTGCGGCGCATGTCGAGGTTTTCGCCCAGCGCCTCGGCAGCTACCCCCAGTGGCCGGAACTCGAGGAACTCGACGCCTGCGTGGCCTGCCCGGTTCCCGAAACCGACCGCCCCGCCGAACCGGACGAGGTGCACAAGGCGGCGTCCGCCGCCTTCGACGCGGCGACGGCACGGGGCCTTGCCTCCATGTCCGCCGCCAACGAAGAAAACAGCAGCAACGAAAAGGGCATGGCCTGAGCATGGAGCACGCACCCGCCTGGCTGACCAGCAGCCTGATCTACCTGAGCGCCGCCGTCCTGGTGGTGCCGCTTTCCAAGGCCTTGGGCCTGGGTTCCATCATCGGCTATCTCGTTGCCGGCATCGCCATCGGCCCATGGGGGCTCGGGCTCGTCTCCAGCGTGGAAGACGTGCTGCACTTTGCCGAGTTCGGCGTGGTGCTGATGCTGTTCCTGGTGGGACTCGAGCTCGAACCCAGGCGCCTGTGGAACCTGCGCCGGCCGATCTTCGGTTGGGGCACGGCGCAGGTGCTGAGCTGCGCCGCCGTGCTGTTTGCCGTGGGCTGGGCTGCGGGGGCCGAATGGCGCGTGGCGCTGGTGGCAGCTCTCGGACTTGCGCTTTCGTCCACGGCCATCGCGCTGCAGGTATTCGGGGAACGCAACCTGCTCAGAACGCCGAGCGGCCAGGCGGGCTTTTCGATCCTGCTGTTCCAGGATGTCGCCGCGATTCCCATCCTCGCGCTGCTGCCGCTGTTGGCGGGCGCCACGGCGGCCGAACAGTCGCTCAGCGGGCTCGACCGCACCTTGGAAGGGCTGAAGATCGTCGGCGTGATCGCCGGCATCATCCTCGGCGGCCGGCTGGCCCTGCGTCCGGTGCTGCGCTGGATCGCGCGCAGCGACACGCCCGAGATCTTCACCGCCGCCGCGCTGCTGCTGGTGGTGGCCATCGCCGCGCTGATGCAGTTCGTGGGCCTGTCGATGGCGCTGGGCGCTTTCCTTGCCGGCGTGCTGCTGGCCGAAAGCGAATACCGGCGCGAGCTCGAGACCGACATCGAGCCCTTCAAGGGCCTGCTGCTCGGCCTGTTCTTCATTGCCGTGGGCATGTCGATCAACTTCGGCGTGCTGATCGCGAGCCCCTGGCTCATGGCGATGCTGGTGGTCGGCTTCATGGCCATCAAGCTGGTGGTGATCTACGCCCTTGCCAAGGCAATGGGCCTCGCCTACCAGGAGCGCCCGGTCTTCACGCTGCTGCTGGCGCAGGGCGGCGAGTTCGCGTTCGTGGTGTTCCAGGCCGCGGGGCCCGACGTGCTGCCGCCCGAAATCACCTCGCTTTTGATCGGCGCGGTGGCGCTGTCGATGCTGCTGTCGCCGCTCCTCCTTGTGCTGCTCGACAAGTTCGTGCTGCCGCGCTACAGCCGCAACGGCGGCGCCCAGATGGAAGAGATTTCAGAGCAGCAGGACGCCAAGGTGCTGATCTGCGGTTTCGGCCGCTACGGCCAGATCGTCGGCCGCATGCTGATGTCGCAGGGGCTGCGCGTCACGGTGCTCGACCATGACGCCGACACGGTCGAGGGCCTGCGGCAGTTCGGCTTTCGCGTGTTCTATGGCGACGCGACGCGGCTCGACCTGCTGCGCACCGCCGGCGCCGGCACCGCCAAGGCCATCGTGGTGGCGGTGGACGACATCGAGCAGTCGCTGGAGATCGTCGATCTCGTGAAGGAGCACTTTCCGCAGGCACGCATCATCGCGCGGGCCCGCAACGTGAACCACCTCTTCCAGCTGCGGGACCGCGGCGTGACCGAGGTCGAGCGCGAGGTCTTCGAGTCGTCGCTGCGCAGCGCCCGCTCGACGCTCGAAGCGCTGGGCTGGCCGGCCCACGAAGCGCGCGAAACGGCCCTGCGGTTCCGCCGCCGGAACCTCAAGCTGAGCGACGAGATGTACCCGCACTACAAGGACCGCGCCAAGCTGATCGCGGCCAACAAGGCGGGCCGCCAGCAGTTCGAGGAACAGATGGCGCGCGAACGCGAGGAGCGGCAGCGGCGTTCGGGCCGCGGCTGGGACGCACTCGGTGACGAAGAGGAGCGCGCTGCGAAAGAGGAGGCCGACGCGTAGCCGGCCTTTCGCTCCTTCCTCGTTCAGCCCTCCAGCTTCAGCAGCCTGACCGCATTGCCCTTCAGGATTCCGGGCATCACCTCGGGCTTGAACCCGGCCGCCTCGAAATCCTTCATCCAGCGGTCGGGCGTGATCAGCGGGTAGTCGCTGCCGAACAGGATGCGGTCCTTCAGCAGCGTGTTGGCGTACTGCACCAGCTGCTTCGGAAAATACTTGGGACTCCAGCCCGACAGGTCGATCCACACGTTGGGCTTGTGGGTGGCCACGCTCAGCGCCTCGTCCTGCCAGGGGAAGCTGGGGTGCGCCATCACGATCTGCATGTCCGGAAAGTCGATGGCCACGTCGTCCAGGTGCATGGGGTTGCTGTATTCCAGCCGGAGGCCGCCGCCGCAGCGCATGCCCGAGCCGATGCCGCTGTGGCCGGTATGGAAGATGGCCGGCAGCTTGTATTCGGCGATCACGTCGTAGATCGGCCAGGCCATCTTGTCGTAGGGGTGGTAGCCCTGCACCGTCGGGTGGAACTTGAAGCCCTTCACGCCGTGCTCCTCGATGAGCCGGCGCGCCTCGCGGGCGCCCATCTTTCCCTTGTGCGGGTCGATGCTCGCGAAGGCGATCATCATGTCGCTGTTCTGCTGCGCGGCCTCGGCAATCTCTTCGTTCGGAATGCGGCGGCGGCCCATGTTCGACTCGGCATCGACCATGAACATCACGAGGCCGATCTTGCGTTCGCGGTAGTAGGCCACGCTCTCGGCAATGGTCGGCCGGCCGCTCGAGCCGAAGTATTTGTCCGCGGCGCGGTCGTATTCCTCGCCGTAGTTGTCGAACGGGTTCCAGCAGCTCACTTCGGCGTGGGTGTGGATGTCGATCGCGATCAGGTTCTTGTGGTCCATGTCGTTGTCTCCAGTACGGGTAAGTCCCTAGGAATTGAGGCGCCCAAGTGCCTTGAATTGATTATTTATCATAACCATAATCCAACTCACACACGAATGCAATCATGACCAATCCCGATCTCCATCTCGACATCCGCGACGAAGTTGCCATCGTCCGCCTCACGCGCGCCGCCAAGCGCAACGCGCTTTCGGACAGCCTGGTGCTCGCGCTGCGCAACACCTTCGAGACCCTGCCGCGGTCGGTGCGCGCCGCGGTGCTCGACGGCGAAGGCCCGCACTTCTGCGCCGGCCTGGACCTGAGCGAACTGAAAGAGCGCGACGCGGGCCAGGGCATGCAGCATTCGCGCCTCTGGCATGCCGCGCTCGACCTGATCCAGCACGGGCCGGTGCCGGTGATCGCGGCGCTGCACGGCGCGGTGGTCGGCGGCGGCCTCGAACTGGCCAGCGCCTGCCACATCCGCGTGGCCGACCGCAGCACCTTCTACGCGCTGCCCGAAGGCTCGCGCGGCATCTTCGTGGGCGGCGGCGGCTCGGTGCGTATTCCCAAGCTGATCGGCGTGGCCCGCATGACCGACATGATGATGACCGGCCGCGTCTACAACGCCGAAGACGGCGAGCGCGCCAACTTCGCGCAGTACCTGGTCGACGAAGGCACGGCTTTCGACAAGGCCTTCGAGCTTGCGAAGCGCGTGGCCACCAATGCGCCGCTCACCAACTACGCACTGATGCACGCGCTGCCGCGCATTGCCGAGCAGTCGGCCGATCACGGCTTCTTCACCGAAGCCCTGATGTCAGGCATCGTGCAGAACGCGCCCGAGGCCAAGGAACGCGTACGCGATTTCCTCGAAGGCCGCGGCGCCAAGGTGAGCAAGGGATGACCGCAATCCGATACCGTCCGCTGGCGTTCGGCGTCACGCGCGCCGTGCTGCGCGAGGGCCCGCCGGGCGTCAAGTACCTGCGGGCAGAGACGCCCCTCGCGCCCTATCGCAACCGCATGACCGACCGGCTGGCGCACTGGGCCGAGGCCGCGCCCGACCGCACCTTCATCGCCCGGCGCGAACGGCTGGCCGACGGCAGCACCGGCGACTGGCAGCGCGTGAGCTACGCCGAGGCGCTGCAGAAGGCGCGCAGCATCGGCCAGGCCCTGCTGGACCGCGGCCTGGATGCAGAGCGCCCGGTTGCGATCCTGAGCGAGAACGGCATCGAACACGCCCTGATGGCGCTCGGCTGCCTGTATGCCGGCGTGCCGTATTGCCCCGTGTCGCCGCCCTACTCGCTGGTGAGCCAGGACTTCGAGAAACTGCGCCACGTGCTGGACACGCTCACGCCCGGCCTGGTGTTTGCCGCCGATGCCGCGCGCTATGGCCGCGCCATCGCGGCGGCGGTGCCCGCCGGTACCGAAGTCGTCATCGCCGAAGGCACCATCGACGGGCGCGCCACCACGCCGTTCGATGCGCTGGTCGCCACGCCCGCAACGCCCGCCATCGACGCCGCGATGCGCGCCACCGGGCCGGACACCATCACCAAGTTTCTCTTTACCTCGGGCTCCACCAAGATGCCCAAGGCGGTGATCAACACGCACCGCATGTGGTGCGCCAACCAGCAGCAACTGCGCCAGTCGATTCCCGCGCTGGGCGAGGAACCTCCGGTGCTGGTCGACTGGCTGCCCTGGAACCACACCTTCGGCGGCAACCACAACGTGGGCATCGTGCTGGACAACGGCGGCACGCTCTACATCGACGACGGCAAGCCCACCCCCGGCGGGATGGCCGAGACCCTGCGCAACCTGCGCGAGATCGCCCCCACCATCTACTTCAACGTGCCGACCGGCTTCGAAGCCATTGCGCACGCCATGGAAACCGATGCGGTGCTGCGCCGCAACCTGCTGTCGCGCGTGAAGATGTTCTTCTACTCGGGCGCCGCGCTCTCGCAGCCTGTGTGGGACAGCCTGCACAAGACCCAGGAGGCCGAGGTCGGCGAACGCATCGTGATGGGCACCGGCCTGGGCATGACCGAATCCGGCCCCTTCGCGCTTTACGTCACCGGGCCCGAGGTCAAGTCCGGCGACGTGGGCCTGCCAGCGCCCGGCATCGAGCTCAAGCTGATCGAGGTCGACGGCAAGACCGAGGTACGCTACCGCGGCCCCAACATCACGCCCGGCTATTGGCGTGCGCCCGATGCGACTGCGGAAGCCTTCGACGAAGAGGGCTTCTTCTCGACCGGCGACGCGGTGAAGTGGATCGACGACAGCAACATCCACCGCGGCCTGCGCTTCGACGGCCGCATTGCCGAAGACTTCAAGCTGGCCACCGGCACCTTCGTGAGCGTGGGTCCGCTGCGGGCCAAGATCATCGCGGCCGGCGCGCCCTATGTACAGGACGCGGTGCTGACCGGCATCAACCTGAAAGAAGTCGGCGCCTTGGTCTTTCCGACTCAGAAGGTGCGGCAGTTGGCCGGCTTGCCCGACGGCACCCCCATGCAGCAGGTGCTCGAAAGCGTGCCGGTGCAGGCGCACTTCCAGCAGGTGGCCAACGAACTGGCGGCCATGGGCACCGGCAGCGCCAACCGCATCGCGCGGCTCCACCTGATGGCCGAGCCGCCCTCCATCGACAAGGGCGAAGTGACCGACAAGGGCTCCATCAACCAGCGCGCCGTGCTCAAGCACCGCGCCGAGATTGTCGAGGCGCTGCATGCCGACACCCTGCCCTTCACGCTGAAGCCCCGCTGAACCACATCCAGGAGACACACACCATGAAGATCGAAGGACAAGCCGCGCTCGTGACCGGCGGCGCATCGGGCCTCGGCGAAGCCACTGCGCGAGAGCTCGCACGCCTGGGCGCAAAGGTGGCGGTGCTCGACCGCAACGCCGAACTCGCCGAGAAGGTGGCCGCGGAGATCGGCGGCGTCGCGTGCACCTGCGACATCACCGAAACCGACAGCGTCAATGCCGCGCTCGACAAGGCCGCTGCAGCCCACGGCCCCGCGCGCATCCTGATGAATGTGGCGGGCATCGGCAGCGCCAAGCGCATCGTCGGCAAGGACGGCAACCCGGCGCCGCTCGAAGACTTCGTGCGCGTGGTCAACATCAACCTGATCGGCGGCTACAACATGGCTCGCCTGTTCGCGGCGCGCTGTGCAAAGCTCGATGCGCTCGATAACGGCGAAAAGGGCGTGATGCTCTTCACCGCCTCGGTCGCGGCCTTCGACGGCCAGGTGGGTCAGCAGGCCTACAGCGCGTCGAAAGGCGGCCTCGTCGGCATGACGCTGCCGATGGCGCGCGACCTGGCGCAGCACGCCATTCGCGTGTGCACCGTGGCGCCCGGTCTCTTCGCCACGCCGCTCCTGATGGAATTGCCCGAGGCCGTGCAGCAGTCGCTCGCCGCGTCGATTCCATTTCCCCCGCGCCTTGGCAAGCCTTCGGAATTCGCCGAGCTGGCCTGCCACATCGTGACCAACGGGCACCTGAACGGCGAGGTGATCCGCCTCGACGGCGCGCTGCGCATGGCGCCGCGCTGATTCGGTTCCGGCCCACACATACCCAGGAGACAAACCATGACCAACAGACGTCAGTTCGTGAAAACACTCGGCGGCGCAGCCGCACTCGGCGCCTTCTATCCGCTCGGCGCGCTTGCCCAGGCCGTGCAGCAGGCCAAGATCTACTACGGCTTTCCGGCCGGCAGCGCGGGCGACAGCGTGGCGCGCCGCGTGGCGGAGAAGCTCGGCGACACGCCGTATTCGAAGATCAACGCGGTGGTCGAGAACAAGCCCGGCGCGGGCGGGCGCATTGCACTCGACACGCTCAAGACCTCGCCGGCCGACGGCTCGGTGCTGTGCCTGGCGCAGGCTTCGGCCCTCTCGACCTACCCGCACATCTATACCAAGCTGAGCTACGGTATTGCCGACTTCGCGCCCATTTCCATCGGCGCCGTGATGACGCACGGCCTGGCGGTCGGCCCGATGGTGCCGGCCAGCGTGAAGACGCTGAAGGACTACGTCGCCTGGGCCAAGGCCAACCCCGGCCAGGCCAGCTATGGCTCGCCCGGCGCAGGCTCCACGCCGCACTTCCTGGGCGCGCTGCTGGGCCTGAACAGCGGCACCGACCTGCGCCACGTTCCGTACCGCGGCTCCTTGCCGGCGATCAACGACGTGGTGGGCGGGCAGATCGCCTCCAGCATGACGCCCGTGGGCGATTGCCTGCCCTTCGCAAAGGCCGGCAAGCTGCGCGTGCTCGCCTCCTCGGGCGCACAGCGCCCGGCCTATCTGCCCGACGTGCCCACCTTCACCGAGCAGGGCTTCCCGGAGATCGTGGCCGACGAATGGTTCGGCTTCTTCGCGCCGGCCAAGACGCCTGCCAACGTGATCGCGGCGGCGAGTTCGGCCATCCAGGCCGCGCTCAAGGACAAGACGGTGGCAGAGGGCCTGCTCTCGGTGGGCCTGGTCGCACATGGCTCGTCGCCCGAGGACATGAAGAAATCGCTCCAGTCGGAATACGAGCGCTGGGGTCCGCTGGTCAAGAAGATCGGCTTCACCGCCGAGTCCTGACACACCGATGGACTACCGGCCCCGCCCCGAAGACCACCGATTCATTTTGAACACGGTGCTCGACGCACCGCCGGTTCTGCGCGCGCTGGCGCCCTTTGCGGAAGTCGACGAGGCGCTGCAGGGCCAGGTGCTCGATGAGGCCGCGCGCTTCGTGGCCGAGGCGGTGGCACCGTCAAACCGCGGCGGAGACGAGATCGGCTGCGGTTTCAGCCAAGGCACAGTCACCACGCCGCCGGGCTTTCGCGAGGCCTACCGGGCCCTCGTCGATGGCGGCTGGCCGGGCCTGTCGGCCGCGCCGGAAGACGGCGGCCAAGGCCTGCCGGCGGTGCTCGAAGCCATCCTCTACGAATGGCTGAGCGCGGCCAACCACGGGCTCACGATGGCGCCGGGCCTGCTGCACGGCGCATACGCCTGCCTCAAGCACCATGGCAGCGAAGAACTCCGCGAGCGCTACCTTTCGAAGCTCGCGTCGGGCGAATGGCTCGCCACCATGTGCCTCACCGAAGCCCACGCGGGCAGCGACCTGGGCCAGGTGCGCACGCGTGCCGTGCCGCAGGCCGACGGCAGCCTGTGCGTGAGTGGCGGCAAGATCTTTATCTCGGGCGGCGAGCACGACCTGACGCCGAACATCGTGCACCTGGTGCTCTGCCGCCTGCCCGATGCGCCCGCCGGGCCCAAGGGGTTGTCGCTGGTGCTCGTGCCCAAGGTGCTGCCCGAAGGCACGCGCAATGCGGTCCATTGCGAGCGCATCGAGGAAAAAATGGGCTTGCATGGCAGCCCCACCTGCGTCATGCGCTTCGACGAAGCCACCGGCTGGCTGGTCGGCGAGCCGGGCCGCGGCCTGGCCGCGATGTTCGTGATGATGAATGCGGCGCGCCTGCACGTGGCTTTGCAGGGCATCGGCCTGCTCGATGCCGCCTGGCAGAAGGCCGACGCCTATGCGGCCGAGCGCCGCCAGATGCGCGCGCCCGGCGCCGTGCCGGCCAGCCGCGGCAGCGAGGCCGCCGACCTCATCGCCGAGCATCCTGCGATCCGCCGCATCCTCGATACCCAGCGTGCCTGGATCGAAGGCGCGCGCACGCTCGCCTACCGCAGCGCGCTGATGCTCGACGTGGCGGCGCACGCCGCCGACCCCAAGGCGCGCAACCGCGCGCAGCGCTGGTGCTCGCTGGTCACGCCAGTGCTGAAGGCCGCCTGCACGCACCAGGCCTTTCATGGCGCGAGCGAATGCCTGCAGGTGTTCGGCGGCCACGGCTACGTGCGCGAATGGGGCATCGAGCAGATCGTGCGCGACGCGCGCGTGACCATGATCTACGAAGGCACCAACGAGATCCAGGCCATCGACCTGCTGGTTCGCAAGGTGCTGCCCGACGGCGGCGCCGCCATGTCGGCCGTGCTGCTCGAATTGCGCGACACGCTCGATGCATCGCGCGAGGCCGATGCCGACGTGCAGCGCCGGCTAGCACAGCTGCGCTACCTGGGCACCACGATCGCCATGGCCGCGCATGCCAACCCCGTGCTGCCCTACGAAGTGGCCGACGACTACCTGCGCGTTGTCATGCTCACAATGATGGCCTGGGCCTGGGCGCGCATCGACGCGGCCGAGGCGCCGGATGCGGAACGCGCTGCCCGCGCCGCCCCGGCGGCAGCCTTCCGGCGCTGGGTGCTGCCCGAATTCGAAATGCGGCTGGGCATCGTCAAGCGCGCCTGCGAAGGCGTTGCCATGTCGCACGACGCCGCAAAATCGCCGGTCGCCGGCGGCTAGCGATGGACCCGCGCGGCCCGGCGAGGTTACGCTCGGGCCATGCCCCGTCCATCCAAGAACAGTTCCGCAAAAGCAGCGCCGCCCGCGGCTACCAACGGCAAGTCCGACCGGCTCGATACCCGCGTGCTGGAAGCCTTCGTCGGCTACAACGCGCGCCGCGCCTGGCTGATCGTGAGCGGCTTGTTCGCCGAGCGCATGGCGCCGTACGGCCTCAAGCAGATCGATTTTTCGGTGCTGTCGCTGCTGGCGCACAACCCCGGCGCCACCTCGCGCCAGCTGTGCAACACGCTCGACATCCTGCCGCCCAATCTGGTGAGCCTGGTCGCCACGCTCGACAGCCGCGGGCTCATCGAGCGCCGTCCGCATCCGCATGACGGCCGGGCGGTGGGACTGCATCTCACCGAAGCCGGCGAAAAGCTGATTGGCGAGGCGGAGCAGGCCGTGGCGCAGCTCGAAACCGATGCGAGCGCCCGGCTCACCGCGCGCGAACGCGAAACGCTGATCCGGCTGCTGCAGAAGATGTATCTGTAGCCCCTTCCCGGGCTAGAGCCCCCGCTCCACCATGTCGATCAGCCGCTGCCCCAGCGCGTGGGCAGCTTGTGCGTCCATCTCTTTCAGCGGCCCCTCGATGATCAGCAGCGCCAGCCCGTGCACGGCCGACCAGGCCAGGTATTCGGCGTTCGGGCGCCGCGAGGCGTCCAGCGCGCCCACGTCCACGAGCCGGTCGATGGCGCTGCCCAGCAACTGGAACGGGTCCATGCCGCTCGCGCCCGCGCGTCCGGGGCCCACCTCGCCCTGGGCGTCTTCCGACGACACGAGAAACGCCGTCTTGAACAAGCCCGGCTCGGCCTGCGCAAACCGCAGATAGGCGGTGCCGATCGCTCGCACCCGCGCCCGCGCGAAGTCGACGGGGGGCTGGTCGCAGGGCAGCGCCGCCAGTTCCTTTTCCATGGCCGTGGCGGCGGCCGACAACGCGGCCGCGCGCACCGCCAGCAGCAGCTCGCGCCGGCTCGCGAAATGGCGGTACGCCGCATTGGGCACAACCCCCGCGCGCCGCGTCACCTCGCGCAGCGCGACCGCGTCGGGCCCGCCATCGCGGGCCAGTTCGATGCCCGCATCGAGCAGCGCACGCCGCAGGTCGCCGTGGCGGTACGTGCTTCGGGCGGCGGGCGCGGCGGGCTCGGGCGGAACGATGCGGGGGCTCATCAGGAAACTCCATGTGGACACCGTCCATTATGTCTGCTATTCTTTGTGGACGGTGTACACAAACTAGTAATTCCGTATGCGCGCAGGGTCCCTGCGCATCCTTTCATCCTCAGTCCAAAGGATCCGCCATGAAAGTCCAGTCTTATCTGTCATTCGAAGGCCGCTGCGACGAAGCGATCGCGTTCTACAAGAAAGCGCTCGGCGCCGAAGTCGTGCAGCTCATGCGCTACAGCGATGCGCCCCAAATGCCGACAGGCGAGGCCGAAGCGGGTTGCGCCGGCGGCGCGCCCACCGCCGACAAGGTGATGCACTCGGTCCTGCGCATTGGCGAAACCGAGCTGATGGCTTCCGACGGACGGTGTTCCGGCCAGCCGGAATTCAAGGGCATCATGCTCGCCCTCACCGCAGCCACGGACGCCCAGGCGCGCCAATGGTTCGACGCGCTGGCCGACGGAGGCCAGGTGATGCAGCCGCTGACGCCGACCTTCTTCAGCTCCAGCTTCGGCATGCTCACCGACCGCTTCGGCATCGGCTGGCTGCTGGTGGTGCACGCCGGCCAGTAATCGATTGCTGCTACAGCCTGCTCCGTCACGCAACAGGAAGGATTCATGCTCAAGAAAATTGCCCTCGTCATCCTCGCGCTGGCCGCGATCGTGCTCATCTACGCCGCCACGCGGCCCGGCACCTTTCGCGTCGAACGCACGGCGCGCATCCCGGCGCCGCCCGAGAAGATCTTTCCGCTGATCAACGACTTTCACCGCTGGGGCGAATGGTCGCCCTACGAGAAGCTGGACCCGGGCATGAAGCGCACCTTCGGCGGCGCACCTGCAGGAAAGGGTGCGACCTACGCGTGGGAAGGCAACGACAAGGCGGGCGTGGGCCGGATGGAGATCCTCGAGTCGGCGCCCTCTTCGAAGATCGCGATCAAGCTCGACTTCACCAAGCCCTTCGAAGCCCGCAACATGGCCGAGTTCACGCTGCGGCCTCAGGACGGCGCAACACAGGTCACCTGGGCCATGCACGGCCCGAGCCCCTACATCGCCAAGCTCATGGGCATCTTCTTCAACATGGACCAGATGATCGGCAAGGACTTCGAAACCGGCCTTGCCAACCTCAAGACGGCCTCCGAAAAGTAACCACCGAAAGGAAACACCATGTCTCCCATCCACGCTTACCTCACGTTCGACGGCAACGCAGCCGAAGCCATGCGCTTCTACGAGAAGACGCTCGGCGGCACCATGCAGATGATGATGACCATGGGCGAAGCCCCTGGCGCCGAGCAGTTTCCGCCTGGCGCCGAAAAACGCATCATGCATGCCGCACTGGCTTACGGCGACGGCATGCTGATGGCCTCGGACACCATGCCCGGCCAACCCTATGAAGGCATGAAGGGCTTCGGCGTGGCGCTGACGATCGAGACCGTCGCGGAGGCGAAGCGCGTGTTCGACGCTTTCGCGGACGGCGGCAAAGTCGCAATGCCTTTCGACAAGACCTTCTGGGTCGAGGGCTTCGGCATGGTGACCGACCGCTTCGGCACGCCGTGGCTCATCAATGGCGGCAAGCCGCTGGTCTGAAACCACCTCACTCGCAATTTGCAGGGAATCATTCTTCATGACCGACACACTCGACAACAACCGCAAGCGCTGGCTTGCATTGATGGTGCTGTGCCTTGGCGTGCTGATGATCGTGCTGGACACCACGATCGTGAACGTGGCGCTGCCCTCCATCCGTACCGACCTGGGCTTCACCGAGACGTCGCTGGTCTGGGTGGTGAATGCCTACATGCTGACCTTCGGCGGCTTCCTGCTGCTGGGCGGGCGGCTGGGCGACCTGTATGGCCACCGCAGGCTTTTCCTGATCGGCCTCGTGCTGTTCACGCTCGCCTCGCTGGCATGCGGAATTGCCAACTCGCAAGGCGTGCTGATTGCAGCGCGCGCGGTGCAGGGGCTGGGTGGCGCCGTGGTATCGGCCGTTTCGCTCTCGCTGATCATGAATCTGTTCACCGAACCGGCTGACCGCGCGAAGGCGATGGGCGTGTACGGCTTCGTTTGCGCGGGCGGCGGCAGCATCGGCGTGCTGCTGGGCGGGCTGCTCACGAGCACGCTGAGCTGGCACTGGATCTTCCTGGTCAACCTGCCGATCGGCGTGGCGGTGTATGCGCTGTGCATCGCGCTGCTGCCGTCCGCTCGCGGCCACGCCCATGGCGAGAAGCTCGATGTGGCCGGTGCCGTCACCGTCACGCTGTCGCTCATGCTCGCGGTGTACGGCGTAGTCAACGGCAACGAAGCCGGCTGGGGCTCCACGCAAACGCTGGGCCTGCTCGGCGCTGCCGTGGTGCTGCTCGCGATCTTCATCACCATTGAGGCGCGCGTCCAGCATCCGCTGATGCCGCTGGGCCTGTTCCGGCTGCGCAGCGTATCGGTCGCCAATGTGGTGGGCGTGCTGTGGGCGGCGGCCATGTTTGCATGGTTCTTCATCTCCGCGCTCTATATGCAGCTGGTGCTGAACTACACGCCGATGCAGATCGGCCTCGCCTTCCTGCCGGCCAACGTCATCATGGCGGTGTTCTCGCTCGGCCTCTCGGCCAGACTCGTGATGCGCTTCGGCATCCGCAAGCCGCTCGCGGCCGGACTCTGGCTCGCGGCCATCGGCCTTGCGCTCTTCGCGCGCGCGCCGGTCAACGGCAGCTTCGTCGTCGACGTGCTGCCCGGGATGATGCTGCTCGGCCTGGGTGCCGGCATGGCGTTCAACCCGGTGCTGCTCGCGGCCATGAGCGAGGTCGATCCGGCTGATTCGGGCCTCGCCTCCGGCGTGGTCAACACCGCCTTCATGATGGGCGGCGCGCTCGGGCTCGCCGTGCTGGCCAGTGCCGCCGCGGCACGCACCGGTGCCATGTCGGCCGCTGGCGCGCAGCTTCCGCTCGCGCTCACCGGCGGCTACAACCTTGCGTTTCTTGTCGGCGCCGTGTTCGCGGCCGTGGCGGGATTACTCGGGGCCTTGCTCCTTCGCACGGCCTCGCCGGGGTCCACCCAGAACAACGAAGACAACAAAGGGGCCGCGGCATCCGCAGGCACGGAAAACCGTGCGGCGGCGTCCTGAAGGCGCCCCTTTGCGGCCGCCCCTGTTCTTTTTCTTCCTTCCGATTCTTTCAAGGAGACTTTCAATGGCTCGCTATGTCGATGGCTTTCTCGTTCCCGTTCCCTCGAACAACGTCGAGGCCTACCGTAAGCTGGCACGCAAGGCCGGCAAGATCTGGATGGAATACGGTGCGCTCGAATACGTGGAATGCATCGGCGATGACGTGAAGCCGGGCAAGCTCACCTCGTTTCCGCAAGCCGTGAAGCAGAAGGCGGACGAAACGGTGGCGTTCTCGTGGATCGTCTACAAGTCGCGCAAGCACCGCGACGAGGTCAACGCCAAGGTCATGGCCGACCCGCGCATTGCCGCGATGGACCCCAAGACCATGCCATTCGACGCGAAGCGGATGATCTTCGGCGGCTTCAAGTCCATCGTGGAGTTCTGAAGCCCGCCGGCCTCAGGCCAGGAAGCCGTCATAGACGAGCTTGAGGCCCGTGAGCAGCATGCCCAGGTACACGAAGCGATAGAACCACGTCGCATCGATGCGCCGCGCAATGCGAATGCCGACCCACACGCCGAGCGGCGCGAGCGGCATCAGCACCGCCGACGTGGCCAGCGTTCGCAAGTCGATGAGGCCGAGCCAGGCGTAGGGAACCCATTTGCTCAGGTTCACCACGAAGAAAAAATACGCCATGGTCGCGGTGAACACCACCGGCTTGAGGCGCAGCGGAATCACGTAAGCATTGACCGGCGGTCCGCCGGCATGCGCGATGAAACTCGTGAAGCCCGACACCGCCGTGAGCGCAGCGCCCACCGCGCGCGAAGGCAGCGGATCGTCAGGCTTGGGGGGAAACACCAGCCGCTGGGCCAGGAACAGCAAGGTGAACACGCCAACGATGCCTGCGACGGTATGCGCCGAGAGCGTGCGGAAAAGCAGCGTGCCGATCACCGTGCCGAGCAGCCCGAACGGAATCAGGAACTTGAGCAGCGCACGGTCGAAGTCGCGCCGGAAGGCAGCGATCCCCAGCAGGTCCATCAGCAGCAGCAGCGGCATCAGGATGGCCGCCGCCTGCGGCACCGTGACTGCCAGCGCCATGAGCGGCACCGCGAGCGAACCGAAGCCCGCGCCGAAACCGCTCTTGCTGATGCCGAGCAGCAGCACGGCGGGAATGGCCACTGCATAGAAATGCGGATCGGTGATGAGGGGAAAGACCATGGAGAAAGAGGCGGCGCAGGCAGAAAAAAGCCCGCTGGATCCGTGGGCGGGCCGTTCGAGCGTAGCAGGAAGGCGCAGCCTTTGCAGGGGTGGCGGGCGGTTGCCGAAAACTGTGCGTAAACGCACATACCGGCCATCGGCGGCTCCGCACACTGGAACCGCAACCGTCGCACTCCCGCGGCGACCCCTCCACTTTCCAAGGATCCGCCATGAACAACCAGGCCGTAGCCGCCCATTCCGCGCGTGCGCCGATCGCACCTGCACAGGCTTCCTCCCTCTCGCCCGCCACGCTGGACGACTCCGGCAAGCTGCTGCTGCGCGTGGCCATCGGCGTGCTCGTGCTGCTGCACGGCATCTTCAAGATCTCGGCCGGCGTCGGCTTCGTGAGTGCAATGCTCGTCAAATCCGGCCTGCCGGGTGGACTCGCCTACCTGGTGTACGTGGGCGAAATCGTCGCGCCGCTGCTCATGATCGCCGGCTTCTGGACCCGCGCCGCCGCCGGCGTGGTCGTCATCAACATGCTCGCGGCCTTTGGCCTGGTGCACATGGCCGACCTGTTCGCCATGACCAAACAAGGCGGCTGGGCGCTCGAACTGCAGGGCCTCTACCTGTTCGGCGCGCTCACCGTGGTGCTGCTGGGCGCCGGCCGCTTCAGCCTTGGCGGTGTTCGCGGCCGCTGGAACTGACTGATCCGGCTCAGCCGGCGTCGCCCCGCACCTGCGAGACCATCGACTCGAGCCGCGTGGCGTCGGCCACCAGCAGGGCCTTGCCCTCCTTTTGAAGCACGCCGCTGCGCACCAGCACATTGAGTTCGCGGGTCACTTGCTCGCGGTTGGTGCTGATCTGGCTGGCAAGCGCCGCGTGCCTGGGTGCCGGCTCCAGCCGCGCCTGGTTGTTCTCCACGCCCGCCGCTCGCGCCAGGCGCAGCAGCTCGGCATGCAGGCGGTTCTGGACGCCCAGGGTGCTCAGGTCGATGACGCGTTCGGAAAGCTGCCGCACCAGTGACGCCAGCCGCCGCATCACGCGCTCGGCCACCACGGGCTCATCGCGCAGCAGCGCCATGAAGGCGGTCCGGTCCAGGCTGGCGAGCACGCTCGCCTCGAGCGTGACCACGTCGGCCGAACGCGGCCCGCCGTCGATGGCCGCAATGTCGCCGAAGTGTTCACCGGCCTCCGAATCCCTGAAGGTGACCTGCCGCCCATTGGCCGAATAGGTGGTCACCCGCACGCGGCCCGACACCAGCAGGAACACGTCGCCCTGCTGCTCGGCGGCGCGCATCAGCAGCGGTTTGCCCGCCTCCACGCTGTGCCAGAGGCACTGCTGCGCCAGCAGGTCCAGGCGCTCCTCGGACAGCCCTTCGAGCAGCGCGATGCGGCGCAGCGCCAGGCTTGAGCGGGGAATGGAGGGAGATGAGGCCATGCGGGTCTAAGAGGGCGCGCGCATTATGCTCGGGTGCCGCTTCGAACCCGTTCATGGACAGCCCCTCCCCCCGCCACGCTTTTCTTTCGGGTCCGCCGACACGGCGCAATCTCCGCTGGGTGAGCGGGCTGGTGCTGATGGCCTATGTCTCGGCGCATCTGCTGAACCATTCGCTGGGCATCGTCTCGTTTGCGACCGCCGAAGCCGTGTTGCGCGGCGTGCAGAAGTTCTGGCACAGCCTGCCGGGCACGCTGCTGCTGTATGGCGCGGCGGCCGTGCATCTGGCGCTGGCCGTGGCGGCGCTGTGGGAGCGCCGCACGCTGCGCATGCCACCGCTCGAAGGCCTGCGCGTGCTGCTGGGATTTGCGCTGCCTCTGCTGCTGGCCACGCACCTGACGGCCATGCGGGGCGCCTACCTCGCCTACGGTATCGAAGGCTCCTATGCCCGCGTCGTGTGGGGGCTGTGGAGCCTGCCCGGCGCCGTCGCACAATTTGCGTTGATGCTCGCGGCCTGGACGCACGGCTGCCTGGGAGTGCACTTCGCACTGCGGGCGCGGCCCGGCTACCGCCGCTTCTCGCACCTGCTGCTGGCCGTTGCGGTGGTGGTGCCGCTCATGGCGGCCATGGGCTTCATCGCGATGGGGCGGGAGTTCCAGTGGACGGGCCTTCCACCTGCCCCGCTGCCGACGCCCGCGCAGGGCAAGGCTCTCAATGCTGCCGAGGGCTGGATCAAGTGGTCCTACGGGCTGGCGCTGCTCGCCTTGCTGCTGGCCCGCTGGGGCCGAAACGGTTTCGCGCGCTGGTCCGGCCAGCCCTCCATCGCGCTGCGGTACCCCGACCGCACGGTGCATGTGCCGCGCGGCTGGAGCGTGCTGGAAGCGAGCCGCTCCCACGGCATTGCGCATCTGTCGGTGTGCGGCGGGCGGGCGCGATGTTCGACTTGCCGAGTGCGCGTGCTCGGTCCGGCGGAACACACCGGCGCGCCGGGCCGCGACGAGCAGCGAACGCTCGAGCGCGTGCGCGCGCCGGCCGACGTGCGGCTGGCCTGCCAGCTGCGCCCGCGCGGCGACATCGAGGTGACGCCGCTGTTCGCACCGCCGGCCAATGGAGGACGCCCCTCGCCGGTCAGCAGCTTCGGGCACGAGCGGGACGTGGCCATCCTGTTCGTGGACCTTCGGCGCTGGTCGGGTTTGTCGGAGCGGCAATGGCCGTTCGACCTGGCCTATGTGCTCGACCGCTACTTCGCTACCGTGGGTGCGGCCGTGCGCGAAACCGGCGGTGTGCCCAACCAGTTCATCGGCGACAGCGTGATGGCGATCTTCGGCCTCGAGACCGACCTGCCCACCGCATGCCGGCAGGCGCTGCGTGCGACCGAACTCATCGGCCAGCGCATGGATGCGTGGAGCGAAAGCTTCGAAGCCCAGTTCGGCCAGCGGCTGGACTTTGGCATGGGCCTGCACGCCGGCCGCGCGGCGGTGGGCGAAGTGGGGTATCTGGACACCACCACCTTCACCGCCATCGGCGAAGTGGTCAACACCGCGAGCCGGCTCCAAGACCACGCCAAGGCGGCCTCGTCGCGACTGGTGGTCTCGTTGTTTGCGGCGCAGCAGGCCGGCCTTGCCCACACGACGGACGAGGTCGACATGCTGCGCGTGCGCGGCCGCTCGGAACCGCTGGCGGTGATCTGCCGGCAGCCTGGACCGCCGCGACCTCCTTCGTGAGCAAGGCGGGCGGCGTCGCCCCTCAGGCTGGCCTGGCCGAGATGGTGGCCGCCCCAGGCGCGTTAGAGATGTCGTAGCGCACCGGCAGAAAGCGCTCGATCACTGCGCAGTTGGTGCGCGTGTGCTCCGTCACTTCGCTGCACGTGAAAGTGCCCGCGCTGCCGCTTTGCCATGCGGCCAGGCCCAGCAGCAATGCCAGCTGGTCGGCCAGGTGCGGTCCGACCGCGCCCTGGCTCTTCTGAAACTCGCGCAGCTCTTTCACCAGCGCATGCGCGACCTGCTCGGCGCTCAGCGTCTTCTCGCCGAAGGCGGTGAACACTTCGGTCACGTGCTCGTAGGCCAGCGTGGCGAGCAGCGCATTGCCAGGCCCCTCGTTCTGCCGCGCCGTGCCCACGCGCAATTGCTCGCCCGACCAGCCCATGGCCTTGCCCAGCGTTTCGAGCTCGCGCGCTGCCACGTGCCGCGCCAGCCCCGGGGCCAGGCATTCCGCATGGGCCGACAGCAGCGCGCCGCGCGCGACGAGATCGAAAGGCCGGAGCCCATCCGCAGCGGGGACGATGGTCGCTTCCACCTCGCCGCCGCCGGCCGGGTAGAAACCGCAGCGGCGCAGCAACAGCTGCAGGTCGCCGCCCAGGCGGCGCACCAGCGGCGCGAAGGCACGCTCCAGAAAATGAAAAGGCGGCGCCATCGGGTTGTGCGTACCGCCGTGCAGGTGAACCTGGCTCGGCGCGCCGGCCAGCAGCAGCGGCGGCAGCACCGTTTGCAGCACCAGCAGGCAGCTGCCCGCGCTCGCGATCGTGAAGCGGTACTCGCCCGCCCGCACCGGCCCGGGCACGAAGCGCAGCGATTGCGAACCGAGCTCGGCGCCATCGACTTGCGCACCGCTGATTTCAGCCGCGGCGTTGACGCACGCGAGGTGCTGGCGCATCAGGCCCGGCTTGGCGCGGCCCGCACGAATGTTGTCGATGCCGACCGGCTGGCCCGTCGCCACTGACAGGGCCAGGCTGGTGCGCAGGATCTGGCCGCCACCTTCGCCTTGAGAGCCGTCGAGTTCGATCATGCGCGGCCTTCTTCTTTGGTGCTGATGAAGCACACGTCTTGGTTACTCATAGGAATCTTCTTCTTGCCGCCTGGTTCTTCATCAGGCGCGGATGACAGTCATGTTGCCGGCCCTGTCGAGTTCAAAAACATCGAGGTCGTTGGCCAGGAATGCGTTGCCGCGGTAGTGGGCCTGGGTCTCTGCCATCAATGCCGCCATGCCTTCTTCGTTCTGGTGACGCGGGCTCAGGTGCGTGAGAACCAAATTGGGCACGCCCACGGCCTGCGCGGCTTGGGCCAGGAGGCGCGCGGAGCTGTGCATCGGACCTGGGCCGACCTTGTCGAGCACCTCCTGCGTATAGGTAGCCTCGTGCACCAGAATCTGCGCGCCCTGGCAGGCGCCGTGCAGCAGCGCCGGGTCGGCGTTGTCGCCGCCCAGCACCGCAGCCGCCGTGTCGACCTGCGTTTCGGCAAAGTCGGCACTGCGCAGCACCGTGCCGTTGAAGGGCACGTCCTCGCCGCCTTGCAATGCACGCCATGCGGGGCCGGGGGGCAGGCCGATGGAACGAAGGGCATCGGCCTTCAGCCGCACGCGCCGGGTTTCCACCTGCACGCGATAGGCGTGGCTGGGCACACGGTGCTTCAGCACATGACGCTCGATGCGCAGCCCCGGTGCTTCGTACACGAGCGCCTGGGTTTCGACATCTACATGCTCGACCTCGTAGGGCAGATGCAGGTCCGTCAAGCGGCGCGTGGCCTCGAACCATTCCCACACCGGCAATGGCGCGATCAGCTTCAGCGGCTTGGTGCGCCTTCCCATGCCGGCGCTCGCGAGCAGGCCCGGCAGGCCGTAGCAATGGTCGCCGTGCACATGCGTGATGCAGACGGCCGCCATGTCGTGCAGCGACAGCGGCGTTTGCTGCAGCCGATGCTGCGTGCCTTCGCCGCAGTCGATGAGGAACCAGTCGGCGCCGAGCACGGTTTGCACCGCAAGGCCGGAGACGTTGCGCTGGCGCGTGGGAGTGCCGGAGGACGTACCCAGGAAGGTGAGTTTCAACATTCCGGATCGGCCTCCGCCTTGCGCGCCAGGGCTTTGGCCGCCGCCCTCGACGCTTCGTATTCCCAGCTTCCATAGCTGTCGCCGCGGTCGGCCGCAAATGCTTGCAGCCGCTCGATCTGCGCGGGTCCGCCCCACTGGCCCATGACCTCGATCGCGACCACGCGCAGGCTGCGCCACTTGCTTTGCAGGGCGGCCTCCACCTGCGCCAGTGCGTCGTTCGTGGGCTTCTTCGTTGCCAGCGCGCGCAATCGCGCCACCTCCTCGCCCAGCAGGTTGGCACCTTCGTTTCGAAGCGCTGCATCGCGCAGAGCGCGGCGCGCCTGTCGGCACGTACGGCACCGAACAGCCTGGCTGTACACCGAGCCTTGCGCAACCTCGTGCCACCACTTCTGCTGCTTGGCCGTCCACACCTCTTGTGCGCCGCAATCGCGGCAGGTGTAGGCCTGATCCAGATAGAAATCGGGCACCTCGCCGAAAGTGGTGTTGTAGTGCGCTAGCCGCGACTTGTCGGCCATAACTATGCCCGGCACGAGTCCGCCCGCCGACAGCTGACGGGCGTCCTGCATGCGCAGCTTCGCCTTGAGAACGGCTGCGCGTTCGAGGCGATGCGCCTTGATTTCGGCGCGGCGTTGCTTGTTGCTTTTCATGATCGAAGCTCGCCATGCGAGCATCAGTTTTTGGTAATTGGTTGACGGCCCTCGTCTCAACCGTTCAGCGTCATCAACCCTTCACACACACCACCTGCTTGAGCGTGTACACCACCTCCACCAGGTCCTTCTGCGCCTCCATCACCGCGTCGATGTCCTTGTAGGCCATCGGGATCTCGTCGATCACGTCGGCGTCC
>Ga0075370_10000173_pt1 | contig 22441 bp, 26 predicted proteins | sample EndMethybrTD3035_FD_71398 | JGI IMG/M metagenome (GOLD analysis project Ga0075370, IMG submission 71398) | Populus endosphere microbial communities from Tennessee, USA - Endosphere MetaG P. TD hybrid TD303-5 | ecosystem: Host-associated > Plants > Roots > Endosphere | place: USA: Tennessee... | reverse complement strand
CCGCCTCACGCACCGCGTGCTGGACCTGCGGCGCCCGGCGATGCAGCGCAACATGATGCTGCGCTACAAGGTCACGATGGAGGTGCGCAAGTTCCTCGACGCCAACGGCTTCATCGACATCGAGACGCCGATGCTCGGCAAGTCCACGCCCGAGGGCGCGCGCGACTACCTGGTGCCCAGTCGCGTGCACGACGGCAGCTTCTTCGCGCTGCCGCAGTCGCCGCAGCTCTTCAAGCAGCTTCTGATGGTGGCCGGCTACGACCGCTACTACCAGATCGTCAAGTGCTTCCGCGACGAGGACCTGCGCGCCGACCGCCAGCCCGAATTCACGCAGATCGACATCGAGACCTCCTTCATGGCCGAGGAGGAGATCCGCGAGATGTTCGAAGGCATGATCCGCAAGGTGTTCCGCGGCGCGGCGCAAGTCGAGCTGCCGCCCTTCCCGGTCATGAGCTATGCGGACGCGATGTTCAAGTACGGCTCCGACAAGCCCGACCTCCGCGTGAAGATGGAGTTCACGGAACTGACCGACGTGATGCGCAACGTCGAGTTCAAGGTCTTCGCGCAGGCCGCCGGCATGGCGGGCGGCCGCGTGGTGGCGCTGCGCGTGCCCGGCGGCGGCGCCGAGGGCGGCCTGTCGCGCAGCGACATCGATGCCTACACCGAGTTCGTCAAGATCTACGGCGCCAAGGGCCTGGCCTACATCAAGGTCAATGACGCAGCGCAGGGACGCGAAGGCCTGCAGAGCCCGATCGTGAAGAATCTCAACGACGCCTCGCTGGCCGAGATCATCGCGCGCACCGGCGCGCGCAATGGCGACATCCTGTTCTTCGGCGCCGACAAGGAGAAGATCGTCAACGACGCCATCGGCGCGCTGCGCGTGAAGATCGGCCACAGCGCCTTCGGCCGCAAGAACGGCCTGTTCGAAGACCGCTGGGCGCCGTTGTGGGTGGTCGACTTCCCGATGTTCGAATTCGACGAGGAAGGCCAGCGCTGGTCGGCGGTGCACCATCCCTTCACCTCGCCCAAGGACGGCCATGAGGATCTCATGAACACCGCGCCCGAGAAGTGCATCGCCAAAGCCTATGACATGGTGCTCAACGGCATCGAGATGGGCGGCGGCTCGGTGCGTATCCACCGCGAGGAGGTCCAGAGCAAGGTGTTCCGCGCCCTCAAGATCAGCCCCGAGGATGCGCAGACCAAGTTCGGCTTCCTGCTGGACGCGCTGCAGTACGGCGCGCCGCCGCACGGCGGCATCGCCATCGGGCTGGACCGCCTGGTGATGCTGATGACCGGCGCCGAGTCGATCCGCGACGTCATCGCCTTCCCCAAGACGCAGCGCGCCCAGGACCTGCTGACGCAGGCGCCGAGCCCGGTCGACGAGAAGCAGCTGCGCGAGCTGCATATCCGGTTGCGCAATCCGCAGCCGGCAGCTTGAGCCGACGGGGACGCAAGCATGAGCGGGCGGCCCTGGAAGATCCCCGAATCGGTGCTGGTCGTGATCCACACGCCCGCGCTCGAGGTGCTGCTGATCCAGCGCGCCGACGCCGAAGACTTCTGGCAGTCGGTCACCGGCAGCAAGGACGATGTCGACGAGCCGCTGGCGCTCACCGCAGCGCGCGAGGTCGCCGAGGAAACCGGCATCGACTGCCGCGCGGGCAGCGCGCTGGCCTGCCGCCTGCGCGACTGGCAGCTGCAGAACGTCTACGAGATCTATCCGCGCTGGCGCTCGCGCTACGCGCCGGGCGTCACCCACAATACCGAGCACCTGTTCGGCCTGTGCGTGCCCGAGCGGCTGACGCCGCGGCTGGATCCGCGCGAGCACACGGCCTGGCGCTGGCTGCCCTGGCGCGAGGCGGCTGACGCCTGTTTTTCCCCTTCGAATGCAGAAGCGATCCTGCTGCTGCCAAAATTTGTGCAATGAACGCGCCGAGCAGCAACCTCCGGGTCGCCACCTACAACATCCACAAGGGGGTGCAAGGCATCGGGCCCATACGGCGCCTCGAAATCCACAACCTGGGCCATGCCATCGAGCAGCTCGACGCCGACATCATCTGCCTGCAGGAGGTGCGCAAGATGAACCGGCAGGCCGCCGCCCGCTTCAGGCATTGGCCCGAACTTCCACAGGCCGACTTTCTGGCTCCCGAGGGCTACACCGCGGTCTACGAAACCAATGCCATCACGCGCCACGGCGAGCACGGCAATGCGCTGCTGACGCGCTGGCCCGTGCTGCGCAAGACCCATCAGGACATCTCCGACCACCGCTTCGAGCAGCGCGGCCTGCTGCACGTGGCGATCGAGGTCGAAGGCCAGCCGGTGCATGCCATCGTTGTGCACCTCGGCCTGATCCGGGGCAGCCGCGTGCGCCAGGTTGCCTTGCTGCGCGAGTTCATCGAGCGCGAGATCCCGCCGGGCGAAGCCCTGGTGGTGGCCGGCGACTTCAACGACTGGGGCGCTCGCATGCGCTACGCGATGAACGCCATGGGCCTGCGCGACACCAGCGACCTGCGCGGCCCGCGCACGCTGACCTATCCCTCCCGCCTGCCGGTGACGCAGCTCGACTTCATCTACGGCCGGCAGGTCGAGGCGGTCGCCACCACCGTGCCGCGCGGCCCGATCTGGGCGCGGATGTCCGATCACCTGCCGCTGGTCGCGGACTTCATGCTATCAAAACGATAGCTTTTCCTTCAGGCGGCAAGCGCGCTGCAAGGATATTCGCTGCTGTTCATTCGCTGTTAGGATGCGCTGATGCTAAGGAAAATCGACACCGCCGAGCGCCCCGAGCCGGACACCGGGGAGGAGGGCACGCCCGTCTCCGTGAAGATCCGCGAGCGCCTGCTGGCCGCGCGCAGGCGCTTCAATGCCAACGACAACATCGCCGAGTTCATCCAGCCCGGCGAGCTCGAGCGCCTGCTCGACGAGGTCGAGCACAAGATGAAGGACGTGCTCGAGGCCCTGGTGATCGACCTCGACAACGATCACAACACCGAGAACACCGCGCGCCGCGTCGCCAAGATGTACCTGAACGAGGTGTTCAAGGGCCGCTACGTGACCCAGCCCTCGCTCACCGAGTTTCCCAATGCCGAGCACCTGAACGAGCTGATGATCGTGGGCCCGATCACGGTGCGCAGCGCGTGCTCGCACCACTTCTGCCCGATCATCGGCAAGCTCTGGATCGGGGTGATGCCCAACGAGAAAACCAACGTCATCGGCCTGTCGAAGTACGCACGGCTGGCCGAGTGGGTGATGAGCCGGCCCCAGATCCAGGAGGAGGCCGTGGTGCAACTGGCCGACCTGATCCAGGAGCGCACCCAGCCCGACGGGCTGGCGCTCGTGGTCGAGGCCGAGCACTTCTGCATGCAGTGGCGCGGCGTCAAGGAGATGGACAGCAAGATGATCAACTCCGTCATGCGCGGCGTCTTCCTCAAAGATTCAAACCTGCGGCGCGAATTCCTCGCGCTGATTCCGCGCAGGAGCTGACCGCCATGCTCGTACGCCTGCTCTATGTCAGCCGCGCCGTCGACACCAGCCCCGGCGCGGTAGAGGCCATCCTGGCCCAATCGCGCTCTCACAACACCGCCTGCGGCATCACCGGCATCCTTTGCTACGGTGGCGGCGTGTTCCTGCAGGCCATCGAGGGAGGCCGCACCGCGATCAGCGAGCTCTACGGCCATATCCAGAGGGACGCGCGCCACAAGGACGTGGTGCTGCTGCACTACGAGGAAATCTCGGAGCGCCGTTTCGGCGGCTGGACCATGGGGCAGGTCAACCTGTCCAAGCTCAACGTCTCGACGCTGCTCAAATACTCTGAAAAGCCGGAGCTCGATCCCTACTCTGTCTCGGGCAAGGTCTCGCTGGCGCTGCTGGAAGAGCTGATGGCGACCGCAGCGATCGTCGGCCGTCACTGAGCGCCTGCAGCTTGCCCGCGCTGCTGCTGGGCTGCGACTTCTCCTGTGCGCCGAGCGCACGCAAGCCCATCGTGCTGGCGCTCGGCCATGCGACGGCGGATGGCGTGGCCTTGCAGCGGCTCGTGCGCTTCGCCTCGCTGGAGGCCTGGTGCGGATGGCTGGCCGACCAGCCCGCCTGGGTCGGCGCCTTCGACTTTCCCTTCGGCCTGCCGCGCGAGCTGGTCGCGCATCTGGGCTGGCCGATGCAGTGGCAGCCGTTGATCGCGCACTATGCCGGCCTCGACCGCGCCCTGATCCGCAAGACCTTCGCCGCCTTCTGCGCAGCGCGGCCGGCGGGCGGCAAGTTCGCGCACCGTGCCACCGATGGACCGGCCGGGTCCAGCCCCTCGATGAAATGGGTCAATCCGCCGGTGGCCTTCATGCTGCATGCGGGCGTGCCGCGCTTGATGGAAGCCGGTGCGGCGCTTCCAGGCCTGCATGGGCCGTCCTCCGCCGCCCGCATTGCGCTGGAGGGCTACCCGGGCCTGCTGGCACGCGAGTTGATCGGACGGCGCAGCTACAAGAGCGACGAGGCTGCGCTTCAGACGGCATCGCGGCGCGAGGCCCGCGCCCAGCTGCTCACTGCGCTCCAAGGCGGCGCCACGCGCCTGGGCCTCAGGCTGGCGCTCGGCCATGCCGAGCGCGAGGAGTTGCTGGCCGACGCGCGCGGCGACTGCCTCGATGCGGCACTCTGCCTTGTCCAGGCTGGCTGGGGCGCGGCCCGCCGCACCAGCGCGGGCCCGGGCTACGGACTGCCCGCGGCGATGGACCCGCTCGAAGGCTGGATCGTCACCGCCTGAAGTCCTGCCGCGCTTGGGCGGCTCAGCGGCCGAGCCAGTCCTTCAGCTCGTCGGCATGCTCTTCCTCGTCGGCGAGGATCTCCTCCAGCATGCGCCGGGTGGTCGGGTCCTTGTCGCCGATGAGCGAGATCATCTGCCGGTAGGTCTCGATCGCGATGCGTTCGGCCACGAGGTTGGCGCGCACCATGGCCTGCAGGTCCCGGGACTCGTCGTAGTCGGCATGGCTGCGCTCGCGCAGCGTCTGCGGATTGAAGTCCGGCTCGCCGCCTAGCTGCACGATGCGTTCGGCGATCTTGTCCGAATGCGCGGACTCCTCGTTGGCATGCACCAGGAATTCTTCGGCGATGGCCGGCGAGGCCTCGCCGCTGGCAGTGAAGTAGTGGCGCTTGTAGCGAAGAACGCAGACCAGCTCGGTGGCCAATGCGTCATTGAGCAAGCGCACGATGTCGTCTCGCCATGGACCGTAGCCGGGTGTCACGGCACCTTCGTCCAGGCTCTTGGAGGCCGCATCGATCTTGGCTTGGTCCAGCATCAGGCGCTGCGGTCTCTCGGTGGTGGTCGTCATGGGGAATCCTTTCGTGGGGGACTGTCCGGGTTCTTGTGCATCAGCGTGGTCACCAGATCGGCCACATCGGATGTCTTGAGCACCGCGGCGAGCACTGCCGTGATGGACAGCAGGCGCCAGGGCCTGATCAGCACGATCAGCGCTCCCGCCCCGGCCGCGGCCGCCATGAGCTGAGCCGGCTGTTCGCGCGCATAACGCTCGATCAGGGGTCGGGCGAGCTGCCCCGCTGCATTGGCGGGATGCCGCCGCCACCAGCGCTGCACCACGCTGCGCGCCACCGACATCCAGGCGACACGGTCGACGATCGTTTCGCGCCGCGGACGCGCGAGAGGCGCCTCGTCGAAATGCGGCACGGCCTCCACGCGATGCTCGCGGCCCTGTAACTGCTCGACCAGCGCTCGGCGCGAGACGGCCAGCCGTTGCTGAGGAGTCAAGCCATGGTGTTCAACGTCCACGGGCTTCTCCTGCTGCATGGAGTGCGTCGATGTCGGCATTGACCTGCGTGCGCAGCTCGCTGAAGCCGTGGAATTCGATGGGCCGCGCCGCCACGTAGCCGGCGATCAATGCGATGACAGCCGAAACGCCGGGAACCGCGACCAGCGCCCAATGAAAACTACCGTGAATCACGCCCAGCATGACGGCCGTCCCCGTCAGGCCCAGGGCCAGCATTGCGCTGACTGCCGCAAGCACGCCAGCGACGAGGCGCGCAATCAGTCCCCTGCTGGCCTCCGCCGTCTCGAGCCTGAGCAGCGCCGCATAGTTCGAGGCATGCTCGGCAATCAGTTCCGGACGCCTGAGCACCGTGGAGAAAATGGGATGAAGCATGGTGCGGCAGGCGGCGGCCGAGACGGAGCGGCTTCAGGTCAATAGTCGTCCCGGCTGCGGCGGCTGGCGAGGACGATCAGCGCCGTGATGGCCGCTCCTGCCGCGGCGGCAATCAGCACCGAGCGCACGGGCTGGTCCGCGATGTACCGGCCCGTCACGTCCGCTGCCTGTTCCAGGCGGCGCTGGGCGCGGGCGCTCGTCGTCGAGGCGGCGTCCAGTCCGCGCTGCACCGCCTGCTGGACGCGGGCCGCCAGCTGTTCCACGGAAGGCTCGGCTTCGCGGCGCAAGTCGCGAACCTTCTCGCCGGCGGCGTTCACCGCGTTCTGCGCATAGGCGCGTGTGGTGTCGATGGCTTCGCTGGCGGTCTGGCGTGCCTCTTCAGCCAACTGCGAGGGGGTCTTGATCGTGCTCATGAAAAAAGTCCTTCTGGAAGAAATGGTGCGAGAGCCCGCTCATCGTAACGATGCTGTCATCGTCGCATCAAGCCCGCGATGAAACTGGCGAGCGCGAGGACGATGAAAATGACGAAGAGGATCTTCGCGATGCCCACGGCGCTGGCCGCGATGCCGCCGAACCCGAAAACAGCGGCGATGAGGGCAATGACCAGGAACACGACTGCGTAATACAACATGCTGAACCCCTTTCGAGCTTGCCTCGTTATGTGGATCACGACCCTGCGCGTAGCGCGAAGAGCTTGAAGTCCACCTTAGAGGAGCGCCATGCCTGACCCTGTCAGCAGCAAAGGTCTGGGGGCGTAGGAGAGGGCCGAATCGCCGCTGCCCTCTCCGGGCGAGGCCGGATCAGGCCCGCTGTCTGGCCGGAGCAGCAGTAGTCGAGGCAGGCAGACTGGCGCTCAGGCGCGTCCCCTGGCCCGGCGCCGACGAGATGGTCAGCTTGCCCTTGGCCGTCTCCACGCGATGCCGCATGCCGGCCAGCCCGTGGGAGGACGCGCGGGTGGCCTGGACGTCGAAGCCTTTGCCGTTGTCGCTCACCTCCACCACCACGTGGTTGCCGTAGTTCTTCATGACGATGCTGGCCTCGGTCGCCTGCGCGTACTTGCCGATGTTGGTCAGGCTCTCCTGCACCATGCGATAGACGGTGAGCTCGTTGCCTTCGTCGAGCGCCACTGGCTCCAGCACCATCTCGATCTCGACACCGGAGCGCTCGGCGAACTCGCGGCCCAGGATCTCGAGCGAGGCGATCAGGCCCAGATTCGCGAGCGAGGAGGGCCTCAGGTCCTCGATGATGCGGCGCTTGAGAGCGATGCCGCTGTTGAGCAGCTCGTTCAGGTGCTGCAGCCGCTGTATCGCGTCCGGCGAATCGGCCAGGCGCGACTTCAGCCGCGCGACATCGAGCTTGGCCGCGGTCAGCAGCGACCCCAGCTCATCGTGAAGCTCGCGGGCCAGGAAGCCGCGCTCGCTCTCGCGCACCTCTTGCAGGTGGGTGGCGAGCTCGGCCAGGGTCGCGGTCCGCTCCCGCACCTCGTTCTCCAGCGCGTTGCGCTCGCGCTGCAGCGCCTCCTGCTGGCGCTCGCCGGCCGAGCGCAGCGCATGCGTCTGGCGCAGGTAAAGATAGAAGGCGGCCAATCCTGCCAGGGCCACCAGCCCGATGCCCAGGCGGGCGAAGGCCAGCGACTTGGAAATCTGGGCCTGCCCCCGCATCAGGGCCTCGTTGCTCAGCGCGATCAACTCGCCGGCCTGCTGCCGGATGGCTTCCATCTCCTCGCGGCCCACATCGGTGGTGATCACGAATTTCCAGGCGTCATCGTTGCCTTCCTGACGCAGCCGCACGCTCATGTCGATCTCGGCGAGCTTGCGCGAAACGTGCTTGGTGAGTTGCGCCAGCCGCGCCGACTCTGCAGGGCGCTGGCTGTACAGCAACTGAAGGGCAGCCAACTGCCCATCGACCTTCTTGACCGCGCCGTCGTAGGGCTCGCGATAGCGGGCTTCTCCCGTCAACAGGTAGCCGCGCTGGCCCGTTTCCGCGTCTACGATGCTCTGCAGCAGCAGATTGAGTGCGAGCCGTATGCGCTGAGCCTCGCCGACCTCGTTCAGCGCTTGCGTGGATTGCCGGTAGCCTGCCTCGTTGATGCCTACGAGCGCAAGCGCCGCGAGCATCGCGAGCGCGAGGCCGGCGGCCATCTTCGGGAAAGCTAACCAACGCATGGGGTCTCCGCGGGATGCGAACTGTGCGAATTCAGGAATAATCGAAGTGAACCAGGGGGCAGTTTGCAGCGACGCAAAAGGCCGCGACACGACAAAGAAGGTACCAGATGATCAAGATCGGAATTGTGGATGACCATGCCATCGTGCGGTCCGGCCTGCGGCAGTTCTTCGGGGAGCATGTCGATCTGCGCGTAGTGGGAGAGGCTGCCAGTGGGCGCGAGGCAATCGAGCTGGTGCGCACCACGGAGCTGGATGTGCTGGTGATGGACCTGTCCATGCCGGGACAAAGCGGCATCGATGCGTTGGCGATGATCCGCGCCAAGGCGCCGGACGTCGGCATCCTGATCCTCAGCGGCTACCCCGAGGAGCACTACGCAATGAACCTGATCCGGCAGGGCGCGAGCGGCTACCTCAACAAGGAATGCGATCCGATGGAAATCGTGAACGCGATCCGCACCATCTCCCTCGGCCGTCGCTACATCACGCCCGCCGTGGCCGAGCTGCTGGCGCGGCAGCTCGATCGCAAGGACGATGCGGCCCCGCACGAGCAGCTGTCCGAACGCGAGTTCCAGGTCTTCCTCAAGCTCGCCAAGGGCGAGACGGCGGGGGACATCGCCAAGACCTTGTCGCTCTCGGTCAAGACGGTCAGCACCTACCGCACGCGGCTCATGGAGAAGATGAACCTCTCCTCCAACAGCGATCTCACGTATTACGCGCTCAAGAACAAGCTGATCGATTGAGCTGCGCGGGGTGCCCTCGCAGGAGCGGGGGCGCCGCACGAACGGCGCCATGGGGGCGATGGGGGCGGACGGCTTCAGCTCGAGCCCGAGGTCTGGCGCAGCGCCGAAGACTGTTCGATGCAGAAGTCGATGAGCGCATCGATCTCGTTCGACTTGTCGAACACTGCATCCACGCCGAACTGGGCGCAGCGCTTTCGGATGTCCGGGGTGGCGTAGTTGCTGAGAACCACGATCTTCTGGTCGGCGCGGCGGGTGCTGAGGGCCTGCAGCACGCCGAGGCCGCTGCCCTGCTTGAGGAACAGGTCGACGATCGCAAGCTCCCACTGGTCGCTGTGTTCTCCCAGCCAGCGAACCGCCTCGGCCTCGGTTTCGGCAAACCCGACCGCCGAGATGCACGTGAGTTCTTCAAGAGTGCCGACGAGGTTCTCGCGGATCGTGACGTTGTCTTCGACGATGTAGGTTTTCAATCTGGGGTCCATGGAGAACCGCGCGTCTGCCTGGCGATGGAAACTTCGCGCACCTTAGCGGATGACCGCGACGAAAGCTATGGTTGTAAATCCTGCTGCGAAAAACCAAGCGGGATCATGCCCGCTGCGTCGCCTTGCAAATGTAGGCTTGTTCTTACGTTTTCTGTGGGTTGAGAAGCTGTCGAAGTAGCTGCCGCGCCGGATTTTTCCACAGCCTCGGACTGCCCGTAGGCCGCACCTCACAGCCGCTGCGGTCGGGCGCCGACCTTCGCGCGGGCGGCCCCAACGTACGCTCCTGGCATCGAGCCGCGGCGCCAGCCGGGGCTCAACTCCAACTAGTCGAGGGGCCGAGATGAAGATGATCTGGAACTACGGGGCCATCGGCCTGCTCACCCTGGCGGCGGCCGGGCTCGTGGCCACGGGCGAGCCGGCAAGCGCCGAGCTGAAGCTGGCCGAGGCTGCCACCACCGCCGCGGCGGTCGGCACCACGGCCCTGTGTTTCCTGGCGTCACCCGCTTCCGTGACCGCAACGCCGGATCGACAGAACACCGTGCCGTGACCCCGTTAGTCGCCCGCAAACCGCGCCTGTCGATCTGGATGCGGATCGGCGCGGCCCTGCTGGGTCTCTTCGCCGCGCTGTTGCTGGTGCTGGCCCTGTTTCCGTGGGATGCCCTGCGCGAGCCGCTCAACCGCTACGTCAGTGAGCGAACCGGGCGCAAGTTCGAGATCACTCGCCGCCTGGACGTCGATCTGGGCTGGCGCGGCGCCGCCGTGAAACTGGATGGCATCGAGTTCGCCAACCCTTCATGGGCCCGCGAGCCCTACCTGGTGAAGGCGGAGCGCGCGGCCTTCGACATCCGCCTGTGGCCCTTGCTGTCGGGCCGGGTCGTGATTCCGCGCCTGGCACTGGTCTCCCCCACGCTGGGCCTGCAAATGGAGCAGGACGGCCGCCGCACCTGGGCCCTGGGCAAGAACACCTCGGACGAGAGCACGGTGCCCGTCATCGGCCTGATGGAGGTGGACCAGGGCGCGCTCGACTTCCTGGCCGAGCACCTCGGCGTCGATCTGCACGCCGACTTCAGCTACGACAGCAGCCGCGGCGAGATGCCGCTCGACTTTCGAATCAAGGGGCGCTACCAGCGGCAGCCGCTGACGGCCCAGGGCCGGACGGGCAACATGCTGCAGCTCAACGCGGCCGGCCAACCGCCATTCCCGCTGGAGGTCGATGCGGCCGCCGGCCACACGCGGCTGAAGGCCAAAGGCACGGTGGCCGAGCTGGCCAGCCTGGACGGCATCGACGCCCGGTTCGACCTCAAGGGCCAGAACCTGGGTGACCTGTACGGCCTGCTAGGGATCGCTCTGCCCCAGACCTCGCCCTATGCGCTGAGCGGCGAGCTGCGCAAGCGCGCCAAGTTGTGGGAAGTGGCGGGACTCAAGGGCAAGCTGGGCCTCTCCGACATCGGCGGCGAGATGAAATTCGACCAGGCGCAGAAGCTGCCCTTCCTGTCCGGCACCCTGCAGTCGCACGTGATGGACATGGACGACTTGGGCCCGCTGATCGGCCTGCCGCCAACCGAGCGCTCGGCCAAGGCGATCGAGGGCGTGGCGCCGCCGCCGAGCATCGCCCAGGTGAAGCGTGCGCGGGGCGACCCCGGGCGAAAGGTGCTGCCCGATGCAACGCTGGACTTCGAGCGCCTGCGCGCGATGAATGCCGACGTGAAGTACGCCGCCGACCGCATCCGCAACGTGCGCGAGCTGCCGCTGGACAAGGGCAGCGTTCAGATCAGGCTGAAGGACGGCGTGCTGACGCTCGACCCCCTCGACCTGGGCGTGGCCGGCGGGACGCTCGCCGGTGCGATACGCATCGACGGCGCGCAGAACCCCGCCGACATCCGGGCGGCGCTGGAGGTTCGCGCCATGCAGCTCGGCCGGCTGATCCCGAAGATCGAAACCATGCGCACCAGTTTCGGCAAGCTCGATGGGCGCATCCATCTTTCCGGCCGTGGCAACTCGGTGGCGAGCTGGCTGGGCAGCGCCTCCGGCGACGTCGCCGCGCTCACCGGCCGCGGGCAGTTCAGCAACCTGCTGCTGGAGTTCATGGGGCTGGATGGCGGAGAGATCATCAAGTTCCTCCTGCGCGGCGACCGGAACGTGGTGCTGCGCTGCGCCGCGATGGCCTTCGATGTGGACAAGGGCACCATGCTGAGCCGCAGCGTCGTGCTGGACACCGAGGACACGGTGTTCGATGCGAGCGGCCAGGCCAGCCTGTCGAAGGAAACGCTGGACTTCGTGGTGCGGCCCCAGCCCAAGGACAAGAGCATCCTGTCGCTGCGCACGCCGCTGGTCATCGGCGGGACCTTTGCCGCGCCTCGGGCTGGGCTGGAGGCGGGACCGTTGGCAACGCGCGGCGCTGCCGCGGTGATATTGGGAGCGCTGAATCCTTTGCTCGCGCTTGCAGCCACCGTCGAAACGGGTCCGGGCGTGGACGCCGACTGCCAGGAAGTGCTGGCGCAGGCCAAGCGGCCGGCTTCGCGCGAGGCAGCGGCGGGCGCCGCCAAGGCCAAGAAGCAATAGGCGAGAGTCGGCCGAGCAGGCGGGTGAGCGCGCGAGGGCGGTCAGCCCGCCGCCGGTCGGTGGCCGCAGACGCTGCAGGCCGGATCACGCCCGACCCGCAAGGTGTCGAAGGCGGTACGGCGGCCGTCGAACATCAGCAGGCTGCCCGCCAGCGAGGGCCCGATGCCGGCGAGCAGCTTCAGGGCCTCGTTGGCCTCCAGCGTGCCGATGGTGCCGACCACCGGCGCGAACACGCCGAGCACGGCGCAGCGCGTTTCCTCGAAATCGGCATCGGGCGGGAACAGGCACGCATAGCAGGGCGAGGCGGCATCGCGCGTGTCGTACACGCTCAGCTGGCCGTCGAAGCGGATGGCCGCGCCGGCGACCAGCGGCCTGGCATGAGCCACGCAGGCACGGTTCACCGCATGCCGCGTGGCGAAGTTGTCGCTGCAGTCGATCACCACGTCGGCCGTGGCCACCAGGCGGTCCAGCAGGGCCTCGTCGGCCCGCTGCGCGTGGGTCTCGATGCGGATCTCGGGATTGATGTCCCGCATTGCCGCGGCCGCGGACTCGACCTTGGCCTGGCCCACGCGCGCGGTGCTGTGGGCGATCTGTCGCTGGAGGTTGGTGAGGTCGACCTCGTCGTCGTCGACCAGCGTGATGCGGCCGACGCCGGCCGCCGCCAGATAGAGCGCCACCGGCGAGCCCAGGCCCCCGGCGCCGATCACCAGCGCATGGCCGGCGCTGACACGCGCCTGGCCGTCGATGCCGAATTCCTCGAGGAGGATGTGGCGCGAGTAGCGCAGCAGGTCCTGGTCTTCCATGCGCCGCGCGGGCCGATGCCGGCGCTCCCCGGGCGGGGAGCTTCGTGTGCCGGGATCAGTTTTCCTTCTTCTCTTCCTTGTTCTCGACGATCACCTGCGTCTTGCTCACCAGCACGGGCTGGCCCTTGAGCCGGTTCAGCGCCTGCACCAGCGGGAAGTCCTTCTCGTTGCCGAACTCGGGCACCTTGCGGTCCTGCGGCGGCTTCTTGGCTTCTTCCTCGAGGCGCTTGCGGGCTTCGTCGCGTGCCTTCTCGCGCTCGGGGTCCTTGGCCTCGGGGCCCTGGCCGCTCGCCAGGTGCTTCTCGAGATCGGCTTCGCGCATGCGCAGTGCCGCGAAGGGGCTGCCCTCGGCGCTTTCGTCGACCAGCACGTTGGGCACGATCCCCTTGGCCTGGATCGAGGTGCCGCTCGGCGTGTAGTAGCGTGCCGTGGTGATCTTGAGGCCGGTGTCCGGGCCCAGCGGGCGCACCGTCTGCACCGAGCCCTTGCCGAAGGTCTGGCTGCCCATCACGATCGCGCGCTTGTGGTCCTGCAGCGCCCCGGCCACGATCTCGCTGGCGGAAGCCGAGCCTTCGTTCACCAGCACCACCAGCGGCACCGTCTTGAGGCCGGCGGGCAGGTTGCGCAGCGGGTCGCTGCCGGCGCGCCGCTGGTAGTACTCCGGCGCGGCCTTGTAGACCGACTTGCTCTCGGCCAGCTGGCCGTCGGTGGACACCACCGTGACGTTCTCGGGCAGGAAGGCGGCAGAGATGGCCACCGCCGCGTCGAGCAGGCCGCCCGGGTCGTTGCGCAGATCCAGCACCAGGCCCTTGAGGTTCGGGTCCTGCTTGTAGATTTCCTCGACCTTCTTGACGAAGTCGTCGACCGTGCGTTCCTGGAACTGCGACAGGCGGATCCAGCCGTACCCGGGCTCCATCACCTTGCCTCGTACCGACTGCGTGCGGATTTCCTCGCGCGTGATGGTGACCGGGAAGGTGCGGTTCTCGTCCTTGCGGAAGATCGTCAGCAGCACCTTCGTGTTGGCCTCGCCCCGCATGCGCTTGACCGCCTCGTTGAGCGAGAGGCCGCGCACCGCGGTGTCATCGATGCGGGTGATCATGTCGTTCGGCTTGAGGCCGGCGCGGAAGGCGGGCGAGCCCTCGATCGGAGACACCACCTTGATCAGGCCGTCCTCCTGCGAGATCTCGATGCCCACGCCGACGAAGCGGCCGGTGGTGCCCTCTCGAAATTCCTTGAAGGACTTCTTGTCGAAATACTGCGAATGCGGATCGAGCCCGGCGACCATGCCCGAGATCGCATCCGAGATGAGCTTCTTTTCGTCGACCGGCTCGACGTAATCGCTCTTCACCATGCCGAACACGGCGGCAAGCTGCTGCAGTTCTTCGAGGGGGAGGGGAGCCAGTGAACCTCGTGCAACAGTTTGCAACGAGACGGTGGTCAGCGCGCCGGCAACGGCGCCGGCTGCGACCCAGCCGGTGATCTTGAGTTTCTGGCCCATGTAAATGTCCTTGTCGCCTGTCAAACGAATATACACAGCTTGGAAGGAGCTTGTCTGCGGGGGTTCCGCGTACCCGGGGGTACCGGGGCAGATTACTTGACTCAGGCCTTGCCTTGCGCTGCCACCGCGGCGGCGGCTTTCTCCGCGGCTGCGGCATCGCCGAGGTAGTAGTGCCGTAGCGGCTTGAGCTCGTCGTCGAGCTCGTAGACCAGCGGAATGCCGTTCGGGATGTTGAGCCCGACGATATCGTCGTCGGAGATGCCGTCCAGGTACTTGACGAGTGCGCGGATCGAATTGCCGTGCGCCGCCACCACCAGGCGGCGGCCGGCGCGGATCGCCGGTGCCATCGACTCGTTCCAGAAGGGCAGCACGCGCGCCACCGTGTCCTTGAGGCATTCGGTCAGGGGCACCTGTTCCGCCGCCAGCTTGGCGTAGCGCGGATCGCCGCGCTCGCTGCGCGGGTCGTTGGGCTCGAGCGGCGGCGGCGGCACGCTGTAGCTGCGGCGCCAGACCAGCACTTGCTCGTCGCCGTACTTCTTGGCCGTCTCGGCCTTGTTGAGGCCCTGCAGCCCGCCGTAGTGGCGCTCGTTGAGGCGCCACGAATGCACCACGGGCAGCCAGGTGCGGTCCAGTTCGTCGAGCGTGTGCCACAGCGTCCGGGTGGCGCGCTTGAGCACGCTGGTGTAGGCCACGTCGAAGTCGTAGCCCTCGGCCTTGAGCAGCCGGCCGGCCTGCTTGGCCTGCTCGATGCCCAGGGGCGTCAGGTCGACGTCGGTCCAGCCGGTGAAACGGTTTTCGAGATTCCAGGTCGATTCGCCATGGCGAATCAGTACCAGTTTGTGCATGGGGGAGGCCTTTGGGAACGCTTGCCGAAACCCGACATTCTAAAATCCGCGATTTGCCACTCAAGAGAACACCGTGAAATTCATCGTCGACAACTGGATGCTGATCCTGATTGCGCTCAGCTCCGGCGGCATGCTGGCCTGGCCCCTGCTGCGCGGGGCCAACTCCGGATCACTGACGGCGCAGGGCGCGGTGCAGCTGATCAATCGCGAGCGTGCCGTGGTGGTCGATGTGCGCGAGCCGGAGGAATTTGCCGCCGGCCATGTGACCGGCGCCAAGAACGTGCCGCTCGACCAGCTCGAGGAGAAACTCGCCGCCGCGGTCAAGAACAAGACGGTGCCGCTGCTCCTGGTGTGCGCTACCGGGGCGCGGGCCCAGCGTGCGGTCGCCACGGCCAAGAAACTCGGCTACGAGCAAGCCCAAGCCGTGGCCGGCGGGCTGAAATCCTGGAAAGAGGCTAACCTGCCGGTTGAAAAGGCCTGAACTTCCCGGACATATGAGCACGATGCAAGCCGTCAAGATGTACACCACCGCCGTCTGCCCCTACTGCATTCGCGCGAAGCAAATTCTCAAAGCCAAGGGCGTCGAACGGATCGAGGAAATCCGCATCGACGGCGATCCCCAGGCGCGGATCACGATGATGAACATCACCCGGCGGCGCACCGTGCCTCAGATCTTCATCGGCGACACCCATGTCGGCGGCTGCGACGACCTGATCGAGCTCGACGGCCGCGGCGGCCTGGTGCCGCTGTTGCAGGGCGCCTGAGAGGCTCGCGCCGCGGGGCGATAATCGCCCCTCTCCCAATCCACCCAAACGCTCCAGCCCGCCCTCGGGACACCTCTCTCCCCGGCGGGCGTTGTTTTGACCTTCGAAAGTTCAGCCATGGCCGACCAGCAAGCCCAAGACCCCGTCTTCCAGATCCAGCGCGTCTACCTGAAAGACCTGTCGCTCGAGCAGCCGAACTCGCCGGCCATCCTGTTGGAGCAGGAGCAGCCCACCGTCGACATCCAGCTGGGGGTCGATGCCCAGCCCGTGACCGACGGCATCTTCGAGATCACCGTCTCGGCCACCGTGCAGACCAAGATCCAGGAGCGCACCGTGTTCCTGGTCGAGGCCAAGCAGGCCGGTATCTTCGAAATCCGCAATCTGCCTGAAGAGCAGATGGGCCCGATCCTCGGCATCGCCTGCCCGCAGATCGTTTACCCCTACCTGCGAGGCAACGTGGCCGACGTGATCCAGCGCGGTGGCTTCCCGCCGGTGCACCTGGCCGAGATCAACTTCCAGGCCATGTTCGAGCAGCAGCAGGCCCAGGCGGCCGGCCAGCCCTCGCCCATCGTTACTCAATAAAACGTCACGACGCGTTGCGCAGCCGCCGATGAAGATCTGCGTGCTCGGCGCCGGCGCCTGGGGAACGGCGCTGGCGGTCAATGCCGCTGGGCGTCATGCGGTCAGCCTCTGGGCGCGCGACGCGGCCCAGGTCCAGGCCATGACGGCAGCGCGCGAGAACGCGCGCTATCTGCCCGGTGTCCGGCTCCCGCCATCCCTCGCCCTGCGCGGCGGCGATGCGCTCGCCGCGGTGGCCGATGCGGAACTGGCGATCATCGCCACCCCCATGGCCGCCCTGCGCGAGCAACTTCTGCTGCTGCGCCAGGCGACCTGCCCGGTGGCCTGGCTTTGCAAGGGCGTCGAGCCGGCCTTGGCCGGCGCGGACGGCCTGCTGGCCCACGAGATCCAGGCCCAGGTGGCCCCCGGCCTGGTGGCCGGCGTGCTCAGCGGCCCCAGCTTCGCGCAAGAGGTCGCGCAAGGCCGGCCAACTGCGCTGGTTGCCGCCAGTTCCGATGCCCGCTTGCGCGACGCGCTGGTCGATGCCTTCCACGGCCCCAGCCTGCGCGTCTATGCCAACGAGGACATCGTGGGCGTCGAGGTCGGCGGGGCCGTCAAGAACGTGCTGGCGATTGCCACCGGCCTGGCCGACGGGCTGGCCCTCGGCCTCAATGCGCGCGCCGCACTGATCACGCGTGGACTGGCCGAGATGACGCGCCTGGGCCTGGCCCTGGGCGCGCGGGCCGACACCTTCATGGGGCTCTCGGGCCTGGGCGATCTGGTGCTCACCGCCACCGGCGATCTCTCGCGCAATCGCAAGGTCGGCCTGCTGCTGGCCCAGGGGCTCACGCTGGCGCAGGCAGTCGACTCGCTCGGCCATGTGGCCGAGGGCGTCTATTGCGCGCGCACCGTGGTGCAGCGTGCGCGCCACCTGGGCGTCGAGATGCCCATCGCCCAGAGCGTGGTGGCCCTGCTCGACGGCCGTGTGCGGCCGGCCGAGGCGGTGGCCGAATTGATGCGGCGCGAGCCTGGCGTGGAAGCGCCCTGAAGCCCGGCACCGCGACCGCAGACAGACAGAAACGATACGGAATGGACGACAACTTCCTCGACTTCTCTCCAGCCGGAATCGCCGGCCTGGCCGCTGCCGATGCCGAGCGCGCCCTGCGCGAAGACGCGGGCGACGGCGACCTTACCGCCGCCCTGGTGCCGGCCGGCAGCCGCGCCACGGCTCGTGTTCTGCTGCGCGAGCCCGCCGTGCTGTGCGGCGCGCCCTGGGCAGAGGCCGTCGTGCGGCAGCTCGACCCGCAGGCCCGCATCACCTGGCATGGCGCCGAAGGCGCGCGTTGCGCGGCCGAGCAGGTGGTGCTGGAGATCGAGGGCGACGCCCGTGCCCTGCTGACCGCCGAACGCACCGCGCTGAACTTCCTGCAGCTGCTGAGCGCGGTGGCCACGTGCACCGCCGGCTACGCGGAGGCCGTGCGCGGCACGCGCGCCGCCATCGTCGATACCCGCAAGACCTTGCCCGGCCTGCGCCTGGCGCAGAAGTACGCAGTGCGCACGGGCGGCGGCACCAACCACCGCATTGGCCTCTACGACGCCATCCTGATCAAGGAGAACCACATCGCCGCGGCCGGCGGCGTCAGCGCCGCGCTGCGCGCCGCCGCGCAGGCAGGCCGCCGCGCGAAGTTCGTCGAGATCGAGGTCGAGACCCTGGCCCAGCTCGACGAGGCGCTGGCCCAAGGCGCGCGCATGATCCTGCTCGACAACATGGACCTGCCGACCTTGCGCGAGGCCGTGCGGCGCAACGATGCGGCCGGTGACGCCCGCGCCGTGCTCGAGATCTCCGGCGGCGTCACGCTGGACAGCGTGCGCGGATTGGCCGAGACGGGCGTCGACCGCATCTCGGTCGGCGCACTCACCAAGGACATCAAGGCGATCGATCTCTCGATGCGCTTCCAGAAAGCCTGAGCCATGACATCAGCGGTCATCAGCGTCGATTACGAGCAGCCTGTGCCGGCGCCGGTTTCCGGCACCGTCTGCGACACGCGCCATGCCTGGGCCCGCGTGCCGCCAGAGCCCGCGCCGGCCGAGCGCGAGGCCCTCAAGGCGCGCATCCGCCGCCTGCTGCGCGAGCGCAATGCAGTCATGGTGTCGCACTACTACGTGCATCCCGACCTGCAGGACCTGGCCGAGGAGACCGGCGGCCTGGTCAGCGACTCGCTCGAGATGGCGCGCTTCGGCCGCGACCATGCGGCGCAGACCCTGGTCGTCTCCGGCGTGCGCTTCATGGGCGAGACCGCCAAGATCCTCTCGCCCGAGAAGCGCGTGCTCATGCCCGACCCGGACGCCACCTGCTCGCTCGACCTCGGCTGCCCGGCCGATGCCTTCAGCGCCTTCTGCGACCAGCACCCGGACCGCACCGTGGTCGTCTACGCCAACACCAGCGCCGCGGTGAAGGCGCGCGCCGACTGGCTGGTCACCTCCAGCTGCGCACTCGACGTGGTGCGCGCGCTGCACGCGCAAGGCCGCAAGATCCTGTGGGCGCCCGACCGGCATCTGGGCGACTACATCCGGCGCGAGACTGGCGCCGACATGCTGAGCTGGGACGGCGCCTGCATCGTGCACGACGAGTTCAAGGCGCTCGAGCTGGAGCTGCTGGTCGAGGCCCATCCCGGCGCCAAGGTCCTGGTGCACCCCGAGTCGCCGGCCTCGGTGATCGCGCTGGCAGACGCCGTGGGCTCCACCTCGGGCATCCTCGCCGCCGCGCAGCGCATGGATGCGCGCGAGTTCATCGTCGCCACCGACACCGGCCTGCTGCACAAGCTGCGCACGCTCAATCCCGGCAAGACCTTCATCGAGGCGCCCACCGCCGGCAACGGCGCGACGTGCAAGAGCTGCGCACACTGTCCCTGGATGGCGATGAACGGCCTGGCCGACCTGGCCCGCGCACTGGAGACGGGCGAGGGCGAAGTGCATGTCGATCCGGCGCTGGGCCTGCGTGCGCGCGTGCCGATCGACCGCATGCTGGCCTTCACTGCCGGGCTCAAGAAGGGCCAGCCGACGGGCAGCCTGGTGGCGGGCATCGGCGCGGCCTGATAGCGCTCCTCTCCGCACGCATCAGGCAGTAGCGCTGAGGGGGCCTGGCGGCCCATCGAAACCGTGCACAAGGTGTGGGTCAGTCGCGATCGCAGCGCGATTCCGGCAGTTGCTTCGAAGACCGCCGCGTGCCGTTGCTCACCGAAGCTCAGATCTCGCTCGCCCGCGCGCACCGCCTCGGCCATGAGGCGCAGGGCTTTCGACAACTGCACCGCCTCGGCCCGCTCGGCCTTGCTCAGGTAGCCGTTGCGCGAGGCCAGCGCCAGGCCGTCCTCGGCGCGCCGCGTCTCGCTGCCGACGATCTCGATGGGCAGCGCGAACTGTCGCACCATGTGGCGGATCGTCTTCAGTTGTTGGTAGTCCTTTTTGCCGATCACCGCGAAGCGCGGCTGCACGCAGGCGAAGAGCTTGCCGCCGGGCCCAATGCCTCGCGGCTGATCTGGACCTTCGCATCGAAGCAGTTCAAGGCGCTTCCCACCCTCTGAGCCAGGGAACCTCATGGTTGGTCGAGTTACATACCCTGCGCGCATTGGCAATCTTTCTTGTGAAGAGCTGCGACAGCGCGCATATGGCCATTTCATCTGCACATTGAAAAAGGAAAACCGACTAATGAGACCCCCCAACAGAGACGGCTCCCCACCGCCAACACACCGAACCCTGTCTCAGGTACAGGCCGCCGCGCGGCCGCGTCGCGCTTCAAGACTGCTGGCATGCACGAACCACCCCAGCCAACGCATGTTGGTCGCGCTTACGGTGGGGGGATCCAGCTATGACTCCAACAACCTGCTCGCCCGGTGGCAGGAGGCGGCCCAGGGCGCGGAGTACGGCTTCTGCGCAATCGAAACCGGCGACGATCCCAGAAACGACGAGGGGCTGAAGCAACTGCTGCGTGCGAATGTGCCGCAAGGCGCCAGTGTGTTCATTGTGCAGCGCGATGCGAATGTTCCCGAAGAGGACATCCAACAGGTTCGAGATCTCTTGGCCGTGCTGGACATTCCGCTCGAGTCTGTGGCAGTGGATGCCACTGACCTCAGTGATGCGAGATCCCGGTCTCCTTTCGAGCGCCAGCTTTCGGATGCCGATTTGTTTGCCGGCATTGCCAACGCAGATCCGACGATATCGGGCGTCGAGCGCCGACATTGGACGGACTTGTGTTTTCAACGCGAGCAGGAAATCAAGACGCTGAAAGATCAGATCGAGGCTAACGAGAAAACAATAAGAGATGATCAAGAGGAAGAGGCTGAGGATGATCGAAAGATCAATGAACTCATGCAATGGTTTGCTGGCAAGGGAGAACTGGTCAAGCTCCTCTATGCTCCTGTGCTGGAAAGCATCAGTTTTGAATTCACCCAACTCATGGAGACGGAGCATTGGAAGAGCGCAGCGGGGACAGAGGACGTACGCGCCATGGATCTGTTGCTGCAGAGACTCGCTACGGGGCGGGCCTTCCAGAATGAGATCGAATTTCCTCTGCGCAGCGTTCTTCACGCTATGAGGGACGATCCGGTTCTATTCCAATCGGTGGCGAAAGCTGCAGCCGAACTGCCCATTGACGCCGACAGTGCGGATGCGACTGGGAGCCTCTACATCGTCTATCTGGAACATCAGATTGGCTCGGGTAAATTTGACGATGACTTGAAGACGGCAGCTCGCCTTGCCCGTTGCGTTCAGCGGTTCAAGCTGTTGAAGGAAAACCTTCAGGAATTCCGGAATGCGGCAAAACAATCGCCAGCGTACGACGAGGGCGGCCTGGCAGATCTTTATGGGGCTTGCCAAAAAGCCTTGATCGGGGTGCTGCGCTCCGAGGAGGAGCTGCCTCTTGGGGAGGATGTGCCAGCATCGGCCGCCGATGTGGTCCGGGCTGTCTGGAAGGATGTGAAGGAGCGCGGAGAAAAAGAGTTACCGGATTTCCTGAAGGAGTGGGAATGCTGGCAGACGTTGGTGCAACGCCGTCAGGAGGCGAAGAGGCGCAAGTTGGAGCCGCAATAAGCAGGAGCCCATCGCCGCAGGATGTGTTCGCCCATGTTCAAAGGCGCATCACATCCACGACGGCTGCAGCGAAGGCTTCAGGCGCTTCCTGAGGCAGGTTGTGCCCGATGCCGCCGGTGACGTTCCGCTGCGCGTAGTGCCCTGAAAACTTCTTGGCATAGTCGCCGGGTTCCGGGTGCGGAGCGCCGTTGGCGTCCCCTTCCAGGGTGATGGCTAGCACACCGATGACCGGAGCCTGCGCAAGCCGTTCTTCGAGATCGCGATACTGCGCTTCGCCTTCAGCCAGGCCAAGCCGCCAGCGATAGTTGTGAATCACGATGCTCACATGGTCCGGGTTGCTGAAGGCCGTCGCGCTGCGTTCGAAAGTGGCGGAATCGAAGGCCCATCGGGGTGAAGCGGTCTGCCAGATCAGCTTTGCGAACTCGTTGCGGTTCTTCTCGTAACCCAGACGGCCCCGTTCGGTCGCGAAGTAATACTGGTACCACCACTGCCGCTCGGCCTGTGGCGGCAGAGGCACTTTGCCGGCCTGCTGGCTGCCGATCAGATAGCCGCTGACGGAGACCAGTGCGTTCACGCGCGCGGCCACAGTGCCGCCATGATGCAGGCCGTCCGGGCGCCCCAGTCGCAGCCTGCGAGGGTGGCCTTCTGGATTCCGAGCGCATCCATCAGGGCGAGGATGTCCACGGCCACCACGCTCTGCTGGCCATTGCGAGGTATCTTGTTTACGATCTCGGCGCGAGGGCGGGCGCCCTGGGTTGGGGCGAGATGCAAGGCGCAAACCGCAGCGATACCAAGTGGTATCGCG